>Ga0207419_1000002_pt1 | contig 326934 bp, 269 predicted proteins | sample ElkSloMetagenome_4_FD_184723 | JGI IMG/M metagenome (GOLD analysis project Ga0207419, IMG submission 184723) | Hot spring microbial communities from Elkhorn Slough, Monterey Bay, USA - MD2A (version 2) | ecosystem: Environmental > Aquatic > Marine > Intertidal zone > Estuary: Microbial mat ...
GAAGAGTTATAATCAAGACCATTATTGAGATTGTTGTTGGTTTGACTAGTATTATTCCCTGTGATATGTGTGCCATAACCTAAGCTAGGATTTTCGGTAAAATTAGAAGCTCCCTCCTGCCAATTACTATTGATCGTACCTCCTGTTACAGAAGAAGAAATAAATCTAAAGGCTCGTCTAGCTGGAAAACACTGCTCCACAGTAACATTACCATTGATATTCCCACCTACAGGTCCAACTTGGGCTGTCTTGCCTGTGGTAAAATCGCAACGCAGCATCAAATTTCCTCCGGTGTTCAATGTCCCTTGATCGACATAAAGGTTGCCAAATAAATCTGATGCAGCATTGACATCTACCGTTGTGACATTATCTAATCTTAAATTCTCAAAAGAACCGCCGCCGGATATCGTCTGTGCTGATGTGCCGTTTAAGATGACTTCGCCTTCGCCAGTGATCGACCCTGAGTTATTGACATTATTGCTAACGTTTAAATTAAAATTATCAACATTCAAGTCTGCACTGGCATCTACAGTTAAACAGCTACAGGATGCATCTTCTGTTAGTTGCGCACCTGGTCCGTCAATAACTAGCTTTTTGAGCTGATCTAATAGCGTGGGCTCATTAGAAGGTCCTGAACCGTTTGTATAGTTAGAACCATTCCAGACTACAGGCTGAATGTTGTTTTGCTCAAATGTAAAGTAATCTCCATCTGCAAAAGTTACACCTGCAAACAAGATTGTAGAACATAACTGTGTGGGAGTAACACGAGTAGGAGAACTAAAACTAGGATTGTCATCGATGAGTAATTCAAAATTCAGTATATTATCAATAGAAACTCCCAGCAGATTGTAGCCAAGTTCTAAGTCAATAGTTCCAGGACTATTTGTTATATCCACTCTCCAAGTGGCGCCTAACCTTAGTTCATCAGGAAGATTAGTCGAACAATCAATAGATGAACGGTCAAAATTCGTTTGATCTTCCATATCGCTTGCAACTATGAAAGCGTCTCCAACACCTAAAGTACTTGGATTAGAAAGTCTAAGAATTCCATCTGCGAATGTTGTTTCGTCTATCCTCGTAGAAGGTGTCTCTCTAAGGCCAATCAGGTTGTAATCAAAATCACCTCCCGCACCTGAGTCATATGCATAAATATCATTAGCGCTTGGTGTAACACCATATTTTGCAGATAAATGATTATTGAGAATATCAATTTGATTGGCGTTTAAAACAGTATTGTAAATAGTCAACTCACCGATTTGACCTCCAAAATGACTTGCTGCGTTTTCAGCACCACTATCATAAATATTACCATCTCCATTTTCTCCTATACTAATATTGGCTCCATGATCGTAAAGCCGTCCAACTCCATTTGCTACTCCAACCGAATTTCCATTAAGAAAAGTCTCCAACGTACCAGTGGTTGTTTCGTTTCCACTGAAAACATTAGTCATGATATAAGTAGTATTAGGGTTGATAGATCCAGCAACAGACCTGAAACTCCAAGGAGATCCATCGCCATCATTAAAGTCATTGTATGCTCCAAAGATGACCTCGTTATTTACAATATAAATAACAATTCCTCGGGTTGTCCCACCCTCTTCATACAATACTTGTCTGGAGTTTATGTCACTACCAGTTCTAAAGACAAAAGAAAATGTTCGTTCTTCGTAAGGCTCACCACCGGTGTTGAGATCCGAGTTGTTGGCAATTTCAAAGCTTTCGCTATTAGACCTGTCAAACTGAAGCATATTTTGACCATTAACTGAATTCAACAGTAGACTTGGAGAATTACCCTGGGTAGAAGCGTCAAGAATGTTTGCCCCTGAATTTTCCCAAATGCTTACATCTGTACCATCTGCCTGATCTACTTCATTAGCTTCAAATCTGAATCGCTCTTGCTCAATCAAATTGAGACCAGCTAGTGTAGAAGCGGAAGCGAGGTCTACTGACACTTCAAAAGTAATGTAATCTCCATCATTGATATTCAAACCGTTAAAACTGGCATTTGTAGCAGACACTGAAGAAGCGTTAACAATTACAGGTGAAGAGAATCCAGCATTATCATCAATTAATATAGCTATTTCATCAGTAGATGTTACGTCAAGGTCAGGAATCCGAAATTCAAAATCGATGTCTGGGGTCACAAAACCTACTTTACTAACACGCCATGCGGTTTCTAATCTTGCGACATCTTGGTTTGATGCATTACAAGTTGGTGTTCCTAGTAAGGTTTGATCCTTAGCATCGGATCCTAAACTAAAATAATCTCCATCGACAAGTGTAGATGAGGTGTTCAATGAAATTAAGCCCGTCCCACTATTTGAAGATACATGTTGATCAGTAGCATTCTGTCGATTGATACTCACTAAGTTAAAATCAAAATCATTGCCAGTTGTGTCTTGATTATATATATCAATTGCAGTAAAAGAAGGATTAGCTAATGAAATATCGTACTTAGAGGACAAATAATTTTCTAAAGATATTCGCTGACTTGAGTTTAGATTGGTGTTATACATAATAAACTCAGCAATAGAGCCATCAAACGGAAGGTCCTCACTAGTCACATCACCCGAGTCTAGTACAGTATCTCCATTGTCTGTATTTCCAATTCCTGCCTTTCTATGGGCATATAAAACGCCTATATTATTGAGAGTACCAACTAAGTCACCGTTTAAAAAGCATTCTACGTTTCCAGTAGATGTATTATTACCGCTATATACATAGGTTAGAATATAATCTGAATTTGGATTAATAGGAGTATTTGTGAATGTGAACGCCCATGGAGTGGCATCACCTGGATCATCATCGTTTCTATTCCAGGCTCCATAATATAAATTTCCACCAGAAATATACATGTTTAATCCTCTAGCTGTTGCACCTTCTTCATAAATGACTTGACGCGTAGTTACATCGGCACCAGTTCTAATCACAATAGAGAACGTTCGTTCTGACCATGGTCCATTAGAATTCAAATCATCGTTATCCGCTATTTCAAGACCAGCGTTATTTGCTATACCAAATTCTATAGCTGCGTGACCATTGATAAGATCTGCTTTAAAACTGGGGTCAGCATTAAATGAATTTGCATCTAAGGGGTTTCCCCCAAGATTATCCCAAGTAACAACGTTATCATTGTCACTCAACTCTAGTTCATCGGCTATAAACCAAAAGCGGTTAGAAGAATCATCACCGACCCCTCCTGGTCCTTCCTGAGCCAAAATTGGAGAAAAAATAAAAGCACCAAATAAAAGGAGAAAAGTAATTTTGTTCATGATAAAAATTTTAAACAAAATTAAAACATTTTCATTTTAGATTTTGTAGAATAAATTCTACAAATAATACCTTAATTTTTTAATTATGAGGTACTTAATTAAGCAAGTGAGCGCTTGACAGTTTGGGAAGAAATGTATGAAGCCAAAAATCCTAAACTGGATATGGTAACAAAAACAATGATGATATTGACAAATTCTAGCTTGACAGGATATGCTAAACTAGGAGTAATCATGATCCACTCGAAGTAAAGTTGAGATAAGACAAGAATAACGGCCAACACTAAACCAATAAGCCCACCAGCAACACTCATTAATCCACCCTGATAAAAAAATATACGCTGAATTTCTTTCTTGGTCAAGCCCAAATTCAGGAGTGTTTTTGAGTTTTGGCGTTTTTCTAAAACAGCCATGATGATAGAGCCTATCACATTAAAAAGAGCAATGATGATGACCAAAGTAAAAATCAGATAGACGGCCAGATTTTCTGTGTTAAGCATTTTGTACAAACTATCGTTGAGCTGAACTCTGTCCTTTACCAATACCTTTCCATCAAACATGGAGGTAATTTTTTCTTTTAAAGAGTTGATATTTGAAGCTTCATTAGCTTTCACTTCTATGGCAGAAACCTCGTTATCTTCAAGTCTTAGTAGATTTCTAGCAAAATCTATATCTGTAAAAGCAAATTTTTTATCCAGCTCTTCATTAATAGAATAAATGCCTACCACAGTTGCATTAGCAGACCTAAAAGCATCTTTCACATCTAAAATTTGACCTTTGCCTGGTTTTGGCACATAAAGTCCTAAAAGGCCTGAGTAATCTCTCACACCAGCAGATAATTTTCTGGAAAGTTCATTTCCCACCACGACCTGATAGGCATCAGGTTGAATCCATTGACCAAGAAAAACAGCGTTTTCGATATCAGAAATGTATTGATAAGTAGAGTCTACCCCTTTAATATAAGCTGGCGTATTTTTTGATTTGAAACTTAGCAAAACACGCTCTTCAATGACTTCAGCATATAACTTAATATCGTTGTTATTTTGAAGATTTTGTGCTTGTTCTTCGCTTAAAGTAAAAAATTTACCTGATGCGGGTAGGACTTTAAGATCAGGGTCGAATTTGTTGGTAAAAGACAAACTAAATTCTTTAAGTCCTGAAAAGGCAGAGAGCACAACAAATAAAGATAAGGCACCAGCAATCACCCCTATAGAAGCAATCCAGGTGATGATATTTATAGCTGTATTGGAACTTTTAGAAAAGAGGTAACGCTTAGCGATGTAAAAAGGAACATTCAATTTTTCTTACGCTTACCGAGTAGATCTGGATTTTTAATAGGATCGTTTTTTCCCTTGAAGGCTTGTTCCAAATCATTGATGTATTCTATAGAATCATCATTAAAAAAGGAAAGTTCTGGCATCCTGCGCAATTGATGCTTAGTACGCTGTGCAATCTCATGTTTTATTTTAGATTTAATAGCCTTCACCTCTTCTACGATGGCCTCAGATTTTTCTGATGGGAAAATGCTTAAGTGAGCTTTAGCCTGAAGCAAATCTGGTGTGACCCTTACTTTGGTAACAGAAATGATCAAATTCTGAGTTCCAGCCGCTTTGAGTTCTAGCTGTATCACCTCAGCGAGATCTTTTTGTAATATGCCTGCGATCTTTTTTTGTCTATTAGATTCCATTTTGCAAAGGTAAAACAATTATATAAATGCTAGTTTTGCAATCTAACTTTCTAAGTTTAATATCTAATGATAAAAAAAATTGAACATCTCGGGATAGCTGTTAACGATTTAGCGGAAGCTACAAAAACTTATCAGAGTTTATTGAATAAAGCTCCATATAAAACTGAAAGCGTAGAACGAGAAGGCGTAGACACTGTATTTTTTGAGTGCGGAGAAAGCAAAATCGAACTTTTAGGCGCTACTAGAGAAGACAGTCCAGTAGGAAAATACCTAAGCAAACATAAAGAAGGTATTCATCATATCGCTTTTTATGTTGATGACCTCCATTTTGAGATTAAACGCTTGCAACAAGAAGGCTTTCAATTGCTTAGCGACAAGCCTAAACCAGGAGCAGATCAAAAATCTATTGTTTTCCTACACCCTAAAAGTAGTCATGGTGTATTAGTTGAATTATGTGAGGATAAAACCCAATTTTAATTCTAAAAATATTTTGGCTGATAATAAACTTATACTTATTTTTGCCAACCTCAATAATCAGTACCGGTCCCATAGCTCAGCTGGTTAGAGCACCTGACTCATAATCAGGTGGCCCTTGGTTCGAGTCCAAGTGGGACCACTAGTAAAATCAAAGCCTTACGTATTCGTAAGGCTTTTTTTGTTTTTGTACAACTAAGGTTAAAGCCTTTTTATGCCTACCCTTACTACTTGAAACTCTTAAAAGTAGCAGCCTTGATTACAGCAGACATGGTTTTATATTGAGGCTTGATGAAAATATTCTAATTTTCATTTTTACTACTGTTGTTAAAGAGACTCATCACGACTGTATGAGGAAGAGTAAGAGAAGCAAGAAATAGAAAAATGATAGAGGTCATCGTCAATTCTATGTTGAATAATTTGATTATAACAAACAAGACTGCACCAAGAACTAAACTTATCATATAGTTGGGAAACATGAGTTTTATAAAGTGATGCAATCCAAAAATTTTATTTTCATTTTTGAGAAAATTAAATACAAGTTGCAATACATCAAAAGAATGCCAAAACACAAAAAAAAGCGTAAATGATTTTAAAAAGTCTAAATAATAAAAAGAAAAATAAAGCAGTAAAATACTTAAAGCCTCCTTCATTAAGTCAATAAGTTTAAGGTGTATAGTATCATATTGCATCAGGACCAAAAACACTGTTAAGGTATTGGATCCAATAAAAACGAACAACATGAAATTAAATTCAATTCCCTTATTGAATTCCATGACCGTTTGGGATAATAAAAATCCATTAAATTCATTCAAATTAAGCAGAATCAGCGCACTTATAAAAGCAAATCCAGTAGAAAAATTGAGTAAAGTCTTGGGAAGAGTATTGAGCTTAAAGTCTCTCACATATGCTTCACCAAAGTGATATGACGTTAAGATCAAGAAAAATATGAAACTAAATATGGGAAATAGAAACCAAAAGATCAAATAAAGAATGAGTAACCCAGAATAGATCGAGTGAAATATAAAACTCGGCAGGCTGCTTAATGGCTTAATGAGTAGATGGTTATCAACTGCACCATGCGGTAGTCCTACTATTATGATAAGTGCAATACAGATCGCATCTAAGTACTCAGAGACATCTTTAAATGCTAAGTATAACAAGCAAAAGATTAAACTTATTAGAACGAGATGTATTGACTTCATAAATAAAAAAAAAGGAAAATTAATCTGAATAATTAATTTTCCTTTGTTTGATTTATATTAGTATGGATTTAATCTGCGATATCGATAGTCATTTCATTCACAATAACTGGCCTTAGCTCTTGGTTATTGTTGGATCTTATATATAATGATATCTCATCATTAGGTTTTAACTCAATTTGAGTATTTAAAGATAGACTAAATGGGCTTCCTTGAGATAAACCTTTTACAGTAGCTGTTGGCTCTATAACTTCAGTGCCATTTCTTTTAAAAGCAATGGTATAACTTCCGTCATAATTGCTGGTATTACCACTCACTTTCGCTCTCATACTTACATTAGCAGTTCTTTTTCCCTGATAAAGAAATTTATTATCTCCATTGAGTTTAATTTTATGAGATACTTTTGCGATAGTGTTCCCTTTAATAACCTGGTAGGTATCCTGCTCTTGAAAATCAGTTGAAGCCGTATTATTAGTCATATACGCAAATGATCTTACTTCAGTATCTGGTACTTCTTTACCATTCTTAATCATTTCCCAACCTGGTTCATAAGAGTCGGTACCCACTAGAGCTTTGTCTAAACCTCTAAAAAGGTTTAAGCTCAACCTAGCTTGATCAATGCTTGCCTCTGGATTCACTTTGATACCAGTATTGCCTCTATTCTCTTTTACGACGTAGTAGTTGTCTTTTAAAACAAGATCATCTACTTTGGCATCGTTTAAAAATTCAATAGCAGTACCATTCTTAAGCCCAGTGATATAGTTTAATGAATTGGTAAATTTACCTACTTTACCACCAACTTTTAAACCATCGGCAGCATTCCAATATCCAAGGTCCATACATATTGAAATAAATCCTCTGATGGTTCCTACACCTTTACTGTCTACGTTTGGAGCATCTACAACACTATGACCTGAAAATAAATTACAGTATCTAGTTCCTGATGGATCTTCAAATAAATAACCGCTTCCTTGGTCAGATCCTACGACAACAACAAAATTCTCAATAAAAACCATGTCTCTTTTACTTTGTAAAATAGGACCTGGGTAGGTAGAAGTTACACCATCTTTACCTGGATCTGTTCCTGTAAGTGAGCCTCCCTTCATCATAATGTAATTGTCCTGAATGTCTACAGTACCATGAAATACATAATTTTTGAAAGCCTCTAATTGGATTTCCTTGTCCTTAGGTTCTGGAAGATCTCTTAAGGAATACACATCTACTTGTGTGTCTTGCTGAGCTGAAACATTAGTTGCACATAAAGCAATAATGAGTAAAAAAAGTAGTTTTGTCTTTAACATAGCTTTGGGTTTGATGTGGCAAATATGCTAAATAATTAGCAATGGATAACATATCAAATGTTAAAATTTATTAAATTAAGTTAATAGATTTATAAAAAATCGTTATTCATTAAAATTGCTTTATCATATAAATAATGATTTTTTATGCAAGATTCACTTATATCCCTGATAAACTGACAATTAAAATTATGGTTTAAAATACAATGACTGTATATTTTGAAAGTCACAAAATATTTCATTTTAAAATACAAATCGTTGTTGAAAATTTATTAAAGGCGGAAATAGCATCGCAAGTTCTTTGCTATTGTTGTAAAGATCATATAGTTTTTGTAAAACCTAATTTTTAAGAAATACCCTACAACCCTCCGTTATAATAACTGCTTTTATGAATTCAAAGCTTATGGTGTGATTTTACAAGAAAATCACCTTTAAACAGATAAAAATAGATTGGATGTGATCGATAAGTACAATCATTAAACCAACTATTTTGCACTTATGATTGCTTTTAAATTAACCAACATATTTTGGAAACTTGTTTTAAAAATTAACCCCTTGCATTTTGTTCATAAAGCAGAAGACACCTTCGTCATTCTAAATCTGATTCTGAAATCCTCTTCATGGCCAAAACATTAACAGATGACGACATAGTGGCAGTACAAGAGGTGGTTGCTGGAGATGAAGGAGGTGCTCAAGCTGTTGCACGACTCACTGACGAATTGAACAAAACTGGATTCAAATGGGACTACAGCATTAGTGACCCCACACAAGGCGGGGTATATAGTTCCGAACGCTATGCTTACTTACAGAAACCCAGTAAAGTTAAATTGGATAGAAAAACTTGCTGGACATCGACTGCATTGAAAATATTGAACGTAAGTCTTAGTTTATAACATTTTATTATAAAGATCAATTGTTTACATTATTCAATATCTACGCTATCACCAAGTCTAAACATCCCGAAAGCGAATAAAAACTTCTTAAACTATATCCAAAGCTTTACCCTGAGCTACAGTTTATATTTCTAGAAGATTTTAACTTAGTACAATCCCACACTGTATTCAACCCACTTAAATCGATGGGTTTTACTCAAGCACTGATCGACCAAAAAACCAGCCTTAAAATGAGATGTATATTGAATCACTATCTGGCTACAGAGTATGATAATATATTTATAGATTCGAACGTATTTAAACGCTTAAGCAGTGGAGCTAATTCTATTTATAAATCATTCACAGTTAAAGTCAGCCAGATCTATATCAGATTACCTCCCTGTTTGGATTGAATTAGACTTCAAATAAAATCTAGTAATCGGTCACTGAACTCCAATTTTCTCCGCTTTTGATTCTATACAGCTGCATTTCTGAAATACCAAATTGCTTCGCAATCATTTTCATACGTGTCTTTCGGTTAGGATCATGAATTTTACGCTTAATGATCTTGACCTGAGCTTCAGTAAGTTTTGAGTAGGTTCGCTTTCTTGGCCTGTTGAGATATTCAGGATTAGTGAACTGATGTTTTTCTTTTTCTTTTTTGGTCGCCCATTTCAGGTTTTCCACCTTATTGTTTCGTTTATCATAATCAAGATGAATAACGTAAACGCCATCTCCCTGCTCCAGAAAATGCTGAGCAACAAGCTTGTGCACGTAGCGACTTGTAGATTTTTTATTCACTTCCTGCTTCAATGGAAGTGTTTGATATCCATTGATAAAGGATTCCTTCACCAGAACCTCATCCTTACCTTTACAATTGAGGATTCTGCCATAATTGGAAATTTTGTACTTCTCGAATTTCGCAATTCGTTCGTCAAATACAATGTCTTTCCATTCTTCGTTGTAATAATTACGAATCATTTTTTTTTGATTTTGAGACCTTGTTCAATAGGATGAAGGTGTTCCGAATCAAAATAGAGTAGTAAAATTAAGTTGCAATATAATCGATTTATTTGTTATTCAGAAAAAGTAATTTAAATAATAAAGCAATATCCTGATTAAAGTAAATTTAAAAGCTTAAACCCTAACTCGTCTATAGTGGATGCCTTTGGATGAAAAGCTGATACGTTAGTCAATATAACAACTGCTTTTTTTGTTTCAGGAATCATAAAAACAGAAGATGAGTAACCTGTAGTAGCTCCATTATGCCAGTATAAATCGTTACCGTCTTCTGCTTTTAAAATGTGCCAGCCAAGTCCAATTCGCAAATTGTCATTCACCATAAACGTTGGTAAAGTCGTTAAAGAATAAGCATTTTCTAAATCAGGAAAGTGTGCTTTTACAAAAGCTGAAAGGTCTTGGGTCGTCGAAAGTATTTCTCCTGCACCTTCAAACTGATTCATATCCCAAGGTGGTGTTGGCTTACCGTTAGCATCCAAACCTTGTACTAACTGACTATAAGGCACTTCCTCTTCCAACGAGGACTGAAGCATACCCAGCGGCTGAAATATCTCTTCTGTTAATAATAAAGAAAAGGATTTATCTGTGGCGTTCTCTAGAGCTTTAGCTAATACTGCAGCTCCTATATTGGAATACTGATACATAGGCTGAGATCCTTGCGAGATCTCCATCTCAGATTCTAAATAGTAAAACAAATCCGCTTCTGTATAGGACTGGTAAGGGTTTCTAAGATCAACAGCCGCTAAATTGATATTGGATGGTAATCTTGGCAATCCAGAAGTATGATTGGATAATCGCTCCAGGGTGATCCCTTTCTCTTTAAGAGGGAATTCAAAAAAGTTTTGAAGACTGTCTGTTAATTTTAATTTCTTTTCTAGAATAAGCTGAGCCAAAAGTGTGGAGGTAAACACCTTGGTAACTGAACCGATCTGAAATATCGACGTGCTATTATCTATCGTATTGATCGTATCTGAAAGTTTGAGCTGCCCATAAAAGTTAACCTCATCGCCGTTGATCATAGCAACAGAAAATTGAGTTTGATCTGGAAAAACTGAAATATAATTTTTTAAAGTTTGGTTGGTATCATTATCAAAGCTTTGCCCATAACAAGACAACGAAAGCTGAAGCAATAAAACGATAAGTATAAGTGTTCTCATAACGAAAAAATTACTCCATTATATTGAAATGCACAAGAATTCATTTAAGATTCAAAATGCATTTCAACATTAATTACTGTGCAAATTCATAGTCAGCAAATTTTTGCTCCACCTCATCAAATGCAGCAAAAACATCTTCAGCGTGGTCTGAGGTGACCATCTTCATTCGGTATTCTTTAAAATGTGGGATTCCTTTAAAGTAATTGGTATAATGCCTTCGTGTTTCAAATACTCCTAGCTTTTCTCCTTTCCAATCAATAGCCATCTGAAGATGACGTCTGGCGATGTTAACACGCTCTACTAGTGTAGGTGGGTCACAATGCATTCCCGTTTCAAAATAATGTTTTACCGCTTTAAAAAACCAGGGCGAACCAATACTAGCACGGCCTATCATAGCACCATCCAATCCATATTGATCTCGCATCAGTTCTGCTTTTTCAGGAGTATCTACATCCCCATTTCCAAACACAGGAATGTGCATTCTTGGATTATTTTTCACCTCAGCAATGGGCTTCCAGTCGGCCTCCCCTTTATACATTTGAGCTCGTGTACGACCATGAATGGATATGGCTTTACAACCCACATCCTGGAGGCGCTCGGCCACTTCGTAAATTTTGATCGAATCATGATCCCATCCTAGGCGGGTTTTTACGGTAATTGGTAAGTCGGTATGTTTCACCATAGCTTCTGTAAGCTTCACCATAAGATCTACATCCTTAAGGATTCCGGCACCAGCTCCCTTAGAAACTACTTTCTTAACCGGGCAGCCAAAGTTGATATCGATAACGTCCGGCTTGGTGCGCTCTACAATTTCAACTGATTTCAGCATCGAATCCAAGTTGGCTCCAAATATCTGTATTCCTACTGGACGCTCCTTCTCATATATATCAAGCTTCATGGTGCTTTTTGCAGCATCCCTGATTAGACCTTCAGAAGAGATAAACTCTGTGTATACCATATCTGCACCGTATTCCTTACATAATGCTCGAAAAGGTGGATCACTTACATCTTCCATCGGCGCCAGCAGAAGTGGAAATTCACCCAAGTCTATGTTATCTATCTTAGCCACGCGTTTTTATTGCAAAATTAAGGAATTCTAAACAAATCACATAAAGCTTTTAACAGGCTTATACTTCCAGCTAAAAAGCCGAACAATTCCTGTATATTTGCATCTCAATTTCTAAAGCTAAAGAGGCTCTAGATCAGGAAAACAGGACTATGAAGAACATTAGGAATTTTTGCATCATCGCACATATTGACCACGGAAAAAGCACTCTAGCCGACCGTTTGTTGGATTTTACGAAGTCTGTAACAGAGCGAGAACGCAAGGAACAGCTTTTAGACAATATGGATTTGGAGCGTGAACGAGGCATCACTATAAAAAGTCATGCGATCCAGATGGTCTATGATTATCAAGGTGAAGACTATGTCTTTAACCTGATCGATACTCCTGGGCATGTCGATTTTTCCTATGAAGTTTCCAGATCTATAGCAGCCTGTGAAGGTGCCTTACTCATTGTAGATGCCGCACAAAGCATTCAGGCCCAAACGATTTCCAATCTGTATCTGGCCTTAGAGAATGATTTGGAGATCATTCCTGTTCTTAACAAAGTCGACCTTCCAAGCGCTAATCCCGATGAAGTTACCGATGATATAGTCGACCTTATCGGTTGCAACAGAGAAGATGTGATTAGAGCTAGTGCTAAAGAAGGAATCGGTATAGAAGAAATACTCAATGCTATTGTAGAACGAGTTCCTGCGCCTAGTGGCGATCCTGAAGCTCCGCTAAGAGCCTTGGTCTTTGATTCTGTTTACAACCCCTTCAGAGGAATAGAAACATATTTTAGAGTGTTTGATGGTAGTATCAAAAAAGGTCAGGACATAAAATTTGTTGCGACAGACAAAAATTACTCTGCAGACGAAGTAGGAACCCTTAAATTGGTTCAATTTCCTAAAAAGGAAATTGAGGCAGGAGATGTAGGTTACCTCATTACTGGTATAAAAAATGCCAAAGAAGTAAAAGTTGGAGACACTATTACAGACGCAGAAAATCCGACTCAGAATGCTGTATCTGGTTTCGAAGATGTTAAACCGATGGTATTTGCTGGCATCTACCCGGTAGAAACCGACGAGTATGAGGATTTAAGGACGGCTATGGAAAAGCTTCAGCTTAACGATGCCTCACTGGTTTTCGTGCCAGAAAGTTCTGCAGCCCTTGGTTTTGGATTCAGATGTGGTTTCTTGGGCATGCTCCATCTTGAAATCATTCAGGAGCGTTTAGAAAGAGAGTTTGATATGACTGTGATCACCACAGTTCCAAACGTCTCCTATAACGCATACACGCTCAAAGAGAAAGATAAACCTATCATCGTCAGCAATCCATCAGACTTACCAGAACCTTCATATTTGGACCGCGTGGAAGAGCCGTTTATCAAAGCCAGCATCATCACCAAATCAGATTTTGTAGGTCCCGTTATGTCCTTATGTATTGAAAAGCGAGGCCAAATTACCAATCAAACTTATTTAACTCAGGATCGGGTTGAATTAAGCTTTGATATGCCGCTGGCAGAAATAGTTTTCGATTTTTACGATCGGTTAAAAACCGTATCTAAGGGCTATGCCTCTTTCGATTATTCTCCTATTGGAATGAGAAAATCTAAACTTGTCAAAGTCGATGTTTTACTCAACGGAAGTACTGTTGATGCCCTATCTGCTTTGCTCCACATAGACAATGCCTACACCATCGGTAAGAAAATCTGTGAAAAGCTTAAGGAACTCATTCCTAGACAACAGTTTGATATCCCTATACAGGCAGCAATCGGAGCAAAAATAATTGCCCGAGAAACCGTGAAAGCCTTAAGAAAAGATGTAACTGCTAAATGTTACGGTGGGGATATTTCAAGAAAACGTAAACTTCTGGAAAAGCAGAAAAAAGGTAAAAAACGAATGCGCCAGGTAGGTAATGTAGAAATTCCTCAGGAAGCCTTCATGGCAGTTCTGAAGCTAAACGATTAAAGAAAATTTTATTTCACTTCAAAACTGAAATAGGTAATTTTAGGTTGAATTTGCTACTCTGTAGCTTTATGCTCTAAGATACATTTCTTTAAATTGTTGCGTCATCTTAACTATCCAACTTGGTTTAGAATTCCTACTGAAGCTAAGAAAGTAGATTATACTTTTAGACCTCACAGCCACCAAAGCTTTGGTGGCTGTGAGGTCTGGAGAATTCAAAAATAGTTTTAGAAAAACTAACTTATTGTTTTTCAAAATACGGTTTAAGCCTTCACATCCAAAGCATCTCTTAAGGCATTTCCCATCAGCATAAAAGCCATAACCAAACTCATAATCCCTAGACCTGGTATGATGGCTAAATATGCTTTACCAAGAATGATATAACTGTAATGATCTTTGATCATAGCGCCCCAGCTTGGGGTTGGTGGTTGAGCTCCAATGCCAAGAAAACTCAAGCCACTTTCTATCAAAATAGCTGCAGCAAAATTAGCCGCTGATATGACAATCACTGGAGCCAATACATTTGGCAAAATGTGTTTTAGTATGATACGCTGATTTTTAAAGCCTAAAGCCCGGGCAGCAGTGACAAATTGAGAGGTTTTTACACTCATAACTTGACCTCTTACTACTCTTGCTACTTCTACCCACATGGTAAGTCCAACCGCAATAAAAACCTGCCAGAATCCCTTCCCTAATGCCAAGGTGATGGCTATAACCAATAAAAGGGTTGGAATCGACCAGGTCACATTAATAAGCCACATCACAGCACTATCAATCTTACCACCGTAATAGCCGGATATCGATCCCAGGAACATCCCCAACAACAAGGAGATAAAAACCGAAATAAAGCCAACAGAAAAGGAGATGCGTAGGCCAATGAGCATCCTGCTTAGCATGTCTCTTCCGTACTTATCTGTTCCCAGCCAATACGTCTTTTGATAAATTGCAGTGTCAACTGTACCGCCTTCAATTTGGTTTAAATTCACTTCGTTTTCCAATGAATTATCTTTTACGCCATAATCAGAATAAAAGAGGCTACCGTCTTTAACTCTATAACTTTCTATTGGCAGGATTTCATTAGGAAAACGATCTCCAAAAAAAGACCTGGAAATCCAGGACTGCTCTTTATTAGTTGAATTTGATAGTTCTAAAACCTTTACTGAAAATCCTGGAGATTTAGAATGAATGCTCAAAGCCATGTTATTGGCGTTCTCAGAATCATCTGGAGCTAAGAAGTAAGCAAAAACCGCAATGCATAGGCATATCACGATGTACCAAAAACTTAAAACGCCCCAAAGATTTTTTGAAAATTTTTGGAGCGCTAAGCTTTGTAATGAGCTGTTTTGTTTCAAATGGATGGAATTGATCTATTCTTTACGAGCTGCAAGTTTACTAGCATCTGTATCAGCTTTCAAATCCTGGAGGACATTTATAGCTTCTTCTACGTACACATCTTTAGATAAACTTTCATGCCACCTCTTTCTCTTTTGAGACAATGATGAATCCTTTTCCATTAAGGCATCTTCGTAAGGCAAAGATGTATAGACCAGACTAGTTTTGAATTTATTAATTCCGTCAAATTTTTTAGCCATATTTTCTACCATCTGCATCTCTTCATCGTACTCTTGATAGTTCAGACTGTACTTATCCTGTTCTCTTTGTGCTTTTATCCATTTCGCATTTTCATCGATTAATTGGATTTGTTGATTTTCAGAAAGACGTTCTTTACTGGCAGAAATCACCTTATCTAGATTTTGATAACCATTCCATGTCTTGTAAGAAGCTGGTGCTATTTTATCCCATGGCATTGGATTCTCATAATCTCTTTCGCCAATATCTATATACGAGTATCGATCTGCAACAGCCACATCACTTTCGACACCTTTAAGCTGTGTTGAACCACCGTTTATGCGGTAAAATTTCTGAGTTGTAATTTTTAAAGCCCCCATATCTCCTAGCGAGCTATTTTTGATCCAGCGATTCAAATCCACTACATTTTGGACTGTCCCTTTTCCATAGGTTTGCTCGCTTCCAAGGACAACAGCTCTTTCATAATCCTGCATAGCTGCAGCTAATATCTCTGAGGCAGATGCTGAAAGTTCATTGACCAATATGACCAATGGCTTATCCCAAATGATACTAGAATCGCTATCTTTCAACACCTCGGTGTTATTCTGTGCGTCTCTTACTTGAACTACAGGACCTTTTTCAATAAAGAAACCAGCAATATCTACCACTGTTGACAAAGAACCTCCGCCATTGTTTCTTAAGTCGATGATAAGTCCTTCTGCTCCAACTTCGTTTAGTCTTTCTAATTCTTTTTTGATATCTGAAGCTGCATTACGGTTGTTGTAATTTTGCATATCAAAGTAAAATTTAGGCAGATTAATCACACCAAAAATATCTCCATCTTTTTTAACTGTAGATGATTTAGCGTAAGTTTCCTCAATCTCAACAACGTCTCTTATAATGTTGATAATTTGGGTACTCCCATCTACTTTTTTTACTGTAAGTGAGACTTGAGTACCTTTTGGACCTTTGATTAGGTCTACCGCATCATCAAGACGCATACCTCTAATATCTACCGGCTCTTCCTCATCCTCCTGCTTGACTTTTTGAATTAAATCTCCAACTTCCAACTCACCGTTGGTCCAAGCTGGTCCACCAGAAATCACTTCAACAATTTTTACATTATCTCTTTGTTTTTGAAGTCTTGCTCCAATACCTTCTAATTTTCCAGACATGGAGATGTCAAATCTATCTTTATCCTGAGGAGCAAAATAATTGGTATGAGGATCAAACTGACTTACAATAGAATTGATGTATAAATTGAACCAATCTTTACGCTCAAGATCAGACATGGTATCAAAGTAATTTTCGATGGATTCTCTCGTGATTTCTCTGGCTTCTTCTTCAAGTTCTTCATTGGTTTTTTCATCAACTTCTTCACCATCCTCAAGCTTTTGATCTTCTTCTTCTTTTAAATCATGATAGGTAGAAAGCGTTGAAAATTTGAATTGTTGTCTCCATCGTTTTTTAAGCTCTTTTTTGCTAGAAGCATAAGCTAAATCATCATAATTTGTATTGATCATTTCCTGTTCTGTAAAATCAAATGGCTCTTTCAGCAAATCCTCATAAAAAGCTTGAGCCTCTGCCATTCTCTTTTTGTATCTGCTCACCGTTAAATCAAAGAAAATAAGATTCTTATTTTTGATTTGGTCATCAAGCTGAGTTTCAAAAGCCTCAAATTCTTCAAAATCACTCTTAAGGAAATGTCGTTTAATAGGGTCTAGACCTTTTACATAATCTTTAAAAACAGCTTCTGAAAAATCGTCATCTACTTCTCTCATGTCGAAATGCCCCTGCTCTATAACGTAGGTTATGAGCTCTATCAATACTTGATCTCTATCAGAATCATCGTCAAAATCTTTGGTTGTAAAACTACATGCGGTTACTGAAAGTAGTGTTACTAGAAATAAGACTACTAGATTATTCTTAAAATTATTTCTTCTCATTGTATCAAAATTCATTAAATCTAAACTAAAGTAATATTTTTCAATGTACAGTAAAAACTATACCAGATTTTTTAATCCTAGCTAATAATTTGTTAAACGTATTTGAGAGCTAAAATAGTTGATGAATTTCTTATTTTAGCTAATTCAAAAGTAAATTATGCAAAACCAAGAAAAACCGTTAATTCTGGTGACTAATGACGATGGAATAACAGCTCCTGGAATACGGCACCTTATTAAAATAATGAAAACTATTGGTGAAGTGGTGGTGGTTGCACCAGATAGGCCTCAAAGCGGAATGGGTCATGCTATAACCATCAGTGATAATCTTTACTGTGATCCAGTGACTATAGATAAGTATTCACAGGTGAAAGAATTTTCCTGTTCTGGAACTCCTGCTGATTGCGTGAAAATTGGAGCTCAGGAAATTTTAGACCGAAAGCCAGATCTGTGTGTTAGCGGCATCAATCATGGTTCCAACTCTTCGATTAATGTTATTTATTCAGGGACAATGAGTGCTGCTGTAGAAGCCGGTGTGGAAGGCATACCTGCCATTGGATTTTCACTTTTGGACTATTCGATGGAGGCTAATTTTGATCACACCACTAAGTTTGTAAAACGCATTACTGAGCAAGTCATACAAAATGGGCTCCCAAAAGGTGTTGTCTTAAATGTCAATTTCCCAAAAGTAAGTGATGAAAAACTTAAAGGTGTGAAAGTCTGTAGACAAGCCAATGCACGCTGGCAGGAGCAATTTGATAAACGCCAAAGTCCTCAAGGCAGAGATTACTACTGGCTTTCTGGAGAGTTCATCAATCAGGATGAAGGCCGGGAAACCGATGTAGAGGCCTTGGAAGAAAATTATGTTTCGATAGTCCCGGTTAAATTTGATCTTACCGCTCATGAGTTTGTTAAAGACCTCAAATCCTGGACGATCAATGATTAAAAAGGAGATTGCTTTAGGCTTTTTAATCGGTATAGTTGCTAATTTGGCGGGAATGTTTCTTTACATCAGCTTGATTATGCAGAAAGACTTTGAAAAAGTCTTGGGACAGGCTTCAGAAGAAGGAGTTCTAGGGAGCATCATTGCCCTGGGTGCAATTTTAAATTTTTTACCTTTTTTCGTTTTTATTAAAAAGAAACAAGATTACAGAGCAAGAGGTGTACTTATGGCCACCATATTGAGTGCTCTAGTTATTTTAATGACCAAATTATTTTAAATTTTATGTATACAAAAACCTTCGAAATACGCTGGAGTGATCTGGATGCCAACAGACACCTAGCCAACTCATCCTATCAAAATTTTATGAGCCATACACGAATGGCATTTCTAGTGGAGAATGGATTTTCACAAAAAGAACTGGTTAAACACAACCTGGGGCCAATCGTGTTCTATGAGCACATTTATTACTTCAAAGAATTAAAACCCGAGGATCAGGTGAGAGTTAGTCTTGAATTAAAAGGTCTCAGTGAGGACGGCATGTTCTTCCAGTTTGAACATAACCTCTACAATCATAAAGGACAAAATTGCGCCAGATGTGAGATGATGGGCTCGTGGCTAGACTTGCATACACGTGAACTAGTGGCATTACCAGAACATCTTTTAAAATCTTTAGAACACCTGACCAAAACTGAAGATTATAAAATCTTAACCAAAGAAGACACAAGAAAGCATGGCGTAAAACCCAAGCATTTATAAAATGGAGCTACACATATTAATAAAAAAGGGTTCAACGCTATGTTGAACCCTTTTCATTTTATGACATTATGATCTATATCATATTATAACGTTGGAAGTAAAACGCCATCAATCACATGAACAACACCGTTATCTATGGCAACGTCTGCAGCAGTTACATTTCTTACAGTTCCATCAGCATCAGTTACTGTAACATCACTTCCAGTTTTGGTTACAGTGATATCCTGGTTAGCTAATGTTGTAAAAGTTTGTGCACCTTCTTCTAAATCATGTGAAAAGGCTACAGCTGGCACAACATGAAATCCTAATACTATTTCTAAATTTTCAACACCGCCGATAGCTGTTACTAACTCATTTAAGTCTGCTGCGTTAAAAGCCTCTAAAGCATCATCAAAAGCTTCATTTGTTGGAGCAAATACTGTAATTGCTTCTGCATCGAGAAGAGTTTGATCCAAACCATCTACAGCTCCAATTGCGTCTAATAGGGTGGTTAAACCTGCATCAGTAGCAGCCTCAACTACAGTAGGTAGTGTGATTTCAGGTAATAATACACCATCAATAACATGTACGACACCATTTTCGATTTCAACGTCTGCAGTGATTACATTTCTTACAGTCCCATTAAAATCAGTGACAGTTACATCAGAACCAGTTCTGGTCACAGTAATTTCCTGATCTGCTAGAGTGTTGAATGTTTGTTCTCCTTCAGCTAAATCAGTTGAAAAGGCTACTGCTGGAACAACATGGAAACCTAAAACAAGTTCCAGGTTATCGACACCACCCAATTCAGTAACAAGGTCATTTAAGTTGTCAACTCCATATGCTTCTAAAGCATCACCAAAGGCATCATTTGTTGGAGCAAATACAGTAATTGCATCAGCATTTAATAAAGTCTGATCCAATCCATCTACTGCACCTACAGCATCCAATAAAGTTGTTAACCCAGCATCTGTAGCTGCTTCAACTAAATTTGGCAATTCTGGCTCAGGTAAGGTTGGGAGTAATACGCCATCAATGACATGTACCACACCATTCTCGATTTCAACATCTGCTGTAATTACGTTTCTAACTGTACCATTAGCATCCGTGACGGTCACCTCACTACCTGTCCTGGTCACTGTGATTTCTTGTCCAGCTAAAGTATTGAAAGTTTGTTCGCCTTCGGCTAAATCAGTTGAAAAAGCTACTGCTGGAACAACATGAAACCCAAGTACTGTTTCTAAATTATCTACACCACCTATAGCTTCTACCAAACCATTTAAATCGTTTACATTAAATGCTTCAAGTGCATCTCCAAATGCTTCGTTGGTTGGAGCAAATACGGTAATTGCATCAGCGTTTAACAATGTTTGATCTAAACCATCTACGGCCCCTACCGCATCCAATAAAGTAGTTAAACCAGCAGCTTGTGCAGCTTCAACTAGATTTGGTGGAGTTTGTGGAGGGGTAGCATCATCGTCATCTGAACATGACACTCCTGCTGTGAGTAACACAGCTAATAGCAAAAATTTTGAAAGTAATTTCATAGTATTTTTTGTTTTTAGATTACATACATAAGACAATCTTAAATCAAAGGTTACTACTTACAATTATCGATTTAATATTTAATTAACAGGGTTGATGTATTTTGTGAATAAACCCCTAAAGCTTTTTATTTAATCCGTATCAAATAAAAAAAGCTCAGTTAGGCACTGAGCTTTCGAACTTATTATGAAATATGTTTATTCTTCAGGTAATAATACTGTATCGATAGCATGTATTACACCATTAGAAGCCTGTATATCAAATGATAAAATAGAACTCACTCTTCCTCTGGCATCGGTTAGGGTCGCATTTGATGTATTTACGAGAAGATCAGAACCTAAAGTAGTTATAGTTCCATCGGCAAGGTCTGTTGACCTAATATTTAATTCAGAAATCACGTGTGTATTCAAAGAAGCGGTTAATACACCAGCATCGATGTCCTCAATATTACTAACCCCTAACTCTGATAATAAATTATCGAACGCCAGATTAGTTGGTGCAAATACAGTAAATGGAGCTGGGGAGGTAGCGCTAGGAGTTGATAATAAATCAACGAAATCTTGTCCGGGACTAGTGAGCGCGCCCAACAAACCGGCAAAATCTGGATCTGCGTTTACGAATGTCACCACTGTTGGTAGCTCAATAACTTCATCCACAACATGAATGATTCCATTAGCTGCTTCAAGATCTGGATCAACAACACTGGAAAGTCCATTCAACACAATACCATTAGTAGTGTTGATATGCAAACTTATTTTATTTTCAGTATTTGCAAAATTTGCTTGTGTTGAAGCATAGGAAGTATCAAATTCATTGGATAAAGAACTTCCAGATAGCACATGATTCAATAATACTTGTCTAACAACTTCTACTGGTAAGTCTGTAATCTCATCACCATTGAGAAAAGATGCAAAAGCAGCATTATTCGGTGCAAAAACTGTAAAATCTGAAGATCTATTGGCTAGTGTTTCGTCTAGTCCTGTGTATTGCAGTGCTGATAGAAAACTAGATAATTCTGAATTTGCAAGAGCTAGACCTGTTATAGTGGGATCGATGATATCCAAGACTTCCACTGGTAATAAAACCTTATCTAGACTATGAACTACTCCATTATCGGTCTGGATATCGGTCTCAAGAATATTTGCATTAGTATTTGAAGCATCGATAATCTGAAATTCTCCATTACTGAGATTAAACTCAATGACTTCACCCTGAAAAGTATCAGCAGTTAAACCGGTAGATAAATCTCCCAGCCTAACATTATTTTCAGTTATAACATGATAACTTAAGATCGTTGCTAAAATTTCAGAATCAACCTCTTGAATGCTGTTAAGCCCAAGGAAGTTCAGTAAATTTTCAAAAGCAGCATTCGTAGGAGCAAATACTGTGAATGGCGAGTTATCTCCACTATTAGATAGTAACTCAATAAAATCTAAAGTTTCACTTTCGGCTTGTTGCAAGGCCTGAACTAAAATTGTGAACTCTTGATTTGCAGTGACCTGTGAGGCTACACTGGGTATAGAAATAACACTATTCACTTCATGAACTACGCCATTGGAAGCCATAATATCAGCTTCAGTCACTTCTGCTATACCATTCAAGACAACCCCTTCTTGAGTGTCAATATAGATACTCAACCTGGCTTGAGATGCAGAACTTTCAGTAAAGGTGGTTGTGTAGCCAGTTGAAAGATCTGTAGATAAATTAGTGCCGGAAATTACATGATTCAGTAACAATGCCCTCAGTTGATCTTCTGGCACAGTCCCTAAACTAGCAAACCCATTCGACTCTAAGAATTGTGTAAAGGCGGCATTTGTAGGGGCGAATAAAGTAAGTTCCCCATCAGCCCCAAAATCTGAGATTAAATCTGCTGCCTCCAGAGCCGCTAAAAGGTTAGAAAATTCTGGATCTTCTTCTATCACCTGAGCGATTGAATTTTCTACATCCGGATTTTCTATAGTTACATCGTCGTCATCAGAACAAGACAGAATTAAAAAAAAGGAGGTTACAAAGAATAAATAATTGAAGATGGATTTCATGAAAAAAAAATTTTTTGCTGTAATTACGGATTTAATCGAGTTGAATTTTGTTTAAAATTGAACTTTAATACGTTTTTAACTCCTACAGAGTTTAAACTCGGAGTAAAAATAAACTACTGACAAGAATTTACCGAACTTATGAAAGCGTCTATAAATTCTGCGTTAGAATTAACGATATTAGGTTCAACATTTGAATCCAATAGGGTAACTGGATAGTCAATCTCATAAACATCGGAATCGTGAAGAGTACTCAAATATTCAAAAGCTTTTTTGTTACTGTCAATAGTTATGGCTTCAAATGTACTATTCATCTCATTGAATTCATTAATGGTTATAGGATACTCAAAATTGAGACAAGGATTATGCTCGATTGTAAAATCTTCTTCACAAGAATTGGTCACAACACTTAATTCAGTTCTTGAATTGACTTCAAACTGACTGTAGTCGAAAAAAACTACGTCAACTGGATATAATATTTCAGTTTGATCGTTCTCGTTTATCGAATTCACATCTTGTATGGAAGTAATACGTTTTGTAACCGAGTTTACGTTTAAATCATAAGGAAATACTAGGCTATAGCAGGAGGTGTTATCGATATGATCATCGAAAGAAGCATTATGCAGTGTCATAGACTTGATAAGACCCGTGAGTTCTGATGATCTATGGGTGGCATCTATAGATTCAATCAATTCCGTATCGTCGTCGTAACAACTAAAAAGAAGAACTACTGAAATTAAGAAAAGCCAGCTGTATTTTTTTCTCATAGAATGCTGATTTACATAGATTAAACAACTAAAACAAGAAATCTCCTACTCAATTAACTATTTTTATATTTTTGATCTTTATGAAAAACACCAAATCTTTATTCGAAAATTGTTGCGAATCGTCGATGTTTTCAAAACTTCATCAAAGATACGCCAAAGATTTGCATGATTTCATTTATTACAAATTTGGTGAGCAACATAACCCAAAGGATAAAGTTCAGGAGGCTTTCATGAAGTTGTGGGAAAATTGCAAAAAAATTTCTCCAGAAAAAGCAAAAAGCTACTTGTTTTCTGTAGCCAACAATACCACGTTGAATGTAATTAAACACAAAAAAGTTGTGTTGAAATATGAACAAACCTCGAATCCTAAGTCTTCAGATCATCAGGATCCACAATTCATTTTAGAAGAACAGGAATATTTGAAGAAATATCAAAAAGCCTTATCCAATCTTTCTGAAGAAAAGCGAGTTACTTTTCTATTGAATAGAGTCGAAGGAAAAACACATAAAGAAATTGCCGAACTCTTAGGCATTTCAAGAAAAACTGTCGAAAAAAGAATCTATACTGCACTAACTGAACTTAGAAAAGAAATCCATGAAATTTAACTTCCTTCAGGTAGGAATAAAAGGAGTTTAATTGTCTAATAACTGAAGAATTGCTATGAAAGAGGAAAAACTTATCAAAAAATGGCTTAACAATGAGCTGTCTGAAGAAGAGCTTAAGGCGTTTAAACAACTAGACGCCTATTCCTCTTACATCAAACTATCAGAAAAGGCTAAATATTTTAAGGCTCCTAAATTTGATAAGCAACAATCTTTAAATAACATCCAATCCAAAATAGAGATTAATCAAAGAAACTCTAAATCTACAAAACCTATTTACGGCTATATCGCAGCTTTTGTCGCTGTTGTTATTATAAGTTTTGCCATTATCAATTTTACAAACCAAGGCCTTTCATCATACCAAACTCAGCTCGCTGATACTGAAAACATTATCTTACCAGATCAATCTCAGGTAGATCTTGCCGCAAATTCAACTTTAAGCTTTGAGCCCGGTACCTGGAATAATGACAGATCTTTAAACCTTGAAGGTGAGGCTTACTTTATGGTCGAAAAAGGAGAGGCTTTTAAAGTCAACACTTCTTATGGTGAGGTAGAAGTGTTAGGGACTAAATTTAATGTAAAGTCCAGAACATACGATTTTGAAGTTACTTGTTTTGAAGGTTCAGTTCAAGTAAATATTGATGAAAAAGCTATAATTTTACTTGCCAATGATCTTCTTTATCTTCAAAATGGTTCCATCCAGGTTGAGCAGGTAAGACATTCTTCACCTCATTGGAAAAAAGACAGAACAACTTTAAAGAGTAAACCTATTTCTTTTGTTATAGAGGAACTTAAAAATTACTATGACCTTGAGTTTGATGCTGCTGAAGTAGATACTTCTAGGCTTTACAGCGGAAGTTTTCCTCATAATGATATCAATATTGCCCTAAAATCTATTACATTGCCTTTAGACTTGACCTATCAAATTACAGATAAAAAGGTCATTTTGTCAAATAAGTGAAGTTATTGAAATTACACCTTGTTCTTTTTCTAGGGTTTGGCTTTTATGGCCAAGTCAGTGCTCAATCCTATGAAAATTCTGAGGAATTGGTCTCTTATTTAGAATATTTAGAGACCAGATATAGTGTTGTATTTTCATATGCAGATGACGAAATTAAAGGCATACTTTTTAAAAAACCTAAGCAAATTCAAGATTTAGAATCAAGCTTAAAGCACTTAGAAAAACATACTCCTTTTCAGTACCTTAAACAAAGCCCAAATAGCATTCTAGTAGTGCCTAAACCCTACTATAAAAGACTATGCATTTCAGTCGTTAATAAACTGGATGGCGAGCCAATTTCAGCATCGATTTTAAAAATCAACAACTTAACATTTCGGTCGAATTCAGAAGGTAGATTCAATATCCCCTTAAGTGAAGAGGAATTGAATGTGAGCCTTCATGCTGAAGGGTTTGTGCACAAACTTGTAACTATTGATTCAACATCGATCAACAATTGTTTGGAAATAAACCTAACCCCGTTTTTTGAAATTTTAGACGAAGTTGTTTTATCTAATTTACTGACGAGCGGTATCCAAAAATTGGCTTCTGGTGGAATTGAAATCGATTATAAAGAATTTGGTCTTTTGCCAGGCCTAGTTGAACCAGATGTTTTACAAAGTCTGCAAGCTTTGCCTGGCATCACAAGCCGAAAAGAAAGCGTATCTTATTTGAATGTGAGGGGTGGAACTCATGATCAAAATTTATTCCTTTGGGATGGAATCAAAATGTACCATACCTCTCATTTCTTTGGCATGATTTCTTCTTTTAATCCATACATAACCCAAAATGTTACTTTAGTTAAAAATGGTACTTCTTCGAGATATGGAGATGGAGTTTCAAGCCTCATCAATATGAGCAGTGGTGACGCTGTGATAAAAAATTTAAAAGCATCAGCTGGTCTTAATCTGATAAACGCCGATGCCCTTCTGGAAACACCTTTAACGGATGACTCTTCAATAGAATTTTCTTTTCGTAGGTCCTTAAATTCTGCATGGGAGAGCCCAACATACAATCAATACTTTGATAAAGTGTTCCAAAATACAGAAGTAACTAATTTTGAGACCTCCGTTTCACAACAAAATGATGAGTTCTCATTTTATGATGCTACCCTAAATTATAAGCATCAACTAACTGATGACGACTACTTAAAGGTAAATTTTTTTTATGCTAAGGATGAATTTGCTTTAAATCGATTTGACCTAGAAAGGAATCAAATCAATACAAGATCAAGCGATTTAGAACAGTCTAATCTGGCTGGAGGGCTGTTTTACGAGAGGAACTGGTCGACTTCAACCCAATCTCAGATTCAGTTTTACACCTCCAGGTACAATCAATCTTCTGAAAATACAAACGTTTTAGATAACCAAAGCCTGGAACAAATCAATGAAATAAGAGAAATTGGCTTAAAGCTCAACATTCAAACTCAACTAAATTCGAATATTGCCCTGGAAAGCGGATATCAATACAATGAAACTGGTATTCTAAATTCAGAAGATATCGACAACCCAGGTTTTTTTAGAGAAACTCAAAATTCCATCCTAACCAACAGCATTTATTCGCAGCTTAACTACCAGTCTGAAAACAAACGTCTTAATCTGAAACTGGGCGGAAGAATGAACCATTATTCTAAATTTAACCGGGTAGTCGTAGAACCAAGACTCAATTTTAGTTATCGCCTTTACGACAACTTGTTTTTAGAGTTGCTTGGAGAACAAAAGAGCCAGGTCACTTCCCAAAGTATCGATCTTCAGACTGATTTCCTAGGTGTGGAAAATCGAAGATGGGTGTTGTCCAATCCTACAAATCGACCGATCATTCAAAGTCAACAAATTTCAACAGGTTTTAACTTTGTAAAACCAAGCTGGTTCATCAGTGCCGATCTCTATTCAAAGGAGGTAGATGGAATTACTACTCAGGGACAAGGCTTTCAAAATCAATTTCGATTTGAGCAAACGCACGGAAGTTATGACATCATAGGTATAGACTTGCTAGTGAATAAAAGTTTTGAATCCTTAACTGGTTGGGCTAGCTATAGCCTTTCAGAAAACAATTATCATTTTGATGAACTTGAGCCACGAACATTTCATAACAATCAAGACATCAGGCATGTGGTTTCAACTGGATTGAGTTATGAAAAACACGGATTGAAAATTTCAACTGGGTTTAACTGGCATTCTGGTGCAACTACTACTCTGCCAAGGGAAAATCAAGCCGCTTTACCTCAAGAAATTGCTTATCAAGCTCCAAATGCTGAACGATTGAGTGACTATTTTAGGCTCGATTTCTCTTCAACTTATTCGTTTAGGATTGGAAACCATCTAAAAGCCTTAACAGGGGTTTCCTTCTGGAACTTACTAGGAAACTCAAATATTTATAATCAATTTTACAGACTGGATACTGAAAGAAATATTCAAGCCTATAGCCAGAGAGGTCTCGATTTTACACCGAATTTTCTATTCAGACTTAGATTTTGAATTCGAATGGATTCTGTAACTTTATATTCGATTAAAATTTAACTTTCTTCATTAAATCGAGTCAAATATTTAACCTTTGAATTTTTTAAACAGTATTTATGAAACAGATAGTATTAGCTTTAATTTTAAGTATATCAAGTTTTTCCTTCGCACAAGATGTCAAGCTTGAAGATTACTTACCAACCGATGTAACTTACAACCAAAACATCCCCAAGCCCAGTGAAGTTTTGGGCTTTGTGCCAGGAGAATGGCATGTAACTCATGATAAATTAATGCAGTACATGACGGCTTTAGATCTGGCATCAGATCGAATAAGTATGAAAAATCGTGGTTTTACTTATGAGAAAAGACCTTTAGTGCTTTTAACAGTAACCTCCCCAGAAAATCATAAAAATCTGGATGATATACAGGAAAAACATCTAAATATCGTGAGTGGAGAAGTCAGCAAATCTGAGCTTAGCACTATGCCTGTTGTGGTAAATCAAGGCTTTTCAGTTCATGGTAACGAGCCTAGTGGAGCAAATGCTGCCTTGGTTTTAGCTTATTATCTAGCTGCTGCAGAAGGTCCTGCGATCGATAATCTACTTAATAATACCATTATACTTCTGGATCCAAGTTTTAACCCTGATGGCCTACAGCGCTTCGCCTATTGGACGAATACCAACAGAAGTACCAACCTTAATCCAGACCCTCAGGACAGAGAATTTTCTGAAATCTGGCCTGGAGGCAGGACCAATCATTATTGGTTTGACCTAAACAGAGACTGGCTTCCATTGCAACTATTAGAGAGTCAGGCAAGAGTAAAAACCTTTTATGACTGGAGACCTAATGTTCTTACAGACCATCACGAAATGGGCTCAAATTCCTCATTCTTTTTCCAGCCTGGAATACCCGAACGTACAAATCCTTTAACCCCTCAACTCAATCAAGATCTAACCGAAAAAATTGGAACTTATCATGCAGAAGCTCTAGATAGTATTGGTTCGCTTTATTATTCTCAGGAAAGCTTTGATGATTTTTACTATGGTAAAGGCTCAACTTTTCCAGACATCAATGGATCTATTGGTATTTTATTTGAACAGGCGAGCTCCAGAGGTTCTGGACAGATGACAGACAACGGGCTGTTAACCTTTGCATTTACGATCAAGAATCAATTCACCACAGCTCTGTCTACCTTGAAAGCATCTCTAGAAATGAAAGAAGAGATCTTAAATCTTCAGTATCAATTCTACAGAAATGCAGAAAAAAATGCAGATAAAGGAGCTTATGTGTTTGGAAGAAAGGGAGATCCTGTACTTGCTAATGAACTTGCAAAAGTTTTAAAGCAGCATCAGGTTGAACTTTACAGATTAAATGAAGACGAACGTATCGATGGTAAAGAATTTGATAAAAATTCATCTTACATCATTCCTAAAAATCAATTACAGCACAGGCTTGTTGAGGCTATGTTTGAAGAGAGAACTACATTCAAAGACAGTATCTTCTATGATGTGTCTGCCTGGAGTTTTAAACATGCATTTGACGTAGATTTTACTGAAGTTAAATCAATAAAAAGAGGAGATAAGGTTAATCAGACTGAACTTTCTTCTGAAGAAAATCTTGAAAAGTCTAACTATGCTTATGCGCTAAGATGGAGTGATTTTAATTCTCCTAAGGTATTACATGAAATCATGGAGGCAGGTATAAGAGTAAAGGTCGCTGAAAAACCTTTCCAGTCTGCTACGGAGGATTTTGATTATGGAACGATTATGATTCCAGTTCAGAATCAAAACAAATCTGGTGATGAGATCTATGAATTACTCAATACATTACAGAAAGACAATCACGTGAAGATTTCTTCATTAGCAACAGGATTGACTCAAGGCATCAATTTGGGAAGCCCGAACATGAGCAATTTGGATATGCCAAAAATAGCGATGCTCGTTGGTGACGGCGTTCGATCTTATGATGCTGGAGAGATCTGGCATATGCTGGATTACAGATTTGAGATCCCTGTAACCAAGCTGGACACCAAAAACTTTAACAGAGTAAGCTTAGAAAAATACACTCACCTTGTGATCCCAAGTTCAAGCAGCAATGCCTTGAGCTCATCTGGAAAAAGTAAATTGAAAGACTGGGTTAGAAAAGGTGGTAATATCATTGCTTATAAAGGCACAGCTAACTGGCTTAAAGCAGAGAAAATGATTGATTTTGAAACTGTTAAAGATACCATTATTGCTAAGGATGTCAGTTTCGGTGAGCGAAGTTCATTTTATGGAGCTAAGCGAATTGGTGGAACCATTTTCAACACTAAAGTGGATCTTTCTCATCCTTTATTATACGGTTACAATGATACAGAACTTGCTGTTTTCAGAAATTCTAATATGATGATGAAAGCCGATGACTTAAGCTTCAACAATCCCATTCAATACACTAATTCTCCATTATTAAGCGGGTATATCAACAAGGACAACCTCGATTTGATTAAAGGGTCGGTTCCTTTCAAACACAACGGCTACGGAAGAGGGAATGTTATGATCTTTACAGACAATACCAACTTCAGAGCATTTTGGCTGGGAACTTTTAAATTGTTTCTGAATTCCATTTTCTTCAGTAACCAGATGTAAGTTATTTAGTTTTGATTTTAAGGTGAAAAGCTTGTAGTCTGATGATTACAAGCTTTTTTAAATGGTTGTAATTATATTTAAAGTGAATATCAGCATCAAAACAATCAATACGGAGAAGTATTTTCTTCGTTATAAGGATAACTTCTAATCAAAAAGATAGCATCTTCAGAATAATATGTTCTGAAATAATTTTTGAATTCCAAAAATAAGGGTTGATAAGGATTCATCGGTACATTGAGCTCAATCATGGACCAATCATAAATACTCACGAAATCTTTATCCTCATATTTTATAGTTTTAAAGGCCTTGATTTCGTCGTCTCTTTGTCCTGAATAAACATATAGATAATCTGCTACCCCACTATAAAGACTAAAAGAAAGAAATGGGGAGTATTTTCCAAAAAAACTAAAGATGGGTAAAATGACTATCCCTATTCCTAAAATTATAAAAGATGCATTTTTAAAATGACTATATCTGTAATCTTTACATCTATCTTTTAGAAATAATACAGCAAACAAGATCATTAGAATGTTCCATGGCCATATGATAGAATTGAAATTTGTTCCTAATGGACCCAAAACTAATAGCAATAGAAGATGCATGACAATGATAAACGACCATCCCCAGTTCCTGAATTTAGTCCAGAGGATAAGTCCTAAAAAAAGTTCAGTGAGGGGTAAAGCAAAACCTATTGCTTTGACCAAACGGTGAAAAGCAACTTCAGGGGCTATATTCAAAAAATCAATTAGGAAAAATTTACCCCATATAAAATTGATAAAGCCTAAGTTGAGTTTTTGTAATCCACTAAAAATGTAGGTTATCGAGATCAAAAAGAAAAAGTAACTCTTAAAGACTCGGGGATTAAGCAATCCAATACTCAGGGTAACTATAAATTGAAATATGGATGGCTGCCATCGCATTTGATCCAGAGACATCAAAAAAAGTTCTAAAACAAGAACACCTACTAGAATGATTTGCTTTGGTGTGATTAAAGCAAAAATCATCACTATAACACTTAGACAGGATATAACATCTGAAACTTGAGAAGGCAAATGATATAGAGCATCAAAAACTGGTAACTCTGGAAATGTTCTATTCCATGACCACCATAGATTTAGTGACATGGCTTTGAAAATTAACCAAAAGCAAATCGTAAGACGAAGTACAGTGGTTCTAAAATCTAGAATAGGAATAGATTTCACGTTATGAAATTAACAAGCTACAAGATTAAATACTACAACTTTTCTGGCAACTTCAAATTACAGGTTTACGAACAAATAGAGAAACTATCACATGTCATCAAGATTATTGCAAATTTAACCACTATGGATTACAGAAGTTACAATACATTGGGTCCTCAGTAGTTTTTTGATGAGGATATAGTTCTTCCTCCCTATACTTGCAATGCTTGCATGAATATATAAAGCTCAACGTAGACCGAGTTGGCTGCCCGCATAAATTACATTTGAGCCCACTAACAACTTCAGCTACCGTGAAGCCTGGCATTTGGCATTTTGGACACTTAGACTTTAATTGTTCTACCAGTTTTGAGGTCGCTTTTTGAATGACTTGCATCCGGGTAGGATTGTACATAGCTCTCATATCGGTTTCAACGTAGACTTTACCGTACTTTGACTGTAAACTTTCAAACTGAATTTTAAGACACTCTTCATCTACAATGCCTTTATATAATTCAGAGGTGTCCTCTTTGGATTGACGCAAAATAAGTCCGTGTTCTGGAAAACCAATACTAGCTGCAAAGTCCATCAGTTCTGTCTCAGATTGTACAGTCTTACCATCAAAATTTGTAGAAGGACTTACTTCTCTGGCTATAACTTCGATGTCATTTTTTTTATCAATAAAAATGATAAATTCATCGTCTGCGTTGATCAGAAAGATCGAAGGGTGAGGTCCAAAAGAGCCCTCACTGGCGACACCCAGATCGCAATCGTTTTTTTCCATAGCAGCCAGACACTTTTCCCTTGCTGTAGTTATGGGATCTTTGGTTCTCTCTATTTCACCAGAAAATGAACCGAAAGTATCTGTGTCAAAGGATTCATCAATAAAACATTTTACCCCAAAAGCATTTTCTAAAAGAGGTGCTATCACCTGTTCTTTTTTATGCTTAGTAGCGATAATCAACCTTCTGTTTTGAAACATCAGCTTATGAATTCAAGATTTCCTATGTTCATTAATTTCAATTTAACTCGCTGGCTATGCTTTTTTAGTTGCTCTGGTCAATTTGTCATTGAGCGTAAGTCCAAGTCCAAATTCCGGGAGTTTCTCAGCGATTATTTTATCCAAATCTAGTTGATCTAAACGATGCATCGCTGCATAAAGATTTCTTGCAGCTTCGTTTAAATCTCCACTTTCAGAAAGGACTTCCTGACTATAGACGGTATCGTTTGTAAGTCTATTTTTGAAAAGGAGGACTCCAATCTTTTCATGAGGAAAAGCCTGGATTGTCTCCCTCACGTGTTCTGTCAAAACGGTATCAGTTTTTGGAGCGTAATGTCTGGACAACATCCCCGGGGCTTCGGGTTGTTTTGAAGTTTTAGTTTCTAAGGTCTTGACTTTACCTACAGATTGTTGGATTTCATCAAGCGACAAAGATCCTAGCCTGTAAACTATAGGATCTCCGTCTTTGAAACCAATGATAGTTGACTCAATACCACGCTGACACTGACCTCCATCCAATATAACTTCAAGATCATTCTGGAAGTAATGATCGACATGTGCAGCCGAAGTAGGACTAATGGAGCCAAAAGGATTAGCACTTGGGGCTGCCAGGGGAAAATCTAATTTTTGAAGTAAAGCCAGGCTTAAAGGATGATTCGGTACTCTTACCGCTACTGTTGACTTTCCTGAAGTTACCAGATCTGGTACGTTTGGATTTTTATCTAAGACTAAAGTGAGTGGACCAGGCCAGAAATCTTGGGCCAATTTACACGCTTTAGAAGGGATATTCCTGGCAATTTGAGGTAAAAATTCAATAGATTTTAAATGGACGATCAAGGGATTATAGAAAGGTCTGTTTTTGAGTTTAAAAATCTTAGATACCGCTTCAGTATTTAAAGCATTTCCAGCAAGACCATACACAGTTTCTGTGGGTATAGCAACCAAGTTATTATTATTTAGAACCTCGACAGCAAAATTGATCTCTTTAGTTATCATCAGAAAGACATTGGTTATGGTTTCACTTTCAAGGCTTGTCCCTTAACATCTTCATTAAAAACTCCATTGGCGTATACTAACTTACCGTTGACGAAGGTATGAGAGATTTTAGTTGAAAACCTTTCACCTTCTAGGGGGGACCAACCGCATTTATATAGAATGTTGTCTTTAGTTACAGTCCATTTTTTATTCAAATCTACGATGGTAAGATCTGCAAAATATCCTTCTTTTATGAAGCCTCTTTTTTCTATATTATACAATATAGCGGGATTATGGCACATCTTTTCAACAATTTTCTCCAAAGTAATAAGCCCCTTTTTGTAAAATTCAAGCATCACTGAAAGTCCATGTTGAACCATAGGTGCACCAGACATAGATTCAAAATATGGTTTTTGCTTTTCTTCCAGCTTATGTGGAGCATGGTCTGTGGTTATGAGATCTATCTTATCTTCAAGCAAAGCTTTAAAAAGTCCTTGTCTGTCTTTTTCGGTTTTAATAGCTGGATTCCATTTGATCAAAGTCCCTAATCGATCATAATCTTTTTCTGAAAACCAGAGATTCTGCACACAAACCTCGGTTGTAATCTTCTTTTCTGACAGAGGTTTTGAATTATCAAAAAGATGCGTTTCTGCTTCGGTGGTGAGGTGAAGGATATGCAATCTGGCATCGTGTTTTTTGGCTAATTTAATAGCGCGCTCTGTGGCTTCATAACAAGCTTTTTCACTGCGAATATACGGATGGTGCTTTACTGAAAGGTCTTCTCCATAACGACTTCTGTACAACTTTTCATTTTCTACCACCAGTTCCTCCTTTTCAGAATGAATGGCAATAATCGATTTACAATGAGAAAAAAGCTTTTCCATCATTTCCGGGCGGTCAGCTATTAAGTTTCCTTTTTTGGTGAAATAAAGTCCGTCATCAGAAACTGCAAGAAGTCCAGATGTGTCGAGTTTGATAACCTCGTCGATATTATCTGCATTCACACCCAGAAAAAAACCAAAATTAGCCAGTGATTTTTTAGATGCTAATTCATATTTTTCTTCAAGCTTGGCTATGTCCATGACATTGGGAGAGGTATTTGGCATATCGATAAACGAAGTAACTCCTCCTGCGATAGCTGCTTTACTTTCTGTGTGGAGGTCTGCTTTATAAGTAAAACCAGGATCTCTAAAATGAACCTGGCCGTCTATTACACCAGGAAGAATACAACGTCCTGTGCCATCGATAACTTTTGTGCCGGCATTCTCTTGAATATGACCAATTTCAGTAATGATACCGTCTTTAATCAGGATATCCGCGACTTTCATTTCATGTTCATTAACAATCTGAATGTTTTTTATTAAGGTATTTTGCGCTGCCTCCATTGGGTTTATTTTGAATTTCTATTTGATCTAAGCGACTTCATTTTTAACAACATAAAATCTACTACATATAATTAATTATTCCCAGGTATATAGGAATCCCAAACGTAATATTGAAAGGAAAAGTGATTGCCAAAGCCATAGGCAAATACAGACCTGGATTAGCTTTAGGCACGGCAAGCCTCATAGCTGCAGGAACAGCTATATAAGATGCACTTGCAATAAGAATGGAAAGTAGTAAGCGGTTTCCTATACTTTCCAGGAAAAACAATGAAAGTAAAGCCACTACACATCCATTTACCAATGGAATAAGTACTGCAAATAAAAAGGCTGATTGACCATTACTTTTAAATACCTTTAAGTGTTTACCACTAGAAAGTCCCATATCTAGTAAAAATACTGCCAAAAAGCCTTTAAAAATATCTGTGGTGAAGGGCTCTATTCCAGCCGCTTGTTCATCACTTGCCAAAAACCCAATCAATAAACTCCCTACCAAAAGCACAACACTCCCGTTGCTTAATGAATGTTTTATGATTGCACTAAAATTAATCTTTGGTGCACCGTTGGAAGACTTTGCAAAGACAGCAAGTAAGAGCACGCCCATAACAATAGCAGGAGCTTCCATAGAAGCCATAACCGCTACCATAAATCCATCATATTCAATACCCTGCAAATCTAAAAATGATATTGTAGTTAGAAAAGTTACAGCACTAATGGAACCGTAAGCTGCTGCAATAGCCGCAGCATTATGGATTCCAAATTTCTTTTTGGCTATCCAAAAGGTATATACAGGAATTATGATTGCACTTAGCAAACCAATAGCAAAAGCCCAGATAATTTCACCACCAAATTCACTGTGTACAAGCTCCTGTCCTCCTTTGAAGCCGATAGAAAACATAAGGTATAAGGAAATGAATTTTGATGAATTTGGAGGAATCTCCAAATCACTTTTAATGAATGCTGCAAATATTCCTAAACAAAAGAATAATAATGCAGGGTTAGTCAAATTATCCAGCAACAAGTTCAAATCCATAAATCCTGATCTTTATATTGAGCTGCAAATATTTAACAAAAAAGAAAACAGGAAGTATTTACTTTTTTAATGATTTACATAAATAATTTTATGTAAATCTTCTCACTTAAAGATTGTAAATAAACATCGTCACTTGACTTTTATTCTAAAACTAAATTTTAACCAGCATTTTTCCTTTATTCTTTCCGTCGAAAAGATCAATGAACGCTTGAGGAATGGTCTCAAATCCTTCTTTTATGGTTTCTTCATAAGTAAGTTTACCTTCCTGAAGCCACTGAGCTATTTGCTGAATTCCTTCAGGATGCCTGTCTTTGTAATCAAAGATGATAAAGCCTTGCATAGAAGAACTGTTTTTGATCAAAAATGGCTGTACGCTATTACTTTTTGGTAACTCAGTTTTATTATATACTGAAATAGCACCGCATACTATGGTTCTTGAAAATTTATTGATATTGTACAAAACAGCTTCAGAAATATCACCCCCAACATTATCAAAATATACGTCTACGCCATCTGGACATGCTTTATGGATAGCTTTAACCATATTATCTGTGGTTTTATAATTGATTGCTTCATCGTAGCCATATTTAGATTTAATCATCTCAATTTTTTCATCGGTGCCTGCTATTCCAACCACACGCATACCTAAAATTTTTCCTATTTGACCTACGACGGTACCAACAGCACCTGCTGCACCAGAGACCAAGAGCGTCTCTCCTTCTTTTGGCTTTCCTATATCTGTGAGTCCAAAATAGGCGGTGAGTCCCGTCATCCCTAAAATTCCGAGATAGGCTGAAAGGGGAGCCTGATTCGGATCTACTTTTTTGACATTCTCAGCGCTGAGTACTTGCTTTTCTTTCCAGGCCATCATCCCTGTAACGTAATCACCAGAATTTAAATCTGAGGCTCTAGATTCTAAAACTTCGGCCACACATCCAGAAACAATAGGATGATTGAGCTCAAAGGGTTCTATGTAGGATTTAGCATCCATCATTCTCCCTCTTAAATAAGGATCTACTGAAACATAAGTTGCTTTAAGCAGAACCTCACCCTCTTTCAGCTCTGGAATTTCAGATGTCATAAATTCGAAGTCATTTAATTCAGGTCTTCCCTCTGGTCTCTTCTTTAAATTGATTGTGTTGGTAGTATTCATATTTATATGTATTGTAGTTCTTATCATTAAAGATTAGAAGTGAGTCCTTCAAATTCTAATCTTTATCGGTTTGTAGTCTCAATTTAGTTAAGCCCATTCCATTTTCTAGTTCGCAGATATAAGCGATAAGTTGTTCACGCAATTCGCACTGTAAATCCCAGGCAGTAAAGGGGTCTTTAGCACTGCATAATGCTCTGAGTTTAATCGCTTTTTCTGTAGATTCTACAACCTGTACAGTTGGCTTTTTTTCTCTATCCCATTTGTCTGAAGCTTCGGCAAGGGCTTTATACTTTTGTCTTACTTTCTCTACGTCAATACGGTAATCTGTATAGATGTCTATCGATCGAATCTGACTTGCTCCCCTCATCGACCAGTTCTCAAACGACTCTGAAATTACTGATTTGAGTGGGATAACGATTCTTCTTTTATCCCAGGTTTTCACGACCATAAAAACAAACCCAATATCTTCAACCTGTCCCCATTGTTCTGAGAATATGACGATATCTCCAACCTGAGCTGGTTTGGTAACAGCGATCTGGATTCCTGCAATTATATTCCCTAAGGTGCTTTGGGCGGCAATACCTACGATTATCGTGGCTACTCCAGCAGAGGCAAAAAGAGAAATACCAATATTTTTGAAAGCTTCAAACTGTGATAAAATGATACTGGCTCCTATAAGCACAACTATTGAGGTCACTATACGTCGACCTACTGAAAGGTGCGTAAGAATTCGTCTTTCTTTCAGGCTTTTTTCAGTGTAAATATCGTCTGTACTGTTCTTGGCAATAAAGGATAAAAATGCATCTGCAAAACGCATGAAAAACCAGGTCCCAAAGATGACCGCTAAGATTAGGAGTAATTTATAAAAGCTGTTTGCAAAGTCTCCGTTAAAGGAAATAAAATTATTCAGCAGTACGTAAAATAAAAGAGTTCCAACAAAAAGGGACGCTGGAAGTGCCAATCTAAAAGCTGTAGAAGATATCCATATTCTGGAAGACTGACCAAAGACACGTTTCAAAATAAACATGGTCAACCAGCCTAGAAAGACGCTTAAGATCAGTGCGATAATTGTAGCTAGATACTTCCATACGGCAATATTTAAGACTGTTTTATCTGCTGCCCAACTCGGTAAGTTTTGTGAAATCTGTCTTGTTCCATAATCTGTATACAAGGCATCAATATTATCTACTGTATTAGAAGAAATCAACCAGAAAGGCGATTCGTTTCCGTATTTGACGCGTTGCAAACGCAAATCGATTGTTCTATCTTTAATTTTGAGACGTCCAAAAGCTATACTTCGCCTGGGCTGACCAACTAAGGCATTGTTGGTTTGGAAAGCAATATCCAGCTGCCCATCTGGGCGGTCTGGTATTTTATCCCAATCAATATTAAGATTCTGATTGATAACCGTAAAAAGCTTCTGTGCTAAAACAGCCACCTGATCTTTGGTGGTTGACGGTGGCAATAAGTTAAAATTAAACGATTTTGCAGCCTGTAGATAATCATCATTCCGGGCACTTAAAATGAAGTTTTCTAATGTAGCCTGAGGTGTAGACCGGTTAACAGTGATTTCTGTAGCCTTAAAAATTTCATTTTGACGTTCTAGGACAAAGTAGGCTTCATTGTAAGATTCAATATTCGTATTGGAGAAATCTGTTGAATCTTTAATAGTGCTTTCCTTGGTTATTCCTTTGTTTTGAAGAGAATCCTGAGCCTGAATTGGCACACTACTTAACACGATCAAACCAATGACTAGGGCAGAAAAAAAGGAAAGAAAAATTCTCATAGGAGTCTATTTAAAAGCAAATTACCAAGCGTTGAAACTAACTTTTGTAAATGATAAATTGAAAACTACATATAATTGAATAAAATCAAATCGGTAATAGTATTATTTTAAGGATTTAAGAAGAACTAATATTCTAATCCAATCAAACGTTCCAATACTCTTTCGATATATTAATCTTTAATAACATAGAAAAAACAAGGAATACTTTAAGGATAGTTCAAAATTTTATTACAATGAAAATAAGACTTACTTTTATTATACTAAAATTATCAGAATAGTTTAATTATTTAAAATCTATAAAATTAATTATTTAAATCTATAAAATTCAGATCAGTATCAACTTCGCCAATGAAAGGTCTAAAGACAGTTATATTGTCAGAATCTTTAGATTCAAAAGCAGAAACAAAAATAATTCTATCATCCTTTAAATTCAAATTAGTAGTCACAACTCCATTAGTGAAAATCTCCTTGATCAGATTACCTGTTTCATCATACTTAGCAAGATATCCTCTTCTACTAATTACAAAAGAATCATTTAATTTTAATAAAGTTCCGCCACTTAAGTTTGTTACTATTCTTGAAAACAATTCCTCGCCTTTAGAATTCATGACTCTAATCTCTCCAAGACCATAAGTGACAAGATTTCCTGATGAAAGCTTTTCAATATGCATAAACCTATTAAGGTTATCATAACTAATAAAAGTATCAGAGGAATTAAGCTGTGAACTTGTAAATTCTTTAATCTCAGTAATTTCTAAGTTAGGATCAAAAAATATTAATAAAGGTGTATAATTTAATAAAGAATTCCCGTCATTTTCGAAAGCAGCACCAAAAGCTACAAACCCATCATCTACAACTATCAAGTCAGATATTATAGAATTTTGAAAGTTCAAATCAGTAAAAATTTTTCTTTCTACAATATCATTTGCATTGTCTCTGATTTCTATTGCAGGATAATTTTTAAAGCGCTGTTCTTCGTTGATATACTCGGATTCACTTCCAAAAAACAACCGATTATCATTTAAGTTTAAACTACCATTAACAACACTTATTCCAGTAAAATCTACAGCTATATTATTCGATTGAGATATGGTAATTTGCCTTGAAAAATAACTAGTGCTGAAGGTATTCACCATATAGATTATTTTTTTATCGTTTGGAAATGATAATCTGAAAGCAGAACCACCATTCTCAGTTCTTTCTCTAAGAAAAGTATTCGATACTTCATTGAATTCTGCATCCAAAACCCTATAACGGTAAGCCATTCTACCTGTTAATAAACCAAACGAATCTATATAATAAATATCTCCTGTGATTTCGTCTAATCCAGCAGCCAAAGGCATAGAACTAAAATCTTGAGGAGTATCTATCAAGAATAATTTATCTGTAACATCATTAACAGTAATCGAAACGGTTTCAGTCTCTGAGTTACCATTTTGATCACTAATCATAAGAGAAATAGTATAGTTACCAGGTGTGGAAAAACTTAGTTCAAGTATTGAGTCTGTGCTTGTAACTTGTTCATTTTGTCGATCGTCAAAATATTGAAACTCAAAAGAAGTATAGTTAGTAGAACAATTGCTAATTTTCACAATTTCCCCAACATCAATTATTTCTTTATCAACATTTATACATGTACTGAGAGAGAAGTCTTCAGTGTCTTCTTCATTACAAGAATAGAGAATAAAAAGAGAAAATAAAGTGAGTAGAGATAATGAATATGTTTTCATAATAAAGATAGGATTAGTTTTTTAAACTTCAAATATAGCTCATACATCAGTAACTATATCGAATAAAATTAAATGATTAGAATTAATAAATTTATTGATGACCTACTGCTTAAACTAATAACACATTCAATATTTATTTTTGTTATACTTTTTTTTAAATTTTGAAATCAAATACCAATTAGTTACACAAAATACTTTTCTAAAAAATTGCATTTTTAAATGAAAATAAAACCTTTCAGGTGTGTTAAGTGCTTAAAACCTGAGTCAATTACCTGCCTGAATTCATGCAAGCCAGACAGTTCAAACCCTACATGAACTCTTCTCTATTCTTAAGTTGCGTTTACCGCTTCCACCTTTCCTGTATTTTTCTCTTACACGTGCTTCTTTCCTGTCAATACATTCTTCAGTATAGATCAATAAAAACGGTGCATAAGCCTTCGCGGTCTTATTTAATACCTTTTGATGAATTTGGAATCGGTTTATAACATTTGATGTCAAGCCAACATAAATGTAATTATGTTCTAGGCTAGCTATAGCATATACATTTTACCTCATCATAAAAAAGGATCGAATTGATAAAATAAAAAAAGCCTCCGATGTTTCGGAGGCTTTGTACCTAGGGCGGGAATCGAACCCGCACATCGTAAGATACTGGGTTTTGAATCCAGCGCGTCTACCAATTCCGCCACCTAGGCATTTTGGATGTGCAAAAATATGAAAATATTTGTTTTGACATGTAAAATATTAAGCTTATTTACACCCAGCTTGAATTATTTATCTAAATTTGCAACCCATAAATCGAATATCTCTCAAAAGGTCAATAAGTTATGGCAGACGTAGAAAAGGTCGCAAAAATTTTTGCTTGTTCACAAAGCACAGAATTAGCTCAAGCAATTGCTAAGTCTTACGGTATCCCTCTAGGAAATGTGAATACGTTGCACTTTAGTGACGGAGAATTTCAGCCTTCTTTTGAAGAAAGTGTAAGAGGATCTCGTGTATTTATTATCGGTTCTACATTTCCAAATGCAGACAATTTGATGGAAATGTTGCTTATGCTAGATGCTGCCAAGCGATCTTCTGCAAGACATATTACTGCCGTGATGCCTTATTTTGGCTGGGCAAGACAAGATAGGAAAGATAAACCAAGAGTGCCAATTGCTGCTAAAATGGTAGCTAAAATGCTGGAAACAGCCGGGGCAACTCGAATCATTACTATGGATCTCCATGCCGATCAAATACAAGGATTTTTTGAAAAGCCTGTAGATCATTTATTTGCCTCAACAGTCTTCCTACCTTACTTGAGAAGTTTAAATCTTGATGATTTGACCATTGCCTCACCAGATATGGGAGGTTCCAAAAGGGCTTATGCCTACTCTAAATTTTTAGAAAGTGATGTAGTTATCTGCTACAAGCAAAGAGCAAAAGCCAATAAAATCTCTCATATGGAGCTCATCGGTGATGTGACCGGTAAAAATGTAGTCTTGGCCGATGATATGGTAGATACTGCGGGTACATTGACTCACGCTGCTAATCTCATGATGGAGCGAGGCGCGAAAAGTGTAAGGGCAATTTGTTCTCACCCGGTATTATCTGGTGGTGCTTATCAAAAGCTCGAAGAATCCAAATTAGAAGAATTGATTGTGACGGATAGTATTCCGTTAAAACAAAACAGTCCAAAAATAAAAGTACTAAGCTGTGCAGATTTGTTTGCAGATGTGATGAAAGCCGTCCATTACAACAAGTCTATCAGCAGTAAGTTTTTAATGTAGTTTAATTTAATTTAATTTTTTTATGAAATCGATTACGATCAAAGGATCTAAAAGAGAAAGCGTAGGCAAGAAAGCTACGAAAGCCTTACGTAATGCTGGAGAGGTCCCTTGCGTTATTTACGGGGGGGATAATATCGTGCATTTTGCTGCGCCAGAAGTGTCTTTCAACAAGTTGATTTACACTCCCGATGTTCATACTGTCGTTGTTGACCTTAATGGTAACAAAACCAACGCAGTATTGCAAGACATCCAATTCCACCCTGTGACAGATGAAATTCTGCACATTGATTTCTATGAGTTCCATGAAGGTCAGGAAATTACAATGGAAATTCCTGTACATTCTGAAGGTATTCCTAAAGGTGTTAAAAATGGTGGAGTCTTGAGATTTAACTTAAGACGTATGACGGTAAGAGGTCTTGCTAAAAACCTGCCAGATTATATCGTTGCCAACGTAACTCCACTTAAAATAGGGCAAAAACTTTACGTTACTGCCGTTGCAAGTGAAGATTACAAGATCATGCATCCAGATAACACTGTGATTTGTCAGGTAAGAACCTCTAGAAACGTATCTCTCATCGGCGTAGATGAAGACGAAGAAGATGAAGATGACACAGCTGAAGGTGCTGAAGGAGAAGAAACTCCAGCAGAAGGTGGCGATGATGCTGCTGAGGAAAGCAAGGAGTAAATCTCAGATTTATAATTTACTAAAAGCATCCTGTTTTTCAGGATGCTTTTTTATTTTTACAAAAATTCTAGATGAGAGCTTTTTTTTTCTAAACTTTTATCCAAATCAAAACCCGAGAAGATTGATCCTATGAAGAAGTTTTTGATTGTTGGTCTTGGAAATCCAGGACCCAAGTATGAGAATACCAGGCATAATATCGGTTTTAAAATTCTGGATACTCTTGCTGATAAAAAAGAACTCAGCTTTGAAGCAGATCGTTATGCAGATAAAGCAGAATTTAACTTTAAGGGTAAAAAAATTGTTTTGATTAAGCCAAGCACATTCATGAACCTTAGCGGCAAAGCTGTGAGGTATTGGCTGGAAAAAGAAAACATAGCCATTCAAAATTTGATGGTCATTACAGATGATCTCAATCTTCCATTTGGAACGCTTAGACTCAAAGGTAAAGGAAGCCACGGCGGACATAATGGATTGAAACATATACAGGATATTTTGCAAACCACTGCTTACCCCAAATTTAGATTTGGCATAAGTGATGAATTCTCTAAAGGTCAACAAATCGATTATGTACTTAGCGAATGGACACCTGAGGAACAGGACAAGCTTAAAGAGCGTCTGGACACCTCTTCAGATTTAATCATTTCATTTGCAACCGCTGGAATTCATAACACGATGAACAGCTTTAACGGAAAATAGAAACGCGTGAAGATTTATAACAATGTTTCGGAGTTTAACACTGCCACGCCTACCGTAGTTACTATTGGCACTTTTGATGGTATTCACCTAGGACACAGAAAAATAATAAAGCGGTTGATGGCTTCTGCTAAGAAGGAACAGTTAGAAACAGCTTTGCTTACCTTCTACCCTCATCCAAGAATGGTTCTACAACAAAGCTCAGATTTAAAACTGATCAATACCATAGAGGAGCGAAAAATGATTCTAAAGGAGACTGGACTCGAGAACCTCGTTGTACATCCCTTCACGCTAGAATTCTCCAGACTAACCGCTAGAGAATACGTAGAAGACATCCTTGTAAAAGGTCTTAATGCTAAAAAAATAGTCATTGGTTACGACCACCATTTTGGCAGAAACAGGACTGCAGATATAAACGACTTGAAAGCTTATGGAGAAGAGTTTGGGTTCGAAGTGGATGAAATTTCAAAACAGGATATTGAAGATGTTGCTGTAAGCTCAACCAAAATTAGAAGTGCTCTGGAGGAAGGTGACCTCGAAAAGGCCAACGAATACCTTACCCAACCCTTTTTCTTATCTGGTGAGGTCGTCAAAGGTAAAGGTCTAGGTAAAAACATGGGATATCCTACCGCTAATCTCAAAGTTGAGGAATCGTATAAATTAATTCCCCGGGAAGGCGTGTATGTCGCCGCTTCTGTAATTGATGGTGAAAAACGTTTTGGGATGATGAACATCGGAACCAATCCTACCGTTGGAGGACAACAGCAAAGCATAGAAACCTATTTTTTCGATCTCGATAAAGATCTTTATGGGAAGCAGCTGCAAATTCAACTTTTAAAACGAATTAGAAGTGAAGTCAAGTTTGATGGTCTTGAAGCATTGATCAAAGCCATGAAAGCTGATGAAATTTTTGCCAGAAACTTTATCAAACTTATGTAAAATGAATAAGCTTCTCTTTAAGCAGGTCGACAATTCTCCTCTTATAGTATTTAGGGTTTTATTCGGATTGCTTATCGCTCTAGAAGCCTGGGGTGCTATTGCTACGGGGTGGGTAAAGCGCACTTTTATAGAACCCGAATTTACTTTCAATTTTATTGGATTTGATTTTTTGCAACCCCTTCCTGGTTCTGGGATGTATTTTTATTTTGCCGTGATGGGATTGTTTGGAGTTTTTGTGATGCTGGGCTTCAAATACAGGTTGAGCATTATAGCTTATACGTTGTTATGGACTAGCGTCTATCTTATGCAGAAGACTTCCTACAACAATCATTATTACTTACTTGTACTCTTGCTCTTATTTATGAGCATAGTCCCGGCTCACCGTCATTTTTCACTGGATGCTATGCTAAATCCTGACCTTAAATCGATTAAGATGCCCAATTGGGTAGTTCTATTTATCATAGCTCAGCTTTGGATTGTCTATACTTATGCAAGTATGGCCAAGTTTTATCCCGACTGGCTTGACGGTACCTTTCCTGAAATCCTAATGCGCGGCAAGCAACATTTTTGGCTTGTCGGCGATCTCTTACAAGAGCCATGGGTTCATATGAGTATTTGCTATGTTGGAATTTTATTTGATCTGCTCGTCATACCGCTTCTACTCTGGAAACGAACCAGGAATGTGATATTCATCTTCAGTATTTTTTTCCACCTTTTTAACAGCTTTATTTTTCATATAGGAATCTTCCCCTACATGTCTCTCGCTTTTACTGTATTTTTCTTCCCAAAGGAATATATACACAGAAAATTTCTGAAGTCTAAACCTTTCTATAAGGCCGATGAAGTAAAAGTACCTCATCTGGCTCCCACCCTAAAGCTATTTTTTATAATCTGGTTCATAGTTCAGTTGGTTCTCCCAATGAGGCATCATTTTATAGAAGGAAATGTGTTTTGGACAGAAGAAGGTCATAAGTTGAGTTGGAGAATGATGCTTCGGTCGAAAAGTGGCTCAGTCAGTTTCAAAATTAAAAATCTCAACACTGGCAAAACTGACTATGTAAGACTAGATAAATACTTGACCCCTAAACAACGAGGAACACTTTTAAAACCCGATGGCGTTTACCAATTTACTCAACATCTGAAAAAAGAATACGCAGAAAAGGAAATTCACATTGAAATTTATGCTCGTGTTAGAGTCAGTTTAAATGGTAGGGAGCCAAGTTACCTCGTAGACCCTCAACTCGACCTTACGACCATTGAATGGGATTACTTCTTTCACAATGATTGGATAGAACCAAAACCCGATAGTATAGATTTCTGAATACTTGGCCTGCTTTCTTATCCTAAGATAAAGTTGCTCATTTTATTTTGTAAGCGATGGCTAGCCCTGAATATAAATTAATACTTTTGGAGTAAGTTTTGCTTCTAGACCATTTTATTAAGCCTCAAACCCAACTGTTTTTCTGTCCACCCCATATTGATACGTTTTCCTAGCGTGTGTTCTGACCTATCAAATTCTGGTGAAGATAAATTCATTTCTTCAGCCTTTTGGGAGTAATATTCTTCTTTAGTAAGCTGCACATCTTCAACTCCATGAAATACCATTCCAAATTTTTCCTTTTTAATAATCTCCGAAATCAGTAGAATACAATTGTCTAAATGAATCAGATTGACGGGAGCATCTGAGTTTTTGAGGTTTGTTTTTCCTGCAAGGTATTTCACTGGATGTCTATCGTTGCCTATTAAACCACCAAATCTGATGATAGTGGTTTTAAAGCTCTTTTCATTAGAAATGAAACGCTCAGCTTGAACAAGCTGACTTTGTTCCTGCTCTTTGGAGGTAAACTCGTAGTGTTCTGTATAGGCAGGTATGGATTTGTGATCTTCAAAAACTCCTGTTGAACTCACATATATAAGCCTTAAAACTGAAGTAAACTTAATAGCCTTTATCAAAAGTTCAAGTTGAGCCACAAAATTACTCTCCGGGTTCTTTCTTAAACCTGGAGGGATATTGATGATCAACACCTCAGATCCATTTAAAAACTCTTGGACATCCCCAATTATTTGATCTTCTTCAAGTTTAATTTCATATGCAGTAATTCCAGCGGCATTCAGCTTTTTTAATTTGGATGATGACGTCGTAGACCCTTTGACTCTCCAGCCCTCATTTATTAAATAAGTTGCTAGAGGAAACCCTAACCATCCACAGCCTAAGATCGAAACTTGCTTTCCCATTATAAGCTCAGTTTTTGCTTGACGATGATAGCATCATTGACTACAAAAGGTTTTGGGATCATCTCCTTTGGTCGTTGTTTTACAGAAAGCAAAGGATGAGATAAAAGGTCAAAACTGATCTCATTGATAATAAATTCAACCGATTTATTGTTGTCAACTTCAAATTCAAAGAACAGCGGTTCCTGATTGACGACGTAATAATCTATGACATTGTTCTTATATCTGTTTTTATGAACATGGTAAGCATTTTCAGCATCAGACAAAGCGTCTGCCTGTTTAGTATTTACGGTAAATGATTTGAAATTGATCCTTGTAGTTTCTGAGACGACAATACGATTTAAATTTCTTCTGTAATTTAGTCTTACCCGGAACTTCTTCAATCCCTGAGCTGAAGCTTTTAGTGTATCTACACTTATCTGGGATGCAGGTATTGCAGTCACTGCTGCTTCGGAGGATTTTGAGTAGGCAGTACTGTATTTGCTTTGGTAATCTGAAGCATCGCTCAAATCATTATAGGTTTCAAAATAAGGAGAAGTCCAAGGGTCCAATCTCTGGTCGTAGGTATTCCATCGGGCTGAATTGGAGTCTGCATCTAAGGTGTACACTAAACTATTAGGCTGAGGGCTTTCTGTGTCAAATTCAGCATTGAAATGGGCTTTGATAAAAAAGGCTACAGCCATTAAAAGAGCTAATGCCGAAACGCCTTTTTTGACTGAAAAGTAACCAAATACTGGAAGCAGATTTCCAAAGAGTAAAACTGTAAAAATGGCACTTACATAACTCATTTTAAGCCCAAGTCCAACGGGAAAGAATTTTATAAAGGGGGCAATTATACTCAAGGAAGGTAAAATCAAAATCAGTAAAAAAAGATAAGATGGAATTTGAAATCTTATCATGAGAAAAAAAGCTAACAACACAAATACAAGGGGCAAAAGGAAAAATGCAGCTCCAGTGAGATAGATATTTAATAAAAATAAAATGATAAACCACGTTATCAATGGAGCGATCATTGCATTTTTAGGATTAAGCTTATCCTCAAAAAATTGGTAAATACCAAATGAAAAAAACAGGGTAAGAGCGACAAAAACAACAATGTAATCATGACCATTATAAGTAAAACCATGTAAAATAGATGTATATTCAGGATACAATTTTAAAATAAGCTGCCATCCAAAATAAGTGGATAGTCCAGATAAAATCAAACTTAAGAACCAGGGTACGAAACCCAGAAAAACCTCTTTTCTAGAAAGAGAATTGATTTTAAAACCATACATTATAATCCCTAAAAAAACCAAAAAAGCTAAACCATAAAGTATCCAAACCCAAGAAAAAGGGTAGTGAAACAAGCCCAAACCTGTAACTGTAAAGTAAACCTGATCCTCTTTGGATGCCAGGTCTGTTAAGTCTGCATTTGAAAATTTGGTAAATGAGGACGTTAAGTAATCACCCTGATGGGCTAAAGATCGCTTGTCCAGTCGCTCTGGGTTATCCTTAGCGGTATGATAATCGAAGTGGTCATCTATAAAGGCAAAGAAAAAGCTAGGTACATCTGCAATTTTTCTAAAGACGGTAGAATCTGTATCGTTAGGTAATAATTTGTAAACACTGTACATTAAAGAATTAGCAAGAGGATGCTCTCCTTGGGCTTTGCCAAAAAGCTCTATGAGGCGGGAATTTCCACCATTGGTTTCCACAATCATGTTGCTGGGACCGCCACTCCCTCTTGACTCAAAATTAAGCACCAACCCAACCTCATCTATCCAGGGATGTTCCCTGGCAAATAGTTCTGCACCTGTAAGCCCTACTTCTTCTCCATCTGAAAACAGAATTATAATATCATTTTGAAATGAAGAACCAGAAGCTTTAAACGCTCTTACAGCTTCCAAAATCGTAGCCACACCAGATGCTGCATCTGCTGCTCCAAAACTGGAGTGAACTGCTGAATCGTAATGGGCAAGCAGTAATAATGCCTTAGAATTTGGGGCTGGATCTGAAGCTGGTATTCTGGTGATAATGTTTTCTGGTACAGTGAGAGCTCCATCCTGATTGAAAACAAATCCTTGCTGTGTTTGTACTTCCAGACCCAAAGCTTCCAAAGCCTCTACGATATAATTACGCTTTCTGTTATGAGCTTCAGAACCTATAAAATGAGGTTCGTTTGCAATATTTTTAACATGATCAAAAGCTCTTAAAGTAGAAAACTCTGTAGATTGAGTGGACTTGTCTGTAATTTCTGAGGGATATAAATCATAAAATATATACCATAAGGCAACTGCTATAACTAGTAAGCTAATAATGGCTTTATAAGCGCTTTTTCTCATTTATCTCGTTTTACTAAGGCATAAAAATCATCTTCGAGAGGCAAGTAGCCTTGATCGTAGACGAAGTAATATACACGACCATTTTTGGTGGTGTAAAGGTTGGTTATATATTTGAAATCAAAGCCCTTTTCAATTAATTTTTCACGGGTGGTTTTCGTCTTTTGATCGGTATTGATGCTTTTTAAAATCCTGTAGTTTTTTTTCAATTTGTTATTGATGTTTCTAACCACCTTGTTGGACTGACTATTAAGTCTGTTGTTGTAGGTACTCCTGCAGTAGTCTGAACAAAACTTCTTATCAATTCGTCCGGATACCGGTTCTCCGCAAGAAAGACATTTTGTTTTTTCCATGATTGGATATTTACGGTATAGTAAATATAAAAAAATCCCTTAACAAAAGTTGAAGGGATTTTATATACCTAACAGAACGTCTTTAGCTATTCACTGTAGAGCTCTGGAGTCACTTCTATCTTTGTTAAAAATTCACCATTCTTATCTTTATAATAGTAAGACATTGTAACATTATTATCTCTGTAGATTTTTAAATCGGGATTAGAACTTACAGAGTTTACAATTATAGGTTTCATATAAGATCTAAAGTTTTCTATATCGAGTGTAGATTTATTTAGATTGATCAAAGTGTAATTATATTGAAATATTTTATCATCAATAGCAATATTTTATCATCAATAGCAATAGCATTATCAAGCCTTGTATCCTTATCAACCATCATTGGACAAGATTTGTTTAGTTCATTTGCTGATTGAGACATAACTTTTGCGAAAGAAGTTTCTCCTGAGCAACTACTCATAAAATAGATAACTGAGAATAATACAACTACCCCTGTAAGAATATTTTACTAAGTAATTCTTCATAAAAATCATTTTTTAACCTTAAACTCAGACCTCCTGTTCTCCTCGTGCTCTTCATCGGTACAGCCTTCATTACATTCGTTTATGGGTTCAGACTTACCTTTACCTTCGGCACTTAATCGCGAAGCATCAATTCCATATTCTACCAAATAATCCATTGTATTTTTCGCTCTCTTAACCGATAACTCCATATTATAAGCTTCTGAACCTCTTTCGTCAGTATGACTCACGATTTGTATATTCAGTTCTGGATTTTCCTTCAGGACGGTGATCAATTTATCTAACTCGAGGGCAGATTCAGGTCTTATTAAAGCCTTATCATAATCAAAGAATATACGCTCCTGTAGAATAAGCATCTCTGCTTCTACAGCTGTCATTTCTGGCTCCAAAGCCACCTTCATATACATTTGTGTCTCTGGAATGTTAAGAGTATTGGATTGGCTTTTATAATCTTTCATATTCACCTGTAGGTCATAGGTTTGCCCCGTTGGAAGGAATTGATTGCTAAGACCGCTGGCATTAGTTCTTTGCCTGGAAAACTCTTTTTGATCCTCTCCATAAAACAAAACCTGAGCGCCTTCAAGGGCTTGATCTGTTTCTGCATCTACGACTTCAACTGTAATGGAAGTCTGTTCTAAAGGATAAATTAAATTAGCTCTGTAAATATGATCTGTTCGCTGTCCTTTTTTTGATTCGTTTCTATTGGAAGACACAAAGCCTTTTTCTACATTTCCGTTATAAGTGAATGCAAAATCATCTGCATTGCTATTTAAGGGAACTCCTAAATTTTGAGGAGGCAGGAAGTCTCCTTCATTCAATTTGGAGTAATAAACATCAAGGCCACCAAGCCCTAAATGTCCATCGCTAGAAAAATAAAGCGTTCCCTGCTGGTCCAAAAAGGGGAAGTTTTCTCTTTCCTCCGTATTGATGGCACCTCCTAAATTTTTCGGATCGCCAAAAGTCCCATCTTCATTGATATCGACTACGTACAAGTCTGAAGCTCCATAACCACCAGGCCTATCACTGGAAAAGAACAACTGAGTGCCATCTGGACTCAGTGCTGGATTTGCATTGGAATATGATACATCATTAATTGGTAGATCCTGAACATCCTGATACATCCCATTTATGAAACTAGCTTTATATATTTTCAAATGATTTACTCCCTCGTCATCTTTTCTATAATTTCCATTTAAGTAATCGTTTCTTGTAAAATAAATTGTTGATTTATCCTTGGTAATCGCTATGCTACCTTCATGAAATTTGGTGTTGATTTCTCCTTTAATTTCTTTTTCATTTTTAAAGGTCCCTGCTACGTTTTCAGCAACAAAGACATCCAGGGAAGGTTCATTATCCCAACCATAGGTTTTGCCAGATTCATTTCTAGCAGATACAAAATAAAGACGTCCGTCATGTTCGTATGCTCCAAAATCTGAGTATTTGGAATTTAAACTCATTTTATTCAATTGAAACCTGGGAGGGATCGAGGTAAGATCTGAAAAGTAATCTGGGTTTTCGAGAAACGCTTTGGCTCTAGGATCCTGAGGGGCTCTCTCTGCAAAATCCAGCATTGCCTGCTTGAAGTCGTCCAACTTTTCATTGATTAACAGTGTTTGTGCATAATTGTAATATGCTATGCTTTCTGGATTACTGTTACGTCTTAAGTAGCGTTTATAAAAACGTTCTGCATCTTCAAAGTTTGAGGTTTTGTAGCTGGCAATAGCGAGTTGCTTGTATACGTAGCTGTTTGCTTTGCCCTTCTGAATTAATTTTTCGTAAGCTTCTATGGCATCAACATACTCATATCGGTCGAAAAGCTTATCTGCTCTTTTGGTATCGTCATTCTGAGTCCAGGCGTTGAGGGACAAAAGCATGCTGAACAAAGTAAGAATATATAATTTTTTCATTTTAAGATGATTTCAAATTAAAAATAACGTGGGGATACATAGGTTTTCTTCTTGAAAAAAATATCAAAAATGATAAAAGCTTCATAAGAAGGTTCATTGAGATTGGACTGAGTAGCATCATAGGCAAAACCAACTTGTATCCAATCTGTAGCCCTTACACTTGCTAAGCCACTAAAAGCATCTTGGTATCTGTAAGATGCACCAATTTCGTATTTATCATAAAACAAGACGTTGGCATTCGCATCAAAAGAAATGGCAGAATTAAATTCTGATTTCACAAATGCAGAAGGTTTAAGTTTGATAAAATCATTGATATCAAATACATATCCAGCGGTCAGGAAAAAGTGTCTTTCTTGAGAACCAAACTCTGTATTGTCAACTTCTAGATGAGTCGATCTAAGGAAATTAGGAGTCGACAATCCTACATAAAACTTATCGGTATAAAATAAAAGACCAGCACCAATACTAGCATAGGTTTCATCCACATCTTGCTGAAATGCAGGATCCATATCATCCTGAAAAAAGCGATCGCTAAAACCAATACTTTGGAAGGTTGCACCCGCTTTGATTCCAAAGGCTAATTTGCTAGTTTTGCCTACATCCAAAGTATAAGATAAATCTGCAAAGACGTTAGTCTGATCTACTGGCCCAATCTGATCATTGATGCCAGATAAACCTACGCCAAACCCATCCCCAAGTGGAGAATGTGCATTAAAAGTAAAAGTTTGCGGAGCTCCATTGACACCAGACCATTGATTTCTATACAATGCGCCAACAGATAAGTTCTCTTTGGATCCAGCATAAGCTGGGTTGACAACGTTCATATTGTACATGTACTGAGTATATTGTGGGTCTTGCTGAGCAGTGCTTTCCTGAGTCGGGACGAGGCATAAGACCAAAAATAAAAGTAGGTATCTCGTTTTCATAGAAAAAATATCTTTATAAGCCATTTGAGTTTATTGTTCTACGTTAATGTACAGCGATCCTTCTGTACTTGAACCATATTCAGGGTCTTCGGTTTGAAAGGTGATGGCATAGAAATATGACCCCGTTACTAGATCATCTCCATCATCGTTCTTACCCACGAATTCATCTCTATAATTGCTGAATTCATAAATATTAACTCCATTCCTGTCAAATATTTCCAACTTAGAAATACCAGACCTATCGGCGAGGCAAGACAAATCAAAACTATCATTTAATCCATCCTGGTTGGGAGAAATCCCCTGGGTAATTTTACAATCGTTTTGGAGAATTTGTTCTCGATCTAAATCATCTGAACTACATGAAAACATGAGCAACAAACAACAAAACGTAAAAAGATACAATTTGAGATTCATAAACTTGATTTTATAATTATAAACGAACTATGGTTTTCTTTAGTATTGATTTATCAAACATAGGCATAAAACTTAAAATAAAAAATGAAGGTTTAAATCTATGTATAATTCTTATCATTCTTCTAATTTTCGCTTTTGAAATCTTAAAGTGAGAATGCAACTGAAGTATTTTTCATAATTTTGATCTTCAAATCAAACTATGCTAGACGCTAAGACTACAACATACGAAACTGCTGTTCTTATTGGGATTATCAATCAATTTCAGGATGAAGAAAAGTCCAAGGAATATCTTGATGAATTAGAGTTTCTCACCTATACGGCCGGAGGAGAAGTCAAAAAGCGATTTCAACAGAAATTGGATGTTCCCCACCCAAAAACATTTATTGGTAAAGGGAAGCTGGAGCAAGTAAGAGACTTTGTAGAAGAGCATAAAATTGGTACAGCAATTTTTGATGATGAACTTTCTCCTGCACAGCAAAAAAATATAGAAAAAATCTTAAAATGTAAGGTGGTTGACCGGACTTACCTCATCTTAGACATTTTTGCTCAGAGAGCCAAAACGAGTTATGCCAGTACACAAGTAGAGCTAGCTCAATACGAATATTTGTTACCTCGATTGGCTGGGCTATGGACTCACTTAGAGAGACAAAGAGGAGGTATTGGTATGCGTGGTCCTGGTGAAACCGAAATTGAGACCGATAGACGAATTGTAAGAGACAAAATTACACTACTCAAGAAAAAACTAAAAACCATCGACAAACAGATGGCAGTGCAACGTGGAAACAGAGGAAGTCTTGTACGCGTAGCTTTGGTTGGGTACACCAACGTAGGGAAATCGACGCTGATGAACGTCATCAGTAAAAGCGAAGTGTTTGCAGAGAATAAGCTTTTTGCCACACTGGATACCACAGTGAGAAAAGTGGTCATTAGAAATCTTCCCTTTTTGCTTACAGATACCGTAGGTTTTATAAGAAAACTTCCTACCCAATTGGTAGAGTCCTTTAAATCGACCCTTGATGAAGTTCGCGAAGCTGATTTATTACTTCACGTCGTAGACATCTCTCATGAAAATTTCGAAGATCATATCGAATCTGTCAACACTATATTAGATGATATTGAGGCTAGAGATAAGCCTTGCATTATGGTTTTTAATAAAATCGATAAGTATGAACCTGAAGCCTACGATCAAGAGGATTTGATGACCGAAAGATCTACAGAGCACTATAGCCTAGAGGAATGGAAGAAAACCTGGATGCAAAGAGAGGAAGGCAATGTTTTATTTATATCTGCTACCGAAAAAGAAAATATTGAAGTTTTTAGAAAAAAAGTCTATAATACTGTGAGAGATATTCATATTACTCGCTTCCCTTATAACAACTTTCTGTATCCAGAATATGAAACTTATTCTGAAGATGAATGATTTATTTAGAGGGAAATAAATCTTTAAGTATTTCAATTTTTTTAAGCTCTTTCAATTTTTCAATGCTTAAAGGCTTCTCCACAAAACCAACTGAGACCGGGTATGATTCTGCCTTTTCTTTGTCTGCGTTATCGATAGATGAAGTGACAATAAATATATGACAAAATGAATTTAAGGCCATTTTGTCGAGTTTATCCATAAATTCCCAACCGTTCAATTCTGGCATATTTACATCCAAAAATATTATGAATTTTTTGTCTTTAGATTTATGTTCAGCTATATAATTCAACGTATCATGACCGCTTTCAAAAGATTTAGGAGATTTACAAAACTCTGAGTGCATCATCATTTTTTCGTGTATAAAAAGAACCATCTTATCATCGTCAACATTTAAAACTTCGTAATTCATTTATTGCTTTTTTTAGTAGTAACTTGTTCCGCTTTTTTAGAAATAGATCGTATTACTTCATCCAATTCTTTTATGCTAGTTTCAATTTCATTTATCAAAAGAATCTGTTCATTTGGAGAACAGGTTTTCAATTTTAGAAGTTCAATAATACCCAAAATTTTTGAGGCAGGGGATCTCATTTCATGAGATTGCTGCCAGGCAATTTCTTTCATCTTTTTATTCTGTTGATTTAAAGCCTGATTATGAAGAAGTTGTTCTGTCAAGTCGTTGACGACCAATAATTTTGAATTCTGGTTTTGGAAATGGATAGTTTTAATTTTGACTTCTGCTTTCAACTCTTTTTCCAATTTACCTCTAAAAACTAGATACATTTCAAAGTTATCTTTGTCTTTAGTCATAGTTGTTTTTAACGATCTCATATTGGCCTCGACATCTTCCTTAAAGAACAATTGATTTAAGTGCATCGAAAGAAACTCATCTCGTTTGTAAGCATAGTATTCCAGCGCTGCTGCATTTGCATCCAAAAGCTTAAAGTTATCCGTCTCATAGACGAACATTGGAGCTGGTGAAAAATTAAATAGATCTTTATATTTTCTTTCAGATTCTAGAAGTCTTAAATGTCTTTTCTGTTTTTCTATGCTGTAGTTGATGCTTTTAAAAAGCGAGTTAGGATTTAGTTCATCTTTAAATAAATAATCTGATACCCCGTATTCTAAAGACTCTAAGCAAAATTTTAGATTCAATGAACCCGTAATCATTATAATAGGAATCTGGTTAGATAGATTTACAACATTCTGGATGAATAATGTTCCAGAGGTGTCAGGAAGAATAAGATCTAATATGATTATATCATAAGAAGTAGATTGTCGTAATAATTTTTCAGCAGATTTATAATCTAGAGCATGTTCGTATTCTATGGTTTGGAAAGACTCTTCCAAGTATTCCTTTACCAAAATAAAGTCCCCAAGGTTATCCTCGATGATGAGTAGGCTCAATTTATTGTAGATAAAATTCATGACTTTGGGAGATTAGCAAATTTTAACCAAAACCCCTCAATCTTTGCAATAGCCTCGATAAAATCTTGAGCCTCGTCAGGTTTTTGTATATAGCGATTTGCATAGTTACGATAACTCTTTTGTACGTCTGTTTGAGCAACAGAGCCAGTAAAGACAATGATGGGAATTGCTTTTAATTCATGATTGGATTTTAAGATTTTTAAAATTTCGAAACCACTGTACTTTGGAATATTGAGATCCAGCAAGATGAAATCTGGAACATTTTTCTTCAGGCTATTCGCTTTCAAAAAAAAATAATCCAAGGCAGCTTGTCCATCTGTAACGACATCTTGGTCATAGGTCAAAGATGATGACTCTAAAGCTTCAGTTATCATAAATACATCAGCCTTATTATCTTCAATTATTAAAATTTTAAAAGAAAACATATTAAAAATTTACTTAGGAATACTAAAACTAAAGCAACTCCCTTCTTTAAATTTAGATTCTACATCAAATTTGCCACCAAGGGTCAGTATGATTTTTTTACAAGTCGCTAATCCCATGCCTACCCCATTATTAGAGCTTTTGACTTCCTTATAAAAAGGTCTGAATATTTTATCCAGATTTTGTGGTTCGATACCATTTCCATTATCTGTGACGCCTACGATCCAATGGTCTGATTTATCATCTATGCTCACCTCTATCTTTAATCGCCTATCTGGAGACCTGAATTTTATAGCGTTGCCAATTAAATTTCTTAAGACGATAGAAAACAGGAGCTTAGAGGTTTTGATTGTTGAAATATTATCAAATTTAATTTCAATTTCCTCAGATTTAATAATTGGCAAGTTCAAATCAATTATATTTTCTATAATTGTTCCCACCTCTACCATTTCATATTTTACGGAGGCATTTGATAATTTAGCAAAAGCGAGGATTTCATAGATTAAATCAGTCATCTTATGAGTGCTCTGCTTTGCATAATCTATATATTTTAAAGCCTCATCTCCAAGATGTGTTTCATTTTCATGTTTGAGAAGCTCTAAAAATCCTTGAATGCTATCCAATGGGTTTTTTAAATCATGTGCAATAGAATATGCTATTTCATCAGCTTGGTTTCTATGCAGTTCCAATTGTTCCTTCATAAACTCCAAATCAATAGTTTTTTTTCTGGACTCAAAAAGTTTTTGAACTAGCTTAGCTAAACTTTTTAAGGCTTTTATTTGGTGAGAGGATAATACCTTCGGTTTAGAATCTATAACGCAAAGAGTACCCAATGCAAAACCATCTTTATTGATCAATGGCATTCCTGCATAAAATGCGATGTTGGGATCGCCCGTGACTAAGGGATTATCTTTAAAACGTTCATCCAGTCTTGCATCGTTAACAATAAAAATCTTTTTTGGCTCATTAATAGCATGAGCACAAAACGCAACATCTCTACTAGTTTTATCTACCTCTAAACCAACTTTTGATTTAAATATTTGATGCTTAGTATCGATTAAGGTAACTAAGGATATTTTTGTTCCACAAATATCTGAAGCCAATTGAGTGATCAGATCTAAGTCTTCATCCTTCAGGTTATCAAAAAGTTTTAAACTATTCAAGGCCTTTAGCCTCTCCAATTCGTTTTGTGGAATTTTAGGTTTCTTCATATTATTTCTTTTTTGGTAGAACTACTTGAAATATGGAGCCAGAACCAAGCTTGGAAGAGATTTCAATATGACCTCCCAAATTATGAACAGATTTTTTAACAATTGCAAGACCAATACCAGATCCAGGGTACTCACTTTGACTGTGTAGCCTTTGAAATATTCCAAAAATCTTCTTATGAAACTCTTCTGATATACCTATGCCATTATCTTTGAACATTAAGAAATGATTCTGAGCGTCTTCCCTATAAGTAATATTGATCTTAGCTTCAACATCCTGTTTTGAAAATTTGATAGCATTGTCTATTAGGTTTAAAAAAATCTCTTTTAAATCTGTTTTTATCGAGTATATCTTTGGTAATTCATCAGTTTCAATTGAAACTTTTCTAGTAGTGAGTTTATCATGCAAAACAGCCTTGACCTCCTTCAAAATTAATGATAGACTAACCTCTCCAAAGTCAGGTGGTTCCGCTCCTACTTTTGAATAATGAAGTAAACCCTCAATTTTAAATTTCATTTGCTTTGCTCCATCAACCGCGAAATTGATATACTCCATGGCAGTCTTATCTAAACTATCTGCATATTTATCTTCCAATCTGGTCAAAAATACTGTTACCATTCTTAAGGGTTCAATCAAGTCGTGAGAAGTAACGTAAGCAAATTCTTCTAAATCTTGGTTTGACTTTACAAGAGAAAGTTTTTGCATTTCCAATTTAGAATTCAATTTTTCAAGCTCTTTACTGTACGCCTTAAATTCTGATATATCCTGCATGCTTCCTACCATACGAATGACCTCTTCATTTTCATTTCTTATAATAACCCCTCTATCTAAGACTTCTGCGTAAGTACCCTTTTTTTTCTTAAACCTGTATTCATATCTCCAGTCGTTTTTGTTTTTGTCAAATTGCGATGCTTTTAAAGAGTCTAAAACGCGTTGTCTATCATCAGGATGTATCTTTCTAGCCCAAACCTCTTCTGATACTCCAAAATTTGCCGGATCATAACCAAAGGATTCTTTAAGCCCATCACCCCATTCTATTTTATTCCTTTCAAGGTCATAGTCCCAAATAGCATCTTTTACCGTTTCATTAATGATTCTAAATTTTTGAATCTGAGTTTTTAAGTTGCTTAGGTTCTCTTTATACTTACTTATATCACGGGCGACACAAAACACATCTTTGCTTTCTTTTAGGTTAAAAACTGTCCAATCCAGATTCAATATGCTACCATCTTTAGCTTTCACGGCCACTTCTTTTGAAATATAGCCTTTTTCTTTTCTTGCTTTACCAATCATTTGATTTACACTCTGCCTATGATCTTCAATAATAAAATCGGTAACGTGAGTGTCAACAAATTCATCTTTCTTATAACCTAAAATATGTTCTGCACGCTTATTAATTCTCCTTATGCGATCATCTTTTTTGATAATAAAAAGGATATCTGGAGTATTGCTAAAAAAAGAACTGATTCTGAATTCAGTGAGCTTTCTTGATAGTTCAGCACCCAGTTGCATTGAAAATTCCTTGAAGATCTTGTCCAGAGTTGTCTTTTCAGAATAAGTATCAGGAAAGCCTAAGCTAACCACCCCTAAAGATTTATCTTGATCCATGATTTGAATAGCGTAATGTTGCTTTACTTTATCATCGACTTCATTTTTATGAGCTGACATCGCAGGATCATTGCTATTCAATACTGATATTATAAACTCCCTGTGTTTAGATGTTTTCTGACCTAATGTCACAGGCAAACGCTCCCCATTTTTGAATCTAAAGCATTTTTCTAATTTCTCTGATTCAGCATCTTTTATCCAGAATTCGGTTTGAATAGTTCTAAATAAACTCTCCATTTTCAATGCCACTTTACAGAAGGAATTTTCTAAAGGTTCTTCATCTTGAAAAGCCTTGTGGGTAAAGGTGAGTAAGTCTTGCTTTTCAGTGATCGTACGTTCGTCGTTCACGTTTCGGTTCACGATCATCCAATGCGTATACCATCCCTCCTCATCCATGATTGGAGACACAAAAAGTTTATTCCAAAATTCTGTACGGTCTCTTGTGAGACTCAAAACATCAATATCAACAGACTCCCACTGACTCAACCTCTCTTCTATATCCAGAAAAACGTGTTCATTATTAGGAGTGACATAGAAAGATTTTGATGTTTTCCCAATTATTTCCTTCACAGCTGTGCCAAATAATGATTGTGTGCTCGGGTTGGCATATACAATTTTAGACTCCAGAAAGCTATTGCTTTCAACTTTGGTGACCATAATAGCATCTTTAGCATTGCCAACAATTTTTTCTAATAAATTGAGGTGGTTTTCACGTTTTATAGCCTTGGTAATGTCCTGAATAGCCCCCACCAGACGTATTGGGCTTCCATCATCATCTCTGATGATAATAATATTTTCACGCACATTGGCGTATTCACCTTCAGAGTTTTTGAAGCGATAGATGAAAGACCATTTATTGGTGCTTTTATCTTTTAGGGCCGCATTTAAACTATTGAAAAATGGGTCTGAATCGGAAGGATGAATTTTAGACTCCCAAAACGCTTTGGAAACCTTATTCTTTTCAATATCATATCCAAACAAACGACCATAGCCGTCTCCCCAATACAATTCATCTTCACATAACTCCCACTCCCAAAGCGCATCTGATGTGGCCTTAAAAGCCCTATCTAATCTCTTATAAGCAACCTCAAGATCTTCCTGTATTTTAAACATATCAGTAAAATCAGTGACTGTTGAAATCATCAGATTTTCGTCGTATAGTGGAATATTTTTAGCATTCACAATCTTTTTTTGTCCTTGTTTAGTGGTAATGGTGATATGATTCCAATTCATTTGTTCTGGATCTTTTGAAGCGATATCATCCAGGATCATTCTTGATATTTTTTCACGATAGTCCTTATCCGGATAAACGCGTTCAAAGAATTCTGAAACGTTCTGGATATTTTCAATGGGCCATCCGTAAATCTCTTCAAGCTTTTGATTGGCAAAGACCGTAGTATTGTCGTCGATCCTTGAGACAGCTACGCCAATAGGTAAAGATTGAAATAATTTCTCATACAATTGAGTCTGTTGATGTTCTGAATTGAACATCTTTCTTTTTTTAGAATTAAACAACTGAACCAAGATTAAATTTTGCTCCTCAGCATTGAGTCGTTCTAACTTAATTTTAAAATCAAAATTCTTCTCTTTAAAATAAAACTCTAAATAAGGGTCAGAGATCTTATGCTCATATAAATCTGAAATTTTATTGAGTAATTCTTTATAAGATTTGCTAGAGATACTAAGGTATTCAGAACAAAAAACGCCTAAATCTGTTGTTGTGTCTAAGTCTGATTCAGCCTTGAAAAAGACATTCATTTTGGAATTGCATCCCCTCACCACAAACTCTTTCTTGGTCCTAGAGACTAAAAAAGTTGGAGCTTCATAAAATTCAATGCTATGAAGTAGTTTTGAAATAACTTGAGTCATGTAGTGAGTTTTTGAGATTATGTATACATTAGCAAAAGAACTTTGTTAAAAAATCTAATATGAATATTTTAAATTTAGCAAAAATAAATGAATAATAGCTATCTCGTTGTATTAACATTGCTCTTTAGTGGGTTAATGTTTAGCCAAAAACCTGTAAAATCTAAAGAATTTGCACACACCTTCTCTATAGTCGCGATGGATCCAGAAACTGGTGAGATGGCAGTAGGAGTCCAAAGCCACTGGTTTTCTGTTGGTACATCTGTACCATGGGGCAAATCTGGAGTAGGTGTTGTCGCTACTCAATCGTTTGTCAATAAAGCCTATGGGTATGAAGGTCTCCAACTCATGGAGCAAGGGCTTTCGGCAAAGGATGCGTTGAAACAACTCAAAGAGGAAGACGAGGGCGCAGCTTACAGGCAAGTCGCTATGCTATCTAAGGATGGATCTATTGCCGCTTTTACAGGTGAAAACTGCGTGGAGGCCGCACTGCATCTCGTTGAAAACCACTACAGCATTCAAGCCAATATGATGGAAGACGACAATGTGGTGTTTGCCATGAGAAAAGCTTATGAAGAAAATGATACTCTAGCTCTTGCTGAGCGTGTAGTTGCAGCGATGAAAGCAGCTCAGGAAAGTGGTGGCGATATTAGAGGAAAACAATCTTCTGCCCTCATAGTGGTTGGAAAAGATGTCCCAGACCAACCCTGGGAAGATAAAAAAATAGATCTCAGAGTAGAAGACCATAAAACTCCTGTCCAAGAGCTTTCCAGACTGCTTAATAGTCATAGGGCTTATGAACTTATGGAAAAAGGGGATGTGGCCATGGAAAATAAGGATGCAGATGCTGCCTTGAGGGCTTACGATGCTGCAGAACAACTTCTACCAAATAATAATGAAATTAAATTTTGGAAGGCTGTAGCCTTGGTCAATTCTGGCCAAATAAAGCAGTCCGTACCAATATTTGAACGTTTATTCAGAAATGATAAACGCTGGCAGAGACTCTTAGAACGGCTTCCAGATTCTGACTTAATCACAATTGATCAATCGGCTTTAGATTATCTTTTAAATTTATAATTATGAAACCTATTACATTATTACTCATCAGCTTAATTTTTATTGCATGCCACGACTCGCCAAAATTAAGTAAAGAAAAGGACCTGCCTAAAACCCCTAAATTTGGGATCGTCATTCATGGGGGCGCGGGAGTCATCAAAAAGGAAAACATGACCGACTCTCTACAGAAGGCCTACGAAGAAAAGCTACAGGAAGCTATAGATGTAGGCCATAAAATATTATCTGAAGGTGGAACAGCTATCGAAGCAGTGCAGAGAACCATCAATATTATGGAAAATTCTCCTTTGTTTAATTCTGGAAAAGGAGCCGTACTAAATGCAGAAGGTATAGCAGAACTCGATGCTTCCATTATGGATGGAAAGACCAAAAATGCCGGAGCTATTTCTGGTGTACAGCATATTAAAAACCCTATAAATTTAGCCTTTAAAGTCATGGAAGAATCAAGCCATGTGATGTTAAGTGCTCAGGGAGCAGAAGAGTTTGCAAAACTTCATCAATTGGAATTTGTTGACAATTCTTACTTCATGACCGAACGAAGAAAAAGGGCGCTTGAAGCCTCCAAAGCACGTGAAAAAGGAATTTCATCTAACGAATTTTTTCTAAGTAATGAAAAGTATGGAACTGTAGGTTGTGCTGCTTTAGACCAAAATGGAAACCTGGCAGCCGGGACCTCAACAGGAGGTATGACCAATAAAAAATACGGTAGAATAGGAGATTCCCCAATTATAGGAGCTGGCACCTATGCCAATAATAAAACCTGTGCAATATCAGCTACAGGACATGGCGAATATTTTATTAGGAATGTTGTAGCCTATGATATTTCTGCAATGATGGAGTATCAAGGCATCAGCTTAGAACAAGCTGCTAAAAGAGTCATTCAAAAAAAACTTACTGATTTAGGCGGAACTGGTGGTATCGTTGGTATTGATAAAAAAGGAAACGTAGTGATGGAGTTTAATACCCCAGGAATGTTTCGGGCCACAAAAAACGTAAAAGGCGAAACTGAAATTAAGATGTATAAAGATTAATTGGAAACTTAAAGCCTCTAAATTTCGGAAGTCGAAAGGCAGAGGTTTAATTTTCCATTTTACTTTGTCTTTTAAATAAGCTTCAAAGCTTCTTCGACATTTTGTGTTGGTCGTTGGCAGGTTTTATTTTCGCAAACATAAATCCAGGTTTCATCTGAGTGTTGGGGTGACTTCTGTTGAAGTAATTCCAAGTTTTCCTCATGACCTCCCAGAAAAACACAATTATTTTTAGATTTGGAATGCAACTCCAGGGCTTTTGTTTGTGCCGCTTTTCCCATGACTGCAACTTCATAAAACGGATAGGCATGCCAGCCGTAGAGGATTTGCCAATTTGCAAAATAGGGACCAGATTTATAGAGTTTTGACTCGACCTGTCCCAACATTGCTGTTGAAGCATCCGAATATTTTGAATAATTGAATAATTTACCCAAAAGAAATAAAGATTTTGCCAAAGAGGAGTTGGAGGCTGGAATCACATTATCATTTATTTCGAATGTTTTTGAAATCAGAGTTTCTTCTTGTTTGGAAGAGAATTGAAACATAAGATTATCTTCATCTTTAAAATCCTCGAAACAGAGGTCTACTAGATCTTTTGCTTTCGCTAAGTAATCAAACTTAAAAGTGACTTGATATAAATCAAGCAAGGCTTCGATCATAAAGGCATAGTCATCTAAAAATCCACTTATCGATTTTCCGCTTTTTAATGTTCTGAGAAGCTTGTTTTTATTGATAAATCGAGTTTGAAGTAAAAATTTCATCTCATCTTCGGCATGAACTAAATAGGCTTTATTTTTTAAAGCTTTATAAGCACTTACCAGTCCTGAAATCATCATGGCATTCCATGCTGTTAAAATTTTATCATCCAATGCTGGCCGAATGCGATTTTGCCTGTGCTTGAGCAATTTAGATTTTAAGGCTTTGAGCTTCATTTCAAAATCACTGACTTTTAGACCCTTATCCTTAGCATATTCTACTGGACTTTTTGAAGCATAAAGAATGTTATTAGAAGACTCCCAGTTCCCCCTTTCGGTGGAGCTATAATAGTCTTCTACCAGCTCAATTTCATCAGAAGATAGTACTTGTGATAGCTCCTTGTAGGTCCATACGTAGTATTTACCTTCTTCACCTTCACTATCTGCGTCTAAAGCAGCATAAAACCCTTCACCTGATCCCTTCAATTCCCTACTTACAAAATCGATTGTTTGAGTCAAGACCTCTTTGTACAACGACTTCGGAAAAAACTTATAAGCATTGGCGTATAAATTCAGCAACAGGGCATTGTCATAAAGCATTTTTTCAAAATGAGGAGCAAACCAGCGGTCATCCACAGCGTAACGGGAAAACCCACCTCCTATTTGATCATAAATACCCCCTAATGCCATTTCATCGAGAGTTTTAGTAATAGCCTCAGCGGCAAAATGATCTTGGGTGAACTGGTAATACTGGATAAGGAATTGCCAGGAATTTGACATTGGAAATTTAGGAGCTCCTTTGAAACCGCCCTTTTCCATGTCTACTATCTTTTGCCAGGAATAAATGAGATCTTTATAATTTGAGATTTTAAATGTTGGCAACTCGTCTATCGCGCTCAATTCCTGAGAGACCTGAATACCTTCGGTGAGCTTTTCTGCAGTTTCTAAAAGTTGATCGGGACTGTTTCGAAAAGCTTTACCAACATTAGACAGTACTTTTTTCCAATTATCTTTAGGAAAGTAGGTAGCTGCGTAAAAGGGTCTGCCGTCTGGTAGTGCAAAAGCATTAAGAGGCCAACCACCTCTGCCCGTTAGCATTTGCGCTGCTTCCATATAAATATGGTCGATGTCTGGACGTTCTTCTCGGTCGATTTTTATACATATAAAATTATCATTCATAAGTTTAGCTACCTCCTTATCCTCAAAGGATTCGTGGGCCATCACGTGGCACCAGTGGCAGGCTGCATAGCCTATACTTATCAATAGTGGTTTGTTTTCTGTTTTTGCCCTTTCGAGCACTTCTGAGCTCCATTCTTCCCAATCTACCGGGTTTTCTGCATGCTGCAGTAAATATGGACTTGTGGCAAATTGAAGTTTATTTTTTGTTGCAGACATTAGTAATTTTTATTCGAAAATACTTAATTCTATAGTGTTCTGAATTTAAACTCCTCTTAAAAGTGTTTAATTGATAAGGTTTGCAGATAAAATTTTAGCTTGAATACTTTAGCTTTTAAAATTGGCAAACATTAGAAAATTCAGTATTTTCAAGCCTAAATTAAAATGAAATGATCAATAAAACTGTCAATGATGTAACTGAAGCTCTGGAAGGTGTTAAAGATGGAATGACCTTCATGCTAGGAGGTTTTGGCTTAAGTGGTATTCCAGAAAATTCAATCCAGGAACTGGTAAGGCGCAACGTTAAAAATGTCACCTGCATTTCTAACAATGCCGGAGTAGATGATTTTGGCTTAGGGCTTTTGCTTAAGAAAAAACAAATTAAAAAAATGATCTCCTCTTACGTTGGGGAAAATGCAGAATTTGAAAGACAAATGCTTAGTGGTGAGCTGGAGGTAGACCTCATCCCTCAAGGCACCCTTGCAGAGCGCTGTAGAGCTGCACAAAATGGCATACCTGCATTTTACACTCCTGCCGGCTATGGTACAGAAGTGGCCGAAGGCAAAGAGGTTAGAGACTTTCAAGGGAAGCCCCACATTATGGAAAAAGCCTTCGAAGCTGATTTTGCTTTTGTAAAAGCCTGGAAGGGTGATGAAGCTGGCAACTTAATTTTTAAAGGGACGGCAAGGAATTTTAATCCACTGATGTGTGGGGCGGCCAAAGTGACCGTCGTAGAAGTTGAAGAATTGGTAAAGCCAGGCGAACTTGATCCCAATTTTGTACATATTCCGGGGATCTTCGTTCAGCGAATCTTTAAGGGTGAGAAATTTGAAAAGCGAATTGAACAAAGAACTGTGAATCAAACCAATTAGTCAATTTGTAAATTTGAAGATGAGAGATGATAGAGACACTATGATGGTTAAATTGACTTTTGATTTTGCAAAAATGATTATTTACTATTCTGAAAAATTGAGGCAATTAAAAAAGGTTGAAATGGCTACTCAATTATTTAAAAGCGGCACCTCAATCGGAGCTAATATAAGAGAAGTTCAAAATGCTGAAAGTAAAGCTGATTATATTCATAAATTTAAATAGCTGCAAAAGAAGCTGATGAAACAGAATATTGGCTATAATTATGCAAAGCATCTGAGTATTATCCAGATCCTATGTAGAAATGAATAATGATCTTAAAGTTATATTCAAAATAACTAGCAAAATTATCTCTTCTTCAAAAAAGAAATAATTTTCAAATTAAAAAGTTTTCAAATAATCAAATTAAAGATAATGTTAGATAAAAACGGAATTGCAAAACGCATTGCACAAGAAGTACAAGACGGCTATTACGTGAACCTTGGAATAGGAATACCAACTCTGGTCGCAAATTATGTTCGTGATGATATTGAGCTGGAATTTCAAAGTGAAAATGGAATATTAGGAATGGGTCCATTTCCTACTGAGGAAAATGTAGATGCAGATCTCATCAATGCTGGAAAACAAACTATTACTGCCCTTCCTGGAGCTAGCTTTTTTGACTCTGCCTTGAGTTTTGGTATGATAAGAGGTCAACATGTCGACTTAACTATTCTTGGCGCTATGGAAGTTGCTCAAAACGGAAATATCGCCAATTGGAAAATTCCGGGTAAAATGGTAAAAGGAATGGGAGGCGCTATGGATTTAGTAGGATCTGCCAAAAATATAATAGTCGCTATGATGCATACTAATAAAGCAGGAGATTCTAAACTTCTTAAAAGTTGCTCTCTCCCACTCACCGGTGTAGAATGCGTCACTAAGATTGTAACCAATATGGCTGTTCTGGATATAGTCGACAAAAAATTCAGACTCCTAGAACGTGCCCCTGGAGTTAGTGTAGAAGACATACAAAAAGCTACTGAAGGCGATTTAATTATCGAAGGTGATATCCCAGAGATGAAAGTTGAATAAACAAAAAAGGCCAAATTTAAAATTTGGCCTTTTTTGAGTGAATTCAGAAAGCTTAATCAATTAAGATCACAACTTTATTGTCTTTTAGCTCGATTACACCTCCAGAAATATCAAAATAATATTTTGCATCTTCTTCATAAAACAAATCTTTGGAAGTCTTAGGTAAAGACACGGTTTTATCAAGTTTGATAGATCCTTTCTTCAGAACAGACACCACTGGAGCGTGATTGTCTAGCATTTGAAATTCTCCATTGATACCTGGGACACTCACAGCATTAACCTCATCACTGAGTATTATCTGTTCTGGGCTTACTATTTCTAAATGCATAGAATTTTTTGTTTTCTGACTAAGCTTCGTTCAACATTTTCTCTCCAGCTTCTATAGCTTCTTCGATAGAACCTTTAAGGTTAAAAGCAGCTTCAGGAATATGATCAAGTTCACCATCCATAATCATATTAAAGCCTTTGATGGTATCTTTAATATCTACAAGCACACCTTTAAGTCCTGTAAATTGCTCAGCTACGTGGAATGGCTGAGACAAGAAGCGTTGTACACGTCTGGCTCTGGAAACGGATAGCTTATCTTCTTCAGACAATTCTTCCATCCCCAAAATCGCGATGATATCCTGTAATTCTTTATATTTCTGTAACAACTCTTTTACACGTTGTGCACATTCGTAATGATCGTCTCCTAAAATATCTCTGGTTAAAATTCGAGATGTAGAATCTAACGGATCTACTGCTGGATAAATACCTAGCTCAGCAATCTTTCTGGAAAGTACAGTTGTTGCATCCAAGTGAGAGAACGTCGTTGCCGGAGCAGGGTCAGTTAAATCATCTGCAGGCACATAAACAGCCTGTACAGAAGTAATCGAACCTTTTTTGGTAGATGTAATACGCTCTTGCATAGCACCCATTTCTGTTGCCAAGGTTGGCTGATAACCTACTGCAGAAGGCATACGACCTAGAAGAGCAGAGACCTCTGAACCAGCTTGGGTAAATCTAAAAATGTTATCAACGAAGAATAAAACGTCCTTACCTTGAGCCTCTCCTGCTCCATCACGGAAGTATTCTGCGATGGTTAGTCCAGACAAAGCCACTCGGGCACGAGCCCCTGGTGGTTCGTTCATTTGTCCAAATACAAAGGTTGCTTTCGATTCCTTCATTCCAGCTTTATCGACTTTCTTCAAGTCCCATCCACCTTCTTCCATAGAGTGCATGAAATCATCTCCGTATTTGATAATGCCAGATTCCAGCATCTCACGAAGCAAGTCGTTTCCTTCCCTCGTACGCTCTCCAACACCAGCAAAAACTGAAAGACCACCGTGACCTTTAGCAATATTATTAATAAGTTCCTGAATCAATACGGTCTTACCTACACCAGCACCTCCAAACAAGCCGATCTTACCTCCTTTAGAATAAGGCTCGATGAGATCAATCACTTTGATACCAGTAAAAAGGACTTCAGTTGATACTGCTAAGTCCTCAAATTTTGGAGCATCTCTGTGAATCGACATTCCGTCCTCACCTGTCTTAGGTAAATCACCAAGACCATCGATGGCGTCTCCTGTCACATTAAACAATCGTCCGTAAACATCTTTACCAACTGGCATTTGAATAGGACTCCCAGTACTGAGTACCTCAACACCACGGCTTAATCCATCAGCAGAATCCATAGCAATGGTTCTTACCGAATTTTCACCGATGTGAGATTGCACCTCGAGAATAAGATCTGATTTGTTTTCGCGTTTTACAGCCAAAGAATCATAGATTCTTGGTAAGTCTTTAGCGCTATCAAATTCGACATCGATAACTGGACCAACAATTTGAGTAATTTTACCTTTAACTTGAGACATTATGTAAGGACTTTATTAATTGAATTTTCTAAGAAAATTTCTATTTCAAAATTTTTGCAAATATATAGTATTTAAATAAATCTTTTATTGCAAAATGCATTTTATTAGACAATTGATTTTAACTATTCTACGGTCACTGATTTCGCAAGATTTCTAGGCTGGTCTACATTTTTCCCTAGCATAACCGCAATATGGTAAGAGAATAACTGCAACGGAATTGTAGTAAGCAGAGGGGTAAGGGCTTCAAAGGTTTCTGGAATTTCAAAAACATGATCTGCCATTCCCTTTACAGATGTATCACCCTCTGTGACCACTGCTATAATTTTTCCTTTTCTAGATTTTATTTCTTGTATATTGCTCACAACTTTTTCGTAATGCCCTTTTTTGGTAGCGATAACAACTACTGGCATCTGTTCATCAATAAGGGCTATAGGTCCGTGCTTCATTTCAGCGGCAGGATAACCTTCGGCGTGAATATAAGATATCTCTTTTAGCTTTAGAGCACCTTCCAGAGCTACAGGGAAATTATAACCACGGCCTAGATATAGGCAATTTTTGGCGTTCTTATACACGTTTGCAACTTCAATAATCTGCTCATTAGCTTCTAAAGCACGTTCGATTTTTGAAGGAATTAGTTCCATCTCATTCAGGTACAAATGGTAATCTGAATTTGAAATTGATCCTTTTGCTTTTCCTAGCTTCAAAGCGATTAAACTCAAAATAGTGATTTGTGTAGTAAAGGCTTTTGTAGAAGCCACACCAATTTCTGGACCAGCATGAGTATAAGCACCAGCATGAGTTTCTCTTGAAATAGAAGATCCAACTACGTTGCAAACTCCAAATACAAAAGCACCTTTTTCTTTAGCAAGTTTGATTGCTGCCATGGTATCGGCCGTTTCTCCACTTTGAGAAATTGCAATTACAACATCGTCACTATTAATGACTGGATTTCTGTATCTAAACTCTGAGGCGTATTCTACTTCAACAGGAATTCTGGCCAGATCCTCAAAAATATATTCAGAAACCAAGCCAGCATGCCAAGAGGTACCACAAGCCACGACTATAATTCTTTTGGCATTGAGGAATTTCTGAAGATTATCATCTACTCCTGCCATTCTGATTATCCCTTGATCGGCCAGCATTCTGCCTCTATATGTGTCTTTGATTGCGCTAGGCTGCTCATAGATTTCTTTTAGCATAAAATGATCATAACCAGCTTTTTCGATTTGATCAAGATTTAGCTGCAATTTTTGCACATAAGGATCGACCAAAGAATCATCTTTAATTTTTCTTATTTTGATGTTTTTACCCAATCTTACAACGGCCATCTCTCCATCTTCAAGATAAATGGCTTTTTTAGTATATTCTATAAAAGGAGATGCATCAGACGCGATATAGTATTCATCATCGCCTACGCCTATTGCTAAGGGACTTCCAAGTCTTGCCACTACAATTTCGTTGGGCTTTGTCTTGTCAAACACTGCGATTGCGTAGGCTCCTATTGTTTGATTGAGAGCTATCTGAACTGCTTTTCCCAGCTTGACATCCTCATTAGTAATAATATCCTCTATCAAATTGACAAGAACTTCCGTATCTGTATCAGAGGTAAAAGTATAGCCTCTATTGATAAGTTCCTGCTTTAGTGATTCGTAATTTTCAATAATGCCATTGTGAATGATAGCCAAATTCCCAGAGTTGGAAAAATGGGGGTGAGAATTGACATCATTGGGCTCTCCGTGAGTAGCCCATCTGGTATGACCAATCCCAACAGTCCCTTTGAGCTCTAATTCAGTTTCGCATTTTTTTTGTAAATCATCTACTTTACCTTTGGTTTTGCAGATATTCAATTGCTTACCATTAAACACTGCGATTCCAGCGCTATCATACCCTCTATATTCTAAACGCTTAAGGCCTTTGAGTACAATAGGATAAGCTTCTTCTTTACCTATGTATCCTACGATTCCACACATAATGTAGTATTAGTTAGTTTCAGTATAAATAATTCTTAACTTGAGCTTTTTAGCTTCGACAGCAGATTGATTTCCGTGTATAACAATACCTCTTGGAGTATTTACCATACTCCTAGGAACTGTTTCTGAAATGCCAAGCTCGGTATTTCTCGTTTCAACTAAGTTTGGCTCATTAACGTTGGTAGATACGTATAAACCTAACTTTACATTGGTAGTATCTGAAATTGTCTCGCTATTGAGTAGATCGTCTATAAATGATGTAATACGGATTCTGTAAAAAGGATTACCATCATTATCATTCAAGGCACCTAAATGGCTTAGCTTTTGTTCTGTGGGGTCAAAAGTATAATCTGATAAAATCTGCTGATCATCAAGATTGAATAAAAATACACGATTTATCCTATTTTTTGAAGTTGTCGCCAAATCTTCATTTAAGTATAAATCCAACCTAGCCTCATTGATTAACCAATTGTTATTTCTTAATTCTTCCAATTCATCAGAAATCCCGTCTCCATCAGAATCTGGCCCTGCAAAAAGCTCGATAATCCCAGAGGAACCCTCACCTCCTTTAAGGTAAATATTCTCTTCACCCTCTTCGGTGTCTTGATTGCTTAAATCTACATTGAAATTATTTTCGTACAGATTCAATTTGATTCCATTAAAATTTAAAACAAATTCCCCGTAATCAAATTCAGTATCGCCATTTTCATTTTCATCTTCAACTTCATTTTTGTAGTAAATTGTAATATTCGCGTCTTCACTTTGAAGATTAAACATAGCCATACTTTGTACGGTTTGTTGTTGTTCTGCAGTTATTAAAAACCCTCTCAAAAAATTATTGAATGCAGAGTTACTGGCTAGCACTTCAGGATTCGGGGGATTTACTACATTATCCTGAAAAAAATCAACAGGCATTTTGATTCTAATTCTTGGAGATAAGCTCAGAAGATCCAATTGATCTTCTTCATTTCTTTCAAAAACAACAACCGGATCTTTCATTTCTGATGGTCTAATAATATCAGAAGTGACGATAGGTCGATCTAATTCGATATTTGAGCTAAACTCGTCAAATTGATCTGTATAGTAGAATTGTCTATCTTGAAAATCACCATCTGGCCCTGGATCTAGTTCTCTTAAAAATTGGTTGGATCTAAAAACTTTGATCTTAAAGCTTCCTTCACCGTAGATAGAATCCAGATTGAATTCATCTTGTTGGACCTGGGAACTATAAAAAGGAAGTGTCATCACTACAGAATCCAAAATAGGGTCGGATCCAAAATCAGGATTGGTTTCAGATAGATTGATTTGAGTTAAAATTTTTGCTTCTGATAGTCCAAAAACTGGATCTGCGTAGCTACCCAAAAAATAATTCGAAAATCCGTTAGTCCTAATAGAATTATGCTTCTCGCTATAAGCTACGACATTATCAGATTCATAAGCAGGTTGAGCTTCTATACTGTTTATAAAATCTGTACCAACTTCAGAGTACTCATTTTCGCAAGAAAATAATAAGAATATTACTAAAATGGAAGCTAAACTTCTCGATACGTATTTCAACATAAATTTAATCTTCTTCTTCATTTAAAATATCTCTCAGATAATAAGTCTGGTAAGCGTTGGCCATCTCTTCACGCTTGATGTAAGGCAGGGTAGGAAGTTCAGACTTTTCGATATAAGTTTTTAAATCATCCGAAATATCTTCACTACCAATGACCAATCCATCTGAATTATCTATAGCGACTTTCAGAATATTATCATGCGAAGGACTATCGAGATGAGCAACTGCCTCATCTTCAATACCATCAAACAACACCTTCTTTTTCATCTCCTCATCTAACGTTCCTTCAAAAGATTGATTGTATAAAGAGGTTACAATTTTAGCCTCAGAAAATAAAGGTTCATTACCATAATAATGTCTCAAATACATTGGGAGTAAGGAGGACATCCAGCCATGAACATGAATAATGTCTGGCGACCAGTTTAATTTTTTGACGGTTTCTATAACTCCTTTTGCAAAAAAGATAGCGCGTTCATCATTATCATCAAACAATTCACCATCTTCATCAGAAAAGGTTGCTTTTCGCTTAAAGTAATCTTCATTATCTATGAAATAGACTTGCATCCGCTCTTTCGGGATAGAAGCTACTTTTATGATTAGTGGCATATCTAAATCGTTGATAACCAGATTCATTCCCGAGAGCCGTATCACCTCGTGTAACTGGTGCCTTCTCTCGTTTATATTTCCAAATCTTGGCATAAAAATACGAGTCTGTCCACCCGCTGCGTTGATGAGTTTCGGGGCTTCAAAAGCTGCCGAAGAGATATCGTTTTCTGGTAAATAAGGAACAACCTCAGATGAAACGTATAGTATGCGTTTATCTTTCATAAATTTTTACATTAAGTATTAATGGCAAAAAGTTCGCAAATTTACAAAAATTTATGCGGATTCGCGTGAAAATATTAATATTGCAATTTCAAAATAGATACGCTACTTGTGGTTATAGATTCAAAATTATCTCTCCAACACGTTTTAGAAGAGTTTAAAAAAGAGGGAAAAACAATAGGACTCGTACCCACTATGGGCGCTTTGCATGAGGGACACATTTCCTTAATCGATTTTGCATATTCTTATTGCGATAAAGTGGTTGTGAGTATTTTTGTAAATCCCACGCAATTCAACAATGCTAAAGACCTGGAAAAATATCCTAGAAATACTAAAAAAGATGCAGAATTTTTAAGAGCACATCAACCAGAAACCATAGTCTTCACCCCTGAAGTATCTGAGGTTTATAGCGATAAAGTTGAATCTGAGTCTTTTGATTTTGGGAGTATTATCCAATACATGGAAGGTGAGTTTAGAACTGGACATTTTGATGGTGTTGGCAGTGTTTTAAAAAGATTATTCAACATCGTGAATCCAGATAAGGCCTTTTTTGGTGAAAAGGATTTTCAACAACTTCAGGCTGTCAAAAAACTTGTTGAAATAACAGGTCAAGATATTGAGATTATAGGTTGTCCAACCAGCAGAAACGAATTTGGTTTGGCTCAAAGCTCTAGAAATTTCAGACTTAACTCAGATGAGCTCAAAGAGGCTGAACTTATATACAAAGCCCTTTCTAAAGCTAAACGTATGTTTGAGTCTAACTCCATAGAAAGCATTGAGCATGAAGTCAAGACCATGTTTAAACAACACCCAGCAATGGAACTTGAATATTTCAACATCGTTAAGACTAAAGACCTTGTCCCAACCCAAGATAAAGAAACAGGAGAAAACTATAGAGCCTTTATAGCTGCTTATCTCAGTGAGGTAAGACTGATTGACAATATGGCTATCAATTAAAAACTTATGCAAATACATCTTATTAAATCAAAAATTCACCGTGTCACGGTAACAGGGGCAGACCTTAATTATATAGGAAGCATCACTATAGACCTAGACCTGATGGAAGCTGCCAATATTGTGGAAGGCGAAAAAATACAAGTCGTCAACAATTCTAATGGTGAACGCTTGGAAACATATGCCATTCCTGGCGAAAGAGGTAGTGGAGAAATCACACTTAATGGTGCTGCTGCAAGAAAAGTTTCCCCAGGAGATATATTGATTTTGATGGCCTATGCAATTATGACCCCTGAAGAGGCCAAAACTTTCAAGCCTAAACTTGTCTTCCCAAATGAAAAGAACTTACTCAACTAAAAACTAAAGATGAAAAAACGCCTGAAAAAGTGGATAAAGTTAGTTGGTCCAATGGGTTTAGGCATTTTTTTCATTTGGTTCTCTTTGTCAAAATTTTCCTCTGAGGAACTTGAGCAATTGTGGCTTAATATTAAGAATGTAGATTTACAATGGGTCATTTTATCCTTCGTTATGGGGTTGATTTCTCATTTATCCAGAGCGTATCGCTGGAAGTATTTATTGCAGCCTGTTGATATTTTTCCAAAATTTTATAATAGTTTTTTTACGCTTATGATGGGATATCTCACCAACTTGGGTATTCCCAGATCTGGTGAAGTGTTCCGTGGAGCCAGTCTCGCATCTTACGAAAATGTAAAGTTTGAGAAAACCTTTGGAACCATTATTACAGAACGCATAGTCGATCTGGTCATGTTACTTGCGATAGTGGGCTTAACTTCTATTTCACAGAGCGAAAAGATTTTCACTTTCTTTAAATCACAGAATATCAATCCTTTCTTTGGAGGTTTGATTATAATTTGTCTTATACTATTGTTGATTATTGGTTTTAAAATCATTAAACAAAGTCAGCTTCCTTTTTTTTTAAGACTCAAACACTTTATTGAAGAGCTTTTTAAAGGAATGAAAAGTGTCTTTACTATGAAAAAAAAGGCTTATTTCATAGCACACACCTTTATCATCTGGGGAATGTATATCGGGATGATATACGTTCTTCAATTTGCTTTCCCAGAAACTCAAGCACTTGCTTTTCAAGCCACTCTGGTTGCTTTTATTTTTGGAGCATTTGCCATGTCTGTCACTAATGGAGGTATCGGATTATATCCGGTGGCCATTGGACTTGCTTTTAATGCCTTTGGGGTATCTTCTGCTACCGGAGAGGCTTTTGGATGGGTAATGTGGGGAACTCAAACCGGGTTAGTCATTCTATTAGGAGGACTATCTTTCTTAATTTTACCACTTTTGAACAGAAGATAAATTATTACTTTAGCAACCTATACCAAACACTATGAAATCATATCTACTCACATTTCTTTGCTTTATATTCTTTTTTACATCTAGTTTTTCACAAACGGAGTATATCGAAGTTAATTCTTCCATTTTGAAGCAAACTCGCCGTATTAAAGTTCAGCTTCCAAGAAACTATGACTCCAATGAAAAAGAATATCCTGTAATTATCGTCCTGGATGGTGATTACTTGTTTGAGCCATTTGCTGGAAACGTAGATTACCTCAGTTACTGGGAGATTATTCCAGAATCTATTGTCGTAGGCATTAATCAAGCTGGCTATCGTAATAAAGATGGGAAATTGAGCCCAGAAGAGGAATTACCTACTACTTCCGGTGCAGACTTTTTTGAATTTATCGGTCTCGAAGTGCTGAAATATATGGATGATAATTATAGAACTACACCTTTTTCTATTATTGCTGGTTTAGATTATATGGCTAATTTTTCTAATTTTTATCTTTTAAAACAATTCCCCTTATTCTCTGGTTACATAATGTTAAGCCCAGAGGTCACACCAAAATTACCAGAACGTCTGAAGCGGAAATTAGATAAGATTGATCAAAAAATATGGTATTATCTTGCCTCCTCAGAAGAGGATGTCCCAAGCTTAAAATCAAAAGTTAAGACTTTAGACAGCTTCTTATCCATTTGCAATAACCCTAATTTCAACTATCAATTTAAAATGTTTGAAGCAGGAGACCATTATGGTTTCGTAGCGGATGCCATCCCACATTCCCTGTTATCTATATTCTCAACCTACGGACCAATATCTGACGAACAGTATGAGTCCGACTTCCTCACTGCAGAATCTCCAAGTAATGCTTTGGAGGATAAATATCTAACAATACAGGAATTATATGCTTTAGAGATCCCTATCAGAACAAGGGATTTCTTAAGAACTGTAGATGCCATTGAAGAAAAACAATTATGGGACGATTATCAAAGATTAAGTAAGTTGGCGAAAAAAGAAAAACCTGAAACTGTTCTTTATAATTACTTTCTAGGTCGATATTTTGAACTCACTGGACAACCAAAACGAGCTATTAAGGAATACGAAAGCTCTTATGGTTTGGAAGCAGCAGGCTATCTTAATAGCGAATTACTGCTAAACAAAGCAGATAAACTGAAAGGAACCTTCGGCTACTAAACTATGGCTAAAACCAAGACTTCTTTTTTTTGTCAAAACTGTGGGGCTCAATATGCCAAATGGCAAGGACAGTGTAACGCCTGCAAAGAATGGAACACTCTTGTAGAAGAAGTTATCGACAATAAGCCAGAAAAAACCTGGAAGCCGGCTAATTCAAATGCTCCTAAGCGAATATCTAAACCCCAGCTAGTCAATGACATCAAGATTGGAAAAGAAATAAGAATACCTACATCCAATCAGGAATTTAACCGAGTATTGGGGGGTGGTATAGTGCCAGGAAGCATCACCTTACTGGGTGGAGAACCAGGTGTAGGAAAAAGTACGCTCCTGCTTCAATTATCATTGAGTTTTAAACAAAAAGTCCTCTATGTGTCTGGAGAGGAAAGTCAGCAACAAATTAAAATGCGTGCAGACCGGATTCAAAAAGAAGAGTCCAATTGCTTCATCCTTTCGGAAACTAAAACACAACTCATTTTCTCACAAATTGAAACCTTAGAACCCGAAATCCTGATTGTAGATTCCATCCAAACCTTACATACCGACTATGTAGAAAGCTCCCCAGGCAGTGTTTCTCAAATACGGGAATGCACTTCAGAGCTCATCAAATACGCCAAAGAAACCAATGTACCCATTATCCTCATTGGCCATATCAACAAAGAAGGAAGCATTGCAGGGCCAAAAGTTCTCGAACATATGGTCGATACTGTACTTCAGTTTGAAGGTGACAAAAATTATGCGTACAGGATCCTAAGAGCTCATAAAAATCGATTTGGCTCCACCCATGAGCTCGGGATTTATGAAATGCAGGCCGGCGGATTAGTAGAAGTGTCCAACCCCTCAGATTTATTGATTTCCAAAACCGACACTCACTTAAGTGGAACTGCCATTGCTGCCACTTTGGAAGGGATGCGTCCTATGATGATCGAGATCCAGGCCCTGGTAAGCTCAGCAGTATATGGTACACCTCAACGCTCTGCTACTGGCTACAATCTAAAGCGGCTTAACATGATTCTGGCAGTACTGGAGAAACGCGCAGGTTTTCGCTTGGGGGCCAAAGATGTGTTCCTCAACATCACGGGAGGCATCAGTATAGACGATCCTGCCATCGATTTGGCTGTGGTGGCTGCTATTCTTTCCTCTAGCGAAGACGTGTCGATTCCCAAAGACATCTGTTTTGCAGCAGAAGTAGGTTTAGCTGGCGAAATAAGACCTGTAACCCGAGTAGAACAACGGGTAATGGAAGCCGAAAAGCTAGGCTTTGCCAGTATTCTTATCTCCAAACAAAGCAAACTCCCTAAGGAAAGCTACACGATTAATGTGATACGTGTTGCCAAAATTGAAGACGTCGTCGACGCTCTTTTTTAGGGTTTAAAATGATTTTGCATGCGTTTCCCTTAAAGTTCAGCGATACATTGCTTTAAGCTAAACTTTAACTTAATGAGCAGGGACGGGTTTTCGTTGGAAAAACTGAAGGTTTTGAAAAAAAATTTAAGTAAAGTTGAAATATTAATGTCTCGTCTCTGAGTATCCTTAGAGATCACCAGCAGAACATTGTCATTTTGATCGCAGTGCAGCGGAGTGAAGAATCTCATTCCTGCTAAATTTATTGACTTATCAGTTAAAGACAATCTTGAAGTCCCAATTTACATCATCGACTTCAGTTGGTGTTCAAAACCAAAGTGGATGCTTAAGAGTGCCAAAAAGCTTTAAGAAATGTATCTATAGGCACCCAAGTCAACGAACAAAAATTCAACCTAAAAATTCTCATTACAAATAGATAAGCTATTTTTTTAAATTGTACTGAAAACCTCACAGTCCCCAAAGCTTTGGGGACTGTGAGGTCTAAGATTAAATCAAACCAAAGGTGAAAAACAACTCTTCTTTAAGAATTTAACGCTAAGTTCATTTCAGATTTTCATCAGACTAGAGTACAATTTGGATAAATTACTTATTTTCGCAAATCATTTGAAAAATTGCAAAAATGAGCAAGAAATTTCCTGAATATAAAGGACTTGACCTCCCAAAGGTAGCCGATGATATAATGACGTTTTGGGATGAAAATGCCATTTTCGATAAAAGCATGGACGAGCGTGAGGGAGCTGAGCCTTTTGTCTTTTTTGAAGGCCCTCCATCTGCCAACGGCATGCCGGGAATTCATCACGTGATGGCGAGGAGTATCAAGGATATTTTTTGCCGCTATAAGACTCAAAAAGGCTTTCAAGTGAAACGTAAAGCAGGCTGGGACACTCATGGCCTTCCTGTGGAGTTAAAAGTTGAAAAAGAACTCGGCATCACCAAAGAAGATATTGGTACCAAAATCTCAATAGAAGATTATAACAAAGCCTGTAAAGAGGCCGTGATGCGTTACACCGATGTGTGGAACAACCTGACCAAAAAAATTGGCTATTGGGTAGATATGGAAAATCCTTACATCACCTACAAATCCAAATACATGGAGACTGTATGGTGGCTATTATCAGAAATCTATAAAAAAGATCTGATCTATAAGGGCTACACTATACAACCCTACTCACCTAAAGCTGGTACGGGATTGAGCTCTCATGAGTTAAATCAGCCTGGAACCTACCAAGATGTTTCAGACACTACTGTAACCGCTCAGTTCAAAGCTATCAAAGAGACGCTTCCAGAACAGCTAAAAGCAATCGATGGAGAAGTCTTCTTTTTGGCCTGGACGACTACACCTTGGACACTACCAAGCAACACTGCTTTAACGGTAGGCAAGAAGATCGATTATGTCCTGGTAAAAACTTATAATCAGTACACTTTTGAGCCTATCAACGTGATAGCTGCCAAAAATTTGATCTCTTCATTGTTCAAAAAGAAATTTACCAAAGTAGACCATGAAGATGAGCTCAAGAGTTACAACAAAGGTGATAAAAAAATTCCATATTGGGTTGGAGAGCCTTTTAAAGGAGAGGATTTAATCGAATCCAGGTACGAGCAACTTTTCCAATTTGCTCAGCCCTATCACACGCCAGAGAATGCCTTTAGAGTCATTGCTGGAGATTTTGTAACGACCGAGGATGGAACAGGAATTGTGCACACTGCCCCTACTTTTGGTGCAGATGATGCCATGGTTTGTAAACAAGCTCAACCTGAAGTTCCAGGATTACTTGTAAAAGATGAAAATGAGAACCTGGTTCCGCTAGTAGACTTAAAAGGTCGTTTCCGTCCTGAAGTAGGTCCTTATGCTGGAAAATATGTGAAAAACGAATATTACGAGGAGGGCGAAGCTCCAGAAAAATCTGTAGATGTTGAGCTCGCCATACAGCTTAAAGAAGAAAACAGAGCCTTTTTGGTTGAAAAATACGTTCACTCCTACCCAAACTGCTGGAGAACAGATAAACCTATTTTGTATTATCCTTTGGATTCCTGGTTCATTAAAGTAACAGATTTCAAAGATAGAATGCACGAGCTGAACACAACTATCAACTGGAAGCCAGCGGCAACTGGGGAAGGTCGATTTGGGAACTGGTTGGCTAATGCCAACGATTGGAACTTATCCAGATCTCGGTATTGGGGAATTCCGCTACCAATCTGGAGAACCGACGACGGCAAAGAAGAAGTGATTATTGGCTCTATTAAAGAGCTAAAACAAGAAATTCAAAAAGCTATTGGGGCAGGTATCATGGATAACGAACCATTTGAAAGCTTCGAAGTTGATAATTATAGTGAAGACAATTACGATAAGGTAGATCTACATAAAAATACAGTGGATCAGATCACATTGGTGTCCAAATCTGGTCAACCGATGAAACGTGAGGCAGATTTGATAGACGTTTGGTTCGATTCTGGATCCATGCCTTATGCACAGTGGCACTATCCATTTGAGAATAAAGATAAAGTAGAAAACACCTGGAGATCTGCCGATTTTATTGCAGAAGGTGTCGATCAAACCCGGGGCTGGTTTTATACATTGCACGCTATTGGCACCATGATCTTTGATGATGTGGCTTATAAAAATGTCGTTTCCAACGGATTGGTTTTAGACAAAAACGGTCAAAAAATGTCTAAGCGTTTAGGTAACGCCGCAGACCCTTTCGAAACCCTTAAAACCTACGGTCCCGATGCTACGCGCTGGTATATGATCTCCAACGCCAACCCATGGGATAACTTAAAGTTTGATCTGGAAGGTATTGGTGAAGTTCAGCGTAAGTTCTTCGGAACCCTTTATAATACCTATTCCTTCTTTTCGATGTATGCCAATCTGGATCAGTTTCAGTATAAAGAAGCCGATGTAGAAAAAGAAAAGAGACCTGAGATTGATCGATGGATTCTTTCAGAATTAAATACACTCATACAAACTGTAGATCAGTTTTATGCTAACTATGAACCTACTAAAGCAACGCGAGCTATATCCGACTTTGTTCAGGAGAACATGAGTAACTGGTACGTAAGGTTAAGCCGAAGACGCTTCTGGAAAGGCGATTATAAAACCGATAAAATATCGGCTTATCAGACCTTGTTTACCTGCTTGAAGACTATTGCGCAGCTTTCTGCGCCTGTAGCACCATTCTTCTCTGATAGGCTCTACAAAGATTTAACATCAACCTGTGCCGGAGATCATGTAGAGAGCGTACATTTGGCTGATTTTCCTGCTCAACAACTAGACTTGATCGATAAAGATCTTGAACGTAAAATGCAGATGGCACAAACCATTTCATCCTTGACCTTATCTCTAAGGAAAAAGGAAATGATCAAAGTGCGACAGCCGCTGGAGCGCATCATGATTCCTGTTTTGGACCCTGCCATTAAAGAGCAGATAGCCGAAGTTGCTGATCTTATAAAATCTGAAGTTAATGTGAAAACCATAGAGTTTATTGATGACACTTCTGGAATTTTGGTAAAAGACATCAAACCCAATTTTAAAGTCCTTGGGCCTAGGTTTGGAAAAGACATGAAACATGTGGCTAAAGCTATACAGGCTATGGACTCTAAAGATATTGCTGAACTAGAAAAAAATAAGGCCATCGATCTGCCTATCAACGGTGAGTCAACAAGCATTAAGCTGGAAGAGGTAGAAATTCTATCTCAGGACATTGAAGGTTGGCTAGTAGCTAGTGGTAATGGTCTTACCGTGGCCTTGGATGTCACCTTAAACGATGAATTAGTCAATGAAGGTATCGCCAGAGAGCTCGTGAACAGAATACAAAATCTAAGAAAAGATTCTGGTCTTGAAGTAACCGATAGAATAAGCGTAGAGCTGCAAGAAAGCGAAAAGCTTAATAAGGCTGTTCATCAAAATCTTGACTATATAAAAACAGAAACTTTAACTAATACTATAAATTTAACTCCAAATGTAAAAGACGGTTTACAAATTGAATTTGATGATGTGAACACCGTTTTAGCAATTGAAAAACAAAATTAAATGGCTGAACAAACACCCCATAAAGAGCGCTATTCTGATGAAGACCTTGCAGAATTTAAAAAACTAATCCTAGATAAAATCGAAAAGGCTCAAAAGCAGCTGGATCTTTACGAAGATGCTTACAGAAATGGAAGCAGTAACGATACAGAAGATACAGCTCCTACATTCAAATCATTTGATGATGGCAGTAATACCTTAAGCAAAGAAGCTAATTCTCAATTAGCTATCAGACAAGGTAAATTTATTCGTGATCTTAAAAATGCTTTGATTCGTATTGAAAACAAAACCTATGGTATTTGTCGTGATACCGGAAAATTGATTCGTAAAGAACGCTTAATTCTGGTACCACACGCTACTTTAAGCATTGAAGCTAAAAATAGGCAAAAGTAGATCACATTTTTAAAAGCCCCTTTATAAGTTCAATGCGGATTATAAGCACTGATATTATTAGTTATCGCCATAACTGATAACTTATTACAAGTATTGTTTAGAGATGTAATTCAATATTTTAATAGCTTCATAAGTAGATTTTACAAAGTGTTTAAAACATAGCATTGCGTTAAAAAGTTATGTTTGCGCTCATGAAGAAACTAAACTGTTGCCCGATTTGTAGCTCAAGGAATTTATATCATTATATCACTACCTCAGCTCAAATGCATTCTTGCAAAGATGAATTTGAATTCGACAAGTGTAAAGAATGTGATTATGTATTCCTAAACCCTAAGGTGTCGCCCGAGCAACTCAAAGACTATTATACCAATTATTATCTCCCCTACAGGGGCTCTGAAGCCTGGGGTAAGTATAAAAAACTTGTAGATAAAAGTCTTAAAAAGTTGGACTTAAGAAAATTGAACACAGTACAAAATGTCCAATCTCTCCAATCCTCTTCATTAATTTTAGACGTGGGTTGTGGTCAACCCAGTTTTCTTAAAATATGTTCTGATAAGTTGAATTGTCAGACCTTAGGACTTGATTTTTCTAACAAGGGCTGGATCAATCAACCAGAAACTTACAATTCTATTGAATTAAAAGTAGGGGAAATATCAGACTTACAAGAAGAGCTTAAACCAGATGTCATCACCATGTGGCACTACTTGGAGCATGATTACAATCCATTGGAAAACCTGAAGCATCTAAAGTCAATTTCAAAACCTTCAACAAAACTTATCATAGAAGTTCCGAATTTTAGCTCCTCAAGCAGGAAGAAGTTTGGCAAACATTGGGCAGGCTGGCATACACCTAGGCATACCTCTCTTTTCTCGCCGCATAATCTTGAGTTATTACTAAACAAAGCAGGATGGGAATTAGAAGAAAGCCACAATTACGGAACTATGGATCCTTATCTTATACATTGGATGAGTAAAATGGAAGAAAAAGAAATCAGTTGGGATAAAAACATGGAAGAGGAAATCATCCCCTTCGTTGCTGGGATGATGACTTATCTACCGAAACGCCTGTTAGAAAAAAAGCTTTCATTAGGCATCTTGACTGCTATAGCAAGTCCAGTGGAAATAAAATAAGATTACCACTTACGGTAAGGCTTCCTAATGAGCATGGCATTATAGTACTTAATTTCACCTGTCACCTCTTTACCCAGCCAGTCTGGACTAAGAAAGCTTTCATTTTCTGATGAAAGCTCTATCTCTGCTACAACCAAACCCTCGTTCTGCCCGTAGAACTCATCAACTTCGAATACATGTTGGCCGACGTTGACATAATAGCGTGTTTTGGATATCATTCCCGGTTCGCAAAGCTTGAGTAAATCTTTAGCATCATTTACAGGAATTTCCTTTTCCCATTCATATCTCGATAGACCTGATGAGGAGCTTTCTCCCTTTATTGTTATAAAACCTTGTGTATCAGTGAGCCGGATTCTCACAGCTCTAAGTTTATTGGAGTTTAAAAACCCTTGAGATATTGTTGTTGTTTTAAAGGCTTGCTTTTTAAATGCCTCAGAGGTCACCAGAAATTTACGCTCAATTTCCTGCATTACAAACTCACATTTTCACTTATAGCTTTAGCAAGAGCTTTAAACTCATCTTCAGTAAACGATGCTTTCTTCTCAAAACGCATATCATCCATGCTCTGCAGGGGAATCAAATGCACATGGACATGAGGGACTTCAAGCCCTACCACCGCCATACCTATGCGTTTACATTCGATGGTTTTTTCGAGAGCCTTAGCCACTGTTTTAGAAAAAGACATTAATTCTAAATAGGTAGTCTGGTCCAGATCGAATAGTTTATTGATTTCTTTTTTAGGAATACAGAGTGTATGACCTTTAGCATTGGGATTGATGTCTAAAAAAGCCAAAAAGTCCTCAGTCTCTGCTACTTTATAAGAAGGAATTTCTCCTGAAATTATTTTAGTAAATAGGGTGGACATAGTTTAAAGTTTATTTTGTGATTCTAGTTCTGCCTGAAATTCTTCCATGACAGGTTTTACAGTACTTTCTGGTATATCTTCAATTCGAATATACATTAGACCATCTACAGAATTATTAAAGAGTGGATCTACATTGAAGGCCACCACTTTAGCATTTTGTTTAATGTATTTTTTGATCAAAACAGGGAGTCTTAAATTGTCAGGCTCTATTTCATCGATAATCTTATCAAACTTAGACAGATCGGCTTTGGTGGCATCAAAAACAAAATCTTTGTCAGTATCATTTAGCTTGACCTTAAATTCTTTTTTAGGCCTTACAAATTGAGCAACATAGGGATCATAATAATTGGATTTCATAAATTCTATCATCATCGATTTTGAAAAGTTTGAAAACTTATTACTGATACTCACACCCCCGATTAAGTATTTATGGTCTGGGAATCTCAATGTACAATGCACAATCCCTTTCCATAATAAAAATAACGGCATAGGTTTTTGCTGATAGTCTGCCGTGATAAATGCACGACCCATTTCAATAGATTCACTCAGCATCCTATTGAGGTCTGTCTCAAACCGAAACAATTCATTTAAATAAAATCCGTCAACGCCGTACGCCTTAAAGATTTGCTTCCCGAGTCCCATTCGATAAGCTCCTGCAATCTTTTTGCTTTGTTTGTCCCATAAGAACATATGCTGATAATAATCGTCATATCTATCAAGATCGAGAGACTTATTGGTTCCCTCACCAACCGATCTAAAGGTGATTTCTCTAAGTCTGCCCAGTTCCAAAACGATATTAGGGATGTGTTGGCGCTCGGCGATAAACACTTCATAGTTATTACTTACCAAGAGCCGTCTACCCTCATCTCTACACTGCTGTACTTCCATTTCAAGAGCTTCTGTCGCAATTTCATCAGCAATAGATTTTGGCGAACGCTTTAAAGGAAATTTAATTTGATGAGGAAAGTTCTCCAATAATTTTTTCTTCTCATAAGAGTTGGCTAAAAAGTAGGTTTTCTGTCTTAAGAAAACAGAATAGTCCCCGAGGCTAGTAAAAGTTTCTTGGTCCTTTACTGGAATAGAGTTTCCAATCCTAACCCCTATAGGTCTATGGCCTTGCTTCAGCATTTCTCCTGGTAGTTTTGCTGTCCTAAGGGTGCCGTTTAATTTTGCTAAACGGTAAAACGAAGCCGAATTTCGCGCATGAAAATAAACAGGTATAACAGGGACAGAGACTTTTTTGATCAACCTGATAGCTTCCTCGGACCAGGGCTTATCGACAATTTTTTTATGATCAACATGAGTAGATACTTCTCCAGCAGGAAACACACCAAAGGGATGTCCGTTTTTTACGTGAGTTAGGGCTTGTTTTATGCCTCCAACACTCGACTTAGCATCCTTTCTGGTTTCAAAAGGATTAACAGGCATCACATAAGGCTTTAAAGGCTCTAAACGATGCAGGAGAAAATTGGCCACCACTTTATAATCTGGACGTTGTTCTATGAGCAGCTTCAATAAGATTAGTCCATCAACAGCTCCTAGAGGATGGTTAGAAATGGTAATAAAGGGGCCGGTTTTTGGAATACGCTTAAGGTCTTTTTCAGGAATTTCAAAGTGAACATCTAAATGCAGCAATACTGCATTTATAAATTCGACACCTTCCAAATGTGCATATTGCTCGTAAATGGCGTTGAGTTCTGAAATTCGTGTCGTTTGCATAATCAAATTACCCATGACATTGCCTAGAATACCGAATTTGGATAAGTTTAATCCATTGGCAATTTCAGCTGCAGTGATAAACCCCATACTAAATGTTTAAGCAGTAAATATACTAAAGTTTAGGATTTTGTTTAAAATTGTGGACCCTTATATAACCATCAAAAATAAACTAGAGAGAACAAATGACTCTCTATTATTAATCTTTAATGAATAAGTTTTGATAATACTTTTCTGAGATTATTTAAAATGTTCGAACTACTACTCTGTGTTTTGAATACCTTATTGTGAGAATCTAAAAATTTTAATAGTAATAAGTTTGATCAAGCAACGTGAATTTCAAAAGGCATTTCAAACGTTTCCAGCTGTCTTGTTCCATTTTTATCTTCCAAACGCTGAATAAGTAATTCTGCAGCTTTCTCACCTATTTTCATGGCTTTTTGATCGATATAATTGATTCTAGGATAGCTCAACAAAGCGTTTTTTTCATCAGAAAATCCAATGAGCATAATGTCTTTCATAAGTTGAGGATTTTCAGACTTTACAATGCTTTGGAACATCAATGAGGAAGTATTATCAGCAGAAATGACCGCATCAAACTCGTGCAAGGATAAAAAGGCTTTGATCAAATCGTGGGGATGTTGAGAACCGGTGAGGTCAAGTACAAGTTCTGGGTCTGGTTCAAGCCCATGCTCTATAAGCGCCTGCAGATAGCCTTCCTTACGAAGTTTACCTATAGACAAGTCTTCAATATTACTAACAAAGGCAATTTTGGTCTTTTGTTTGGAAATTAAAACTCTTGTGGCATCATAAATTGATTTTCGATCATTGATGACCACTTTATCACAATCGATTTCTGACGTTGTTCTATCGAACAACACCAAACCCTTTCTATTAAGATTGATCTGTTCTAAATGCATGTAATTCTGATTAGAAAGCGTCTCTGAGGATAATGAAATGATAAATCCGTCGACTCGGCCTTGTAGCATGAGCTCCACGCTTTTGGCTTCCTTTTTAAGCTGCTCATGGCTTACACAAATGATGGTGTCATAGCCTTTGGTCGTTGCATATTCTTCGATCCCGTGTAGGACTTTGGCAAAAAAAGAATTTAAAATGTCTGGAACCACCACACCAATCGTATTGGTTTTGTTGACTTTTAGGGCCAGAGCTGTTTTATTAGGCCTGTAATTGTATAGCTCTGCAGCTTCTTTTATTCGCTTTTTGGTGTCTTCACCAATGTCTTTGGCATCGTGAAGTGCTTTTGATACGGTAGAAACCGAAACATTAAGCTGTTTAGCAAGTTCTTTTAGAGTGATCATGATAATTAAAAAAGCGTATGCTTGATAACTCAAACATAAGCTATTTAGTTAAGTATTAAAAATCTATGTAAGATTTATACTAATTTACAAACCTAATCTATCAAGCTTACTGATTTTGATATTGATTAGCTCAAAGATTTGATAGTTATAAATCGTCAAAAAGAATGCTTGAGTTTGATAGATAACCTATCGACTTTCCAAAACAATCTGGTATTGGTTCTATGGAATAATACAAGTGATGTTGCCTTACGAGCAAGCCTTCTTCTTACAATTCTCTTACCCAAATATTACGATAACTCACTCCGCTTTGGTCTTGATGATCCTGAAGCTTGATAGGAGCTTCGCCATGGGGTTCATTTTTTGGCCAACCAATGTATTCGGTAGTGCCTTCAATCTGGTAATGATCTTGAACTAACACTCCGTTATGTAATACTGTAATTGTAGCTGATTTTGTTTTGTGACCAGCTTCATCAAATTCGGGCTGGCGGTAAATGATATCGTAAGTATTCCATTGACCAGTAGGAGCAGCAGCCATAACTAAAGGGATAGATTGCTTGTAAATCGAACCTACTTGACCGTTTACATAGGTATCATTCTCATTATTATCCAACACTTGAACTTCGTAACGACTTTGTAGAAACACCCCAGAATTACTTCTGTTTTGTCCACTGGCAGAACTTCCTGGATCGGATTGCCACTCCAGATGCAGCTGGACATCTCCAAAATTTTGTTTGGTTTGGATATCGCCTGTTTTGTCTTTTACAGTCATACTACCATCGGGGTTCAAAGTCCATTTTACAGCTGTAGAATCTACTGATGATATCCATTTCTCAAAACCACTTCCATCAAATAGCACTATGGCATCAGATGGAATATTAGTCTGAGGATCAACATTCACCACTGGCGGTTTAGGATTCCAAACTTCTGTGGCTTCAGGTGTTGTTGGCTCTTTCTCGCTTTCTTCTATTTTTGCTGATGTGTTGGTTTCTTCTTCACTAGTAGCCTGATTTTGGCAAGATATAAGGGCGATTATTAATAAATTTGAAAGAAAGATATTTTTCATAATTGAATAATTTTATGTGTTCGATCGTTTTAAAAAATTGAAGAATACTATTGTTTAACAGGAGTTGGTACCAATTAGTTCTTTCACTGATGAGTAAAAGAAGTGAGGATTCAAATTTCAGAAGCTAACAATTATAATTTAAAAATTAAACTTTAGTTTTATGATAAGCCCAAAATACGCTTTAAGTAGCCTTCATCAGTTTTACCACCGCCTGCAAAGTCATCGAAAGCCTTTTGGGTAGCTTCAATAATATGCTTTGTGATAAATGGTGCGCCTTCCTTAGCGCCCTGTGCAGGGCTTTTCAAAATGCATTCCCATTCTAAAACCGCCCATACATCGCAACCGTATTCGGTGAGTTTTGAAAACACATTTTTAAAATCAACTTGTCCGTCGCCAGGAGAACGGTAACGTCCAGCGCGATCTTTCCAGTCGTTGTAACCGCCAAATGTTCCTTTTTTGCCCGTTGGGTTAAATTCTGAATCCTTAACATGAAAAGCCTTTATAAACTCATGATAGTGATCAATAAATTTTAAGTAATCCAATTGTTGTAAGACAAAGTGTGAAGGATCGTAGAGAATATTGACACGCTTGTGGTGACCAGTCGCTTCCAAAAAACGCTCAAAAGTATCACCGTCATGAATGTCTTCTACAGGGTGTATTTCGTAACATACATCTACACCAGAAGCATCAAAGGCATTAAGGATAGGCGTCCACCGATCTGCCAATTCCTTAAACCCAAGGCTTACCAATCCTTTAGGCTGCTGCGGCCAAGGATGCATCACTGGCCAGAGCAAAGACCCTGAAAAGGTGGCGTGGGTTTTTAGCTGAAGACGCTCGCTTGCCTTTGCAGCATATTTGAGTTGTTGTATAGCCCAATCTGTTCTGGCTTTTGGGTTGCCTTTTACTTCTTCTGGGGCAAACACGTCAAACATAAGATCGTGAGCGGGATGTACAGCGACTAGCTGTCCCTGAATATGCGTAGAGAGCTCTGTAATTTCAAGACCATAACTATTCACTTTTCCTTTCAATTCATCGGCATAAGTTTGGCTTTCTGCAGCTTTCTGCAGATCCATCAATCGTGTTTCGTTACTCGGAATCTGAATGCCTTTATACCCCAAGTCACTTGCCCACTGGCAAAGATGATCGAGTGTATCAAATGGAGGATTATCGTCCATAAACTGTGCTAAAAATACGGCAGGTCCTTTTATGGTTTTCATTGGTTATTGGGTATTTGTGAATTCGTATATTAGTATAAGGGTTTGTTTGTGATTGGTCATGCTTTATATGTAAAAGTCGATATTCAATTACAAATTAGCTTTTTCTTTCAGGTTGTAAGGTAGTTTATCTAACTGTTCACTTGTTCAATAGCATTTTTATAAGTTTCATTTTTAAACTATAGTCTGAATTTTAACTATAAATTTCGTTTCAAACTACGCTTAAATGATCTTTTCAATTCAAATTGATCGTATCCGACTAAGAAAAAAAACCAGCTACACTGATAGACAAATGAACTAAACTTTAGAGTTTACAATATGAATATTCAATTATCTAATCATGACTCAGATTCTTTTAAGCTAGATCGAAAAAGAAAACAGCAAGGTTTATAAATTAAAAAAAACTTAAAATGAATTCTTCATTTATCATTTACCATTTCACAAATCTTCAACATCAATCCAAACATTTCCCTTATGGTGAGATTCAACGGCTTTTTCTATAAAGTTCATACCTCTTGCTCCATCTATGATGGTTGGAAATTCGCCGTGGTCGTAAGGTTCTTTACGAATAGCTTTGGCTACGCCTTTGTAAATATTTCCCATGGCATCAAAAATACCTTCAGGATGTCCTGGAGGTAGTTTTGTGCCATCCAGCGATAACTCAGAGTTATACTCATGCCCAGGTTTTAAAACTTGGATGGCTTTGCCTTCCTTCATATAATACAAATAGTTAGGATTTTCTTGCTCCCACTTCAAGCCCGCCTTATCGCCATAAATTTTGACTATAAAACTATTCTCTTCTCCAGTCGCAATTTGGCTAGTGCAAATCACCCCTTTGGCTTTTTGGCTCAAGCGAACAAGAATTGTAGCATCTACATCCATTTTATTATCAGAATAGAGAAAGTTCAAGTCTGATAATACAGACTCTATTTTCAGCCCGCTTACATACTCTAGCATATCAAAAGCATGGGTCCCTATATCGCCCAAACAACAACTGATGCCCGACTTCTCAGGGTCCAGTCTCCAGGTCGATTTCCGTTGGGTTTCATCGTGAATGATAGGGTTGATCCAGCCTTGATAATATTGCGCATCTACTTTTTGAATTGTTCCTAAATCGCCATTTTTTACCATTTCGCGCATCTGCCTTATCATAGGATAACCAGTATACGTATAAGTGACAGCAAAAATCTTTTGGTGTTCCTTTAAAGTTTGATATAATATCTTTGCTTCTTCGAAAGTAGTAGTCATTGGCTTTTCGCAGATCACGTTGAAGCCAGTTTCCAACAGACGTTTAGCCATAGGAAAATGCAGAAAGTTGGGCGTAAGTACAGAGACCACTTGCATGCGTTCTGCTTCGGGGAGCTGTTGCTCTTCTGCTATCAATTGGTCCAGGTCTTCATAAATACGATTGGCGGGAATACCAATTGATTTAGCAAATGCCAAACTTTCTTCGTACTCTGCATTAAAAACACCACCAACAAGTTCAAATTTATCGTACATAGAGGAAGCGATTCTGTGCAAAACCCCTATCAACGAATCACCACCGCCGCCAAGGATTCCTAATTTAATTTTTGAAGACATAGTTTAAGATTTATATTCAATTTTTTCATTTTTAAACATAAGGGCGAACAAAACCAACACCCCTAAAGCAAATAAGGCTGGGAAAAACCAGATGCTTTCCCAATTATGAAGCCCATCATTTACCAAGTAATGATCTACTACTTGACCTGCGACCCAAAAACCTATCAGCATTCCAACACCGTAGGTGGCTAGAGTTATAAGTCCTTGCGCTGCACTCTTGTATTTTTCACCAGCTTTAGAATCGGTATAAATCTGGCCAGAGACAAAGAAAAAGTCATAGCAAATACCATGAAGGGCGATCCCAATCACCAGCATAAAAAACAAATCACCAGCATTGCCGTAAGCAAACAAGGCATAACGAATAGCCCAAGCCAACATACCGAAAATCAAAGTTTTTTTGAATCCAAATTTCGTAAAAAACAAGGGCAGAAGTAACATAAACAATACTTCAGACACTTGACCAAGCGATGCCCAAGCCGTAGAATTATCTACCTTCAATTCTGTAAGAAAAGGACTTAAATTTTGATAATAAAACGCCAGAGGAATGCAGATTAAGATAGAGGACAAAAAAAACACCAAAAAGTTTCTATCCTTCAATAACTTTAAGGCATCTAAGCCCAAAATATCTGTCAACTTCATCTTTCCTTCTTTGTTTTGAGGAGGTGTTTTGGGTAGAGCAAAGCTAAACACTCCCAGCACTCCGGAAGCTATAGAAACCATTAAAAAGGTATTGGAAAGCATTCCTTGAGCTATACTTTCTTCTGAATCCCACATAAAAACCAAGCTGATGATGAGGCCAGAAATTATCCAACCTAAGGTGCCAAACACCCTGATATAAGGAAAGAATTTTGCAGGATTTTTGATTTGCCGAAATGAGATGGAGTTGACCAAGGCTAAGGTTGGCATATACACAATCATATAGCCTAGAACGTAAGGATAAAAATTTGCAAACTCTGTAGAGTGAGACATCTGGTACATCAAAACTGCTCCTAAGAGGTGAAGAACACCAAGAATCCTTTCAGCATTAAAAAATCGATCTGCGATAAGACCAATGATAAATGGGGCAACTATAGCACCCCAGGATTGTGTAGAAAAAGCCATGGCCGTTTCTGCCCCAGAAGCATCGAGGTTGTTACCCATATAAGTTCCTAAGGTCACGAACCAGCCACCCCAAATAAAAAACTCCAAAAACATCATGATGGATAACTTTGTAAATCGAATAGGGCTCATAAGGTCTAGGTTTTTATTGAAGGTTTTTGGCAGAGTTGAGCAGTAAGTTTTTTGTGGCTATTATCCCTTCTTTTTCTGGCATTTGCTTGCCCTCATATTCCACACCTATAAAACCTGTATAGCCAGATGTTTTTACCATGTTCATGATTTTTAGATAATCGAGGGTAGTTTCATTACCATTTTGGTCAAAATCGTAAGATTTGGCGCTTACGGCTTTAGCTTCGCTTAGCATCATTTCAATGCCTTTATATTTATCAGGATACTCCTCAACACATTCACCCCATGTTGAGCCGTCTTTGCGTTTGACACACCAATTCCCAAAATCTGGTAAAGTTCCACAATTCTCCATATTTACTAAGTCTATGGCTTCCATAAGTAGAGGAGCGTCTGATGACAACCATCCATGATTTTCGCATAATACATTAATGTTTTGAGTTTTGGCATAAACCGATAACTTTTTAAGACCATCAACAACTGCTGCTAACCATAATTCACGGTCTTTAGTACCAAATGTGTTCACACGAATAGAGTGGCAACCTAGAGTTTTAGCTGCATCCACCCATTTTTTATGATTTTCTACAGCACGGTTTCGCTCCTCTTCATCTGGACTAGCTAAATCTCCTTCACCATCAACCATAATGAGTACGTTTTCTTGATCGTATAATTTACTTAATGTATTCAAGGAATCTATGACTCTTTCCAGACCCAAAGTTTCGATTTGATCTGTGTAAAGGTGATTGACGTATTCAAGACCTACAAAACCCATTTCTTTTGAAATTTTGGCAAACTCAAATGGATTAACACCTTCTTCATTAAATGTGCGATTCAAAGACCACTGAGCCAATGAAAGTTTAAAGAAAATGCTATCCTCACTTTTCTGATCAACTTTAGCATCAAAATTGCTTTTAGTTTCTCTTTGTTTACAACTTATAATAAAGATCATAAGACATAATAAACTAATCCATATAAAGCTTGATTTCATAAAATAAGTGGATTTAGAAGGATCTCAAAAATGATAAATAAATATGAATTTGAAAAATTCCTTAGACAAAATAGCGAAATAAAACTCAAAAGTGTAATTTTATTCCTTTCAGTTGAAATTATTAAAGCATGAGTAAAAAAGAAATAGTAGCTTCTGTTGAGGAATATGATGCTATTGTAGTTGGTACAGGAATATCTGGTGGCTGGGCAGCAAAAGAACTATGTGAAAATGGCTTAAAGACTTTGGTTTTGGAACGAGGTCGGAATGTGGAGCATATCAAGGATTATAAAACCGCTCACATGGATCCATGGGATTTTCCCAATGGCGAAGCTACAACCGCAGAAACCAAGCAGCGTAAGTACAAACAGCATAGGACAGGCTATGTAACAAAAGAGCCACATCAGCATTTTTTTGTGGACGATATCAAGCATCCTTATAACGAGAAAAGACGTTTTGACTGGATTCGTGGATATCATGTAGGAGGTCGTTCTTTAATGTGGGGGCGCCAAAGCTATCGCTTAAGTGAAATTGATTTTGAAGCCAACAAAAAAGATGGTGTTGGTGTAGATTGGCCAGTTCGCTATAAAGATATAGAGCCCTGGTATGATAAAGTAGAAGAGTTTATAGGCGTAAGCGGTACTAATCTTGGCTTAAAACAATTGCCAGATCAAAAGCTATTGAAACCTATGAACTTGAATTGTGTCGAAGAACACCTTCAAGATCATATCAAAAGTAATTTTGATGATGGCAGACTGCTCACTATAGGCCGCACAGCTCATATTACAGAGGGCACTAAGCCTGGCGCAGGACGCGTGCAGTGCCAGTACAGAAACCGTTGCATGCGAGGCTGCCCTTACGGCGCCTACTTTAGCAGCAATTCTTCTACCCTACCTACAGCAGAAGCAACGGGCAATATGACTTTGAGGCCGAACTCCATTGCATATCAAATCATTTATGATGAGGTCACCCAACAAGCAAGTGGAGTGAGAGTCATTGATAGTGAAACCAAAGAAGAGCTTGAGTTTAAGGCTAAGGTAGTTTTCCTATGTGCATCATCGATGGCATCGACTTCTATTTTGCTTCAGTCCAAATCAGAACGTTTTCCTAATGGCTTAGGAAACGACTACGACCAGTTAGGAAGAAGCCTAATGGATCATCATTTCTGGGTGGGAGCAACCGCAGTAGCTGATGGTTTTGAAGATAAATATTACAAAGGGCGAAGAGCTAATGGAATTTACATCCCTAGGTTTAGAAATCTAGGAGGCAAGACCGATGCTAAAGACTTTTTGAGAGGATATGGATATCAAGGTGGAGCTTCGCGTTCGAGCTTGTCTGAGATGGTAGCAGAACTCAAATATGGCCCAAAGCTAAAAGAGGCCATTCTAAAACCAGGACAATGGAATGTGAATCTACTCGGTTTTGGAGAAACTCTACCCAATACCAATAACCGAATGTACATGAATTATGATAAGCTTGACGAATGGGGTTTACCTACGATAACGTTTGATGCAGATTTTGGCGAAAATGAATTGGCCATGCGACGAGACATGAAGCTACAGGCAGAACAGATGCTAAAAGCTGCTGGCTTCAAAAATGTTCAAGGTTATGATGTGAAAGAAAAAAGAGCCATGGGACTTGGTATTCATGAAATGGGTGGAGCTATTATGGGTAAAGACCCAAAGACTTCTGTAGTTAATAAGCATAACCAAGTGCATGCCTGCAAAAACGTTTACGTTACCGATGGGGCGTTCATGACCTCTTCGGGCTGTCAAAATCCATCACTTACTTATATGGCTTTTACCGCCAGGGCAGCCAATCATGCCGCCAAGCTAATAAAGACAAAAACGACTTAAGCAGTATAATTATGAATAGAAGAACGGTAATAAAACGACTAGGCTTAGCTACAGTTGCTGTTGTAGCAACACCAACTGTACTGGGTTTGCTTAACAGCTGTACTACTGAAGCTAAATTATGGACTCCTCAATTCTTGACTAAGAAGCAAGGGCAGATCTTAATAAAGATGGTAGATGTGTTTTTACCAAAATCTGAACTTCCTTCTGCTACTGAGGTGAATGTACCAGAATTTATAGACAGGTACATGCTGGAAGTTTATGAGGTTGCGGAGCAAAAAGCTTTTACGAGCGCCTTCGATAAAATGCTGATTAAACTCGAAGATCACACCCAAAAACAAGACGATGATATCAAAAGTAAAGACCTTGAAGGATTTTTGGATGCTTACTTAAAGACTGAAAGTGAAATTGATCAGGAGCGCCAAAATAACCCTAATTATAAAGGACTTACAACATCTGAATGTTTAAACACCATCAAGCGATTTTGCATCGACGCATACATTACTTCCGAAAAAATAGGCGAAGAGGTTTTAGCCTTCGACCCTGTACCTGGAATGTACTACTGTGGAGATTTAAACGAATTAACGGAGGGGAAACGCTGGTCTCTAAGCTAAATCTATCTATTCGAGGCCGGATGTTAAGCTATAATATAACTTTCGATGAGGTGAAAGTAAAAGCGCAGGTTTGAAATGATCAAACCTGCGCTTTTTTTAGTAAAAATAGTGGTATTTATTCCTTGATTAACTTGATCGTTCTGGTTTGATCAAATTCATTAGAAATTTTAGCTAGATAGATACCGCTTGATAAATCATTAGCATTAATGGTTGCTTCAGAAGCATTAACATTGACTTCCTTAACCAAACGTCCAGTCACATTGAAGATTTGAACTGTTTTAATAGTTGCACTCGTTCTAATGTTCCAATTGTCCAATGTTGGGTTAGGGTAAGCTCTAAATTCTACATTACTAAATGAATTGTTGCTTAGCGTTGAGTTTTGAGTTAATAGAATATTATCTACGTAAACTGTACCAGCATTGTCTACACTTTGAGCGAATGGATCAACTTTCCACTGAAATAAGACAGTATCATCAAAACCAAGGTCTGTAAAAAAGGACATAGGGATTTCAACTTTTGTCCACTCTTCTGCAACTAAAGCTTCATTTACACCAATTTCATATACAAATTCCTCGATAGATCCAGATTGGTTATCAATCAAAACAAATCTAAAGCCAGTCAATGTAGCATTATCTTCAGCCCAATAATCAAATGAAACGAAATCGAATGCTGATAAATCATCTGGACCACCTTCACCTTGACCAAATCCGCCTGCACCAAAATTAAATTGGTAGGCTATGTTTTCAGCTCCAGACTCATCTAAATCTGGTTGATTAACAAGACCAGACCCAAAGTTATAAGCTACAGGAAAAACAGTTGAGTAGCCATTTGTATCGTTATAAATACTATATGTTTCTTCATCAGGAGCCGTTGGAACCGGCGCCGGAGTTTCTGGTACAGGGACAACAGGTGCTTCTACAGCTACACCAGTAATGTTATCCACATAAAATACTCTATCATCGGGAGTTCCGAAACCATTGGTATTGGGATCCCAATTATAGTATATCACAAAGGCTCCGTAAACACCATCTGCAGTTGTGGTATTATCAAAACCATCATTAAATGTAAAGGTTAAGGTTTCCCAACCAGTACCGGTATGGCTAGCAGAAGTTGTGGAATCTGGAGCTCCTTCAACACCAGAAACAACTTTAGGAGCAATGGTGATTGGCTCTAACGAATATACATCCATTTGCATGCTTTTATCGGAAGTCAATTCAACCTGTGTACCAGAAAAAAAGAAGATGTTAATACCCTGAAATACTTGACCCCCTGGATCAGAAGTTAATTCAGCTACCTGACCTCTAGTTCCACCTGTCTCAGGATCTGGGGCAAGCACAGCAGCTGCGCCATCGAAAGCACCGCCCAAGCCGTCTTCCTCAAAATCTTGAATAACTTGTTGTTGTGAAAAACCAAACGTTACAAATAGCAACATCATTAAAAACGTGGTAATTTTTGTCATAATACTAAATTTAAAGTTATTAATTTTAATTATTCATAAATATATGGACTATAAATTATTAATCTACTAAATACTAACGCTACAAAAAACATACACTTTTAAATTCATTTTATTTAGCCTTTTATCCGAGGTTTTAGCCTTTAAAAGGCTGTATATCAGGTGTTAATTTTACAAAGTGTATAGGTGATGTATTGTTTTTATTAGCCTTGAATCACTGTATTAATATTTCATTTTTTCATTTTTATCCCAAATACCCCAATATGCACCTACGATTCCTTCATCTCCAACTTTCCAAGATTCATCAAACGAGGAAAAGTAAAAGCTTTCAATTCCAGCCTTTTTACACCAATTCTGCGTGTTGATAAAAAACTTTAGGAAATTTTCATCAGAAGGTTGAGCAGCTCCCAAATTTTCACCCTTACTAGGCCAACCGGTTTCTGTAATAATAACTTGTTTACCATAAGCTGCGCTCAAGGCTTGTCCATACATCTGCTGCATATGGGCCAAAGAATAATCAATATGACAGCTTTCCCAAAATGGATAGCAGTTTGAAAGGATAACATCACAAAGTTCAGTCAGGTCCGGATGCACCGTAAATTCATAGTAAGCATCTACATATCCCACAGGAATTTCCTTTGGAATAGCAGCCCTTACTTCACGTAAATGTGTCTTCAAATCTTCCAAAGGGATGTCATCCCTATACAGCACTTCATTTCCAACAGCTGCAATATCCACAAGATCTTTATTTGCTAATTCTATTAATGCATCTAGTTCTTCTCTATTCTTTTCGGGATCATCGCCAATCCAAGCTCCAACCAGAGTTTTGATACCTAATTCCTTGGCTACTTTTGGCACAAATTCATTACCTTCTATACATGAAAATGAGCGTACCCACTTGATATGAGGTTTTAATATTTTAAGTCGTCTTCGTACTTGTTCTTCAGTAATATGATCTCCTGGTTCCTGACCATCTTCATACATACTAAAGCATATTCCATGGATACCATCGTTCAATATAGCTTTGAGCATTGCGGATAAGTCTTCCTGACTTGCATCTTCAGGTATATAATCATGATGCTCTAGTGAAGCTAAAAATTGTTTTTGACGCTTGGTCAAAAGTTGCTCTTTTCTGTACGACATAGTTTACTTATATTTTAAATGTTCGTGTTTATCCCATAATCCCCAACGTTGACCAACATCACCTTCATGATGAATTTTCCAGGATTCATCAAATGATGAAAAGTAGAAGATTTTAATATCTTCGAGATTTGCCCAATGGTTCACATTAATGAAATATTTCATTGCATTTAGTTTTGAGGGCTTAGCATCTTCTGTAGCTTCTCCATCATTTGGCCAACCTGTTTCAGAAATGATTACCGGTTTACCTTTCGCTATCTGAACTACAAGATTGTACATATATCGTAAATACGCAGTTGCTACACTAATGTCTGCACCCTCCCAAAATGGATAACAATTAATTAAAAGCAAGTCGCAGGCTTCTATCAAGGAAGGATATTGATCAAAAATATAGTAAGAGTCGATATAGGTTACCGGTATATGAGAAGGAATCTGTGCTCTTACTTTTTGAATGAAATTCAGCACTTCGTCTGTAGTTAACTCATTTCTCAAAAGCACTTCATTTCCAACAACAGCAATATCCACCATACCTTCATTGGCTAACTTGACGAGGTTGCTTATCTCTGCATCGTTTTTGGTTTTATCGTCACTTATCCATGCTCCAACTACAGTTTTTAAACCGTATTGCTTGGCAATTTTTGGGATATATTCGTTGCCTTTTGTACAGGAGAAAGATCTTACCCACTTTGTATAGGGTTCGATGATCTTCATTCTTCTGCCTATTTGTTTTTCAGAAAGAACATCATCTAAATCTTGTCCTTCTTCATAAGGGCTAAAGCAAATTCCATGTAAGCCTTTGTTTAAGAAGGATTTAAATAACTTTGAAATATCATGATTGGATTTGTTTGAGAAATCCAAATCGTATTTTACATCTGGCTGAAGTCCAAGAGAGGCCATAGGATAACCCGCTTGACCGAGATAACCACTAGATGTCAAAACCTTAGGCTTTACTTTTCTACGTTCAAGCTCTTTACCAATTTCCCTTACACGTTTTTCATCTAGTTTATATCCCCACATGACTAAAAAAGCTAAAGCAGCTGTTCCAGCAGGAACAATAATATCTGCAATCCTGAGATTATTCATGGTTTCTAAAGTCTGTATTGGAGCATCAGGATCAAAGCCTACGATACTCAAAATCACACCTCCTAAGACCAAAGCAATAGACTGTCCGATTTTTACCATCAGCCAATATATAGCACCAAAGGTTCCTTCTTTCCTGGGAAGACCATTCTCCAACTCATCGAGATCACAAACGTCTGCCGTCATAGACATCATTAAAGTAAATAAGCCTCCCATCCCAAAAGCAAACAATGGAATAGGGACAAAAATGAGCCAGGGGACGCCATCTTCTATATTGATTGTAAACCAGGAAGCCCCTATACTGTCAAGATAAGGATTAAGATAATTAAACACTTTCCCTAGACCAGCTGTCAAGGATTCTCCCAATGCAGTATCATTAAACTTTGCGTTTAGCTCTAGGTCAAATCCCCACCACTTTAAAATATAACCTACAATAGATAAAAAAGTAGACAGCAAAAAGGCTTTTCGCTTACCAATTTTAGTTGCTATTTTAGATATGATTGGAATGACGATAAATGCCGTTATAATTGCATTAATGGTATTGAACCAGGCAGGCCAGGTTCCAGCAGTATCATAGCTTCCATTGTACATATAAAAGACGATAATAAATACTCCAAACGCGGCTACCAATTGAAAGCCATTAAAAACCAAAAATGTTGCACCACAAAGCTTCATAAAAGGTTTATTTTTGGACACCTGCACGATACCCTCGTAGAGTTTTTTTAAGTTTTTGGCCAAGGTTTTAAAACTGATGCGCTCTCTATTTTCCATGTTTCCTGCATCCATACCTTTACAGAATAAGGCCGGTAACACACCAAAAAGTATGGTCATAGCACCCACCATAAGTGCCATGGTTCTAACCCCTTCTTGTTTTGTATTGAAGGTTTCTGCATCTGGAATAATAACATATAGCCATGGCACAATCATCCAGGCGATTTGTCCCATGGTATTGGAAAAGGCCATCAATCGAGTACGCTCATGGTAATCTGGTGTCATTTCATAACCTAAACCAACTAAAGGAGTCGCAAACATGGTGTTTCCGATCAAAAATAAGAGTTGAAGCACCATGACATGCCAAATAATATAGGACTGTGAAGCATTATCATCTAGCTGCCACATCAAAAAGAATAGTATACCACTAAGGATAGAGCCAAAGAAAATGTAAGGACGTCTTCGTCCCCATCTGGATTTCGTGTTATCGGTGATAAACCCCATGATAGGATCTGTAAAGGCGTCAAAAATTCTTGGCAATCCTCCCAATAACCCTGCCCATAAAGGATCAACACCCCATGCTGTTAATAAAAAGAATTGAATAAAAACACCTAATGTGCCTGGCAATACATTTAAAATAAAATGACCAGCACCAAAGGCAGCTTTCTGTCCAATGGGCACTTTGGCTTCTTTAGGAGTTTTTATGTCAGACATAGCGTTTAAAATTTATTGAGCAATAGTTATAGTTTGAATGGCCTGAGGACTTACAGAAACTTTTTTAGATACTTTTTCGAAAGTCAGATCAAACACTTTTTCTTGTTCAGAAGGATTAAAAACAATCACTACATGACTACCGTCTGGATTGGTAGCAGCACTTACCTGCAGCTCCTTATCTGTGCAGTTAAAATCTATACGTTTTGCTCCAGGTCTAATAAATTTACTGAAGTGAGCCATTGTATAGTATATAGGCGTATAGTAAACTTCATCTGCATCAGGATCTACAATAACAGGAGCCACACACCAGTTTTCAAACCAATTAGGACCTCCTTGTTTGTTTAGTACCATATTCCAGTCTACCCAGCCATCTACCCAGTTGTTCATACACCCGATAATATCTCTTGCATATCTGTATACAGGACGGTATTTTGGATGAAGGTGTTTTTGATCCTCTGGTGCCCAGTCCCACCCCCAATCTGTAGCTTCTTTTTGCCAATACCAGTCATCATCTTTCCACTTGGGTACCTCAGCATCAACACAGGCTTCTGTTTGGATAAGGTATTTATCGGGTGCTTTTTCATGGGCGTATTGAAGAGCTTCTTCAAAAACTTTAAAGGTACTTTCGTACCAGTGTATGGCGGTACCATCATAATACTTGGCATTGGCCTCATTCTTATACATTTCGTCCACCCATTCCTTGATACCTTCTCGATTTTGATCGTATCCAAGGATTTTCAAGTTTCCTTTTCCATCCTTTTCTAATTGTGGCCCCAGGTGCTCTCTAACAAACTCGGTCATTTGCTGTGGAGTATAATGCATACTTTCCCAGTTATTACCGTTTCCATGTGGTTCATTTTCTACGGTAAAGCCCCAGATATCAATTCCTTCATTTGCATAAGCCTCTGAGTATTTTGAAAAAAACAGAGCCCAGGTATCGTAGTATTCTGGTTTGAGTTCTCCTCCTACCCAGTCATTATTAGTTTTCATCCAAGGCGGTGCAGTCCAGGGTGAGGCAATAATATTAAAGCCTTCTGAGGAGGCTTCCATGGCATCTTTTATCATGGGAATGATATCGTCTTTATCTTCTTTGATACTGAAGTTTTTAAGCTCAGTGTCTCCTTCAACCGGCGCATAAGAATATTGACTCAATGAAAAATCACTGGAATTCATATGTGTTCTGGTTAAAGAATAGCGAGCACCAGAATCTGAAAAATAGGCATCGATAACTTCTTTTCGTTTTTCTGGGCTTAATCGATTAAGTAAATAGGCTGAAGCCTCTGTAAATGAGCCCCCAAAACCTGTGAAAGTTTGAAAAGTCTCGTTTGGGTTAAGTGTTATTTTTGAAGTTGATTGTGATGTACTGAAACTGTCCAGTTTGGAAAGCTGATGTCCACTCCTCGACGTTTCATAAATCTCTATTTTTGTTTTAAAATCAGGTTGCTTTTGTGCACAGGAACTTATAATCATAAGTACAATTAACTTGGTTGAGAACAATTTTAAATACTTCATAAGCCTTTGTTTTCATAATTGGTCTAGTGATTTAGCATCACTTCTTTTTTTACAGGAGGCATATCTACATCCAGTAGGAGATCTACCAGTTTACCATCATAGGTTTTTGATATGTTTTTTCTACCGCGTTTTAACCCATCAAATATCCCATCGTCCACAGCATCCCACAGAGCATATTTTGCCTGGCCGTCTACAGTGAAGAGACCAAAGAAATTTTCTGATCCGTTTGGATATTGAGCATCTTTCCAGGGCTCATCAAAAGCCTCAAAATAGAAGCATTTAATTTTATTTTCGGTAGCCCACTCTCTCATTTTATGATAATAAAGCGCCTGTTTATATTCGTCTGTTGCCTTTGATCCTTTAGGTCCATAATGCCGGTCAGAAAAACTAGCCCAACCCGTTTCACCTATATGAATAGGCTTATCAACACCTAGGGACTTCATATAACTTGCGACACTGTCATATTGAGATATGGCATAGCCAAGTGCACGGTTCATCGCTTTATCTATTTTTTCGGTATTGCTTAAACTATCTTCCTTATGCAATACACCCCAGAAAATAGGATTGTAATGGGTATCATGCATAGGATAAGTATGAATAGACAGGTAATCTACAGATTTGACTAACTGTTCAAGCTCTGGGGTATGATATTCGGATTCTCCTCCTCCCCAGGAAGCAAAGTTGTCTGAGCTTGTAATCCATAAGTTCTTATTCAGTTCTCCCTTTTGTTTTAGCTCCTGAAGATGATTAACCCACTTTAAAATAATATGAGGTTGAACGTAATAGGCTGTAGCCCATTTCACCATAGCTTCGTTACCAACAGCAATAATTTTTACTATATCTGGATACTTATTGGCCAACTCAACAGCACGGCTTATTTCTGAAGCATTGTATTCGCTTTCCTCATTGTGATTTAAAGGGAGTTCTGTCCAAGCATTTTTACAATCGATCCACGCTCCAAGCATAACATACATTTCGAATTCAGGTTCCTCTTCTTTAAGCTGTTTAATAGCCTCTAATACATTTGCAGCATGAGGTAAGCGAACGTTGTAGGTTCTCAACACTCGAATATCCATCGCAAAAAGAATCTTTAAATCCTGCTTCAATTGGCTTATTTTAGGTTGAACGTTTCTGGTATTTTCACGATAACCACCGTAGGATATAGCCAGGTAATCGGGTTTATTAAGGATTTCCTTAGCAGTTAAATTGCGCTTGTTTTGCATAGATTTTTTCTCTTTTTGAGATGGTTCACATGAGGCCAGTAATACAAGGCTCAGAATAAAAAAACTTTGAATTATCAGCTTCATCCGATTTTATTTTAACATCGAATTTTCAACAGAAACATGGATGCGTTTTACTTTTCCTGAGCGTCTAAAAACTTCATTACTGACTTGATCGGGCAGTTCTAGACCCTCAAATACTTGAGAATTTTGGTCGTTATAATGGACTTCAATCTTATTGTAATCTGAATTATGATAAATGATAGGAATCTGACAGAAGGTAAAACCAAGACAATTTTCTTCCAGCTCTAATTGCTGTTTATCGTTTTTAAGATCTACAAATCTAAAGACCTGGGTTTTATTCAAAAACTCCAGACGTCTTAAAAGATGAGGTTGAAATTCTAATTTACCATTTTTAATAAAAACACCCAGCTCGCCAAATCGGCTAAGAATATCTTCTTTTACCTGTCCGGTCATCCCTGGTTGTTGAGCACCTTTTCCCAATGGGGTATGCGAATAAGGATCTGTAGGGAATGCTCCATAAAGTTCTGGAGACTTATGTACTCCAATACCTTCATTAATCTCATAGTAGTGCTCTAGCAAACGACCTAAAACTTCTTCTGAAGCTTTATTTTCTATAGCTTTTAAGCAGGTTTCTAAGACAGATAATTGCAACTTAGAAACCATATGCCAGTATATTGAGCCCAAACCTTCATATCCATAAAAAGTTCCCGAACGACCTGTAAAGGATTTATGATTGAAGACTTCTTCGTAAGCTTTAAGAATCGTTTCCTGTTCCTGCTTTGCTAACTTTGATAAATGCTCATCTTCTATTTCGTTGAGAGCCTCTTTTAATTTTTTGGCATTGTTGAACTTTGCATTAAAGTGGTACTGCCCTTCAACATCTTTTTCAATAATTCCTGTATGTCCATCATCAACTAACTTTTGAAGAAGCTTTGAGGATTTTACTGAGGCCTCTGGCACGTGATTCCGCTCCAGAAATCCCTTTAATTCTTTATTAGGGTATAACAAATAACTGTATTGATCTTGCCTAAACAATTTACTAGCTTTCAATGCATCGAGTGCATGAAGGGCTTGTTCTGAATTCAAATATCCTGAGCTCAATACAGCCACCTGGCCTTCCAACATTTCTGATAAATAATCTATAGAGACTTTGTTCTCATCTACTGTCATCAAATTGTAAGCATGGTATAAATTATCTGTACGCTTATTAGCGTCGATAGCCTGTTCTAAGTAGGATAAGCTATAATCGATAAATTGACTGATTTCCTGAGCCGAAATTTGAGATGTGGATCCAGAAAACCCAGACGCATAAACTTGTGTTCTAAACTTACTTGCAGCTTTACCTAGCTGGTCCAACATTTCTTTACGTTGATGATCGTTGAAACCAGACTTAACTAAATCTTTATGAGCTTCGAATGTTTTTTTCATTGTAGAAAACAATTCTAAAAGCTCTTCTGTTATTTCATAGGTCTCGGAAGCATCTATATCTTTAAAAATCGATTTAAAGAAGGCCAGGAATCGTCTGAGATAAGACAAAGTAACCATAGACACTCCATTACCCACCAAAGCATTATTAGCGTCATTCCATTCCGGACGTTGTGTATTCATCCAAATACCAGCCTCGGGAATAAAGTTGGAAAGTTTAGCCAGAGTAGTTGCCAATATTTTTTCGATGAAGTTAACGTGTAGGATTTCACCAGATTTTGAAAATAAAAGCGAACCATCAGCTCCAATTACTTTTCTTTTTTTACGAATTTCAGCGTCGGCCTCATGATCAAAGTCTATAGTATCCTTAGGGTCTTCTAAGATATCCTGATAGGGTTTGATTTTATAAGGAACATTGGCATATACAAACTGAGAGTTATGAAACATGTTCAATAAACTGTTAGGTTTGTAATCCTCACAAAACTCTAAGAATTTAAGCAAATAAATAATTTGATGGTCTCCCCAGTAGCCGATGTAAGACCAGGGATCGTCTGGTTCTATGGTTTCCCAATCGAAACCGTCTTTAGTCACACGATAGGGATTATAACCGTCAAAAGTGGTAGCATTTAAAAATTTATAGATCATACTCTCTATAAATTCAGGATAAGAGTGCGCTAAACTTTCCCAGTTTTGGAATATATCACGCCAATTACCTTCGTAATCTAAAATCTTAGATCCATCATCATCTTTAGTATTGATAGAGAATTGATTCCACGGTCGACTAGGGTCCCCATGTCTACGACTAAATTTCAGTGGCAAATACTCCAATGCCAACCTTGTGAAGTCATCATTTTTGATTTCCTGACTAAGTTGCTTAAGGTCAAAAAGAGTGAACTTCTCTGGTAATGCATCAATTTTGGAAGAGATCTTTTTAAAAAGATGCGTGTTTGCTTTTTTAATATATTTTCTAAAATCCCAGCATTCAATTTGATAATTATCATCAAAAATACCACCACGCATAATATTAAACATGGTATTAGAATAGTGACGAATATCTCTCAGATTATCATTTGTACGCTGAAGGCCATCTGCGGCACCTACAAAGCGTTTAAGTTTCTCAGTACCCTGCTTGATGTCTGTTTTAATTGTTTCAAGCAGCTGATGGTCTTTGATCTGATGTTGAAGTTTGACAACTGCCGATTGGTTGTAATTTACATCGGCTACAATATGCCATGTTTTAGTGCCTTCTGGATCAAGCTGTAGTCGGGTGTTTATAAAATAAGCTCCCTTTTCGGCTTTGATATCTTCTTCCTGGGAGATAGGTTTTCCCCTTCTAAAATTTTCTAATTGAATTGAAGATAGCAAATAAGTAGGATTTTTTAATCCTAAAGACCAAACCACATTGGCTTTGAGCGCTTCACTAGGCTCAGCCTTATCTACAGGAATGGCACTTAAGGCAAAAATACCCAACCCGTGTTTTTTATCCAATTCGCTTCTCTTGTAAGCATCTACGAGATTACTGCTTTGGGTCTGCAGGTCACTTACCACTCCGGCAGGCAGCACATTTTGAAGACCATCTAAGACTTCAATATCTTGACTGGTATCATTTAAGTTATGCAGCTGTGATTCTTTCACAAATCCAAACTGATCGCTAGTAGACCACCGGTAGGTATACTTAAGATTTAAAGAATGATTGATCTCTTCAAAAATCAATTTATCTCCATAAATATTTTTATAAAGGTTTCTTGTAATTTGATACTGTTCTACAAAGCGATTAGAGAAAGGTTCCCAATACTTTACTCGATCTCCAGCATGCACCTTAAAAATAGTTTTGCTCCCCGTGTAGTGCGCAGACTCTGTTATTTTATCGTCTGTATAATATGGAAACAAGGCAAATTCAGCATTTCGTCTTCCTGCCGTTAAACCACCATTACTAGAAATGAACATCCAGTGATTAGAATCACTCACGATGCTCATAAAAAAAGGTCTGAGTTTGTGACTTTCAGATATTTTGAGAAATTTCTCGTTATTTATTTTTACAATTTCTAATTGCTTTTGATTAGCATTATTTGTCATGTATATAATATAAAGTGTATTTTAAGAATTAATTTAAATCAATTTACTTTGTCTATTAGCTTAGTTTATTCTACAATAAATAATGAAACATTATCTATCCTTACAAAGCCAGCTTCAGCGTTAGAATCAAATAGTATTCTAGCATCCGGAGCTCCAAAATCAAAAGAATTTAGGATTAGTTCGTACTGGGTTTGTGTATTTGTGATATCGACAGTTTGAACACTATTGGTAAAATCTCCTCCGCTTAAACCAATTCCGGCGATGATACTTCTATCGGTATCAGACCAGGCATCAAACCTCAAAAGATAGGTATTACCTTGTACGATTTCTAATTTTTGGCTAACATTAACAAGAAACGGTTGGCTGGGGTCAGGGTTTGTAACATTTACTTCATAATAAGTATTGCCCCCCTCTGTAACAACTGGGGCAGGAGAGTTATCATCAACACCTTGAATCCAACCTTCAGAACCGTTTTCAAAATCACCATTAACAATTGGAACAGGTGTTAGCTCTAATTCTAAGTCGAGATTATCTTGAAAGGTAGATATTTGCCCATCATTATTTACTGCGGTTAATGTCACTGTGTAAGTACCATATTCTTCGTAGGCTTTTACGGGGTTCTCAACTGTAGACGTAGTACCATCACCAAAATTCCAAAGAAAAGAAGAAGCTTGGTTGGACAGGTTTGAGAAAGTGACTGTTCTGTCATCAATATCAGAGACGAACCTCGCTTCAAAATCGACAAACTCTATTCCACTATTGTTGTCTTCACAAGAAATTTGGAGTAAAGATAAAATCATGGCACTTGCCAGCAAAAGGCTTCTTTTTAGTAATTTCATTTGAATGTGTTTTAGTTATTCATAAACTCTTACATAATCCACAACCATACTCTGTGGAAAAATAGTTTCTGAGGTAGGATTACCAGGTAAATTACCGCCAATAGCGACGTTGAGGATAATGTAAAAGGGTCTGTTATTGAACACCCATTCACCCTCACCATCGGTTTCTTCATCTACATCTTCAGGGGTTAGAGAATGGTATAAGACATCATCTACATAGTAATTGACACGGTTTGGAGACCATTCAATTCCAAACACGTGGAAATTTGAATCAAACCTGTCGTTTTCTAAATTAAAATCTTTAGAGATAGACTCAGCACCAGAAAACCCAGGACCATGTAAGGTTCCAAAAACGGTTGTAGGCTCATCGCCTAGATATTCCATAATGTCGATTTCACCAACCGCAGGCCACTCTTCCAGCACCTCTTCACCGTCTACATTAATAGTTCTTGGCACTCCCAATAACCAAAAAGCTGGCCAGTAGCCTTGGCCAAAAGGTACTTTAATACGAGCCTCAAAACGTCCGTATTCCTTTTCAAATAAACCACGAGTGGTCAATCTTGCGGAGGTGTAATTATTTCCCTGGAAAGTTTCTTGTCTTGCCGTAATGACCAAAACTCCGTTTTCTACTTTAGCATTTTCTGGTCTACCGGTATAGTACTGAAGTTCATTGTTTCCCCAGCCAGGTATGCCTTGTTCGGTACCATCTCCAATGTCAAAACTCCAATTTTCAGGATTAGGCGCACCGTCTTGGTCAAATTCATCGGCCCAGACCAGGTTATTTTTTGTGACTACTTCCTGAGTTTCGTCGAGATCGCAACTGATGAAACAAATCATGAAAAGCGAAAAGGCTGATACATATATTATTTTTTTCATAGGTTTTATTTTATCATTATTCTGTATAGAAATAGATATTATCAATTAAAAAGGTTCCTGAATTAGATACTAGAATTATGTTCCCTAAGTTATCTACATTTGGATTACCTGATCCTCCACCTCCAGTAGATTGTGTGAATGCATTTAAGGGTATGTCCAATCCTACCCATTCGTCTGTTATCAATTGAGATGTTGCATTAAATCCTCCAGCTGATCCGTCATTAAACCCATTATCAATTTCATCTGGACCATAATCAAGTATTTCAACTGTAAAAGTTGATTCAGGCGATATTCTTTGAACATCTAAGTGGATGTGAGTGAAAGTGGATGCATCAATTACACCATTCCAACCTATCCCTACAAAATTAAGATTTTGGTATTCTATCAATTCATTACCATTAAAGGTCTGAGCTTCAATTTCAATACCATCGTTATTAAAAGCCCCAACATTTAAGCCAGGATATATAGAATAAAAATCGCTATATATAGACAATACATCTTCCTCAGGTAGTGTTGGATTCGGTGCACTCACAAAATCTCCAACGGAGTTTAAGCTAAGAGAACCCCGAGCATCTAAATTTCCTATTTTTGCAGTAATTCTTGACTCTCCGTCAGTTAAAACAGAAATTTCACCTGAGTCTGAAATTGTTGCAACACTTGGGTTTGAAGACTCAAAAGTAAAATAATTAGTAGAAGGCTGTACAGTTATATCCTGCCCATTTGACGAATTTACGGTATAAGATATTCCTGTGGTTTGTATTGTTGCGCCATTAAATGTTTCTAAAGATATATCTTGTGCATTAAATATATTTGGTCTTTCCTGACCAAGGGTTCCTAACTTTTCAAATCTTATTTCATCTAACCAGAACGTCCAGGCTACTTCGTTACCATTAGGTTCATTATCGATTATATCAAAGCCTCCAGCGGTAAAGAAAAATAAGCCGCGTTCTTGTACAAGTTTTGAGGGATCTGGAATTGGAACTACATATTTTCTCCAGTCTGTAGTGAGTTGAACGCCTTGTCTGGCTGCTGGAAATTTATCTTCTATAAAGTCATTTCCAAACCCGACATTGCTAAGCGTTCCATTGACACTTCCCTTAGCCCAAAAGGTAAGTGCATCATAACCAGTCAAATCTCGACCATCTCCTCTATCTCTAAAAATACCACCTACAAAATTGCCGTCGGGATTATTGGGCGCAGGAACGTTTATTATTATAGAAGATGTTCCTAAATAAGCTTCAGAGTCATCTGTATTAAAAGCTTCAGGATTAGCCCCTTCTAAAGGATCTATCGAAATAAAAAATTCATCGGTAAGCCCCACTGGGTTATCCGTATATACTTCAGCAGTATTTGGAAAAGTGGCTAATACAGCCTCATCTGAGACTTCTCTTTCACAACTTGATATGACTATCACCGAAAGCCCAACAAGTCCCAATAATTGAATTTTATGCGTTAATTTATGTATCATAATCTTGGATATTATTTACCTATATTAAATCTAATGTATGTCATGATTTCCCACTCAGATCCGTTTGGAAACCCAACCGGACTTATTCGAGGTTCTGTATCAAATGACCCTACTGGAGTAGCATTAGGAGCGAAGCGTGGAGAAAATTCGTTTAAAGATCTCCAAATTCCTCTTATCCCGATTTGGGTTGTAGGGAGTATATACCATTCTGGTTTTCCGAGCGTGGTTGACAGATCGATCATAGTTTGCAGTGGGAAGGTCAAGTTGAAATCTCTATGATAATCGTAAGGACCCCAATCATTTACTTTAACATCACCTCGGATCCAGTATTTTCTATACCTCACATCGAGATTAGCTCCAAAACGATCGGTAACTAATCGTTCAGAATCACCCTGAGCTTGACCATTTCCATAATAAAAGGTACCTATCAGACCTAAATCTGGACTGAGGCGAGACACTACTCTAGCGTGAGCTTCCCATAGATCTTCTGCAGGTACAGAATTTGCAAAGGTTAAAAATTCTCGAGTATCGAGGAAACCGATATGTGCATCCATAGTCGTTGGAAGATGTCTAAAAACGAATCCTGCACTCATGGCAAATTCTGCATCTTCTGCCTTATTATTATCCCAGTTATACATGTAGGTTCCTGGAGTTGGATCATAAGTAAATAAAATTTCACCAGCTGTAGTTTCTCGGTTCCATCTCACTGCAAAGGGATCATCAATAAAGTTTCTGAGTCTGCCTGGTGCATCTCCATTGTTGGGCATAGGATCTACCAGAGGTTTTTGCCATAAGAAATTGGGAGCAATCTGCCACTTACCAACATTATAGGTAAACCCTGATAAAAAATTAGATTGATTTCCACTACCGGTATCTTTTAATTTCCAGCCTGTAAAAGTTAAGGTGGGATCTGCGCTACCGTTTGCTACGATACCCATTATAGCTCCCTGGGCATACCAGTTTAATTTACCACCAGCATAGGTAATTTTAGCTTTACCCCCCCAGTTATCGTCTGAGTTAACAACGTCTACCACCACTTCACCTGCATCATTTATATCTTGATAGGTGCTACCGTTTAGCGGTCTTCCGGCCCAGATTCCTCCAAAAGTAAGACCGAATTTACCAAACTCTCTTTCGAAAGCAAGCGTTGCTCGTTCCATAGGCCAAGGTGGTATCACACCACTTCTCACCTGGTTTTGGTCTAAAACACGCCTTCCGTTTTCGTCAAATTCTATGTCTGTCTCAACGTCTCTATTATAAATTCCAGTTACATCCCATTTTGAAATGGTTTTAGAATATTTAAACAACATCGTTGGATTGGCACCCCACCATAATTGAGGACCCAAGGCAGCTTTTAGACCTTCGAGTTCCCCTTTGGCGTCAATTTCTATACCTGAAATAATACCGCCGTAAATATCCAAATTGGGTCCATAATTAGCCTCTGGATAAAGTCCAAAAATATCACCCTCGTAACCCCAATGGTAATGCCCTGTTCTATAAAATCCTCTCAAATCGAAGTTATCATGGTTCCATTCAAATTCAGCCTGATACACCTGCAAATTATTGTTATCTTGAAGTATAACTTCACCATCTGGAGTTTCAACTCTAATGGGTCTTGCCCTGTTCTCATAAAAAATTTCATTGATTGGATTTTCTGCAACGTCTCCCACAATATTGAAGTCTACATTGAAACTAACATTTGGTGAAGGGTTTCCTCCTACTCCAATAAAATAAGATTGCATTTGGTCAAACCCGAGCTGATTTGGATAAGTATTTGCATCTGGATCTGGATTGTCTGGTGTAGTAATTAAGCTACCTCCAGTATAAAAGGTAGATAAATGAGCAGACAATCTACTAATTCCAATTTTCTCAGAACCTCCGCCTCCCATAGCAGCTTTGTCCCCTCTTGCTCTAAGTATCGCGTCCATTATCGCAATATTATCAAAATAGTTATCTATAAAGTTTTGGTCTACGCCGACTTCAAATGGATTTAATTTATGAGCCTCCTGAAGTGCATAATAAGCAGCTCTTGGATATAGGTCGTAAAGCCCTCGTTCGTTGGTAGGACCTTTAGCACAAACACCAAACCACTCTTCATTCATGTTATTTCTCCCTTCTTCGTGATCTCTATCATAACCTCCATTGGACCAAGAAGCATTGCTATCGTGTACGTCAAGATTGGTAGTTTGCCCGTACTTCCACCAGCCATCACTAAATTGAAATGTAAATCCACCTAAAGAGTTTTCAGCTTTGCCAAGACCAGCCGCATTCTGATAAATTTCTTTCCAATTTTCTACCATGTAATAGGCCTGAGATTTTTGATCTTCCTGGTTTTCTAATACATTAAAAGCATCTGCCCCAAACTCAGTAAATAAAATGGGTTTGCCATAAACATCTTTTACCGTTTGAAAAGCATTACCGAAAGATGCACCTCTATACATGTTTGTCCCATAAATATCAACATCAGGACACTCTTCAGCTATTATCTCAAGAAATAAAACATCTCCATTACAAATCGCAACAGGTACAGAGCCATCCAAAGCTTTTATTTCCTTGGAAGCTTCGTTCATCAACTTATACATTGGCCTTCCTCTATTTTCTCCAATAGCGTTAATTTGATCTTCTTCATCAGGAAAGTCTTCCGTTTCTGCACCTGCCCAGAATAAACCATAATTATTTTCATTTCCAAGAAGATAAAGCAAAAGCCCTGGTGTTCCTTTGTAATCATTAGCCAGAGTAGTTATCTCAGACATTAACAAATCCTTGGTGGCAGAGTCATCGTATTTAGTCACTGGCGTCCATACTCCATCGATTGTTAAACCGTAACGACCAAAGGAATGATTGAGCATTGTATAGATGCCATAATTTTCATAGATATATTGAATCCACTTGGGTTGAATTCCAGTATAAACCCTAATAGTATTGACACCCATGTTTTTGAGCATGCTCATCTCATCATCCAAGGCAGCTTTAATAATGTCATCTGGTTGATTCCATAAGCTATAATTAAAATTTTTCCCAATAGGAACATAACTCCAGTTCATTCCATTAACGATAAAATCATTACCATCTACCTGAAGTTTGGTGCCAGCCTCAGTCGTAATGACCTTAACATCATGAGCCTGAGAAAACCCTAAATATGAAACTAGAGATAAAACACTTAGCAATAGAATTTTTTTCATAAGTCAGAAATTTGTAAATCTGTTATTATCAAACTTAAAGGTTTGAGTTAACAAATACTTAAAAAAATACACTACAAAAAATATACATGACATAAAAGGTAATACTTTTCTGAGGATTCTATAAAAATAAGCTTAAAATCCTAGAATTAAAGGGAGTTAGATTTGTGTAAACTATAGAATTAATAGGAAGTGTATAGCTAATGTATAGTTTTAAACATTATTTGTAGAGGTGCTAGGTTAAAGGGTAGTATCTTTTTTCAAAGCTCGTAAAGACTATTACGCAATCGATATAGTGATTTATAGTGAAAAGTTTCAGTAAAAAGTTTAGAAATTAGGGCAAGCTCAAATTTAAAAAGATGAAAAAGTTCAGCATTAGAATCTCCTCCAATATAAACTTTAGAAGCACCTTCTTCAACTAAGAACATTCCATGATTAGTATAATAACCTAATTTTTAAATATTTAAAATATAATCTGTTAGGCTAACATCACGAGATAAGTCCATTTTTTTACGCAAGCGATAGCGCTTCACCTCAACGCTCTTGGTCGATATGTTAAACAAAGGAGCTATTTCTTTTGAGGATAGGTTAAGTCTCAAATAAGCACTAAGCCGTAAGTCGTTTGGCGTTAAGGATGGGTGCCTGGTCTTCATAGTTTTCAGAAAATCCTTATCAGCATTATTGAAAGCCTCTTCAAACATTTTCCAATCGTCTGTATTATTGATGTTCTTATCAATAATCTTGATTACCTTTTTAGCATTAGGTGGAACTGGTTTAGTCTTTTGAAGTTCCTCTTTTATAGACCCTAAGAATTCATTTTTTTTGATCAAGCTCATTGTAGATACCGCTAACTCCCGACTCTTGTTCTCAATATCCTGCTTGAGCTTTTCGTTTTTGACTTGCATCAAGACTTTTTGGTTCTCCAAATCTTTCAACTCTAACTCTCGATTAGCCTGATGTTTTAACTTTTCTTTTTGGCGCTTATAATATTGTTTATAAGTGCTGTGAACAAGGAAAGAAAGAATTATAAAAATTATAACGTAGACCAACAACATAATGTTTGAGACAATAAAGGGTCTTTTAATAGTGAATGAATATAATTTAGTATCTGTAGTATATAATTCACCGATTCTACCTCTTACCTGAAACTCATAATCTCCATAAGGAAGGTTATTGAAGGTGACTTCATTGGCGTTTGACCATGGGGACCAATCTCCTAAAAATCCGACAAGACGATATTGATATTCTGAAGCAAAATAATTTTCGAAGTTGGGTATACTGTATCTAAATCTTATGTTGTTTTTCTTGTTCATTAATTCTGGGGATGCACTTAAATCAACAAATTCATATGGCTGTCCATTTTCCCAAAAAGATACTGAATTGACCTGCATTGTTTTATCAAATTGCAGTTGTCTAAATTGATTATAATCTACGACGATATATCCCTGTGTCGAGCCGATTAAATACTTATTATTATCCAACATCCTGACATTTTCGTAACCCGACATGGTACTTCTTGCATCTGAAGTAATAGGGATAGAGGCTAGTCTAAATTGATCGTCAATCTTTCCCTGTAGTGTAATATTTATACTATTTTCATTGAAACTCCATAACCCAATTTCTCCATCCGTAACAACCAACTTACCGGAAGAATAAGTGTCCTTAGTATACATTTTGCTCAATAAGGTATCTAGCTTGAATTGATTTTGTTTACGATCGTATTTAGAAATTCCTTCTTCTTGTGCATAAAAAACATCGTCGTTGAATTTTACTATACTGGAGTATAAACTTTTACCAAGATCCTCAAACTTGAATATATATTCTGCCTTAGTGAGAGAAGAATCCAACTTTACCTTATAAATACCCTTGTATTCATGGTCTATCAATACTTCTGTGGGCGAAATAAACTCGACAAATTTTGAACTCAATTCAAAATCCTTGATTTTGGTCTTAAACTCCCAATTGTCATTTTTCTTTTCTAAAATACTCAAGCCTTTATAATTTCCTTGTAAGATTAGATTAGGATGATTAGGAATCTCTTTAAAACACCAGGTCCCCTGAAGCGTAGAAATTTGTTCAAATTGACCCCCTGAATATATAAACGTACCATTATTATGTCCACAAAACAGTTGGTCGTCTATAAGCTTCAAAGTCCATACCTGCCCATTTGAACCTTCAACCAATTTAAATTTTCTATTCTGGTCTGAAAGTGGTCTTGAAAATAAGCCCTGGTTAGTCCCCAATAATAGTTGATCTTCGTATACCACAGAAGTGTAGACAGTTCCCAAAACCCCATTATCATCTTTGGAAACAAGCAAAGGAGAATTGATTTTGATACAATTGATCCCGTTATCGAGACCTAACCAGATATTTTCATCTATGTCTTCAAAAAGAGATAAGACTGTATTGTTGACAAGAGTTTCTTCTTGTGAAATCTTCTTGTCCTGGAGACCCTTAGCAGTGAGAAAAATGGCTCCTTGCGAAATTGTTCCAAGGACTATACTACCGTCATCGGTTTGCAGACTTGTATAAACGGTATAATCTTTAAAATTATAAGTATTGGGTGGCCAAAGCTTCGGGCTATTTTCTAAGGTAAGAATACCCTCAGTGTCGGTTTGAACGAGGATCTTAGAGTCTTGGGAGTATAAATTGACTATAAGATGATTTTTAAATTTTTGATGGTCTGACACTAACACCGATTGGCCATCTTGTAATTTGTACAAACCCTTATCCATGATTTGAAAGTATAAATCATTTCCGAGCTTGTACATTTTAGTAATAGAACCATCTACGGTAATCTTTTTAATAGATTGGCTCGTCGTATCATAAGAATAGATATTGTCTAAGGACTGAAAGACTATCCAATTTTCAAGACGATCTATGGTCCAAAATTGCTCGTCCGCTCCTATTTTATCAATGATTTTAGAAGATAAAGACTTGTACTTTAATTGTCCTGAAGCTTGCTTTTCCCAAAATCCGAACTCCCTATAACTTCCAGAATAAAGTTTGTTGTCATGATAGAAAACCGATCGTAGAATCGTCTGATTAGGAGACGGATACAAGGTCCATGATTCTCCATTAAATTCCAAAAGCCCTTTATTGTTGGCAATATAAATGTAGTTATTGCCAGCCTGAGTGATGGACCAATTTTGATTGTCTGCCTGATAATCTTTTGGGGAGAAACTCAATACTGGAGGAAGCTCTTGGGCGTAAATGCTTAATGAGCCAAATAAGCTCAGTGAAAATAGCAGAACAGAAAAAGAAATCAGCTTAGCTCTAGTCCCAAATATTTTCCAATTCTTCAAGGGTTTTGTTTTTAGTTACGGGTATAAATTTTTGATTGAAAAGAATAATGAGGTTTATAAAATATAAAATAAGGAAATGATCCATTCCAAAAGTTATTCATATTAGTTTCACTTTCTGATACCACGGAAAACTGTGAAACAAGATAATTGGAGGCCCACTGGGCTGCTACTGCAATAGACATAGGTGCATTCATGGAGGCAATACCAATACCCAACCCTCCAATAATTCTAAACATCACTAAAAGACTTACAGATTCTGGCAAAAAAGAAGGTGAACCAGAGCCCCAAACAGAAATAGTAAATAAAATAGCAGAGATGATCAAAGAGCTTTTCCTCCCTATTTTCATGCTCAAATATCCGCCGCTTATAGCCCCTACCAGGCATCCTGTAAGAGCAGATCCAACAACCAAGTCCTTCATGGCTGGATCCAAATCAAAATACTGGCTTAAGAAATATAGAGCTCCATTGATTACTTCTGTATCATATCCAAACAGAAAACATCCAAGGGCAGAAACTGAAGTAATTAGTAATAAAAAAACGCTGGACTTCATCACACAACTTTGAACAAGCAAAATAGAAAAGATTTTTTAATAAATACCTGTTAAAATTCGAAGATTTCAATTGATGCAATATAATTGTAGTGTCTGTAAGACTAGCAATACAAGAATGACTAAAACATTTGAATTTCAAATACTAAGAAAAAATACTTCCTATACATCAAAACAGATGACATCGAAGACCCCTTTATACATAACACATATAATTCTTGATTTTTTTTAGAATTCAAAAAATACCTGCTTTTAGGTTAAAGTGGTGTCAAACCTGATTAAAAATCAATATCCATAAATTACTTTTAAAAAAATTGAATTTATGAGTGAAGTAAAAGCATACGGCGCCAAAGCTAGTGACGCCGACTTGGAACAGTTAACTATCAAGAGGAGAGAGCTTCAGCCCAAAGATGTACATATTGAAATAGACTATTGTGGGGTATGTCACAGTGATATACATCAGGTAAGAAACGACTGGGGCAATTCAAAATACCCAGTGGTTCCAGGACACGAAATTATAGGTCATGTTGTAAACATAGGAAGTGAAGTGACCAATTTTAAAAAAGGCCAAAAAGTGGGAGTTGGTTGTATGGTAGACTCCTGCCAAAAGTGCGATGCCTGTGAAGAAGGTCTCGAACAATTCTGTGAAAACGGAATGACAGCCACCTACAATGGTAAAGACCAACACCTGGGCGGACATACCTATGGAGGCTACTCAGAAAATGTGGTTGTAGACGAAAAATTTGTCTTGAATGTTCCGGAGAATTTAGATATTAAAGCAGTTCCTCCATTGCTTTGTGCAGGTATTACCACCTGGTCTCCGTTGAGACAATGGAATGTCAAAAAAGGCGATAAGGTAGGTGTCGTTGGACTAGGCGGGCTTGGTCATATGGGAATTAAATTTGCGAATGCACTCGGTGCACATGTGGTTATGATTACGACATCCCCGGGAAAAAGCGAAGATGCAGAACGTTTGGGAGCAGATGAAGTGTTGATTTCCAAAGACGACAAACAAATGAAGGAACATGCCAATTCATTTGATTTTATCTTGAATACAGTCCCCGTTGGACACGATGTGAATCCATACCTCAACCTACTTAAGAGAGATAAAACCATGTGCCTGGTAGGCGCTATAGAACCTCTCAAAGGCGTTAATGGTGGTGCTTTAATTGTGAAAAGAAAACGACTTGCCGGATCATTAATCGGCGGGATTGAAGAGACTCAGGAAATGCTGGACTTTTGTGGCGAACACAACATAGTGTCTGATATAGAAATGATCAATATTCAAAACATCAATACAGCCTACGATAGAGTTGTTGATTCTGATGTAAAGTATAGATTTGTGATTGACATGCAATCCTTAAAAAATTAAAATCTGATCGTAGAATTTAAGAACAAGTCTTTTAACTCCCTTCAATCGAGGGAGTTTTTTTATGTCTCTTTATACTCCCATTCCTTCAATGTCTCCATTGACACATAGTCCAGCATTTTCTCATGACAAGACTCTAATTTTAAATAAAGTGGAAAACCAGCCTCTTTGCTTTTAAGCCATACACCCATACACACGCACCACCAGTCTCCTGGCTTTAGACCAGGAAAACTCCACTGAGGTTTTGGCGTCATTAAATCATTTCCCCGAGCTTTGTTCCATTCCAAAAATCCTTCTGTCACTTTTGCCGCAACTATATGTAAGCCTCTATCCTGCTCTGCATAATTGCAGAATCCATCTCTAAACACGCCCGTCATAGGGTCATAAGAACAAGCTTTTAATTCTGTTCCCAACACATTCTTCATCGCTTTTTTCTTTTGATTTTGTTCTAAGATAAACATTTTGACTTGAAGTTATATTGCTTTTAAGCTTAGAAATCTCTTGGTCCGGAAGCTGACTCACAGCTCTACTGAATGTAAATGGATTAGAATAAAATTAGTGCTCAACTGAAGCTTTTCATCACTTCAGCATCCCAATAGTGGCAATCAAATCAAGCTATGCAACCTCTTCTCCTCTGCTAGCTTCCAGCAACATAAACCAATCTTGAAGTTCCAGCTCAATCTCCAAAGCAGCTGCGAGTAGTTGCAATCTGGAGATTTGTGTCGTTCCTGCAACCGGTACAATCCCTGCCGGATGGTAATTGAGGAAAGCTATCGCCAATTGAGAAGGAGTACAATTGTATTTATGCTCCAAATCAGATAATATTTCTTTAAGCTTCTGGTTGCTTTCAATAACGTTGACATCTCCCAATGAACTCCAGGCTGTAGTTGTGATCTGGTTTTCTTTGTAATAATGTAGCGTATCATCCATGAACGGTTCGTAATGAGTAAGAGAACACTGCAGCTGACTCATGTCTACAGAAATATACCGGCTTAAAAGCTCTATCTGTTTCAAAGTAAAGTTAGAAACTCCAAAATACTTGATTTTTCCTTCTCTTTTCAAACCTTCTACCACCAGGGCAATCTCCTCGAATTGCATTAGCGGACTTGGGCGATGTAATAGAAAAACATCCAGATAATCGCACTTTAAGTTAGAGAGGGATTGTTCTGCTTGAGACTTGATATACTTCGCCTCATATTGATAATGTTTTACTCGGTTCCCTCTGTTCTCATCGGGAAGCTGGATGCCACATTTAGAAATCAACTGTATAGATTTGCGATCTATGCCTGTTTCAACAAAAGCCTTTCCAAATTCAGCTTCAGTGGTATAGCCACCATAAATATCGGCATGATCAAAGGTAAAGACACCTAGATCAAGGCATTTTTCAATCTGTCGAGCCATCTCTATAGTAGAGAATTGCTTTCCCCAGACCCCCCAGGTCATACATCCCTGAATTAGCTTTGATGTTTTGATAACTTATGATTTTAATTAATAACATAACTTAACTCTCACACGATTTAGCACCTCATCTGCAACTTGCTTTGCTTTACCAGCGCCAATTCCCAACAGCCTGTCAATTTCAGGCTTATTATTCATAAAATACTCAAACTTTTCACGTTCCTCTTTATAGGTATCTCTTATCAATTCAAATAAAGCCTGTTTGGCGTGGCCGTAGCCAAAGCCTCCAGCAAGATATTTAGCTTTTAAATCTTTCACCTGAGCTGCTGAACCTATGAGTTTATAAAGCTGAAATACATTACAGGTCTCTGGATTTTTAGGCTCTTCCAAAGGAGTACTATCCGTTTCAATCTGCATGATCTGCTTGCGCAATTTTTTATCAGACTGAAATAAATTAATCGTATTGCCTTTAGATTTACTCATTTTGGCTCCATCGGTTCCAGGAACATATTTAGAAGACTCCGAAAGTTTGGCCTCTGGCAACACAAAGGTTTCTCCGTACTGAGCGTGAAAACGTTCAGCTACATCTCGGGTCATTTCGATATGTTGCAACTGATCTTTTCCTACCGGTATAAACTCAGCGTCATACAGTAAAATATCTGCAGCCATCAACATAGGGTATGTAAATAAGCCTGCATTTACATCGCTCAGCCTATCGGCTTTATCCTTAAAGGAATGTGCTAAAGTCAGGCGCTGATAGGGGAACATACAATTGAGATACCAAGTCAGTTCCGTCACTTGTGGAATATCACTTTGTCTATAGAAGGTCGTTTTCTCAACATCCAAACCAAAAGCCAACCATGTGGCGGCAGTAGCATAGGTGTTTTCTTTTAAAACCTCAGCCTCTTTGATCTGCGTGAGCGAATGCAGGTTGGCAATAAATAGAAAAGACTCGTTCTTTGGTGAATTTGCCATTTCGATAGCAGGAATAATAGCTCCTAATAAATTCCCCAGATGAGGAACACCTGTACTCTGAACTCCAGTTAAAATTCTAGACATAAGTTGAGATAAATTATAAACGGCACCAAAGATAAATGTTTTGTTTATGTGGACCCATTCAATTTATTAAATTTGCCGCCTATGAATTGGATTAAGACATTTTTTATAATTGTTTGGAGACTTTGGTTTTACTTCATTGTTATTACTCCACTCATTCTGCTTTTACCATTCCTACTCTTAACCACGTCTAAAGAAAAATGGTATCCCGGCACCTTTGCTATTGGCAAACTCTGGGCTGGCATTGTTTTATATGGCATGGGTTTTTTTCCCAAAGTGACTTACAATACCAAACTCGACCGAAAAAAAAGCTATATGCTGACGGCCAATCATACCAGCATGGTAGACATCATGATGATGATTTATGTGTCTAAAACTCCTTTTGTGTTTATCGGGAAAAAGGAACTGGCTAAACTGCCGGTCTTTGGATGGATTTACAAGCGCTCTTGTATTCTTGTCGACAGGAGTAATGCCAAAAGCAGGAAGGAGGCTTTTGTTCAGGCACAACGCCGACTTAAAAACGGGGTCAGTATTTGTATTTTTCCAGAAGGAGGTGTTCCGGATGATATATCTATTAAACTAGATGATTTTAAAGATGGCGCCTTCAGACTTTCTATAGAACACCAGATTCCTATCGTTCCCATTTCATTTCCAGACAGTAAAAAGCGCTTTCGATACGGGTTCGATTCAGGAAGCCCTGGTATTTTAAGAGCAATCGTACATCCTTTGATAGAGACCAAAGGACTTGAATTGAATCTCGTCAACCGTAAACTTCTCAAACAAAAAACGGCACAGGCCATTGCCTCTAAATTGTATTGGTAGAGACCTGTTTGCAAGAGTAGTTTTGGAGTTCTTGAATTTGTTAGTAATTAAACAGGATTTTGGTTGTAAGAGTTAGGTTGTAGGAAAGTCTAAAATGATAACTTCAGTATTTAATATTCAGTATTCGACAATCGATATTCAATATTCGAAATTCAGTATTCGGTATTTGGTATTCGGTGTTCAGTATTTATAGTACGGTAGAATTTGACACTGTTGCTTTGATTAATTATATTGATCGAAATTTAAATTCGTAACACATGGCCGGACATAGTAAATGGGCGAATATCAAACATAGAAAAGGAGCCCAGGACAAAAAACGAGCAAAGCAATTCACCAGAGCAATCAAAGAAATTACCGTAGCTGTTAAAGAAGGTAATAGCGCCGACCCAGAAACTAATCCAACTCTCAGGAATGCGATCTCCAATGCTAAGGGAGTTAATATGCCAAAAGACACGATCGAGCGCGCCGTTAAGAAGGCTTCCGGAGCAGATGCAGACCAATATGAACAAGTGAGCTTTGAGGGTTACGGTCCACATGGTATTGCCATGTTTATAGAGTGCACCACAGATAATACAAATCGTACTGTGGCTTCAGTCCGGTCTATTTTTAGCAAAAACGAAGGTAGCCTGGGAACCAATGGCTCACTAGAGTTTATATTTGACAGAAAAGGGGTATTTGTAGTGAACACGACAGACCTTGAGATCAGCAGCGAAGAACTGGAATTGGAACTCATCGACGGGGGTGCTTTGGAATTTGAGAAAGACGACGACTGGATCACCATTTTCACCGACTTTGTTGATTTTGGAAAAATGAATTCAAAACTTGAGGAATTACAGATTGAACCTAAAAGTGCAGAAGTCCAAAGAATTCCCTTAAATACAATTGAACTCCCTTTAGATCAAGCTAAACAGATCTTGGATTTGATCGATAAATTTGAAGATGACGACGACGTCCAAAATGTATATCATACCCTAGAAATTAGCGATGAGCTCATAGAAGAAGTTAATCAAAAATAAATTAAATTTATATCCATGTAAAAAAAATCATTGACAATGAAAACAAATCTTAGCTTATTGGCTTTATTCGTATGCTGTTTAAGTTTTAGCCAGACTCAAACAGAAGTTGAAACTGAAAAAAATAACGACGAAAGTTTTAGTTTAGACTATTACTTTGGCGTCGGAGTTCTTTACACAGATGCACTAGAAATCAATCCATTCTTAAGCGAAAGCAATGTACCAACAGTAAGGCGATTTCCTTTTGAATTATCAGTAGGAATGAGTGGAAGTTTTGGAAAAAATGTAATTGATTTTGAATTCGGATTTTACAATCAGGAACGCGACGATAATGGTTTTGGGCATAAAATGATTTCAACACAACTGACTTTAAGATACCTTAGAAGCCTGGTGAAGTTTAAAAATAATAGCCAGTTTTTTCTGGGGTCGGGACTTATGCTAGGGTCACATGAGTTAGAGTTTTTTGACGAGAGTGAAAGTATTGATTTAAATGATGCAGGAAATTTTGGAGACGTAGCCATACTAGACAATACACAATTTTATATCAGTCCAAGTCTTGGTTATTCCATGTATTCCTCAGAGGATAACGAAGAATTTTTAAGAATCCAGCTTTCTTATGAACTGAACCTTACAGGCAATGAATGGGAATCTGATTATGCCAGAGTAAATAACAGTATTGATGAAACTGGAAATCGCTGGAGGCTTCAGCTTATTTTTCCTTTTTAAAGCTATGCCTTTTTATTTTTCAAGAAGAGGGCGATAATAGCAGAAAAAAACACTCCGGTAGCCAGGTTATTGAAAATAGCCTGGCTTACCATATTATTCAGGTTATAAATTTGCACTAGACCTTCTCTAGGCATACCTTGTTCTGCTCGTACTTCTAAAATATTAGATAAGAACTCGGGAGAAATAAATTCTACCATGAGATAAACAGCTGCTGGTGATAATCCAGCAATAACTGCAGATAAAACTACACCAGAGATAAAAGCTTTTTGCCAGGTGATTTCACCACCGTAGTATTTTTCTCTTTTCTGACGGATGGAGACGATATAAATTAAAGCCTGAGGTACCATCAACCAAAACGAGAAGATAGCCTGGCTACTTACTTTAGCATCATGATAACCAAGGTATTTTTCTAAATACACCCAGGCAATGCTTACAGCCGTAAAGGCAGTCGCCCATTTCAATTCAATTTCAAATTTTTTCATATTTTGACTTTAGATAAGTATTGATGAAAGGAATGAAACTATATATCAGCAAACTAAAAATTATTTAATTAACTCTATCTTTTTTAGAATTCAATGTCTTAAAAGGCTTGGGGAAAATTACAGATTTACAATATATTGTTTCAAGTTTGAGCAGAATCGAGAACAATTCACATCTGGATACTACGACTATCGCTCTGTATAAGCATACTAGATGCTATAACACATATCAATAATCATTTTGATATAAAACTAACTAAATTCATCAATGATTCAGCAACACCCATTCTCCTTTATCGATTAAAGGAATAGCCTGCTTATATTTCATGGTTTTTTCCTCACCTGTCCCCACGTGTTTGATTATGACTTTATCGTTTCTACCAATTTTAGGCTGCTCTCTTACGACAGTTTCGACCGTTTGCTGCTGCTGACTAGCCTGAGCTCCAGCTTTCCTGGATTGCGCCGCACGTTCATCCAGATTTTGAATTTCATCCTTCTGTGTCTTCAAGTTTTCTTTAGGACGACGCTGCTTGGCTTCAGTGATCTGTTCTGGTTCTCGTTGAGGCAATTCTCCCTTAAATAAGAAAGAAATGACATCTTTATTCACCTCTTCAATCATGACTTTGAAGAGCTCAAAAGCCTCAAACTTATAAATCAACAGTGGATCTTTCTGCTCGTGAACAGCCAGCTGTACACTTTGCTTCAGCTCATCCATCTTACGGAGATGATTTTTCCAAGCCTCATCGATAATAGCTAAAGAAATATTTTTCTCAAAATCGGTAATCAGCTCCTTCCCTTCACTCTCATAAGCCTTTTTCAGATTAGTGACGACCTGAAGTGTTTTCTGCCCATCGGTAAATGGTACAGCGATACGCTCAAACTTTTCACCTTGCTTTTCGAAAACCTGTTTGATAACCGGATAAGCTTCTTCAGCATTATTGATCATCTTATTTTTATAGTTCTCGTAAGCTTCTTTATAAACGATACCTGCTGTTTTTTGAACAGGTTGCTTTTCGAATTCGCCTTTTGTGACTGGCGAATTCATAGAAAAGAATCGAATCAATTCGAATTCGAAATTTTCAAAATCGTTAGCCGCATTATTGGATGCAGTTATCACTTCCGCTGTATCGAATATCATATTCGCAATATCGATTCTCAAGCGCTCACCGTATAGCGCATTGTATCGACGTTTATAAATGACTTCACGCTGGGCGTTCATCACATCATCATACTCCAAGAGTCGTTTTCTGATGCCAAAGTTGTTTTCCTCTACTTTCTTTTGTGCGCGTTCAATCGATTTTGAAATCATGGAATGCTGGATCACTTCTCCTTCTTCTAATCCCATTCTATCCATCAGCTTGGCAATTTTCTCACTACCGAATAAACGCATCAGATTGTCTTCGAGAGACACATAAAACTGAGAGCTGCCAGGATCTCCCTGACGACCGGCACGACCTCTTAACTGCCTGTCGACTCGTCTGGAATCGTGACGCTCTGTACCAATAATGGCCAAACCGCCGGCATCCTTTACTTCTTTTGATAATTTGATATCTGTACCACGACCCGCCATGTTGGTCGCAATGGTAACTATACCGCCTTTTCCTGCTTCAGCTACAATATCAGCTTCACGTTTGTGTAACTTAGCATTTAAAACATTGTGAGGGACTGAACGTAGCTTCAGCATTCTACTCAACAGCTCAGAAATTTCAACAGATGTAGTACCAATCAGGATTGGTCTGCCTTGTGCTGAAAGTTGAGCCACCTCTTCTATAATGGCATTGTATTTTTCTCTTTTGGTTTTATAAACCTTATCTTGTTTATCGTCTCTCGCAATCGGCTTGTTGGTTGGGATTTCCATTACATCCAACTTATAGATTTCCCAGAATTCCCCGGCTTCAGTCATGGCTGTACCAGTCATACCAGCCAGCTTATTGTACATCCTGAAGTAATTCTGAAGGGTAACCGTGGCGAAAGTTTGTGTCGCATCTTCAATCTTGACACTCTCTTTGGCTTCAATCGCCTGATGAAGCCCGTCAGAATAACGACGGCCATCCATAATACGACCAGTTTGTTCATCAACAATTTTCACTTTATTGTCCATGACCACATACTCGGTGTCTTTTTCAAATAGCGTATAAGCTTTCAACAGCTGTCGTAAGGTATGGATTCGCTCACTTTTGACACTAAAATCTCTGTAGAGTTCTTCTTTTTTCTCGGCTTCTTCTTCTTTGGAAAGCCCTTCTTTCTCAATTTTGGCGATTTCCATACCAATTTCTGGCATGACAAAGAAATCTTTATTGTCATCACCAGACAGGAAGTCGATCCCTTTATCGGTTAGATCAATCTGATTGCTTTTTTCTTCAATAGTAAAATACAATTCGGCGTCTACCTTGTGCATTTCTCTATTGTTATCCTGCATATAATAGTTTTCAGTTTTTTGAAGGAGTTGTTTTACCCCTTCTTCACTTAAAAACTTGATTAAAGCTTTATTCTTAGGCAAGCCTCTGTAAACTCTCAACAGCTGGAATCCGCCTTCTTTGGTATCACCATCTTTGATAAGTTTTTTAGCTTCGGCTAAAACTCCTGTGAGGTGTTTACGTTGGACTTCTACGATTTGAGCAACCTGAGGCTTGAGGTTTTCAAATTCGTGAACATCCCCTTTTGGTACAGGACCAGAAATGATGAGCGGTGTTCTGGCATCATCAATCAACACCGAATCCACCTCATCTACAATCGCATAATGATGAGGACGCTGGACCAAATCTTCTGGAGAATGACTCATGTTGTCTCTTAGATAGTCAAAACCGAACTCATTATTGGTTCCGTAGGTAATATCGGCATTGTAGGCTTTTCTTCGCTCTGCAGAATTAGGCTTGTAATAGTCCACACAGTCGACACTCAATCCGTGAAATTCAAATATAGGAGCCATCCAGGCACTATCCCGCTTAGCCAGGTAATCATTGACGGTAACCAGATGAACGCCTTGACCGCTTAAAGCATTTAGATAAACCGGAAGGGTGGCTACCAGGGTTTTACCTTCACCAGTCTGCATCTCTGCAATTTTACCTTGGTGCATGGCAATACCACCGATTAGCTGAACGTCATAATGAATCATGTCCCAGGTGACAGGTTTTCCTGCAGCATCCCAGGAATTGTTCCAAATCGCTTTCTCACCCTCAAGACTAACGTAGCCTTTAGCTGCAGAAAGGGTTCTGTCAAATTCTGAGGCTGTGACTTCTAAAGTTGAATTATGGAAGAATCGCTTAGCCGTTTCCTTTACTGTGGCGAAAGCTTCAGGCAAAATCTCATTTAAAACCTCTTCGGTAGTTTCGTATATTTTCTGATTGAGCTCATCGATTTCAGCATAAAAATTCTCTTTCACATCAATGTCTACTTCAGCTTCAGCTTTGTCTTTAAGTTCATCTACTTGCGACTGGAGTTCTGCCGTGGCGTCTTTAATTTGACGTTTGAAACGAACTGTGTTTTCACGGAGTTCATCTATACTAAGAGCTTCAAACTGACTTTCGAAGCTTTTGATTTGATCTACAATTGGCATGATGGCCTTAAGATCTTTCTTTGTCTTATCGCCAACAAATACTTTTAAAACGGAATCTAAAACACCCATAAATGGTTTTATTAATTTAGTGAATCAAAGGTAACGAAAAAAAAAAGTCTCCTTACGAGACTTTTAGTGTGATTTATAAAGAAAGGGACGCTAGTATTCGTCTTCATTCCATAAGTAATCTTCATCTGTAGGGTAATCTGGCCAGATTTCCTCGATAGAATCGTAAGTATCTCCTTCATCCTCTATGGATTGTAAATTTTCTACAACCTCTAAAGGTGCACCAGTTCTAATCGCATAGTCTATTAATTCGTCTTTGGTTGCAGGCCAAGGCGCATCACTTAAGTAGGAGGCAAGTTCTAAAGTCCAATACATTGTAAGGATATTTTAATTTTTGCAAATGTAATTTTTTTAGAATTACAGTCAACATTTTTATGGATTATTTGATTGTATTTTTTTGCTAATACTCTGATTTTCAAATTTACTGGTCGAGGGTTGTTTATAGTTTAGCGTTTTTGTTTTACCGTATAGTCATGAGTCGTGAGTCGTGAGTCGTGAGTCGTGAGTCGTGAGTCGTGAGTCGTGAGTCGTGAGTCGTGAGTCGTGAGTCGAAAATAAACTATTCTGAGATGAACTCGCAAGTTTAAAGCATTTGTAATTTCAAAATTCCAATTTACTATTTCAAATTTTCAGGAACTTACCACTTAATAACTCAAAGACTGCCCTGCTACTTATTCGTATCTGGAATCCACTTGACTTCGTCTGCTTGCTTTTGCTTGGCAATACATCTTGCCAGTACAAAGAGATAGTCTGAAAGTCTGTTTAAATACTGTAAGACTTTTTCATCAAAAGGTTCCAGGTTAAAAAGCGCAGCACAGATACGTTCGGCTCTCCTGCAAACGGTTCTGGCCACGTGGCAATGCGATACAGCAACATGTCCACCAGGAAGCACAAAATGGGTCATCGCAGGCAAGTCTTCATTCATTCTGTCGATCTCCATTTCTAAAAATTGAATGTCATCCTGCTTTAACTTTGGAACTTTAGCCTCATTGGAAGCTTTTCCAGGATCTGAAGCTAAAATAGCTCCCACTGTAAACAACTTTTCCTGAATTGCAATTAAGCCTGTTTTGGATTTGTCATCTAAATCCTGATCCCTAACCAAACCCAAATTCGCATTGAGCTCATCTACAGTGCCATAACTATCGATTCTTATATTATGCTTTGCCACACGCTTTCCTCCAAAGAGAGAGGTCGTGCCTTTATCACCTGTTTTGGTATATATTTTCATTTTAATGATTTTTTGTCCAAATATAGTTATATCAAAAGTAAGTGCTGAATCTAGTTAGATTGAAATTTTCTGTAAATTGGGGGAACTGGTCAACTGGTCAACTGGTCAACTGGTCAACTGGTCAACTGGTCAACTGGTCAACTGGTCAACTGGTCAACTGGTCAACTGGTCAAAAAAAAATTTTCCAGAATTAATAAACCAGTTTTAGGCTTTAAATATAGAACTATAAAAACACACAAAGATTTGGAGGTTTGGAAGGAGTCAATTGGTTTTGTTACAGAACTTTATAAACAGACTAATGAGTTTCCGAAAAAGAACAATATGGGTTAACAAGCCAGATAAGAAGAGCTACTATCTCTGTACCATCAAATATTTCAGAAGGCTTTGCGAGAAAAGGAATCAAAGAAAAAATAAGGTTTTTGTATATAGCATCAGGAAGTAATACGGAAATAGAAACGCAGCTCATCATAGCTGAAAATTTAAAGTATTTGAGTGATGATCAATTTCAGGTTCTAGAAAAACATAATCAAATGATAGGCAAGCAACTTATTAATTTGATACGCCATTTTGAGATTAAGAACAAAAACTAATTAACTAGTTGACTGGTATACTAGCTCACGATATCAAAACTGAACAAAAAACAGACAACTGTGAACAGTCAACTAACTTAAAACTCCTGCTTTGCTTCTTCGTAGTATTCTTTAAACAACTCAAGAAGCGAAATTGATGTCTTGGTAAGAGTTTTGGTTTCCAGCAAAATCCCAAAGTACAATTTAGAGTTTTTGGGGCTGTTTTCAGTCTCACGTATCCGCTCAATTTGCTTCTGAAGTAAATCTGAGATTTTATTCAAGACCTTGTGTTCATTCTCAATCAGCAGTTGAATACTGTCAAATTCTGAAGATTGGAATGCTTTTACCAATTCATTGTAAACCTCATCCAAATCGTTTTGAACGCTCTTTAAGTCTCGTATCTGACTAAATTTTAAATTCTTATGGTTGTTGCTTACATGCGTATGGCTACTTCTTGTAATATAGGCCAGAGACTGCACCATATCCTGAAGATAGTCGAGCGTCAGCACGTAAAATTTTGAAGCTTCTACATTTGAATCTTCAAGTGATTTGATATAATAGAAAATATTGTCTTTCAGTTCATCTATCGTTGTTTCCAGTTCTTCCTGACTTTTTAAACTTCGTTTTAATCGGCTTAAATCGTGGTAGCCCAGATTATTAATGACATCCAGTAAGAGATGATTTACACCGGAGATGATCTTCACAATGTTGTCTGAAGATTCTTTTGTGATTTCATTGATGGTCACAATATCTGTCTTATTAAACTTTTTGTGTTCCCGCTCAAATTTAACTCGCTTAGAATGGCGTAATCCACTTCTTATGATAGAAAACAAAGCCAAAATCAATAATCCTCCAATTGCATAGTAAGAACCGAACCAGATCACTAAAGATAAAAAACCTGCAGCTGTAAAGGCAATTGCAGCCGTAGCAATCCAGCTTCCAATCACATTAAATACTCCAGACACCCGATATACAGCACTTTCTCTACCCCAGGCTCTGTCTCCGAAAGAGGTCCCCATCGCTACCATAAATGTGACATAAGTAGTTGACAATGGTAACGTATAGTTTGTAGCCAGTGAAATTAAAATACTGGCTAGTACCAGATTAACAGAGGCTCTAAGTAAATCGAAAGCCGGTTTGGCTACTCCCTTTTTATAGACAAAGGCCTTTTCTGGTGAGCTAAATCTACTATTGATTTTTTGCTGGACCGGCTCCGACAATACCTGAGAAAAGGTCTGTCCAACAAACACCGAATAGCGTACCACAGTTCTCGACAATGCATTAGGTTTAAACCGTTCCTGACCTTCACCTTGCCGGCCCAAATTGACCCCTGTCTGAACTACATACTGTGCTTTGCTAGAAAACCAAAGCGTCACTACCATAATAGCTCCAGCAAACACCAGTAAATAGACCGGAGTTTTCACCTCCCCTGAAAGTCCATCCATTAAAAATTCACTAGGTAAGACCCCCGAAGCCAAAAAGGCTTCCTGCCAGAGCAAAAAAGATTGCCAGGCGGCAATACTAACCCCTATGAAATTGACTAAATCATTTCCTGCAAAAGCTAAAGCAAGGGCAAACGTACCAATGACTACAATGACTTTTAAGATATGACACCTGAACACGCGAATTAGCAATTGAGACATCAGCGTCCAAAAAACAAAACTCAGCGCGATGATCCACAATTTATTTTCAAGCACCTGTTCAACGAAATTTTCATTCAGAAAGGATATAGAATTGGTTCCTTTTAATAAAATAAAATAGGTAATAGCTGTTAACGAAACCCCGCCGTATAAACTACCTATATAATTGAGTTTTTCCTGATAATCGAACGAAAATATCAGTCTGGAAATAAATTGCACAATAGCACCAACGGCAAAGGCTAAAAAAACTGATATTAAGATTCCAAGACTGATTTCAGTAGCTTTTTGAACATTGATGAACTGCTCTAAGCTTGACAAGCTCTCCCTGGTTTCATTAAGTTTTAATAAGGAGATCACAACCGCTGCTCCAAGCAGTTCAAAGACAACGGAGACTGTTGTAGATGTTGGTATACCCTGAGAATTGAAGAAATCTAGCAGTAAAATATCAGTAATCAGAACCGCTAGAAAAATGATGATGATTTCATCAAAAAAGAAAAGCTCTGGATTGAAAATACCTTTCCTGGCCACTTCCATAAGCCCAGAGGAGAAGACAGCTCCAGCCAGAATACCCAGTCCGGCTACGATCAAAATAGTTCGCATTGGAACAGCTTTGGACCCGATAGCCGAATTCAAAAAATTGACGGCATCATTACTCACTCCCACTACCAAATCTGCGATAGCCAGTAAAAACAACAATACAATGAGGGAAATATAAAGCGTTTCCATTCCAAAAAAATCAACCGCAAAAATGACACTTTCTACGCTTATGAGACACAGTCTATTGTTATCAAATGATTAAGATAGTGGTTGGTTGCCAATTATCTGTTGACAGTTTTTCATGGAGGTTTTCAGTCTAGAGACTTGAGTCAATGAGTCGTGAGTTGTGAGTCGTGAGTCGTAGTCGTAAGTCGTAAGTCGTAAGTCGTAAATAAAAGTTGAAATGACAAGACTAAGGAAAAATAAAATAGAACAAAGACGGGGCAAGGAATCAAAAGTTTAAAGTTATTCTGAACGCAGCCTTTTCGGCGACTGAAGAAACTCCAATGTTGAAGAGATTCCTCGTCGAAGCGAAAAGCTTCTCTGTCGGAATGACAAGTACTTTGTGTCATTCTGAGCCGAGCACAGCGAAGTGAAGAATCTCTCCTGTCGAAAAGTATAGAGACTCCCTGCCTTTACCAGGGAAATACAGGCAGGCTTGCTTATTAAATCACAGAGATTCCTCGTCGAAATGAAAAGCTTCTCTGTCGGAATGACATGTAGTTTGTGTCATTCTGAGCGGAGCACAACGAAGTGAAGAATCTCTCCTGTCGAAAAGTATAGAGAATCCCTGCCTTTACCAGAGAAACCTACCTACCAAAGGCACGACAGGCAGGCGCTGGCAGGCAAACTTATTAAATCACAGAGATTCCTCGTCGAAATGAAAAGCTTCTCTGTCGGAATGACAAAGACTGGTTTGAGTTTCAAAAAAAATCAAAAATCCCCGCAAGTAAAACTTGCGGGGATTTTTAAAATTATAATTTAAATCTACTATCTCAATTCGAAAGAGACACGTCTTACAATTTGTCTGGCTTCTTTAGAATTTTCATCTACAGAATCATCTACACCGCCACCTCTATAGCTTAAGCGTGATTCATCGATACCAGATGCGATGACAATATCATAGACTTTCTTGGCTCGATTTTCTGATAGAGTGTTATTATACTCTGTATCACCAATTTGGTCTGCATAGCCAGTTAGTACAGCTTCAGCTTCTGGGTGAGCTCTCATGTATTTTACGATTTGGTTGATCGCATCTAACGAATAGTATTCTGGTTGCGTACTATCAAATCTAAAGTAAACGTTGATCAATTCGTCGTTTGCATCAGGCTTTACACCTTCTACACCTCCAGCAAAGTAAGTTTCACTTGCATACTCTTTGGTCACGTACATTTTCTCTAAAGAGCTTTCCAATTCATCTGGAATACCATTATTGTTTCTATCGATCGACTCCCCTTTAGTATTGACAGCAACCCCAGAGGTAGTATTAGGCTCTCTGTCCAGGTAATCTGCAACGCCGTCTTTATCGGTATCTTGCAAGTCACGTTCAAGTTTTGCAATTTGTTCTTCCAATTCGGAGACGCGATCTCCAAATAACTTCTTTGGAGAATTATCCACCCAATCTGCATGCTTTTCGTGTTTTCCTAGATATATAGAAAGACCAGCCGTAGCTGTTACAAGCATCCCATCAAAATTCCTGGTTTGATCATTAGGACGACCATCAATAGTCAAATCCTGACCAAGATTTCCTATCACAGAAAGATCCAGGTTGAAAGAAAAACGCTCCGATAACTTGATCTGTGGCGTAATTCCTCCCATAAAATTAAGTAGTGTTTCGCTTTCGTTAGCTAGCACTGCATTATCAGGCAAAGATAAGTGTGTCATACCAGCTCCAGCATGAAACAACAGGTTAAAACGCTGAGTAAATTCTCTAAAACCTAACAGATTACCTAAATTGGCAACGCCCTCTAAGTTAGCACGAATGAACTGAGTATCCACATCAAAGGCTGGGTCTCCAGTATTTGTACTTTCAAAATAAAGTCCGCTAACCTTAAATCCAAATTTGTCATTAAACATATAACGCGCTCCTGCTTCAAATGCAAGGTCCTGAAATTCAGTATCAAAAGGAATACCTTCAGTAACTGGAGATGATGCTTTAGCAACCCCTAAACCTAAATCTAAAGAAAATCTGTTAAAGTCTTGAGTTAAACTTTGCTGGGCTAAGCCGTTAAAAGAAAAAACAGCAAAAACGAGTGTAAGTAAAGTAATTTTTTTCATAATCCTGATTTTATATTGTACAAATATATACTGTTGCTTTTAAATTGAATGTAGAATTAATTTGAAATTTTAAGAATTGTAGAGCATTTTTAATCAAAGACTTAGTTTGTTATTTAAGGTTGCCGATTGTGGTTTAAAATTGCTTTAAAATCAAAGTTTTCTGGCTGGATTACCTACAAACTTAGCTCCGTCTGGTACATCTTTTAAAACTAAAGCTCCAGCACCAATCGTACAATTTTTACCAATTTTAAGATTAGGAATCACTACAGCGCCAGCACCAACATGAGATCCTTTTCCTATACTTACACCTCCGCAAATACAGGCTTTTGGAGAAATATGTACAAAATCACCAATCCTACAATCGTGCTCCACTACCGCCCCAGAATTAATAATACAATGTTTTCCTATTTGTGTAGAGGCATTTATAACTGCCTGAGGCATCACCATAGTCCCTACTTTCAGCTCTGTTGCTTCGGAAACGTTTGCAGATGAATGAATAAGGGCTTTAGAAAATAAACTTGATTCCAATTGGTTCACTAGTTGCTCACGAACTGAATTGCTACCCACACTAATGATCAATGGGTGCTTATTTAATTTATCATAATGCACTGAAGGTGACAACACCTCAAGACCCAAAAGCGAGGTGATCGATTCATCATCATCAAAAATGTAAGCGACTTCCACATCGTCTATGCTTGCAATAATGTCTAAAGTGACTTTAGCGTGGCCGCTAGCGCCGTATAAGTTGATTTTTTTCATTTATTATTTGAAATTAGTTAATACAAGATGCTGAAATAAATTCAGCATAACAAAGTTTGATTCAGCATGACTCATAGTTGGCTTTGTCACCCTGAATTTATTACAGGGTCGGATATTAAGTAGAGTCTAAGTCTTTATGCAAAGGCTTATATAAGTCTTTCCACTCCAGATTGTGCTGTTCTATCAAGTTGATTTTCAATTGTCGGTGCCAATTCCTGAGTTGTTTTTTTCTTATGATAGCATCTTCTATATATTGAAACTCTTCAAAATAAACCAAACACCTCAACTTATATTTTGAAGTAAACTGACTCCCTTCCCCTTTCAAGTGTCGTTCCATTCTATCATCTATTCCACCAGTAACTCCGATATACAAAGTTCCTTTTGGTTTGTTGTACAGAATATATACCGTGTAATTATGGTGACTTCGTCTGGGCATTATCGCTGTTTGGATGCTGAACTAAATTCAGCATGACAAAAATAGGGTGTGTCATCCTTAACTTGTTTCAGGATCTATGTCTAGTTCAAGTTTTGTGTCTATTCCCTTCAAACTTCTCAGCGGTGGCATGACCACCTTGGTTTATACCTTCCGACTTAACCACTTTCTTTAGGGTTAAAAATAGAATTTTTAGATCCAAAGCAAAGCTTTGGTTATGGACGTATTCCACATCTTTTTCAAATTTAGCTTTCCACGATAAAGCATTACGGCCGTTGACTTGGGCCCAGCCTGTGATTCCAGGTCTGACCTGGTGACGTTTTCGTTGTTGGTCATTGTATAAAGGTAAATATTCTGGCAACAAAGGCCGTGGGCCGACTAAACTCATATTGCCTTTCAAGACATTGATCAATTGCGGAATCTCGTCTAAAGAGGTTTTGCGCACAAATTTTCCTATTGCTGTTAACCGTTGCTCATCAGGTAATAAATTATATTCCTTATCTTTTTTATCGTTCATGGTTTTGAACTTGATGATCTTAAACAAACGTTCGTCTTTACCAGGACGGATTTGAAAAAAGAAAGGTTTGCCTTTATTGGCAATTGCTAAACCTATCATTACTATAATGAAAATCGGACTCAGCATGAGTAAGCCAATAATGGCGGTGAGGAAATCTAGTAAAGGTTTTATAAGTGGTTTGTACATTCTATTTAATGAGGTTATTCAGGTGCTGAACTCCAAATAGCTATCCGGGATAGGATGACAAGTCAATAGTTTTGTCACCCTGAACCTGCCTGACTGCGTCACGCAGGCAGGCTTATTTCAGAGTCTATTCGTAATTTAAGTTTAGAGGTTTATGAAAATCTTTTAAATTATTTTTTCCTATTAAATAAATTCCTTAATGTTTATTATGATTTATCACTTTTTGCCATCGCCGCAAAAAGTAATCAAAAAAGTCAAGGCTTATTTTTCTGAACTTAAAAACTACAAAAGTGTCTCCTCCACGCAAAGTAAACCGTTTCACTAGTACTTTGCTCCATCATCTTTTCTGAGCTACTTTTTTGTTTTTTTACATTCATAAAAAGTTGGCCCTTTCAAATTTTTTGGAATATATTTTATATTTTTTGTTGTATGTAGTTGCATCCTATCAACTAGATCACCTGTCACACTGATGTAAAGCATGCCGTTAGGTTTATTGGTTAAAATATAAACCGTATAGTTGTGGAGACTACGTTTGGGTATTATTGCTTATTGTTTATTTTATGTGGCGTAAGAGATGCTGATCCTGATAGCTATCGGGACAGCATGACAAGTAAAACCTTTGTCATCCTGAACTTGTTTCAAGATCTATTTTCAGCGTCTTTTTCAAGATCTAGTCCATTCATTTTCAACAAACTTTTATACTCCTCCAACAACGCCTCCCAAACCACGTTTTGCTCATACCTGGAAGTGATCATTGGCCTGGCATTACTTTTTAAATGCTGATACAGGTTTGGATCATCCACAATTTTGACCATGGCTTGCTGTAAAGCTTTGGTGTCTTTTGGTGGAACGATAAGTCCGTTCTTTCCCTCTTCTATGATTTCATTACAACCGTTGATGTTGGTCACAATGGCGGGTAATCCCATAGCCCCTGCTTGAGCAACTACAGCTCCAAATCCTTCCCGATAACTGGGAAAGACAAGGGCATCAGCAATTGCAAAATATTGACGTACGTCTTCCTTAAAACCTACTGAGATGATATTAGGGTTTTGATCTATCGCTTCAAGCGTTTCTTTCTGTAACGGATCCAGCTCATGTTCGTAAGGGCCCACAAGAAGTAACTTATGATTAGTGGCTGGTGACTGGTTTTTAGTGGCAATTGATTCGCAACTAGTCACTAGTGACTGATTATTAATAACCGAAAAAGCTTTAACCAATTCATTAATGCCTTTGTCTCCAACAAGCCGACCAACAAACACAAAAACGAAATCGGATGCTTCAATCTTCAGTTCTGCTTTGAGTGCTTTCTTTTTTTCTTCTGAAACTTGATCCAGATTGAAAAAATCCGTGTCAACACCATTAGAACTCCCGTTGGCTAGAATTTTAATTTTTTTTGAATGTGAGTAACCTGAATCTATTATAAAATCCTTTAGACTATAGCTGATAGGATAAACTCTGGTGGCAAAGGCATAAGTGAGCTTTTCTACCGCATCTAAAATTTTACGCTTTATTCCAGTAGCTTCCATGAGGGGCATACCCGCAACCGTATGCAAACGCAGTGGCACGCCTGCCAAGTTTGCCGCCAGCATCCCCACAATACCCGCTTTGGGGGTATGGGTGTGCACAATAGCAGGTTGTTCTTTTTTAAAAAGTTGGTACAATTCCCACACCGACTTTAAATCCTTGAGCGGTGTGATGACTCTGGACATCTCCACCTGACGTACCTCAACGCTTTCGCGTTGAGCCACAGCTTCTAATTCCTCTTTTGGTCCTGAAGACACTCCTAAAGTTTCAAAGTACTGATTCATAAAACGCAACTGCCCTTTTAAAAGAAAATTTAAAGACATGGGGACAGTGGTAATACGGAGTAGTTTCAATGTAATTTATTCTGGTGTTTTTTAAATTCGATTAGTTCTGATTGTGTTGGATCAATACCTACTTTAGAAAGATAAATTTTTTCAAGATTAAGCAAACTCAATAACCAAACTAATCTATACTTAATTTTATTTTTGATGTAATAAATTGTATTAGCCTTTGTACCAAGCTTCAGGTTTTTAAAAGACAAAAAGTTATAATACATAGAGCTTTTGTACTTTTTAATTGAAAACGAATCTTCTCTATTATATATATACTGAATATCAGGATCAAAAGCATAATTTTTGTTTATCAATAGACGTCTCAAAAAATCTTGGTCTTGAGAAAGTTTCAAATTTTCATCATATCCTATTTTTTTGTTAATCTGGCTTACCCTTATAATTGAACTTGCATGAGGTAACTTTATAAAGCTTTTGTAATCTGAAAAAAAGAACTCTTGGAAATTCGCAAATGGTTTTATTATCTTGAATAAATGTCGTTTTCCATTTGTAACCCCTATGGCAGATGAAACCAATGTTAAGTCATTGTTTTTTTCCATTATTTCAAATTGAAATTTCAATTTATCAGGATAATACCAATCATCTGCATCTAACATACACATATATTTTAGCTCTAGCTCTTTTACGATTTCCAGTCCTTTTTGCCTCGCATATGGCCTTCCTCTGTTATGATCGAAATGGATAATATGAAATCGATTATCATTGCTATATTCATTAAGGATCTCTTTTGTTTTATCTTTAGAACCATCGTTTATTATAATAGCGAGCCAATGCTTAAAAGTTTGATTTAATAAGGATTTGATTGATTTTTCAATGAAAGTTTCACCATTATAAACTGGTATAATAACACCAATTTTTTTCATATAAATTCCATAATTAAAGTAAAAGCTAAGCTGCCATAAATGACATAAATTAGTTTTTGCTTATTGTTTGCTATTTTAAATCTTAAATCGCTAACAAAAGGGACTGTTAAAATAATTGGCATCAAAAACCAAGATAGATAAGCAATGCGATTTGTATAAGGTGCGTAAATCAATAAAATCCAAATTCCATTGGCAATAACATAAGTTCTAAATAATAGACTATAAAATTGGTTTTGAAATCCTTTTTTTATAATAGCCCAATAACCAACAAATATTGCTATAGCGCTATATAGTATAAAGTCTAATCGAAACTGACCTGATACTTTATATTTTTGACTCTCTTCAGAAAAATAAGTGGAAGCCCTTTCATCTTGAATAATAGAGTCACTACTAAAAATTAATTCAGTAAAGTTTTCTAAGGTTCCTCTAAATAAAAGACTAATTGGAGTACAAAGCACCCAAAACAATAATACTTTTTTTTCATTTTTAATAACCAAAAAAGAAATTAGATATGCTAGTAATGGCAATAACATAGCTTTATGAAACGTAATAGACAAAATCATCAAGCTATACATCAGCCATTTTTTTTCATAAAACTTTAGGGCCCATAAAAAAATAGCGACAGCCAAACCATTTCTTACTCCGTTTACACCAAATGGTAAAAATGAAAATGAAATAACATATACAATCAAGACATAATTCGCTAATTCACCAAAATGTTTTTTAAACATTGCATAAGGCAATAAGCAATAGATTAAGGCGCTAGCTATAAAAAAAACCTGAACATTTGTAACTAAAGTAAAAATTCTCATATACAAGTAAAAACCAACATCTTTCGTGTACTCTGTTTTTACCCCAGTTTGTATAGCATCAAAAGTTTTTGTGTATTGCCTCGTATCTCCCAAATACTTTACAAGACCCCAAGGATCTCTAAATCCAATGAAAAGTATGCAAATAATTAGTATTGAAATCAATATTAGATTATACTGTTTTCTTACAATAAATTCTATTGGCTTCTTTATTAAAACCGGAAATAAAAAAACTACTAATATGAATGATATTAATGAAAAGTATAATATTTTGAAATATTCAGAAGGAATCATTCTAAAATTCTAAATATTTTTTTATTGTATAATTCCCATGAAAATTTTTCTACGCAACGCTTTCTAGCAAAAACAGACTGTTCTTTCAATAGAGATTCGTCAATGTAAAGTTTTTCTATTTGCCCCTTTAGACCGTTCACATCATTTTGATGAAATAACCAACCGCCATAGTCATACTCTACGGCATCTGGAATACCGCCAGTATTTGTTCCTATAACTGGAGTGCCACAAGCTTGGGCTTCCAGAAATACAAGGCCGAAACCTTCAACTGAATTTTGCGTTGAAATATCTTGTGTAAACAAAACAAATATGTCCATCCCGTTATAATATTCCGCTAAGCTTTCATCACGTATAAATCCTAAAAAAACGATCTCAAATTTTGGTTTGAACTCTTTGATTTTTTCTTTAAATTTAGATAAATAGGGTCCAGTACCTCCAATTTTCCAGACGATATTTTTTTGTATGTTTTCTGGTAAATTTTGTAAAGCTTCTAATATTTGATCGTAACCCTTAAATTGATGAATTCGTGATAAACTACCAATAACAAACTTGTTCTTTTCTCTTGAAAAATTTAAAGGCCTAAATTGATTAATATCAACACCCAGAGGTAAAGCTTCACAATTACATGCTTTTGAAATTTGGTTGACTAAGGTTTTAGTATAATTACTATTACTTATTACTTTATTTATTTTTCTCAAAATAAATTTTGCGAATATTCCATGCCAAAAATATTTTCTAAACTTAGAATTTCCAGATTGAAATTCAGCTCCATGAGCTAAACTAAATACATTTTTATGACCACTTATTAAGGCTAAAAAAGCTTCCGGATACCATAAACCACATAAAATTATAGTTGATGATTTTTCAAATCTCATTATTATTTTTATAGCTTCTAATTCGCATTTTATACGCTTAGCTGGTAATTCAATTAATCTAAAATTAGAGGCTTTGGAAGGTTTATGTTCTCCAGTTTTTTTTCGAGTTAATACCACAATTTTATCATAATAAGCCTCTTGCCCTAAGGCAATCTCGTAACATAAACGAGAAATACCACCCGATGAAGGTGGAAAGTCATAAGCAAAAATAAGTAAAGTTTTATTTGAGCTCATTAAGAAATTCTATTTCACTTTTTGATTTAATCAGATATTTCTCAAAACCTTCAGCATATTCAGTGAAATTATTTACATAGCTGTCAAATTTTTTCTCTTTAAAATCTAAAACTTCTTCCCTTGATATATATTTAAAATTTCCTATTTCATCATTAATATTCTCAACTTTATCTGCGTAAGCATAGCAAATAATCTTTTTATTATTAATTAATGACAACAAATGAAAATGAAATCTTGTTGTAAATACTTCTTTAGATTTTGATATAATTGATGAGATCTTATGAAAGTCACTTGTGTACTTATAAATAAAATCAATCTTATTTTTAAAATGTTTTCTTATGAATATTTCATCTTCAAAAGTCATTGGTAGTGCGCTAATTTTTAAGTCACCTTTTGATCTGTAATAGTCTATTATTTTTGATATGAATTTTAAATAATCTGACTTTTCAATAGGTTGATTCCCTTTTTTTTCCACCCATTTGCTTGAAAGTGAAGCAGACGCATACTCTTTGATATTTAGTATCACTTCAGCTTTATTTGTTTCAAGATCTTTTTTGATTAAATCTTTAATTAAAAAAGCATTGTCAACACCATTAAGTATATTATTTAAATTAATTTTTTTTAACCTTTGAAAACTTTTTTTGTCCCTTGTTATAATAAAATATGCTTTGTTTAATAACTTATAAATATCTTGCTCTGTTGTTAGATAAAATCCAGGCACCCCAGCACCTAAAAAAACTACTTTCTTATTTAGAATTAAAAGTTTATTCAACCATTCTACATTTTTCTGGCTATTGTCATGTAAAATATCTCCACCACATACAATGACAAATTTACTTTTGTAGGCAATTATTTTTCTTTTACTCTGGATATTTACTTTAAAACCTTTATTTAAAAAAAAATGAGCAGCTGCATCACATAAAATTTTATCCCCTGCATTCATTGTATTATATGACCCAATGATTGTTATATTATAAGTCAATTTATTTTTAAAACTTCTTAATCTATCAATAATTGATTCTCTCTTTCTTAAATATTTTAGCCTAATGCTCATTATTATTTTTTAAACTTATCCCAATGTGATTTAGATATCTGACCATACCTCTTACTGTCTTTAGATGTTTCTTTCAGTATAAATAAAGCTTGATTAAATGTAAATGGTTTTAGTTGTCCTTTATTTAGAAGTTTCTGCACCAATTTTAATCCTAAAAATTTGTACATAAAGCTGTAGTAAGTTGATTTTGAAAAATTCCGTTTCACAAATAGAATACGGTTCCTGTAGGTGTTATACAACATTTTCGCAGACGTATGGTCATGAGAGCGTCCTACTTTATGGTAAATAATGGCTTTAGGAGTATACATCAATTTAATACCTGCTCTTTGAGCACGTAATGAAAACTCCCACTCTTCAGTCCCAAAAAAATAAGCTTCAGGAAGCAAACCAATCTTTTTAAAGACTTCGGTTTTCACCAAAGCCAAACAACAGGTTACAAAACCTACTTCACTTACATTATTTATATCTGGATGATTTTCTCGTCTTCGAATACCACGATATGATTTCTCACAAATGTAGCCTCCGGCATCCCAGATGGACTTTCGATCATCATTAAATAAAGTTTTACCACCTACGATTCCTACTTTGGTGTCTTTTTTGGCCACGCTCAGCATTTCAGACAAAAAAGAGTCAGTTACAATAGTATCGTTATTTAAAAGTAATACATAGTCGTACTCACGTTTTAAAGCTTCTTTTATCCCGACGTTGCAACCTCCAGAAAAGCCTAAGTTTTCTTTTGAAAACAAGAAGCTGATTCTTTTATCTTCTTGAAACTCTTTTTTCAATCTTGAAAAAGAATCGTCTTGTGATGCATTATCAACAATATAAACTTGATAATTGGTTTCATTTGAATTTAAAATGCTTTCTACACATTCAAAAGTATCTTGATAGGAGTTGAAGTTGAGAAGGATGATGGCGGTTTTCAATTAAAAAAATGTTTTTTTATGAAAGAACTGATCAGATTAAATATTGGTTTCATTCTATAATCCCGGTTTTTAAATATTTTTTTGGCATAATGATAAGATTTTTCATAATCGCCATACTTTGTGTTATATCTACTCAGCATATAGCTATATTCTTTCTTTTGATTCAATACTAGCTTATCATAATATTCATCAAAAACGATTTCTCTACTTCTAAAAAAATTATTTGTTTTAAAGGTCGTTTGCATAATTCCATTTCCATGAATTCTATAATTTGTTAATGGCTCTTCGATAAAATAAAATTTTGTCTTTTCTGCTAACTCTAGCCAGAAAATCCAATCAATTCCAAGTCGAATTGTTCTAAAATTGATGTCTTTCGTTAGGCTTGTTCTCACAAGCGAACTAGAAAAAAAAATGAAATTTCCATTTAACAATTCATGAAAGACATCTCCAGACTTTTTTAGTGGTTTTCTGTGTATATCTGAAAATAAAAGATCATCATTTTTAGTTTGCCATAGGTCTTTTTTTGAAATATCTACTCTTGAATCTATTACCTTACCATCAGAATGACAAACTCCAATTTCCGAGTCATTTTCCATTATATCAACTTGTTTCTGAAGTCTATCTGGCTGCATAAAATCATCTGAATCTAAGAAAGCGATATATTTTGAAGTTACCTTATGTAAATACGTATTAAAGCGAGCTCCCTGGTCAAGATTTTCATCATCAAAAAAGTATTTAATTTTTTGATTATGGGAAGCATAGTCTCTTATGATTTCCCTCGAATTATCTACAGATAAGTCATCAAGAATTATCATCTCCCAATCTGTGAATGTTTGACTTAAAACACTTTCTATAGCTTCTCCTACGAAGCTTTCATGGTTGTAACACGTGGTTAATATCGTCACTAACGGGTTATTATTCATATTTGTCTATGGATATCTGATGATTTTTTCAAAAATCTAGATAAATCCTCATAAATTTCTCTTTTAGGATTTTGTTTATAGCTTGGTAAAAATTTATCAAATCGCCTAAAAACTGGACTGAGTGAAGGAAAATAGTAATTTGAAGCTAAACCTAAAAACGATTTTTTAAAAGCGTTACTTTTTAAACCTATGGGATAGTTTTCAAAAGCATCGACATCTAAGAACCCTTCAATAGCTCTTAGAGTGTCGATTTTCTTATCCATCATTTCCTCATAAGTAGTTATGAAGATTTGATGACTATCAAAATATTTTAAAAAATCACTCAAGTTTTTTTGGTAATTGCTGTATGTTAATATTTCTAAAGGGTCATCCCCTTTTAAAGCCTTTCTAAAGTAAGTATTTACTGACGCAAGTGGTGAAATTTTTCCAATGCGGACATAATGATTATATGCAGAAATTGCTCTCTCTAGTGGCTCTCTCAGTAACAATATAAGTTTTACTTTAGGGAAATCGTTATAAATTAAAGGTGCAACTTTATGAGAAAGGCCAAAGTAATCAGGTGTTTTTTCGCCGATGATTTGATTTTCTTCCGCTTCTTTAAAATGACTTAAATACCAGTCTTCTCCTTTTTCAAAATTGCTGTCATAGTAATGCACTTCCTCTCTTTTTATAAAGACTTGTGGGTGATACCTTAGCATATCTACCAGCCAAGTTGTACCAGATTTCTGCGCCCCTATTATTATAAAATTTAATTCCTTTTGCATTACCAATCAAATTTGTTATCTAAAATGCTGGTTAATTTACTGTTTTTCTCTTTAAAGAAATTATTGAGTTGGTTATAAAAGTCTTTATCAAGATTATTATAATTACCTTGTAGTTTAGGTTTTAAATCCTTTATTAAGACTTTATCAACCTTTAAGAAATTAAAAACTTTTTGTAATTCCTTTTGTGGATTTTCAAAAAAATCTTCGCTTTTTATAAACAACATTTGATTTTTGTTAAAATACAACAACCATCTTTCTATTTGTTCTTGGTATAATCCTCTTGATACATATGTATGATGGGCGTGTTCAATTGTGTAGAAATTAGACAATAATAGGCTGTTATTTATATTACAAAATCCTTTCAACTCGTCCTGAATAGCAGCTTCAAAAGTGCGTTTTTCATTAGATAGTTTTTTTTCCATATTATAATGAGAAAAGGCTCGATCAACTGGATTTCTCAACATTATAATAAGCTTTATATTAGGAAAATGTTTATGAAGTCTATCTGGTACTTGTGGATGGAACAAATAATATGGTGTAGCCTCACCAGTTAATTTCCCCTTTTGCTTGTATGGAAAATAAGTTTTATAAAAACTAATTCCACGATGATAATTTTTAGTGTAAAAATGAATTTCTTTTAAAGATGGAAGGTTAAGTTGTGGATGCTGTGACAAATAGTGAAATAACGAAGTTGTACCCCCTTTTTGTGCTCCTATAATAATAAAATCAGGCTTGTGTCTTAAGCTAGCTGTCAGCTTTAATACGTGTCGTAATATAAGCTGATATTTTTTTTTAAGTTTTTTTATCATCGATTAAAGACTTTAAGTAAATAATACTAGATTTTTCAAACTTTAAGTAATAAAGGCATATAATTAGCATAAATGCAAACAGCTTTAAAATAATAGATATGTAGTCATTAAACAGTATTCGATTTGAAATCAACATTATTAAAATAGATATTGGGACTAAAACAAGTAAATCTTTAAATATTAAAATTAAATATTTAGAAAGTCTAATGGTATAAATACGTCTCAAAATAATTACGTATCTAGGATAAATATTGATTAGTGACTTTATTAACAATGCAATAGCTATTCCTTCTATACCCCAATTACTACCTATATATATCGCTGCAATATTAAATGGTAATTGTACAAGATTATTGTAAAAATTCCAGTTAGATTTACCACTTGATAACATACTTACACCAACAAAAGATTGTAAAGTATTGAACAAAAACACAAAAGCTAGAACTTGTAAAACTATATAACTATCTGCCCAAGCATCTCCTAAAAACAAATTTACAATTTCAGGCGCAACTAAAGCAATTCCAATAAAAATTGGAAATCTAATTAAATTCAATAATTCCAAAATTCTAATAAACATATTAGAAATACGCTGTTTATCTTCATGCACTTTTGCCATTAATGGATATGTTACTTTTTGTATAATGGGAGACAATAAACGAATAGGTTGTTTAACGATGCGTTTAAATACATCGTAAATTCCTAATTCTCCAACTCCAATAAACTTTCCGATTAAAATTGAATCTAATTGTGTATTTAAAAAACTTACTAAAAATGAGCCAGTTCTAAACGAGCCAAAATTGAGAAAATACCCCACCTCTTTTAAACTAAAGTAAAAGCTTGGTATGTGCGTTTTTAATCCTGTGATAAGTAATAGCATAGACTTCACACCAGTCCTTGCTAATGTACCCCACACCAGAGCATAAACTCCATAACCATAGTAAGCTAGACTTAAAGTAACACTTAGATATACCACAAATGCAATCATGTCTAATATAGCCATTATTTTAAACAGAAGCTCTTTTTGCAATAAGGCTTGGTATTGTGCACTTAAACCAGAAAACAAAAAGCTAAAACTTACTAGACCTAGTAGCTTTGGTAACTCAGCTTCATCATAAAAGTCACCAATAAAGCTTTTGCTAGCATTAATCACTAAAAAAACCAATAAAGCCAAAATAATATTGATCCAGTATAAAGTTGATAGTTGCTTTTTGTTGATACTTTGTTTTTGTACAATGGCTTGGCTAATCCCAATATCAACAAATTCAGCTGAAAAACCCACCACAATATTTACCAAAGCAAAAAGTCCAAAGTCTTCTTTATCTAATATATTGGTTAAAATTAATATTAATACAAAGCTACCCCCAGCTGTAAATACAGAAGATAAACTAGTCCATTTTACGCCATTTACAGCTTCATTTTTATAGCTATTTTTCAAGACTTACTTCCTATCATAATCATCTTCTAGTCTTACAATATCTTCTTCCCCAAAATACGTATCCAGTTGTACTTCCATAAATACACAGTCTTCTGTTTCAGAAGGATTTTCAATTCTGTGTTTCATGCCTTGAGGAATTTTTATCACATCCCCGGAGTTGTAAACTTGAGTTTTACCATCTAAGGTAATTCTCCCTCTTCCACTTACTAAAGTCCAGACTTCAGAACGCTTCTGGTGGTATTGGTAGGAGAGCCTGCCTTTAGGTTTTACCTTAATTCGCTTTACTTTATGTGTTGCAGCATCTTCTAACACAAAGTATTCTCCCCAAGGTCTGATGTCGTGCTCCATATTTTTAATTTTAATAGTGGTGAATGTTGAGTCTTCGGTGGTCTCTATTAACTACTCACTTACCTTTCACAGCTGCTCAACTTCCCTACATCTCTCCACGGCTCCGCCGCGGTGAGTCCCATTATTGAGGTCACCAGGGTTGTGTTTCTATAGCATTTTTAGGTTAGAATCTATCCTAAGTCAGGAGTAGCCGCAGAGTTTTGGCCTTGGCAGTCAGGAAGTAGGATAAATCTATCACGCTTTAAAATTTATAGATATTGGTCTTGCAAAGTAGGTGAGTTTCTTAAACAAAACCAAAGGAATTTGGAAGTATTTTTGTTCGTGTAGCCGAATAGTCGTGTCATGGTGTAATGGGGAGATTTAGTCAAAGGGTTAAGAAGTCAAGGAGTGAGCTGGTGAACCGGTAGACTGGTACACTGGTTGACTGTTTTTTGTTTACAGTTTAGCGCTTTTAGTGTATTCGAGTAATAGTGTAATCGAATAGTCGTTTAATGGTGTAGTTGAGGAGAATTGATCAAAGGATTGAGACAAGAGTAGAGAAGTCGAGGGTTTAATGGTGGACTGGAAATTAATTTTGAATTTTTAATTACTAATTTTTAATTTCATGGTAACTGTGGTTTAGACATAATTCTCTTAATGTCGAACTACTTAGCCTCCAATTTAAGTCGGTCATTGAGCCTGCCTGCGTACCTTGGAAGGCAGGTGGCCTGGTGAGAGACAGGGTGCACTTCGACATCGCTCAGTAGAGCAATCGAAATGACATTGGTTCTTCTTTTAATTTTTAGCTCAATTGTTATTTATATTTGATTTACTCTTACAACCTAAAAATTTCGTTATAGTTGGTGTTTTCATTACTTTTTGCCATCGCCGCAAAAAGTAAACAAAAAGGTCTAGGCTTATTTTTATGTCTTTGAAAAACTACGAAAGTGTTTCCTCCACGCAGTGCCAACCGTTTCACTAGAGCTCTGCTCCTCTACCTTAAGTCACCCCTTTCTTGTTTTTTAGCATCCATAAAAGTAGGCCAGTTTTAAATTTCAAAATTCAAATTTTTTTACTCAAATCTCAAAAACTCAAAGACTACTTTTACTAATTCCTATTTCCTATCACCTAAAACCTTTTATAAGACTCCCTTTCGGGCTGTGGCAAAGAGTTGGTTTTCTGTTTTCAGTTAAGCGCTTTTAGTGTATTCGAGTAATGGTTGAAAGGCCGGTTATAGATTTCTAAATTCTTATTTATCATTTGGAATTTCATATTTTCTTGCTCACCACTTACGGACTCAACACCTCAAAAACTGATTGCCAAGAATCTAATTGCGATAAAATAGCTCCTTCACTGTGTCGCACTACCTTATGGATGGGGCAAAGAGCTGGTTCTCCTATATTAGTTTACCATTTTCCCTTGAGGGAAATGTCGATAGACAACGGGTGTTTTTATGATGAATCAGTAATGTAATTCCATAATAAATAGACCGGTTTTAAAAACTGAACTTAAAACTTATGGTTACAACTGGACGTGAACTTGCTCGAACAAAATGGGCGGGACTTCCAGCCGGCAAAGGCAAGTACTCCGGCATAAGATAACATGAATTAAGGCTTCACTCAGCTGGTCCATCTTAATGATATAGATAGGCATTCCCTTTTTATCATAAAAAAGCCTGTCCTAAAGTTCTATATTTGAGAACTTTTCGTATATTTGTTCTACAATTTGACTGATGAAACGAATAATTGCGAAGAACACACTAAGGGAATTTTGGGAAAAACACGCAGACTCGGAACAGTATTTGAAAACTTGGTATGATACGGCTAAGAGTGCTAAATGGTTCTCCCCAAACGATGTTAAGCAAACTTATGTTTCAGCAAGTATTCTTAAAAATGGTCGAGTTGTTTTCAACATAAAAGGAAACTCTTATCGACTTGTGGTGAAATTTAATTACGAAAAGCAATGGGCATTTGTTAGATTTATCGGCACACACGCTGAATATGTTAAAATAAATGCCGACACAGTTTAAAATCAATGATAATGAATTTGAAACCAATTAAAAACGAAAATGATTACCGAAACGCACTTGAGCGTTTAGAAGTGATTTTTGATACCCCTATTGATACAATTGAAGGCGATGAAGCTGAAATTCTTTCGTTAATGATAGAAAACTATGAAAATGAGCATTATCCTATCGAAGCACCTGACCCAATCGAAGCGATAAAAATCCGAATGGAAGAATTGAATTTGCGCCAAAAGGATTTGGTTGGTGTCATTGGTGGTAAAAGTCGAGTATCTGAAATCTTAAGTCGGAAAAAGAAATTAACGGTTGAGATGATTAGAGAATTGGAGCAAAAACTTCAAATTTCTGCTTCGGTTTTAGTGAATAATTATCAACTCGTGAAAAAATAACAGAAAATAAAAGCCCATATAAAATGGTGAATTCTGTACTATGCGAAGTTTTGAATATTTTTAGCTACTCCTTTAGCTCGTCTAATGCAAAGTCAGGCGGATTGATGAATTGAATGACTGGTAAGCTGGTAAAATCAGTTGTAGGTTTTCTGTCGACAGTTTAGAGCTTTTAGTGTATTCGAGTAATAGTGTAATAGAATAGTCGAGAGTCAATTAGTCTTGAGTCTGTGGACTGGCGAAATCAGTTGTCGGTTTTCTGTTTTCAGTTAAGCGCTTTTAGTGTATACGAGTATTAGTGTAGTCGTATAGGATAGGTTCAAGAGGTCAAGGAGTCGAGAGAGTTGCTTCGTTAGTGAACTAGTCAACCGGTATACTGGTCAACTCTATTTAGGACTCTACAAACTGGCAACCGTCAACTGACAACAGAAAACCGTCAACTGACAACTCTCAACTGATAACGGACCACGAACAACCGATCACCCATTAAACTTTCCGCTAAAAATCAAGTCCTAAAATAAACTCAACTCATGAAATATATTTTACTTCTTGTCTTTGCGCTTAGCCTTCAAACGGGTTTTGCTCAGGACAAAGACGCCAAAAAATTAGATTCTATTTTAGAAACAATGCCTAAAAGTGAAGGCCTTATCTCCTCTTATTTTGAAGACGATAAACTGTATTTTAAGTTCCCTGAGGAGGTTTTAGAAAAAGACCTACTCATGGTAACCCGTCTAAAGCAGCTGCCCGCTAATTATTCGGCTTACAGAAATGCCGGCTCTAAGACTTCAGAGCAGATGATTCACTTCGTCAAAGTGGGTAAATCTATCGATTTGGTTCAGGTCTTAACGACTAACGTAGCCGATGAAGAAGACCCCATCAGCTTGAGTGTAGCTCAAAATAATCTGAATCCCATTTTGGCCTCCTTCCCCATTAAATCTGAAGAAGGCAAAGACATCGTCATAGAAGTCTCCTCTTTTTTTAATGCAGACTCCCCATCGTTCAACATCATTCCGGATCGATTAAAAAAAGAATATAAAATCGGAAGGGTAGACAGCAAACGAAGCCGTATCAATTCAGTCAAAAGTTTTCCAAGAAACACAGAAATCACCCACACACTCACGTTTCCTACGAGCAATCCACCTCGTGGAAATTCTACCAATACCTTTACCTTTCAGGTCAATCATTCCATCATTGCCTTACCAGAAGACCTGATGCAAGTGCGCTATGAGGACTCGCGTGTAGGCTGGTTTGGATTAAGAAAATACAATTACAGCTCAGACGCCTTAAAATCTGATGAAGTCAGATTGATTCGCCGTTGGAGGCTGGAACCTAAAAACGAAAAGGCCTATGCCCGAGGTAAATTGACTGAACCCAAAAAGCCTATTGTCTACTACTTAGATCCAGCCACCCCCAAGAAATGGAGAAAGTATTTTATCGAAGGCATTGAAGATTGGAATTCTGCTTTTGAGAAGGCGGGTTTTAAAAATGCCATTCAGGCAAAAGTGGCACCTACGCCAGAAGAAGATCCTGATTTTAGTCCTGAGGATGTTCGCTATTCAACAGTAAGGTATGTTGCTTCTACAACCAGAAACGCCACAGGCCCAAGTGTGTCTGATCCACGTACAGGCGAAATCATTGAATCGGATATCATCTGGTACCACAATCACTTAAGATCCTATCGCAATCGTTATCTCTTAGAAACTGGAGCGGCAAATCCTAAAGCCAGAACGCTGGATACGCCAGAAGAAGAAATTGGAGAAATGATGCGTCGCGTGATTTCTCACGAAGTCGGTCATGCCCTGGGATTACCTCATAATATGAAAGCTAGTTCTGCTTATGATGTAGAATCACTTAGGTCTGGAGAATTCACCCAAAAGATGGGGATTGCAGCTACCATTATGGATTATGCGCGTTACAATTATGTGGCTCAGCCTGGTGACAAAAACATACGCTTCGTGAGACAGCTCGGTCCTTACGATGACTATGCGATTGAGTGGGGCTATCGCTATTTTCCAGATAGCTCTCCAGAAGAAGATCAAAAAATATTGAAAAGTTTTGTAGATGAACGCAGCACAGATCCTCTGTATATGTTCGGAGGCCGTGGAAACGATCCGGATGCTAAAACAGAAGATATAGGAGACAACTCTGTAAAAGCAAGTACCTATGGTTTAAGCAACCTGAAAATTGTTGCTAAAAACCTGGAGGAGTGGACTACTCCATCAGGTCAAAATTATGATGATTTGGAGGAACTTCACGGTGAATTATTGGGCGTTTACAGACGATATATTTATCACGTTGTCGCTAATGTGGGTGGTGTACACAAAACACTTTTACATAAAGGCCAGGAAGGCGACCCTTATCGAGTGGTATCTAAAACAGATCAGCTGGAAGCCTTAGAGTTTATAAATGAAAATGTTTGGACTCCACAATATTGGCTCAATGATGAGGAGCTGGTTTCAAAATTTGCTAGAACAGGCAAATTAGAAACGCTAATTCAGCTCACTAAAGGGGTTTTAAATCGACTAACTTATGCCGAACGCCTTAACAGTATGTGGGATGCTAACTCATCACTTCCAGGAAATGGTTTGTCTCCAGAGGAATTGCTAGACCTCTTAACCGAGGATATCATCACCTCGAGAACAAGCCCAGATGCTGTAGAACGAGAGTTACAAAAGCATATGGTTCATCAGCTGATTAGCCTGGAAATGGATGAAGACTTAGCGCTAGAACTTAGAGGTCATGCTTTGGCACTTCAGAACAAACTATTACCTCAATTTAAGTCTAAAACTAATAGTGTAAATGATACGTTGAACGCCCATTATAGCTTTATGGTCAAAATGCTGGAAAATACAATGGATAAGAATTAAAGCGTCTGTAAGTCAGTTACTTAAAGGGATTCTGTTTATCAATATGATAAATCAAGCTCTATAAGAGATCGAAATTTTAACAAATGTAGGGTAAAATTAGGGGTAAAACCGCACCAAAAGTAAGGTCAAACCGTAAATCAAAGTCGGATGAAAAAAAGATATTTGTGCAACTAAACAATTAGCTAGAGTGTCAAAATTTCATCCGATTTTGAGACCGTTCCAACGAAAAAGCAAGACTTCCTGGTCTTGCTTTTTTTATAGAAATCTATGTGAAGTCTTGTATAGAAAAATCAGGCTTTATTATAAGAAAAGATACCTTTTGAGATGGACCTCGGCACGAAGTCTTAAGCATACACTCTGTTCTAAATCTCAAACTTCAAGAAACATCTACAATTGAGGTGAAGTATAGCCTAATTTGAATCCTTTTCGTGGCTCAATATATCACCGGGTTGACAGTTAAGAGTCTCACAGATATGCTCTAAGGTCGAAAAACGAATAGCTTTGGCCTTTCCTGTTTTAAGAATGGATAAGTTAGCTTTAGTAATGCCAATCGCATTAGCCAGTTCTACAGAACTCATATCGCGTTCCTTAAGTAGTTCCTCCAAATTGATTTTTATCGACATGGCTTAAATGGTTAAATCTTGATCCTGTTTAGCCTGAATAGACTGATTGATCATTTTACTAATTCTAATAAAACTAAGACCAATGACGATGACAAGGAGATAGATCACAAATTTAGTTTGAAAAAAATGGTGAGTCAATTCGAAATGGTAAATCAGAAATAATTTTTTAATCATAAGACAGATCCCTAAAATCACTAAAAACTGGCCGCTTCGTTTTGTATGAAGAACAAGATTGAAGGACTTAAACTCACTATCTATTACAAAAACCTTAGCTGCTTTTTGCAAATGATAAGCTACGATGATGAAAGCGATGGAAAATATAATCTCATTCACTGCTCCAAGATAAAGCCAGGAAGTGAATGGTCTTTCTGGCTCATAAAATAAATTAGCTCTTTTTAGATCAAACCCTTCGATAAAAGTCACGATAATAGATCCTATTGAATTCATAACCACCAGGAAAAAAAGAATATCAAAAATAAGTTTGAAGCTAGATTTTTTAAACATCATAATAGAATTAAATGGTTAGTTTGTGATCAACTTCAAGTGCTCTGCCGCGGTCAACGATTTTAGCCAGCAAAAAAAGGACAAATCCTAAGGCCAGCTGGCTGACGAAGCCGTATTCTATGTTTAATACATCATCTATTTCAAGCCTGTTATCTTCCAACTTCATCAAGATGAATTTCAGAATAGGAACCCCTAGGGCATAAATAATTAACACATAGGCTAGAAACCGTATCGATGATGAATTAGCTTCTGCAAAATAATCCTGTCTTTTGCAGCGCTTGATCACTGGAACTATTCGATTTAGGGCAATAAACGCAAACACCCAAAAGATATAGACAAAAAAGAACAACGCAGCTGAGTCGAGGTTTGAAAGATTTCGTTTAGCTCCTGTGATAAGCAGGACAGCTGGAGTGACAATACAAGCACTAAGAATCAAACGTAAAATTTGTACCCCTAGATAAAGGAGATGTAAAATTGACTTCATTTTAGAATGTTATTGTTAGTCGATAACAAATATAGATTAATTATTGATAAACGATAACACAGGTATTTTTTTTAATTTGGTGGTGTCCAACTAAGATATGAGATCGGTATGCTGACAGACACATGGCTTAGACTTTATGCGATTAAAATCGACTAGTAATTTAAATTTGATTTTAAGGTTTGCGAAATATGTCTAAAAAGCATACTGCTAGGCCTGTGAATCGAAAAGAGACAGAAACTCAATACTTAGATAGATGTAAGCTTTTTTAAAATTTTGATCGGGTACAAATGAAAAAAATTCAATTGCAGTAAATCCTGATTTCTATCATAGCAGAATTATCTATTTATAAAGACCTTTAAAGTCAATTCTAATTCTTTTGCCATGAAAACGACAACTATTGAAAAACTAATGACCAAAAACTTGATCAAACTCAATCTTAGCGATCAACTTACTAAAGCAGAATCCCTATTTAAAGGAAACAACATTCGTCATCTACCCGTAGTGAACGGAAACCATATTGTGGGAATGTTAAGTTATAACGACCTCTTAAGAATTTCTTTTGCAGATGCCACAGACGACGATGGCGATACTGTTGAAACCACGATTTATGACATGTTCACCTTAGAACAGGTTATGTCTAAGCAGGTATCGGCTGTATCTGCTTCAGACCCCATTGAGGCTGCTGCAGAGCTTTTTATTACCGAGAACTTTCATGCGTTACCTGTTTTGGATCATGATAAGCTGGTAGGCATCATCACTACAACAGATATGATTCGCTATTACAATACAAAATGTAAGTAACCTAAAAGCCAAAGACCTGCTTAAAATAAGCAGGTCTTTGGTTTCTGATCTTCACTTTGCATTAATCGATAATTAACTTCATGGTCTTACTTAAATTACCATCAGACAATTTTAGAAGGTATACTCCAGAAGATAAATTCGACTCTAAATTGACCTCTACTTGGGGAGCATTTTTAATCTTTTTGTCTATGACCATTCGGCCCTGTAAATCGAAAAGTTTCAAGTCTACATCGCTTCCATCGAAAGCTTGTTGATGGGATACTGTAAAATAACCATTTTTCACTGGGTTTGGATAGACCAACACTCCCGTGTTGAGCTGGTTCTCGTCATCGCTTAATGTAACCTCCTCAAATTTAAAAACAAACCTATTTGTAGCAATAGATTCTGGAATTGAGCTATCCATTTGAAAAGGTATAGAAGTTGTTGTATTGTTTAAGATTTCGGTCTTTGTATCCAAATACCTGTCGTATACATATACTTCTGCTCCGCTAAAGTTTTTTGGTTCTACTTCAAACCTATAATTTGTGCGTTGTGCATTTCCAAAGTAGATCTGAATGCTATCTTGCGCAGTCGGCATAGCTCTACTTTCAATAGACATGTAGATAGGGTTTCTGTCTATGGCAAAGTATTCTTCATAATTCCAAACTTTAGTCGCATCGAGAGTATCTTTTGCATTATTTCCATCTACTCTGAATTTGACTTTAACAGCGTCAATTGGAAGAGCTACATCTTCAGCATACAGATTGATACTTAAATTCGTAAGGTCTTCTGGAAGACTAAAGGTAGTATTATTTGCAATTGCAGTCGTTTTATAAGGTTCTCTAAATAAAACAACTTGACTAGGGCCTGTTGTTTCTACAAAAAAGCTCTGGTTAGGTTCCAAAAATTGGTTAGCCCCTGAAGCTGCAGGTAAAGAAGACCCATCACTTAAATCCACAGTTGCATAACCCCCAACGCTTCCAAGAGTTGGATCATAAATATAGGCAAATTGTGAACTAACTCCAGTAGCATTACCACTAGCTAATAGGGTTTGTAAATTGACTTTGGCTTGATAAGGATTTCCTATCAAAGAGAAACCGCCTACATTAGACGCTAAATTGCCAACATTTCTTGAACCTACCACCAATCTGCCTGTGGTTCTTAATGTAGTTGCAGGACCTACAGCCGAGTTAGAATTTAGATTTGTAGATCTATCTCCTCTTATTAAAATAGAATAAGGAGTTCCAGCAGTAAAGGTTTCATTGTCTGTATTTGGGATAGGATCCCATTCTTGGTTAGTAACATCCCATTCAAACATAGAAGGGTTACCTGTTAAGGTAGCGTCGAAGCCGTTTAAACCTGTTTCTGATCCAGTAATATGAGTCCCAAACCCAGGTTGAGGATTCAAATTATTGAGGGGATCTACATCGACTGTACCCGTATTATTAACTCCTTCTTGCCAATTGTCATTGATACTCGATGTTGTATTTACTGATGAAGATAAATATCTAAAAGCTCTATTATTAGAAGGTATGAATCGTTCGATTTGGTAACCAGTACCTACAAGTTCTCTATTGATCGCGTCAAAGGGTCCCAAAGCGGCCGTTACCTTTTCATCACTTCTAAAAATAACACTACCAAAATTTGCAAAGTCTCCATTTAAGGTTATGGCTCCTTCTAAGATTAAGGTTGCACCATCTCTAACGACCACATCTGAAATCGTATTGGTGTTTGAAAGGGTTACAGTACCTTCTTCAACAAAAATACTTTTACCTGGATTTAATCCGCCTGAAGATCCTTCCGGGGATTCTCCAATACCAACGGGAGCCCATTCATCGGTGTCATTACTATATACGTAGTCATTGTCTCCCTCACCAGGGGTTGGATCTACTTCCGATATCCCCGTCTCCTTAATCCATTCACCCGTTTCATCGAATACAGAATTAGAATTTCTTATGTTTGGAATGTCTCTATAGTATCTACCGTCACTGTAATCCCAAATTGGCCTTGAACCGCTATCAGCAAGAGTTCCGTGTATATCTACCAAAGAAGCTTCGGTGTTCAGTATTGAAAGATAATAGGCATCTATTCCATCAGATGTAACAACGCTAGAACTTATCAAATCTGGAGTTACACCACCGTAAAGACCACTAAAGGTTGTTGCATCCGCAAAGCTAATGATATAGTAAGATTTTGGTGGTATTATGCCCGTGAGTTGAACACTATTTCCGGATGTTGCATTGTGCAGGTAATATGTTTCTTCAGAAAAATTTAAAGTGTCTACACTCATATTGAAGAGTTCTACAAATCTTAAGTCAGGGTTATTTAGTCCGCTTACAAAAGGTGCTGCTACTTCAGATATCAAAAGATTGTCTTCGAATGTAATATCAAATTCATCACTCACCACATCTGTAAATCCAGTTGCACTAGCTGTGAGCGTTAATCCAAATCCTAAAGCTGTGTGTTGTAAATTGTTGAAGCTAGCAAAGCCATTGGCTAGAATATTTTCTACCACTGGATCTCCATCTAAAGTTCCAGAGGAACTTATGGAAATAGGGTCACCTACACTATCTAAATCTAGGTTTCCGTTCGCATCGGTATCGGCCACTCTTACAGCTGGTGCCATGTCTTCGCCAAGGACGGTGTTGGAAGGCTGGACGATAAATTCAAGTCCGTCGCCCACAACATCTATCAAAAATTCATTGCCCTCGAACCCAGAAATAGTTTCAGAAAATATAGAACCACTATCTAATGCTAATTGGTTTTCATTGCCTTCATCAATAGCAAATTCAATAACTTCTTGATCTGTTATACCCGTTTCGTTTAAAAATATACTTACCGTATAAGATTTAGAAGTTGCATCATCAATTTCAAAGAGGTCATCCGGATCTGTATTGATATCTATTAAAATTTGATCTGAGGTTATAGTCAAGGTTTGATTTGCTTGATCTAAACTATCAGTACCATCAGAAATAGAGATTCCTTGTAAGACATTGGCCCAGTTTGCTGTATTATCGGCCCCAGGTATAAATCTAAGTCGCGTTACTGTAGTTGGTAGGTTATCAAAGTTGCCAGAATCTGTAATATCAAAACTAAATACCTCAACAGCGTTAGCTAGATCGTCGTTGATGTCTGCAATCAAAGTTCCCGCAGGGACTTGGCCAGCAATAGGCTGAATTATTTCGGTGTCTCTTGCATTGGAATTTCCTATAAGACTAACGTTATCTATACCAGCATAATCTGTTTCTTCATTGCTTTGGACAAAAAACTGAAAAGAAACCTCTTCTGCGGTATCTGGAATATTTTCAAGAAAAAAGCCAGAACCATCTTGATTGCCAGAAGATCCTATAAAAAGATCTGTAAGTCCCTGTGAAACGCCATCATAAAAAATTTCGTATTGAATTATGTCATCATTATCATCAAATCCTGAAACTTCCCAATTATAGCTCAATCGTACATTTGTAAATCCAGTGATGTTGATCGTAGCAAAATCTAGTGAAGCCAATCCAGGAGTTCCATTAGGTGAATCTAAATTTTTGACACCAAAAATATTATCAGTACCTACATTCAATTCAGGCTCATCCGCCACGGCAATTTCATTAAAATAAGACTCATCAGTAGGATTTCCAAATGGAGCAATACTCGTTGTGTATGTCCACTCTGGTGTACTCCCATCAAAATCCTGCACAGCTATAAAAGCACTTATCACATCAAAATTAGTACTGGTAATCGTAGCAGGAGAGATAAGAGTCTGTGTGGTCTCTGCCGTTAAACTTACAGAAAGAGCTTCTGCAGTGTAACCTATATTGGGAAATGTCGCAATACCATCTACAGCTGGAACAGGAGTTAGAGGGCTTTCTAAAACTCCTCCATTAGAGGTGAGGTTGATATCTGTAGTAATAGAAGCATCTACATTAGTGTTCACATCTACATAAGCTACCTGAACAGCAGGGCTAATAAAAGTATTCACTTCCACATCGGTTGGCTGTTGTAAGAATATAATCTCCGTAGCTACAACATCCAAGGTAATATTATTACCTTCAACATTGCCTCCAGAAAATGAGGAGCTAAATAAAGATCCGTCAAATTGAGCTTCAAAACCAGAATTGGTTCCATCCACTTGAAATTGAATCACGCTGTTATCGACAATATTGGATTGATCTAAAGTGACCTCTACGGTGAAATTGTCTGAAGCCCCATCAGCAATAACAACAGGAGTAGTGGGGGTAAAAATAATTTCATTACCATTGAACACAGTTGTTCCTGGTATGTTTGTCGAAAAAGCGTCTTGAACGCTTATACCACTTAAGGTAGTAGTCCAATCTGCTGTGTTGTTTGGCCCGGCGACAAATCGCATTTCGGTGACAGTTGTAGACAAACCATCGCCACTACCTTGATCTAAAATATCAAAACTAAATACAGGAAGTGAGGTTGTTGTTGCTGCCACTTCGGTACTTGCACTTATTTGTGAAACGGGATCTACGACTTCAGACGTTTCATCATTAGTAAGCACATTGAATGATGAGCTATCAACAATAAAAGGATCAGCTGTGGATGCCGTAAGTATTAAGTTTTCGCCAGGAATATTATGTACAATTGAAGAAAAACTAGCAATCCCAGCTACTGCATTGACAGACAAAGGAGAATTGTCTAAATCGCCTGATGAAACTATTTCAACTAAAGATGTGTTTGAAAGATCAACATTTCCATTAACATCTGTAAGACTTACTTCTACAGCTGGCGTCATTGCCTGAAGGACATCTACATCTGTAGGCTGCTGTTGAAACCTTAATTCTGAGGCAACAACATCGATGGTAATTTCATTTCCTAAAATATTTCCCCCGGTGAAGTTTGAAGCAAAAAAAGATCCAGCAATATTAGCTTGAAAATCGGCATCTATACCGAGGATCTCAAATTGCATAATGCTGTTATCGATTATATTGGTTTGATTAAGAACCACATCTACTGTAAATACTTCCGAAGAATTGTCTGGAATTGTCACAGGGGTATCTGGTGTAAATCTGATCTCATTAACAAATACATTTGCTGTCCCTGGAATAGTATTTCCATTAGCATCCCTCATTATCAAAGATTCTACTACATCTGGCCAATTAGCTGTGTTGTTGACTCCTGGAACAAATTGCATAAGCGTTACATTGGTCGAAACCCCATCGCCAGATCCCAAATCTTCAATCTCGAAACTAAAAACAGATTCAGCTTCTGGTGTGGTTGTAGTATTGGCTGCGACAATGGTCTTTGCTGGCACCTGGCTTCCAGGCACATTCACTTGTGAATCCCCGTCATTTGGATTAGCCAGTGTTCCTTCTAACTTTAAATTATCTATAACATTTGATCCTCCTACAGAAGTAGCGCCTCCAAAAATAATTCTGATCACCAAATCAGACTCATTATTCACATCTAGAGTAAGATCAGATAGATTAAATGATTCTACAGAGCCTCCATCTGGCGTATAGAAAAGTGGAAATGGAACGCCAGGAGCAAAATCAAAAGGAGTAAAATTAAGTCCATTATCCGTAGAATATTCTAATCTATTATTATCGAATCCAGATCCTATTCGTCGAGAATAAAATGATAATATAATATCTTCATAGCCGGCTGTAGAAAAATTGAAATCAACATGTCTACCATTATTAGCTAGACCAGCACCACTACTTACTGAAAAAGAGCTTCCAGCCAGATCTGAAACCAGACATGCATTTGATAAATTACCTGCTCCTTGAACGGCGGTTCCAGACACAAAATTGTGAGTGATTGTTCCATTTAAAGCTCCAGCACCAGATGAAATATTGTCCGTATTTACAGGAGACGAAAATGGACCTGACCCATTAAAATTCCAACAGTGAATCACGTCTTGAGCATAATTCAATTGAGTAGCAAATAGGAAGATAAGTAAAAGTCCTAAAAGTCTAGGATGTAATAGTTTAATCATAACTAAAGATAATTTGTTCAAATATATGAAAAAACAGATTGAGATAAACTTTTAGCATTTAATTTAAATCCCTATCTCTTTAAAAATCAATCAAATAAAGCAAGTAAAGAAAACTAAAGCAATATAAGTAAGTTTTAACTAATTTCATTTCAAGTATATACGCCTAAATTCTGCTTTTGGTTTTTTTAAGACTTATCTGTTAATAAAATAGAATAACTTGGCTTTAATTCAACTTATAATTGATCTTATGTTCTTCTAATTCTGAAATGAGCTCTGGGCAAATATTAACTTTTTTGCTCTTGCTGGGCATATGGATTTTAATTTTGTCTTTCATTTCATAGATGACGAAATTCAACACATGGTCACCTGAATGACTTTTAAATAGATCCTGCAAGGCTAGCACCTGAGACTCGTCTAAGTCGGCGACGTCCATCTGAATGGTCAGTTTTTTTGCGCTTTCTTTTAAGACATCTTGCAATTGCTTAAAGCCTAAAAAGCCAATACGCACTCGTCCTGGCTCGCCGGTTTCTCGATTCATGTACTGGGTAGCTTTAAGCTTCACATGCAAAAAATTATCCTGAATTAAAAAGTGCCTGAATTTTAAGTACTCCTCTCCAAAAATCCAGAATTCATGACTTTCATTATAATCCTCTAAGACAAACGTGGCGAAGCCTTTTCCAGTTTTACTAACTCTGTGATTCACATCTGTGACTACTCCAGCCAACTTGATTTCCTTATTAAGATGCTCTTCAATTCTTGACATCTGCCTCAAATCTGAATTACAAAAGGACTTGATCTCCAATTTGAAATCGTCCAGAGGGTGACCCGATAAGAAGAGTCCCACCACTTCTTTTTCAGCTTTTAAAGTGCGCATGGTATGCCAGGGCTCACAGGGGGGCACTTCTGGTTCTGGAATCTGGACGTCGCTGGATTCGCCAAATAAACTCACTTGAGCCGAGTTTTTGTTGTCCTGATATCTTGAAGCGTATTTGATCACCTTTTCTAAAAACGTGAGTTCTCCATCGGTAACTTGAAAATACTGAGCGCGATGCACCTCACCTAAACCATCAAAAGCTCCGGCATATGCCAAGCTTTCAAAGGCCTTTTTATTGGCTGCCCGCAGATCGATACGCTTAGCTAAATCGAAAATAGACAGGTAATCTCCATCCTTCTTCCGATGCTCTACAATGGTATTGACAGCTCCGCCACCAACCCCTTTGATGGCTCCCATACCAAAACGAACCGCATTGTCCTTATTCACAGAGAATTTATAATAAGATTCATTTACATCTGGCCCCAACACCTCCAAGCCCATACGCTTGCACTCTTCCATAAAGAAGGTCACTTTCTTGATGTCATTCATGTTATTTGAAAGTACAGCCGCCATGTATTCAGCAGGATAATGGGCTTTTAAATAAGCGGTTTGATAAGCCACAAAGGCATAACAGGTCGAATGGGATTTATTGAAGGCATAACTCGCAAATGCTTCCCAGTCTTTCCAGATTTTCTCCAGCTTCTCTTCATCATGTCCATTATCTTTCGCCTGATTGATGAACTTAGGCTTCAGCTTAGCCAATACATCCTTCAGCTTTTTACCCATGGCTTTACGCAGGACATCGGCTTCACCTTTGGTAAAACTTGCCAGCTTTTGAGATAATAACATCACTTGCTCCTGATATACTGTAATCCCATAGGTTTCCTCCAGGTACTCCTGCATCACAGGTAAATCATAAGTGATCTCTTCTTCTCCATGCTTCCGCTTAATGAAACTAGGAATGTATTCCATCGGTCCAGGTCGGTATAAGGCATTCATCGCAATCAGATCCTCAAAAACCGTCGGCTTGAGATCTTTCATATGTTTTTGCATGCCAGGTGACTCGTATTGAAAAATCCCTACGGTTTCTCCGCGCTGGAAAAGCTCGTAAGTTTTCTCATCATCCAGCGGAAAAGCTTCAGGGTCTAACTCCAGACCATGCCGGGCTCTTACAATTTCGACGGTATCTTTAATCAGGGTTAGCGTCTTCAGACCAAGAAAGTCCATTTTCAGCAGACCCGCATCTTCCACCACCGAGTTATCGAATTGTGTCACATAAAGATTAGAGTCTTTGGCTACAGAAACAGGAACAAACTTGGTGATATCGTCTGGGGTGATGATCACCCCACAGGCATGAATCCCTGTATTTCGCACAGAGCCTTCTAAGATTCTGGCCTGGTTAACCGTTTCTGCTTCAGGAGAATCCTGTTCTGAAAGACTTATTAATTCGAGGACTTTATCCACATCTTCTGATCTGAATTTGGAACGTATGCCTTTTTCGTCCATACCAAAAATCTTCCCTAGCTTAGACATATCAGGAATCAGTTTGGCAATGCGATCGGCTTCATAAAGCGGAAGGTCCAAGACCCTAGCGGTATCCCGGATAGCCGATTTGGCGGCCATCGTACCGTAAGTAATGATCTGCGCCACCTGATTCTCTCCGTATTTGTCGATGACATAATCCATGACTTTACTCCGACCTTCATCATCAAAGTCGATATCGATATCGGGCATACTCACCCGCTCTGGATTCAAAAACCGCTCAAAAAGGAGATCGTATTTAATCGGATCAATATTGGTGATTTTGAGACAATAGGCCACAGCACTTCCAGCAGCTGAACCCCGACCGGGGCCAACGGAAACCCCCATTTTTCTGGCTTCCCTAATAAAATCTTCAACAATCAAAAAATAGCCGGGATAGCCGGTATTGGCAATGACCGATAATTCAAACTCTAGACGTTCTTTGATGACTTCACTTAGCTCACCGTAGCGTTCTTTAGCTCCTTCAAAAGTCAGATGTTTTAAATAGGCATTCTCGCCTCGTTTGCCGCCATCTTCATTATCCTCAGCGTCCAGAAAACGCTCTGGAATCGAAAAGGCTGGTAGTAAGACATCTCTCGCCAAGTCATAAGCTTCAACCTTTTCAGCAATTCTTTCGGTATTGGAAATGGCTTCAGGCAAATCCTTAAACAAGGATTTCATCTCCTCGGCCGATTTGAAATAGTAATGATCGTTTGGTAATCCATAGCGGTAACCTCGACCTCGCCCAATGGGTGTCGCCTGCTTCTCCCCATCTTTTACACAGAGCAAAATGTCGTGAGCATTGGCATCTTTCTGCTCGGCGTAATAGGTGTTATTGGTGGCTACAAGATTGATGTCATGTTGCTGAGCTAATCGAATTAGGGCTTCATTGGCTCGGTCTTCATCTTCCTGCTCATGGCGCATGATCTCTACATAGAAATCATCGCCAAAGGTGTCTTTCCACCAGACCAAAGCCTCTTCCGCCTGCTTTTCTCCAATATTTAATAGCTTGCTGGCAATCTCTCCGTACATACTCCCCGAAAGCACAATCAAATCCTCTTTATAGGTTTCGATGACCTTTTTATCTATTCTTGGGACGTAGTAAAAGCCTTTGGTAAATCCTATGGAGGACATCTTTGCCAGATTATGGTAGCCCTTTTTATTTTTAGCTAAAATAACCACCTGATAGCCATTGTCTTTATGAGATTTATCGAGGTGATCCTCACACACAAAAAACTCACATCCAACAATGGGTTTAATAGGCTGGGAGGCATTGTCCTCATCATTAGTAATACTGGCATTATGTTTTTTAACAGCATTTACAAAATGAAATGCTCCCATCATATTCGCATGATCGGTAATGGCTACGGCAGGCATTTGGTGCTTTGCTGCTGCTGCAACAAGGTCGAGTACGGCCGTTGTAGATTGCAGAACAGAGAACTGGGTGTGGTTATGCAAGTGCACAAAACTCGACTCCTTTAACTGGACCAGATTTTCATCAAGTTCAGCTTTAGAGGGTGTATTTTCTTCTGATTTTGCTTCCTGCTTTTGCTTAAGCTTTTGAGAGGCCTTTTTTAAATTGACATGATTGAGACCAACTTTTTCAATAGGCTGAGAGTGCTTAGCCTTAAACTCCTGAAGATAACCAGGCTGAGCTTGCAACTCTTTTTCATTATAATTTCCGATACGAATTAACTCTAAGAAACAACGTGTTGTTGCCTCCACATCGGCAGTGGCGTTGTGGGCTTCGCTAAACGGTTCCCCAAACAAATGCTGGTGAAGTTCGGTCAAGGTTGGTAGTTTAAATTTCCCGCCTCGTCCACCTGGAATCTGGCAAAGCTGAGCCGTTTTTTCGGTACAGGTATCCAAGACAGGCATAGACCCCATAGGAGATTCCAGCTGCGCTCTATGGAATTCTGCTCCCATCACATTGACGTCAAATCCTACATTTTGGCCAACAACAAACTTGGATTTTAAAAGCGCTTCATTAAACTCCTCCAGCACATAAGTTAGTGACTCCCCTTCTTCTTCTGCCAGAGCTGTGGATATCCCATGAATTCGTTCTGCATCATATGGAATATCGAAACCCTCCGGGGTGATAAGATAGTCCTTGGCCTCCACCAGATTCCCCCATTCATCGTGCACCTGCCAGGCAATTTGTATCGCTCTTGGCCAATTATCGGTGTCGGTTACAGGGGCATTCCAGCGTTTGGGTAGGCCTGTGGTTTCAGTATCAAAAATGATGTACATGGAGCAGAATTTTAAACTATAAAATTAGCAAAAAACAGAAGTTAAATGAGGGTTTATTCTGAATTTGTGCTTGAAAGATTTTATGCTTTTAGACAGTAAGCTTTCAGTCTTGTGTTCACCTGAATTTAAGGTCTGGAGTACAAGGTAAAAACTAGATATATTCGACAACATGATGAATTTGCAAGCCTGAAACCTCCAGAATGAAAATATTAGGGCGATGCCCCTTTTAAAATTCACCATCAAAATTCAATAATATCAAAAATCCATGAAGATTACAGGGCTACGCCCCTCCATTCAGGTTTGCGTCTTAATCATGCTATGAAGATCCAGGGGGCTAGCGCCCCCTTTTACCTACATCACTATGGCCGAATTTTTTTCAAAATCTATAAAGATTACAGGGCTAACGCCACTATATTGAAATTTACTTCACAATCATTGCTATGAAGATAACAGGGCTAGCGCCCCTTTAACCATTATCGCTATAATTAAATGTAATCCTAAAATTTATCAAAATTACAGGACCACTAATCCTTTATTTACAACATATAAACATGTTAATAATATTGCTATGTAAATGGCAGGGCGATGCCTCTTATTTAATTGTAAATCAACGCTCGATGAACACAGGGCTAAAGCCCCTTTATCGAAATTTACGTCAAAAATATTTTCTACAAAGATTTTAAGGCTTACGCCCCTCATGAGAACTTATTTCACATTATTACAATAAAATTCAAGAGACAATAAACACTTTTATACAAACTAGAACTCATATTATCAAATACCTTGAAGCGCAATGATTACAGGGCTTACTCTCCCACATTCTAGTTTACGTCAAAATTATTGCTACTAAGATATCAAAACAAAAGCTCATTTTCTACATTCCAATTTTATATCAAAATTTGGGGCAGAGCCCCCTAAATCTTCTTAAGTTCAATATAACCTTACCTTCAAGAGGGGCGTAGCCCTGATATCTTACTTACAGCCTTATCCATCGTACCACTCAAACACGTATCTAGTATCATAATCCACTTCAAATTTTTTCAATAGTGATAAATATTCTTCTCTAAAAGATTGCTTTTTATGGTGTTCTGGCTGATTCAACACATACTTCACTACTCGATCAATGTGAGATTTAGAATAAGTGAATGCTCCAAAACCTTTTTGCCAGTTGAATTGTCCCTTGATAAATCTCTTCTCATTGATCCATTTTGAAGACCCAGATTTGACCTGTTCCATCAACTTAGATGGAGAGATATTAGGGTGCATACCGATAAAGATATGCGTATGGTCTGGATTACAATAGATTGCATAAGTTCTACAATTGTGATGAGAAACGATCCCACACATCACCTTTTCTAATTCTTCCCTGAAAGATTCCTTAACAAGATTTTGCCGACCTTTAACCGAAAAAACAAATTGAATGTATAATTGCGTGTAGGTATTTGCCATTGCTTTTAATATGACAGATCTATACCTCTAATATAAATCAAAAAATGATATAGAGATGTCAGGGCGATGCCCCTTTTAAAATTCACCATCAAAATTCAATAATATCCAAAATCCATGAAGATTACAGGGCTACGCTCCTCCATTCAGATTTGCGTCTTAATCATGCTATGAAGATTCAGGGGGCTAGAGCCCCCTTTTACCTACATCACTATGGCCGAATTTTTTTCAAAATCTATGAAGATTACAGGGCTAACGCCACTTCATTCATAATATAATAAAGGCACAAATAAATAGTTCGATAAAGATAAAAGGGCTACACCCCCTCAACTGGAATACCGAAATATTGCAAAATACATTACGACACTAAACCTTTAAAATTAAACACGTCTACAAAATCACTCACTGATGATTTTATGCTGATGGCTAATCGACTCTTCATGGATTGCCTTCAGGATTTTGGTGATGAATTCTTCGCTTAAATTATGCTCTGCTCCAGCGGCAATCATCGTGTCCAAAATAAAGTTCCAGCGCTTGGCCTGAAGAATAGCCACATTGTTTTTCTTTTTTAAGTCTCCGATTTCATCGGCAATGCCCATACGTTTTCCCATCAGATCGATCAACTGATGATCTACGACATCTATTTTAGTTCTAAGGGTTTGGAGTTTATTCTGAAAGGCTGTAGCTTCGGTAAATTCTTTTCTCATCTTTAAATCGATCGTCATTTGGTCTAAAGCTTTAGGGGTAATTTGCTGCTTAGCATCGCTCCAGGCATTGTCTGGATCGAAGTGGGTTTCAACCATGATACCATCAAAATTGAGGTCCAGTCCAGTCTGGCAGATATCAAAAATAATATCTCGGCGTCCCGCAATATGAGAGGGATCCAGAATGATAGGCAAATCAGGATATTCGGTCTGCAAGTCAATGGCGATCTGCCACTCCGGATTATTTCTGTATTTGGTTTTTTCATAAGTAGAAAAACCTCTGTGAATTACCCCTAAATTTTTGATATTGGCATCGTAAAGGCGTTCTACTGCACCTAACCAAAGCGATAGGTCTGGGTTAACGGGGTTTTTCACCAGAACCGTTTTATCGGTTCCCTTCAGGGCGTCTGCAATTTCCTGAACAATAAACGGACTGACTGTACTTCTGGCTCCAATCCACAAGACGTCAATATCTGCTTTCAAGGCGAGTTCTACATGAGTTTTATTGGCCACTTCAGTAGCCAGCTTCATCCCGGTTTCTGCCTTGGCTGTTTTGAGCCATTCCAAGCCTATCGCCCCTACACCTTCAAAATTTCCAGGCCGTGTTCTCGGTTTCCAGATACCCGCCCGCATTACACTGGTATCGGTATCCTTAAGTTGATGGGCTATTTTGACCACCTGGTCTTCAGTTTCTGCACTACATGGCCCTGCAATCACTAAGGGATGATCCAGGTTGAACGCGTCTAGCCATTGGCGTTGTGTGTTGTTGATTTCCATAATCTTACTTGTTTAAAATTCCGTTTAAAATTGGTTTTAGTGAATTAATTTCAGCCAGCTGCTGATGTATATCTGAATAACTTTTATCTTCGAGTTGAGCTTTGAAAGCTTTTAAATTTTCTATGTATTCTTCCAGAGCTTGAACTACTTCCTCTTGATTTTCTTTAAAAATGGCTGTCCAGGTGACGGGATTTGATTTGGCCAGTCGAACGGTGGAAGCAAAGCCACTACCTGCCAAATCAAAAATGGTCTTGTCGTTTTGTTCTACCTGAAGCACAGTTTTTCCCAGCATAAAAGAACTAATATGCGACAAGTGAGACACATAAGCCAAATGCTTATCATGACCTCTCGCTGTCATATACTTCAGTTTCATGCGCAAGGGCGCTATCAATCCTTTAGCGCGTTCATGAAGCTCTGGTCTTGTAGCCTCAGCATCACAAAAAATCATGGTGTTTTCTCTAAATAAAGAAGCAAATGCAGCTTCCGGACCAGAAAACTCTGTCCCTGCGATAGGGTGTGCTGCCAAGAACTGATCGCGCTTGGGGTGATCTGCAATAGCCTCGCAAAGCTGGCCTTTGGTAGACCCCATATCCATCACCAAAGCTTTGGAGTGGACTTGGTTTAATATATTCTGAATTACATGAGCTGACTTATCTACGGGTATAGAGACCACTACAACATCCATTTCTGAGAACTGATTCTCCTCCAAAACCTCATCAATAATTCCAAGCTTAAGGGCTTTATCGGTATGTTCTGGATGGTTATCAATTCCAAAGCGCTTGATAGACGGAAAATTGAGTTTTAAAGACAAAGCAAACGATCCTCCAATAAGGCCTAAACCAACGATTGCTACTTTCATAGGACTTTTGGATTTAAGATTCTTTGTTTACACTCATTCAATTCCTCGACAGGCAGACAGAGTGAAAACCGCAAATACTTCAGCCCATTTGAGCCGAAGACTGTACCCGGAGTCACAAAAATGTCGCGGTCGTAAAGCAATTCATCTGCCAGGTCTTCAGCAGTCTGGCTGGAATTAATTTTTGCCCAGACAAATAAACCTACTGCAGACCTGTTGTAAGATAAATTCAAGGCATCACATATCTCCCAAACCAGACTTCTCCTCATTTTGTAAATACTGTTTTGTTGATCAAACCATGATGTTTTCAAGCGAAGTGCTTTTGCGGCTGCTTTTTGAATGGGTAGAAACATACCACTGTCCATATTGCTTTTCACCTTGAGTACTGCAGAAATGAATTCTGGATTACCCACTAAAAAACCTACGCGAAAGCCTGCAAGGTTGAAGGATTTACTCAAGGAATTTAATTCCAGGCAGATGTCTTCTGCTCCTTCCAATTGAAAGATGGAAAATTTGTCTTCTGTCAAAACCATGCTATAAGGATTGTCGTTGACTAATAAAATATCATTGGACTTAGCAAACAGAATCAATTCCTGGAGTTTTGCTTTCTCAACCGATTGCCCTGTTGGCATATTCGGGTAATTGATCCACATGACTTTAACTTTAGAAAGGTCTAAACGATTGAGTTCTTCTACATCCGGATGCCATGCGTTTTCGGCTCTTAATTTGTATGTGACCAGTTCTGCATTCAAGAGTTTTGTAGCGGCCTGGTAGGTAGGATATCCAGGATTGGGGACTAAAACTTTGTCTCCTTCATTCAAAAAGGCCATAGAAATCAAGGCTATTCCTTCCTTGGATCCCATCAAAGGCAAGACTTCCTGATCCTGATTCACAGTAACACCATAATGAGTTGAGTAAAAATTACACATTGCCTCACGAAGTTCATCAAGTCCTTTGTAAGCTTGGTACTGATAAGCTCCAGGAGTTTGAGTAGCCTTCATCAATTCTTCAACTACTTCTTTTGGCGGAGCCAAATCCGGGCTTCCTATACCTAGATTGATGATTGGCTTGCCTTGCTTCTTAAGCTGTGCTACTTCCCTCAACTTTTTACTGAAGTAGTATTCTTTAGTTTCCTGAAGTCGATTGGATACTGAAATCATGACTTTGCACTTTTATATTGACCTACACAGGTCGGATTTATACATTTATTTGAAATAGCACTAAATGCTTTTTTGAAATTTTGTTCCTCTTTAAAACTTACATCTACAATAAAGTTATACCTCCACATATCATTAGGAATAGGAATACTTTGAATTTTGGATAAGTTCAATTCATGGTTTGCCATTACATTCAAAACATGGGCGAGGCTTCCTGATTCGTGAGCAATTTCAAATTGAATTGTTGCTTTATTCACGTCTTTCTTCATTTCTCCCGGTTTTTCAATGACTACAAAACGGGTTTCATTGAGACTATGATTTTGAATATGATCTGCTAGTATTTTCAAATCAAATAATTCTGCTGTACCCTCCGGTACAAGAGCACCTACACCGTAGAGCTGCTGCTGAGCAATTATTTGCGCCGGTAAAGCTGTATCCACATCCTCAATCAAATTGATGTGAATGTGATTGGTAAAAAAGCGACTACACTGGTGCAGAGCCATTTGATGAGATCTTACCTCAACTAAATCTGACAGTTCCTGATTATGAAGCGCTACTAGGTTATGACTTATATTTAGGTAATGTTCTGCTGTGATTTGAAGCTGATGATCTAAAATAAGTCTATAGTTGGGCAGTATACTTCCTGCAATCGAATTCTCTATGGCCATAATTGCCTTTTGAGCTTCTCCTGAAACTACTGCGTGGATCAATCGATGGAACGTTGTACACTCCAGCACGTCAATATGTTCAACCTGAAAAAGCTCTGTAAGTGCTTTGTAGTGATTGGACCCTTTTATACCTTGAATAGCTATTTTCATTTTAAACAAATAAAAAAGCCCCGTAAAAACGAGGCTTTATGTATGATGAATGAATTTATTCCATATCAACCTCGTTTTGCCGAACCAGCAAAATAAAAGTTGAAATAAAAATAAACACGAGTTGTCATAAATAATTTAATAAGTCACTAAAGTAAACTATATTTTGAAAAAACAAACTAAATCCTAAATAAAATTCAATTAATTAATCTTTTAAATACGATTTCTGCCTGGGAATCGTTAAAAATTCCTTTTGTCTTCCGTTGAGATAAATCACTTCATCACCATTATAAAAAGCACCTTCTTCCAGCATGACCCGAAACGGTTTTTCCCATTCTTCTAGATAGACTTCAGCATTCAGCTCTATAGCATAGACGGTGTTGGGATAAAGTTGATAATGTCCAGATCCAGGAACTTCACCCTGGTTGTCCCACATGCCTATAGTAGGCCCGGCAGCATGACCGTGATAACCCATAGGGTGAGTGTAGATGGTTCCATCAATACCTTCAGTTTTCATTTGTGTTCTTGCTGCTTTTAGAATTTCATTACCGGTTCGTCCGGTTTCAAAATTGATCGTTAAGATATCCTGAAGTCTGTTTCCTACAGCCAGGGCCTCTACTAAATATTCTGGCACTTCTTTTTCGTCTGGCTTCAGTACATAAGCTAACTGTTGGGTATCTGTATTTAGTCTTAAATACGTAATACCAAAATCCATGTGCAGTACATCCCCAGGCATAATAACATCAGGATCTGGGTTTTTATCAAATGTTCTTAAGTGTTCTTTGCTTTCTTTACTAGCTCTTTGGATGTCGACTGTAGGATGAAACCAAGCCTGCAATCCCAGAGATCTTATTTTATCTCTGTACCACCACACAACATCTGTGGTGCTGGTGACCCCAGGAGTGATCACTTGTTCAGACAGACCCTCTTGAATGATAGAGTGAGCGATGCTTTGAACATGTTTATAGGTAGCTATTTCTGAGGCTGTTCTGGTTTCTAACCAACCTACAGCAAGGTCTTCTGCAGAGACCAGCTTTTTTTGATAAGATTTTGGTAAGTGCTCGAGAAGTAATTCGTATTCTGTATGATTTAAACCGTCCGCATGACCAAAATCATCTGATATATTGATGCCTATTTTATTGGGCTTCCGCTCTTTGATTAATTCGACCAAACGCTTCCACTGATCGGGTTGAGCTTCTGGATCCCAGGCCTTTTTAAAATGATCTCCCACGTTGTATCGTGCCACTGCAAGAGTTTCAACTTTATCCCTATCCTTTGGTTTGTTCATCAGCAGCATAGTTCTGCGTCTCGCCGCTAACCACGTACTGGGTAATAGGGTTTTAATAACAGGATCTTCGTTATATTCTCTGGAAATCACCAGCCACATATCAATCCCTGCTCTATCCATTACCTGAGGCAATACAGTCTCCAGACGCTCCCCCAGCCACTGATCGATGACTTTGGACTGTTCTTTTTGAGAAAGAATCGCAAAATCCTGAGAAAAAACGCTGAATGTTAAAAATAAAGAGAAGACTAAGCTAATGACTTTCATGAATATCTTTTAAAGTTGAACTCTAAAAGTAGAAAAAAAATCCATAAAAAAAGCCTCTACATTTTTAATTGCAGAGGCTCAATAATATCGTAAACACTAGTTATTAACTAACTGCCTTCAATTTTCTTAAACTCGTGCGCTCAAGGGCTTTTTCCGCATAAGACTTTGTGACTTTAAATTCTGTTTCGTCACTTTCAGGTAAATCGAACATGGCATCGGTGAATATAGCTTCGCAAAGCGAGCGCAAACCTCTTGCACCAAGCTTGTATTCTAAAGCTTTTTCAACTATAAAATCTAGAGCTCCATCTGTAATTTGAAAATCGATGTTATCCATCTCAAATAACTTTTTATACTGCTTGATGATAGCATTTTTAGGCTCCGTCAAAATCAGTCTTAGAGTCTCTTTGTCCAAAGGATCCATATACGTCAATACGGGTAAACGCCCTATAATTTCGGGTATTAAACCATAATCTTTAAGATCTTTAGGGATGATATACTGAAGTATATTTTCTTTGTCTACAGATTCACCAAGCTTAGATGCACCGTATCCTACAGCCTGCATATTCAGACGTTTGGATATATTTTTCTCTATGCCATCAAAAGCACCACCTGCAATAAATAATATATTTTCGGTATCTACTTCAATGAACTTTTGATCTGGATGTTTTCTTCCCCCCTTAGGCGGAACATTAACTGTGGTTCCTTCCAATAATTTTAATAGGGCCTGCTGAACACCTTCACCACTAACATCTCTGGTAATAGACGGATTATCGCTCTTGCGTGCAATTTTATCGATCTCATCAATAAAAACAATACCGTGCTGAGCTTTTTCAACATTATAATCTGCAGCTGCCAACAATTTCGTCAGAATAGTTTCAACATCCTCACCCACATAACCCGCTTCAGTAAGTACTGTAGCATCTACAATCGCTAGAGGAACATTAAGCATTTTGGCAATGGTTTTAGCTACCAGAGTTTTACCTGTACCCGTCTGGCCTGCCATGATGATATTACTTTTTTGGATTTCTATATCATCTTGAGACTTTGGCTGTAACAAACGCTTGTAATGGTTATAAACGGCCACAGACATCACCTTTTTGGTTTGGTCCTGACCTATCACGTAACCATCCAAAAAGTCCTTGATGGCTTTTGGCTTTCTCAATTTTAATTCTGTCGTCAATTCTTCTGTGCTATCCTGTTTAGATTCTTCCAGGACAATGCCGTGAGCCTGCTCGATACAGCGGTCACAAATATGAGCATCTAAGCCTGCGATTAGCAGATTGGTTTCTGCTTTTTTACGCCCACAAAAAGAACATTCTAACTCTTCCTTTGCCATAATTTACTCTCTTGTCAATATTTCATCTATCATACCATATTCTTTGGCAGCCTGAGCTTTCATCCAATAGTCTCTATCACCGTCATTATAAACTTCGTCGTAAGATTTTCCAGAATGTTTTGAGATGATTTTGTATAACTCTTCTTTTAATAATAGAATTTGGTTGGCTGTGATTTCAATATCATCCGCCTGTCCCTGGGCTCCACCCATTGGCTGGTGAATCATCACTCTGGAATGTGGCAATCCACTTCTCTTGCCTGCTGTACCGGCACATAAAAGCACGGCTCCCATTGAAGCAGCAATTCCTGTATTGATTGTCGCCACATCAGGCTTGATGAACTGCATTGTATCATAGATTCCTAATCCGGCATATACGCTTCCTCCTGGAGAATTGATGTAAATCTGAATATCCTTAGACGAATCTGTACTTTCTAAAAATAATAATTGTGCTTGTATGATATTAGCCACCTGATCATTAATAGGGGTTCCTAAAAAAATAATTCTATCCATCATCAATCTGGAAAAGACATCCATAGCCACGGCATTCATCTGGCGTTCTTCAATGATATTTGGTGTCATTGCCGTAGGAATCATACTGGTAATGACTTTATCGTAATAATTAGCATTGACACCTTGGTCTTTGGTGGCAAACTTTTTAAATTCTTTATCTATTTTCATACTAAACTCTATTTTTATAACGAATATAGCTTGAAGCCAAACTCTAGCATCCTTCTTTTACTAAATGTTAACTTCAAGCTATATGCTTTATCTATTATGTAAGATTGATCTATTTGTATATCGTATCTACAAACTCTTTGTAAGTTACTTCTTTTTCGTCAACTTTCATTTTTTCCTTGTAGAGACCAAGTAGCTTCTGAACCATCACTTCCTCAGAAAACTGTCTCACTTGCTCCTGATTGGACATTAGATTCTGCACGATACCATCCATCTGATCTTCTGGAAAATCCATTTGTCCAAACTGCATCATCTGCATTTTGATTTTTTCTTTAGCTACTTTCTTAACGTCTTCTACTTCAACCTTAAGGTCATGATCTTTAGCGATCTTAGCTTCAATCAACTGGTATTTGATGCCTTTTTCGCTCTTCTCATATTCTTCTTTGGCTTCTTCTTCAGTCAATTGCTTTTCACCTTGAGTCTGCAACCATTTTTGTAAAAATTCTGAAGGCAGGTCCATATTTGCCTTTTCTATCAAATGCTCTGTGACATCATTAAAAAACTGCTGATCGCCTTGTTGCTGGAAAGTTTGCTTAGACTGCTCAGCAATCTTTTCTCTGGCTTCTTTTTCTGATGTAACCTCACCTTCTCCAAAGGCTTTGTCGAACAACTCCTGATTCAGCTCTGCTAAAACCTGCTCATTAATCTCCTTGATGGTGAACGTCAGATCTACTTTAAGACCTTCAGCCTTATCTTTTTCGATTCCTAAGTGATTTGCTAAGACATCGTCATCTTTAAATAACTTATTCGACTTTAACGTCACTTGATCACCTACTTTAGCTCCTAAAAGCTCTTTTTTATTGGTTTTTCCATCAATATCCTCAACTTTAAAAGTCGCTTCATTTTCAATACCTTCATCTTCGTTGTGGAAAGTACCAACTACAGTAAATTCTTCTTTGACTTCGTCCTGAGTCACAAGCTTACCGTATTGACGCTGAATGGTTTTTATTTGATTGTCGATCATCTCCTCATCAGCAGAGATATTATAATAAGTCACTGGACCTTTATCTTCGAGGGTCACATCAAATTCTGGAGCTAATCCTAATTCGAATTCAAACGTATAATCATCTGCATCCCAGTTCAAATCATCTTGAGGTTTTGGAAGTGGATTTCCTAAGATATCCAGCTTTTCTTCAGTGATGTATGAATTAAGCGAATCTTGCAACAACTTATTGACCTCATCTACCAATACAGCTTGACCGTACTGTTTTTTGATCATGCCCATTGGCACCATTCCTTTTCTAAATCCAGGAATATTAGCAGTTTTTCTATAATCTTTAAGTACTTTGTCTACCTTTGGACTATAGTCATCTTTTTCAATATTGATCTTTACTACAGAATTCAGTTGATCTTTGTCTTCTCTCGTTATATTCATTCTAAAGGATTATTTTTTTAAAAGTGCAAAATTACAATTTATTTCACTGCTTACCAAGTTTTTATAAACGCTGACAAATCTTAGACCCTTAAATAATTCTAAAAATTAAGACTTGATTTTAGAGGATTATTCTTGAGCTTCGTTTTTGAGTTTGAAGAACATGATCACATCAAAAATAAAGTGGGCGGCCATCGCCGCATAGATATCGATATATGAAAACAGGTAACCAAAGCCTGCGGAGACAAACACGAGGAAGACTCCATAGATTGATTTTTTCCAATCTTTTATGGAAATATACCCGTGAAGCAGAACAAATAGAACAGCTGCGAACCAAAGGCCCAATAATGGCTGAAGTACTCCTCTAAAGAGGATTTCTTCACCAACTCCAGCACAAAATGAATAAAATAGAATATCAGTCCAATGCAGGTCAAGCTCCTTAAACATACTGGTGTAAAATGCATTTGTTAGCCTTAGTGCTGGTAGTTTGAGTAAAAGTATTCCTAGACCAGCACTCAAAGCTCCAAAACCCAGACCTACTGGAAGTGAAATCCACAAATTATCGTATAAAAACATGCTATAATAGTCGATTTCATCTGAAAACAACAAAATGAGGTAAGCGATACCACTAAAGCCAAAAAGGGTAAACACTGATAAAGAAAACATGGTATTTTTAGTCAGCTTCATACCTATGTAGAATTTTAAAGTAGCCAGTATCGATTAGTTTAGAATCTATTATAAATGTCATGAGTTCCAATTCACCTTCTGCCTGAGCGTTCTGCAACAGAGAAGAAAATAGACTGTAAAATGGATAGCAGAATACTGAACAAAACGGCCCACCAAAACCCATCAACCTCGAACCCGCTGATGAGCCCATCAGCCATTAAAATGATAAGTGCATTGATAACAAGCAAAAATAAGCCGAAGGTAAGGACGGTCACCGGAAGTGTAAAGATGAGGAGTATGGGTTTTACGAAAATGTTGAGCAGGGCTAAAATAGCAGCAACAACTATGGATGTAAAAAAATCTTCTACATAAACGCCTCCCAGGATATTAGATAAAATCAAAACGATTATGCCTGTCAATATGATTTGTAACAAGGTTTTCATGAAGTTAGGTTTAGGTTGATATCAAAAATAGAAAAACTGCTTCGATCCGAAGAGTGAAGCAGTTTTTTTAAGAGTTTAAGTTAAAACTTAGTTGACGTCGTCGCTTAAGGTAATGGTGCCATAGTCTCCAAGATTGACTTCTGGAAGGTCTGAACCATAGGTCCTATTGATCGCTCTTAAGGTTTCATTGGCTACCAACGCATATCCTCTTGGTGTTAAATGCACACCATCTAAAGAAAATCCACCACCAGTGACAAAATCTGAAGTGATTATACCTCCTGGAAAACTAACGCCTTGACTTACAGTTTGTAAAAGTCCATCAACATCGACAAAGGCTAAATTATTAGCCTGTGCAAGGCCTTGAATTGTTGCATTGTAAGAAGCCCTAGCATTATCGATCAAACTGATTTCATTTGTCGTCAACACAAACTGATCTGCCAAAGGAAGAGTGATCCCCTGCGCAGAAAATTGTCCTGCCACTTCTTGAGGAAATCCTTGTGCTACAAGGCTAGCAACACGATTTGTATCTATATTTCCAATTACTGAGCTGCTAGTTAATAAGATCAAATCTTCTGGCTGAGCCTGTCTAGCTTGTCCATACGTATCTCCGAGTACAGCCGCAACTTGTGGAGCTGCTGCAGCAGGAAGTCCAAAGCTTTGCACCAATTGGATAAACTGTGGATTTGGAGCTAAGGCGCCCTCAATCTGTGCCGATAAATCTGTAAGAGATTCATCTTCAATTACCACTGCACTTGCTGCATCCGTAGAAAATTCAATGACTCGATTTGGCTGTTGCAGTGCTAAGAATACCTGATTTATGGCGCCATAAACCATGTTTAAGGTTGGGATTTGCGCTGCAAATGTAGGATCTGTAGGATCTAAAGGACTTGTTGGAACAGTTGTAAAAAATGGGATATCCGTCACATCTGGAATGTTATACACTACACCACCTGATGCTGATGCTGTTAAGCCCTCAATAAGCTGACTGTATGCACCTGCAAAAACGTTGGGGTCTGAAATATCATTGGAAGCGTAGGTTAAAGGATCGATATTACCAGTCTGATCAATTCCTGTACCACCACTTGTCGCAAAACCTAAGATATCGTTATTTCCAATCCAAAGTGAAAAGAAAGAAGGACTTTGTGCTGTAGCATCAGCAAGAATTGTGGTCTCCGGAGAGGATGCAAATCTGACAAAATAAGGATTAGCCTGTCCAGTTGAAACTCCTGCTACATTTCCATAACCTGGAGCTAACAGATGAAAACTTTTGGCACCAGGAACCCCCATATTATTGAAAGGCCCCTCTAACGTATTGGTGATCTCTGTTTGAGGATCTCCAGCGAGAGGCTGTGGACCAACGGGATTGCCTTCATTGGAAGATAACACCAATCTGTTTTGAAATCTATTGTTGCCTTCAGCATCTAAAATCGGATTTCCATTAAGTAAAAGACCTCCAAGATTATCTGCCATAAGCGGTTGAGAGAATTCTCCACCCCCTACTAGTTCAAACTGTCCTGCTAAAATGTTGGGATATGAATTTTGTTGCCCTTGAATATACAAGGCGTTATCAGCAAATCCAGCTGTAAGGGAGTTTCCAACAGCTACATAAGTTGAGAAGTCGGCTTCCCCTTGTGTGTAAACTTCATTTTCTTCAATTCCGCTATCAAACTCAGGCTCACAGCCCATAAGTCCGAGCGCTAACAATGGTAAGTATTTTATATAGTTTTTCATCTTTCAATTATAATTTATAAGTTACACCAATACCTGGCAAAAGTGCGTTGGATTTGTATGTGCCTCTAAAGGGAACACTTTGACCATTCTCAACGTAAGAATCATAAGACGCATCTACCTCCTTGAATCTTAAATACAAGAATGACGCATCAATGGCAAATTTTTCTGAGACTTGGAAAGATAAGCCAGCCGTATAGCCATTACCATCATTTCTTGGGGTTTCAGGAGCAAAGAAGCCTTCCTGAACAGGAGACTCATCAAAGTAATAGCCTACTCTAAGCATCAGGTTGTCGGTCGCTTTGTACTGAGCACCAAATCTATAAGTAGAAGCGTTTTTATAATTTCTAGGATTGATGGAAGTCGGCACATTTGGGTCTGCAAAATCAATATCTAATGAATTATAAACATCCCAGAAGGCACGTTGATAATCAAAAGCGAATAACCAGTTCTCATTAGGCTGATAGGCAAAACCCATCGTCAGCTCTGCTGGAAGTGGCAGTGTTGCATCGAAGGCCGTAGTTCCATTCTGAGGCGTTAAAGTAGAGTTTGGAAAATTAGCGAAGGTCGCCTCTCCACCTTCTGCATTGAGAAGGATTTCAGAACGGTAGTTGAAGCCAATTCTCAATTCTTCAACAGGAGTAAACATAAAACTTGCACTCCAACCTGTGTTGGTTACACCAGAATCATCTATTGTAATATTGGACCTGTTACCTTGTTCATCGGTAAGGGTTCTGTTGGCATTTCTATTGAAATTGACATTTCCCGTCACGAAGATGGGCCCACCTCCAATACTAAAATGTTCTGATAATTTTAAGGACACCAAAGGCTGAATAAAAATAGCAGCAAGCTCGATATCATTAACCAGGTGTGAACCTGCCCAATCTTGCTCCCACTCCACAGAACTACCAAAAGGTGTAGACACAGATAAGCCTAAGCTCATCCATTCTGTGACCTTATAAGCCGCGTGAAAATAAAAAGGAGTTCCCGGGTCTTGCTGGGTTTCCGCAAACTGACCCGTCGAGGTATTCTGCCATTTTACATTGGAAAACACGCCTGTTATTCCGGCAGAAACGGTGAATTTATCTTCCAGATACACCAATCCGGAAGGGTTGAAAAAAGCGGTTTCGGCACTGTTCACTACTCCTACTCCTGCATGTCCCATAGCAAGAGCTCTCTGTCCTTGAGCGGCTACTCTATAACCACCTGCATAAGCTGATGCTGTAGCTAAAATAAGAAGCAAACCTGAAATTAAAAAGTTCTTCATATTATCATTATTTGTTTATGAAATTCAAAAATTCTAAGCCAAATTTATCATTAATTAGGAATCTCACAACATCAGAAATGCATTCTTTATTAGCTTGAGGTCAAAAATACTGGTAAATATCTGACCCTTAGATAAATGAAAATATCATTGATTTTTGAAAACAAAAAACCAAAGAAAACTCTATTTGTAATAAAGTTTCTTTGGTTTTAGAACCTTAGTAGTTATTATGCCAACAGGTAGATTATTCTAATAATGATGGCGAGTATGTTACATTAAAATTGGATATGTCTACTAAATTTCCAGAAGCTTCAAAATTGGTCTCGTAAGTGGAGTCAATAGCCTTTAGGATTTCGTTCGCAATCAAAGCATATCCACGTGAGGTTGGGTGAACTCCATCAAGAGAAAAAGCACCGCCTGTGACGAGGTCTGAACTTAAAGTCAGATTATTTTGACTCACCCCAACGGTGGCAATTTGATCCAGCAAAGCATTAGCATCCAATAAGGCAAATCCGTTAGCGGTAGCCGCTTCACTAATCACCTGATTGAATTCTACTGTGGCATTAAATATTTCGTCTTGTTCTTCTGGAAGTAAAACCCACTTATCCTCCAATGGAAGTGAAATACCTTCAACAGAAAATTGCCCCGCTAAAGTTTGAGGGAGTCCCTGAGATACTAAAAAAGCAACACTTGAGGTATTCACCGTACCAATAACAGAACTGCTTGGCAAAACCAAAAGATCATTTGCGGTAGCTTGTCTGGCTTGTCCGTAAGCATTTCCAAGGAGTCCGGCAACCTGTGGAGCTGCCTGTTCCGGCAGTCCTAGACTTACCACAAATGCTATAAATTCTGGATTTGGAGCTAAAGCCCCGGCGATTTCAGCCGATAAATCTGTAAGATTTTCATCCTCTATGACTACTGCATTAGCAGCTTCTGTAGTAAACTCTATAATTCTATCTGTTTCTCCCAAGGCCTGAAATACTTGATTTACTGTCCCATAAATGGAGTTCAAAGTAGGAATCTGATCTCCAAAATCAGGATTTGATGGGTCTAATGGATCGTGAGGCACAGTTGTAAAATGAGGAATAGCAGTTACATTTGGAATATTACCTAAAACACCTTGTAGATCTGGAAGATTACCAACTAAGGAGCCCACAATAGCTTGGTAAGTTTGCTGAAAGCCAACTCCTGGAGGTCCTTCCAAAGGAGTGATAGGGTCAGATCCATCTCCGCCAGATAAAGCGTAACCTAAGACATCATTATTTCCTATCCATAAAGAAACAAATGAAGGCTGTTGAGCAATAGCATCTGTTAAGATTGAGGTTCCTGGTGAACTTGCCATTCTTACAAAATAAGGATTTGCTGTAGGAGGATTGGATACCACCCCAGAAAAATCCCCGTAGCCGGGCGCCAATAAATGGAAGCTTTTTGCTCCTGGCACACCAAGATTGTTAAACGGTCCGCTAGGATTATTGCTTAAAACGTCGGTTGTTGGCTGCACACCACTTACCACTTGCGTTAAGGGCACTGGTCCTGAACCGTCGAATACCAATCTTGGTCCAAATCCAGGAAGTGGATTACCTCCAGCTAAAAGCCCACCTATGTTATCATTCATTAATGGCTGAGTGAAAGACCCGCCATTGGCTAGCATAGAGAATTGTTCTGCTAATATAGATGGCATAGAATTTTGCTGAGAAATACGATATAATGCACCATCAGAAAATCCAGCTGTTAATGAATTACCTAGGGAGACATAAGTCGAAAAGTCTGCATTCCCATTTGTAAATTCTTCAAAGTTTTCTTCGTTATCTTGAGATGCTCTTTCTTTCAAGTCTTCAAAAGCATCATTTTCACATGCTGATAAGCTTAATATTAAAAAAGCAAACAGAAAGTATTTAGAATTTTTCATCAAAATTAGTTTTAAAAGTTATTTATGGTTAGTGAGATATAGTATTGAGATCCTATAAAACCAGTACCAAATGCGGTAAAATATTCGTCCTGTAATAAATTGGCTGCACCTAGTTTGAGCGTTGACTTATATTTTGGAATTCTGTAATTGACTTGAGCATCAAAAACATTGAAGGAAGGAACAACTCCATCTCCAAAACTCGCTTCCCAGAAATAAGTGTCTCTCCATCTCCAGGATACATTGAATCCAAAGTTTTCAAATAAATCTGTATGGCCAAATGAAGTTTTTACCTGGTGTTCTGGAGTGTTGAATCCTAACCTTACATTAGGATTTGCTGCCACATCAAAGTCTAATAAAGCGTAAGTATAATTAGTACTTAAATCAAATCCATTTAAAACCTTTGTAGATAAACCAATGGCCCCACCATAAGATCTAACTTCCTCTTCGGTATTGGTGTAAGTTTGAAATACCTGAAAATCTCCATTGGCAATGGCAGCTACAGCTAGTGGTGTATTGGTCCCTGGAACTGTTTCGGTCAATTCTACATCGCCGTAAAATGGAGCGATGACATTTTCATTGGATAAGAAATCCTGATATATATTGTAGTAGACAGAAGCATCGAGTACTATTCCAGCTTCTTTACCTCTATAGCCAATTTCAAAAGAAGATACCTGCTCTGGTGTTGCCAAACTTGAGTTTCCTATCTCAAGATCAGCCGGATTTCCGGATTGAGAAAAATCCTGACTCACAGAATTTGCTGTAAATGAATTTTCGTAAGCTCCAGTTCCATCCAAATCAAGTGTAGGCGATCCCAATATAGCAGCACCAAATGGACTTAAATTTCCATCGGCAACACTAAATTGCTTCGAATATCTTTCTGGGTTATCAAATGCACCACCAATTAAAACAGCTCTACCAACATCTAGACCAATATAAAGATCCTGAGTTGTTGGATTTCTAAAACCGGTTTGAAAAGAAGCCCGGATGTTATGATCTTTCGCAATGGTAAACCCTGCAGAAAGTCGTGGAGAAAAGAAACCATCGAATAATTCTGATTTATCATATCGAAGAGATCCTGTAAGTTTCAATTTTACCAAGTCAGAGATATCAACATCTTTTTGAACTTGAGTATACAAACCGAACTCTGAATAACCTATACTTCCATCGGTATCGGTATATATCGTACCTCCTGAATTGAGTTCGTAAACCCTCAAAGATCCACCGACCTGGACTTCTGCAAAGTCCCATAAATGTCCGAAATTATAATTGGCATCCGAATGGTAAAATCTGGAGTTGTCTTGAAATTGTGATCCTTCACTCAAATCCGGATTTGATGTTACCTCATTGAAAGCGTTTTGAAATTCCTGTGTTCCTGGAATAAGTCTTCCTTCATCTGCAACAGCTCTTGCTGTATTATGCTTCTCTTGTGTTGTAAGACCTAATGGATTACCGGCCAATTCTATACCGGCGTATGTCTGTATATAATCTCCAAACCAGTCGGCATCACTTTTCCAAGCTCGATTGATATTAATTCCTGTAAAGACCATATCGTAAGAATCTCCAGCATCATCTTTGTTAACATAAGCTCTAACAAAGAAATTGTTGTTCTTCACTTCTATTTTATGCTGCTGAAGTATAAAGTTTTTGATGTTATACCGGTTGGCTCCCTGATAAATGGTATTACCACTACCAATTTTCCCGACATATTGGATTTCAAAATCATCTGCCCAAGGTCTATAATAAAGTCCCCAGTCTGCCTTCAAACTTTCAGCATTATAGTTGGTAAGGTCTACCTCATTATAACCAGTCCTACTTACTTCAACATCAGGTATTATACCAAGTCCACCTGAGGCCGTTCTTATATTGGTAGATACCTCATCTCCGTAAACATTGATCCCGTCATAATCTGTATCTGCACGCGTTAACCCTCTATTCAACTTATCTTCACGGTTGGTCGCCCACCAGTCTGTACCTTTGAGGTAACCCAGGTTGACCTTAGCAGCAAATTTGTCGCTAAACTTATGGGCAATTCGTACACCAACGTCCGTAAAAGAATTGTCTCCAGCAGCATCCTGAGAGGTAATACCTTGTTTAACATAACCGCTAATTCCGGAAAAATCGAAGGGATTTTTACTTCTCATAAATAGGATCCCGTTAAAAGCATTGGCTCCATAGAGCCCCGAAGAAGCACCCGGTAGGATCTCAACACTTTGTACATCGGTCTCAATCATCCCGATTAAGTTTCCAAGTGGAAAATTAAGAGCGGGAGCTGAGTTATCCATACCGTCCACAAGTTGCATGAATCTCGCATTGGCAAAACCCGCAAAACCCCTGGTGTTGATCGATTTGAAGGTAAGACTGTTTTTATTGATGTCTACACCTTTTAAATTTTCAAGCCCTCCATAAAAATCTGCTGAAGCAGTTTGACGAACCTCTTTAATTCCAAAGCGTTCCACTGTTACTGGCGATTCGAAAATACGCTCTGGTGTTCTTGATGCTGAAATCACAACTTCGTCTAATTCGCTGCTCAGCTTTAACCTTACGTTAATGGTTTCAGACTTGTTTTCAACTCTAACGATTGAGTTTTCAAAACCAGTAAAAGAAATCACAATATCAAAAGGAGGCTCTCGATCGGTAGATAGTTCAAATCTACCTTCAAAATCTGAAGTTGTTCCTTCATCAGAATCAGCTACTAAAACATTAGCTCCCGGTAACGGAACGCCTGAATTATCTTTTATGGTTCCTTTTATCACAGTTTGAGAAAAGGAAGACAGGCAAAACATTAAAAAAAGAAGATTTAATATAGATCTCATAGTTATAAATTATTTAGTTAAAGCTAAACTAAATAATTAATATTTAATTAACTATATTAAATTTGAGAAATATAGGGTAAATTGACTTATTTTTTAGTTATACACTAATTAATTAAAAAAATAATTATCGATAACAGTATAAAGATGAAATGAATTCACATATTAAATAAATAGCTCAATATCCCAAAAAGTGAATAGATGTAAAGCATTTTGATAGTATTTTAAGTATTATACTCTTTTTGGATAAATGTGTTCAAGGACTGCCTACAGACAAGGCAAGAGATTTATGCTTTTTTTAAATACTCCAAACTTAAGTCATAAAACTCCTGTCTTTTTTCTGCGTGAATCCAGTGTCCAGCATTAGCAACGGTTTCGATGCGATAATTTTCGAAATGCTTTTGGATTTGATCTTTATCGCTGTCCTTTATATATGGTGATCTACCACCTCTTATGAACAAGGTTTCTTTTGGATATGTCGCTCCCAACGGTAAAGCTTTACCTATCTCTAAAATATTGGAATGTAGCGCTTTAAGGTTCATCCGTAAAGCCATCTCATTTTGAGTTTTCCAATACAAGTTTTTCAGCAAGAATTGTCTCACAGGCAGCTCCTTAATGTACTTGGCTAATAAGTCATCGGCGTCTGTTCTTGAAGATAGTTTGGCTTGAGAGACTGCATTGAGGCCTTCTAAAATTTCTTGATGATGAGGCGGATAATACTTCGGAGCTATATCAACAATAATCAACTTGTCGACCTGTCTCGGGTAAAGTGTTGCGAAGCGCATTGCAGTCTTACCCCCCATAGAATGCCCTATAACGGAAGCGCTATTGATGTTTTTCTCTTCTAGATATGCTTTCAAATCTTCTGCTAGGAGCTCATAGTTAAAAGCCTCATCGTGAGGGCTTCTGCCGTGATTTCTTTGATCTAGCAGATGTACTTCAAAACCTTCCTTAGCATAAGAATTGGCAAGCGTTTTCCAATTGTCTCCCATGCCCAAGAACCCGTGAAGTATGATTAAAGGACTTCCATTTCCTTTTATTTTGGAGTGTAATTTCATTTAGCTCAATTTTTCCAGATAAGACTTTACAACAGGCTCGAGCCCGTCGTATAGAGCTTCAGAAATGAGTGCATGCCCTATAGAAACTTCATCTATAAACGGAAGCTTTTCTGCAAAAAATTCAATATTCTCCAATGATAAATCATGACCAGCATTGATGCCTAAGCCCAATTTTTTTGCCTCTTCAGCACAAATAATATAGGCTTGAATCGCTTTCACCTTGTCTTTTGTATAACCTTGAGCATAAGACTCTGTATACAATTCAATTCGATCTGCACCTAGTTCTGCAGCACCGCGTACCATTTCAAGTTCCGGATCTACAAAAATGGAAGTTCTGATGTGATTTGCTTTAAAAGTTGAAAGCACTTCTTTCAGAAAACCTTTATGCTTCACGGTATTCCAACCTGCATTTGAGGTAAGCACATCTTCAGCATCTGGCACTAAAGTGACCTGAGCGGGTTTAGCCTCTAACACCAGGTCGATGAAGTTTTGATTAGGATTTCCTTCAACATTAAATTCTGTAGAAACCACTTTGGTTAAGGCTCTTACATCTGCATAACGGATGTGACGCTCGTCTGGCCTTGGATGAACTGTGATACCTTGAGCACCAAAAGACTCTAAGCGTTTTGCTGCCTCTATGACATCAGGAGTATTTCCTCCTCTCGCATTTCTTAAGGTTGCGATTTTATTAATATTAACACTAAGTCTAATCATTGTTACTTTTTAAACAAAAATACAATCAAATGTAAGACTTTGCTTGTATTTTATGTAATTTGCATGAAAAGATCATGTTATGATTTGGCAAAAATTTATAAATCAATCCATACCTCAAATTAAGGTTTCGGATACGATTTCAGAAATACAAACCACTTTTGGAGATTCAAAATTTAATCACTTACCTGTGTTTAAGAAAGAAATCTTCAAAGGCAGTATCAATAAAGATGATCTCCTTGACTTAAATGCAGACTCGACTCTATCTGAATATAAATATCTTATTGAGGTTTTTTATGTTGAAGGGCATAAAACCAACCTGGATTTAATTCATGAATTTGCAAACCATCAAACCAATGTCCTGCCCATTTTAGATGAGAATAAAAATTATATGGGAGCCATGCTTCTTGAAGAGGTTTTGGATCTCTTTGGAGAAAGTCCTTTCATTGCAAATGAAGGAGAGGTCATGATTTTAAGAAAAGAAAGAGCAAATTTTGCATTTAGTGAAGTAGCACAATTGATCGAAACATTAAACGCCAGAGTTTCTGGCATGTATATCAGTGAACTAACCAATGACTTTGTAGATGTCACTGTAAAAGTGGAACGTCAGGGCATTAACGAAATTCTGCAAACCTTTAGACGTTATGAATATCAAATCGTGAGCCAACATCCCGAAGACCTCTTTGCGGAAGATCTAAGAGAACACTCCGAATATCTTAATAAATACCTCGATATTTAAGTTAGTATGGTTAATCGTGTCGCCATCTTTGGACAATCCTTTTATCCTGAAACTGAAAAATATTTAATTCAGCTTCTTTCAGTTTTAGAGACTCAGCACATTGAAGTAGTGATTGAAAAAGATTACTTTAAGCTGCTTAAAGAAGAAAACTCACTTAAAGATCTCCAAAAGCTAAAAACTTTTGAAACTTTGGATGAAAGCATTGACTTATTTTTTACGATCGGCGGAGACGGTACCATTCTTTCTGCTGCAAAATTTGTGAAGCATCTTAACATCCCGATCATCGGCATAAATACTGGCAGACTTGGATTTCTAGCCACTATACATAAAGATGAAATCAAAAAAAGTATAGAAGACATTCTTGAGGGTCGCTACAAGATTTCTGAACGCTCACTTTTACAAGTCATTTTAGATTCTGACAAGTCTTCGCTAGGAAGTTTTTCTTACGCTTTGAACGATGTAGCCATCAGCCGTAAAGAAACCACTTCGATGATTACAATTGACACCTGGCTGGATGATGAATTTCTAAATGCTTATTGGTCTGATGGCATTATCATTTCCACCCCTACGGGTTCTACCGGATATTCTTTAAGTTGTGGTGGCCCTATTGTAACCCCACAAACCAAAAGTTTCATCATTACTCCCATTGCTCCTCATAATTTGAATGCCAGACCACTGGTTATTCCAGACGATATAGAAATAAAATTCAAAATTTCTGGAAGAGAAAATCAATACCTTATTTCCTTAGATTCAAGACTCGCCAGTTTAAAAAAAGACACTATTATTCGTATTAAAAAAGCCGATTTTAATATAAAATTGGTTTGGCTTCATAATGATAGTTTCATTACGACCTTAAGAAAAAAGCTACTCTGGGGTCAAGATAAGCGTAATTAAAACAATAAATTTTACTTTAAAATGTTTTAAGATACAATTATTGGATTCTAAAGCTCATCAATCCATTATTTATATATTTGCAAACTTTCAGAATTTTATGAGATATATTCTTATTGGCCTCTCTTTTTTTTTAGGAATTCAATTTGTCTCCTCACAGACTTACGAAGCAGGTTTAATGCTTGGAGGAACAAATTATGTGGGAGATGTAGGTTCTACGTCTTTTATGAAACCTGGAGATTATCTCAGCCGAAGTAAGGTATCTTATGGTGCACTTTTAAAATGGAATCGAAGTCCTAGGCATGCTTTCCGATTTAGTGCGATGCGAATTAATTCTTTTGGTAATGATAGGGCTTCTGATGAGCCTAGAAGGTTTGATAGGGATTATAGGTTTGAAACTTCTATAAATGAATTATCTCTTGGCCTGGAATTTAATTTTTTTGAATGGGATCTTCATGAACTCAAGCGACCTTTATTCACCCCTTATATCTACACTGGACCTACTTATTTCTTTTCGAATGAATTCGCTGTTGAAAATAACCAACTTGTAGAAGTTGGATCCATCTCAAATTTTGCCCTACCACTTGTATTTGGTGTTAAAGGTACCCTAAGTAGGCATTGGATTTTAGCAGCAGAATTTGGTGCACGCTACACCTTTACCGATAATTTGGACGGAAGTGCACCTGAAGAAATAAGCAGTCAAACAAATTATCCTACCTTTGGCAATTCTAATATGAACGATTGGTACATATTTACAGGAATAACGCTTACTTACACCTTTGGTCGTAAGCCTTGTTATTGCAATTTTTAGCACATGGATTTTAAGTCAAACATCAACGCCAATAAATTACCCAAACACATTGCCATTATCATGGACGGTAACGGCAGATGGGCCAAAAATCAAGGCTTAATGCGGGTAAAAGGACATGAGAAAGGCACTAAAGCTGTGAGGGAAACAGTTGAGGGTTGTGCAGAATTAGGTGTTGAAAATCTAACCTTATATGCTTTCTCAACAGAAAACTGGAAACGCCCCAAACTCGAAGTACAGACTCTCATGAAACTTTTGGTTTCATCTCTGAAAAAAGAAATCAAAACTTTACAGGATAATAAAATTAAACTGAAAGCTATAGGTTGCATTGGCAATCTACCTTCCAAAGCTAGAAAGGAACTAAAAGAAGTCATAGATAAAACTGCTAATAATAGCCACATGACTCTAACACTTGCTTTGAGCTATGGATCGAGAGAGGAATTGATACATGTCATTAAAGAAATAAGCGAAAAGGTAAAAAATAGCATAATAGATTCAGAAACTATTGATGAATCTACAATAAATAAGCATCTTTACACTCAAAATTTACCAGATGTAGACATGATGATACGTACAAGTGGAGAACAACGTATCAGTAATTTCTTACTTTGGCAAATGGCCTATGCAGAATTATATTTTACAGATGTTCTTTGGCCAGATTTCACAAAAGATAACCTTTTTGAAGCAATATACGAATACCAAAAAAGAGAAAGAAGATTTGGAAAAACAAGTGAACAACTTTAAGTACAACTTATTGTTTACTAGAGCAACAAAGTATATATCTGTTCTAGCCTTTTTATTAACAATTACACTATCTACTGCCCAGAATGCTCCTCAACAGGCAGCAGGAAAAAAATATACACTAGGTGAAATAGAAGTTATAGGATCTTCTAGCTATAATGAGCAAACTGTAATTGCTTTTACAGGGCTTAAGGAAGGAGAGGAGATTTACATTCCCGGGGAACGTATCAGTAAAGTTTTGAAAAAACTGTGGAAGCTTGGATTGTTTAGTGATATTAATTTTTACCTCAAAAATGTAGATGGAAATACTGCTGATCTTCAATTGGAAATCGTTGAAGTTCCAAAACTGAACGAAATTAAAATAAGAGGAATTAAAAAAAGAAAAAGAAGTGAAGTTATAGAAGACAACAAGCTTCAAAAAAATACAAAAGTAACCGAAAACTTCGTCGTCAATCTTCGGAATAATATCGAGGACAAGTACAAAGAAAAAGGCTACTTAAATGCAGAAGCTGATATTATCACCAAGCCTGTTATCGACACAACCTCTGCAGATAATCTTGTCGATATGACCGTCAATATCAAGAAAGGAGATAAGGTAAAAATCAGCTCGATTAATATAGAAGGGAATGAAGTATTTTCTGATTGGAGGGTGAAACGAATGATGAAAAAAACCAAGGAGAAGTTTTTTCTTAGGTTTTGGAAACGCTCTAAGTTTATCGAAGAGGACTATGAAGCTGATAAGGAGAGAATCGTTAAAAAATTTAAAGAAAAAGGATATAGAGATGCCAGAATTGTAAGCGATTCTGTTATTGTAAATTCTGATACAGATATTGCCCTTAATATTGAGGTAAATGAAGGTGACCGTTACTATTTTGGCGATATTGAAATTCTAGGGAACTCTGCGTATACAGACGATCAATTGAGGCAATTACTAGGAATTAGAAAGGGTGACCCATATAATGGCACCGTTTTGCAAAATAAAATTGCCAATACAGAAAAGCCTGATGCAGATGACTTTACAAATTTGTATCAAAACAATGGCTATTTGTTTTCTAATATCACTCCAGTAGAAACTAGGATCTACAATGATACCATCGACTTTGAAATCAGAATCAATGAGGGTAAAATAGCCTATTTCAACGAAATTTTTGTAAACGGCAACGATAAGACCAACGACAATGTCATCTTCAGAAACTTGAGAACACGTCCGGGACAACAGTATAGTAAGCAGGATGTCATGAACACCATCAGAGAGTTAGGACAACTTGGCTTTTTCAATGCTGAAAATCTGGAACCAAAATTTGAAAATGTTAATCCGCAAGCTGGAACTTTAGATTTACAATACGTTGTTGAAGAGCAAGGAAGCAGCCAGATCGAACTTCAGGGAGGTTATGGTGGAGGTGGCTTTATCGGAACACTGGGCCTAAGGTTCAATAACTTTTCCATCAAAAATATTTTTAATAAAGAAGCGTATAAACCGGTTCCAATGGGTGATGGACAGTCCTTATCTTTGAGGGCTCAAGCAAGTTTAGCCTTTCAAAATTATAGCCTTTCGTTTGTAGAGCCCTGGTTAGGCGGTAAAAAGCCGGTTCAGCTTTCGGTATCTCTTTCTCAGACCATTCAATTTTTGTTTAATCCGCTTACAAGAAGGGCAGATAATGACAGAAGTTTTACGATATCTGGTATCAATGTTGGTTTTGCAAAGCGTCTTAGAGAGCCAGATCAGAATTTCACACTTTCTACAGCAGTAGGGTATCAAAATTTCCAACTTAGTAATTACAATATTGGGCTATTTAGATTTCCTAATGGAAGTTCTAATAACCTTTCATTCACTGTTGGTCTAAACAGAAATAATACATTCGTCAATCCTATTTTCCCAATGGGCGGTTCTGAATTTGATTTCTCTGTCAAATTCACATTGCCATACTCTGCTTTTAATGATGTCGATTATGAAAGTTTAAGGGAACAAAGGCAAGTAGCGCTGGCAGAAAATGACGCTGAAGCCTTAGCGGAGATCGACCAGCAAAGGTTCAACTGGCTAGAATTCTATAAGGTTAAATTTAGCGGAGATTGGTACAATAATCTATTTGATAAATTAGTTTTAAGAACACGTTTTGAATACGGATTCTTAGGCGCTTACAACAACGCTCGTGGAATCCCACCTTTTGAGCGCTTCTTTTTAGGGGGTGATGGGCTTGCAGGATTTGCCCTAGACGGTAGAGAAATAATTGCCTTAAGAGGATATCCTAACCAGTCTATACTACCAAGAACAAGAACTGTGGGCGGGGAAGAAAGTTTTAACGACGGGGCTTCTATATATAACAAATACACCATGGAATTAAGATATCCTATCACCTTGAAACCAACAGCGTCTATTTATGGACTTGCTTTCTTAGAAGGTGGTGCCACTTTTGATCAGTTTAAAGATTTTACCCCCTTCGAGATGAGTCGTTCTGCAGGCGCTGGATTACGTATCTTTATGCCGGCATTTGGTTTACTTGGAATTGATTTTGGTTATGGTTTTGATCCTATACCAGGATCTAATACCGGAGCCAATGGATGGGAAACTCACTTCATTATTGGGCAACAATTTTAATTTGGCATGGTTTTTAATCTAATAACATTATGAGATTATTTCATTACGTATTGATTTTTTGTTTTGTAACACTTTCAGGGTTTGGTCAGGCAGGCTTAAAAATTGCTTATGTGGATATGGATTATATCCTGGACCAGCTACCAGAATATAAGCAAGCCGCTAATCAACTTGATGCCAAGGCTCAGCAATGGAGGACAGAAATTGAAAGCAAGCAAAATAATATCGACAACTTAAAAGCAGAGTTAGAAAATGAAAGGCCTCTACTCACTTCAGATTTGATCCAGGATCTGGAGGATGAAATCAGCTTTTTAGAAAACCAATTGTTGGAATACAGAAATAAACGCTTTGGAGTGTCTGGAGATTTTATCACTCAGAAGAGACAGTTGATACAGCCTATACAGGATCAAATCTTCAACGCCATACAAGAACTTGGAGAAGACAGAGACTACGATTTTATTTTTGAAAATTCTGCTGATGCCTTACTTTTGTTTTCCGCAAGGCGTCATGATTTAAGCGATGTGATTTTAAAACTAATCAACAGAAACTCAAGAGGCGCAAAACAGGAAACCGCTGATGTTCTAGAAGAGGTTGAGGATTATAAATCTGTAGAAAAAGCAAAGGATGAAGAGTTGAAAAAAGAAGAAAAAGCTCTAGAGGAAGAAGAACGAAAAAGTGAAAGAGAAGCTCTGCTCGATGAACGCCAACGAAGAAGAGACTCTTTAAGACAAGCACGTCAAAAAGCTTTTGAAGAGAGAAGAGCTAAAATATTAAAAGAAAGAGAAGAACGACAAAGAGAAAGAGACTCTATAAAAAACGCGAGAGAAAATAATTAATTATAATCACTAAACTAAAATTAAGAAATGAAAACTCTAAAAACAATTGTATTAGCCTTGGTATTGTCATTTGGATTGATAGCGAGCACAAATGCACAGTCTAAAGTTGCACACATTAACTCACAAGAGTTTGTTCAAAATTTACCAAGCTATAAATCAGCTATGACAGAGCTAGAGCAAAGAGAGAAAACATACCGTACAGAAATTGACGAATTGTTGAAAGAAGCTCAAAAGACTAACGAACGTTATCAGCGTGAGGCTAGCACTAAAACTGAAGAAGAGAATCAAAAAAGAGCTATGGAACTTCAGGAAATGCAACAGTCTATTCAAGAATATAGACAAACGGCTTCTCAAGATCTTCAAAAAAAGCAAGAAGAATTGATGAGACCTGTTTTAGAAAGAGCTAGACAAGTCATTCAGGAAGTCGCAAGAGCTAAAGGTTACGATTACGTACTTGACTCTTCATTGGGCGCTGGTGTCTTAATGGCAGATGGATATAACCTAATGGATGATGCTAAAGCAGCCATTGGAGAATAATTTTTTAAACAAAATTCATTCAAAAAGACCATCTTTGTGATGGTCTTTTTTATTGCCTATGTCTCAGCAACCTATTGTTTTATTTGATTCTGGCGTTGGTGGAACCTCTATCTTAAAAGAATTGGTCGACCTCCTGCCCAAAGAGAACTTTATTTATTTAGCCGACAGTAAAAATGCTCCTTACGGAGAAAGGTCTGCTGAAGATATCATTCAGCTTAGTGTCAAAAACACAGAACTAGCGTTAAGCTTAAATGCTAAATTGATAGTTGTAGCTTGTAATACTGCAACTACGAATGCCATCAGCTACCTGAGGTCACATTATGATCTTCCATTTATAGGAATAGAGCCAGCGATCAAGCCTGCTGCATCAAATTCAGAAGTAAAGAGGATAGGTATTTTAGCTACCAAAGGAACGCTAAGCAGTGAGTTGTTTAGAAAAACATCCAAATCTTATGCGCAGCATATTAACGTGATAGAAGTTGTAGGGAAAGGAATAGTAGAAGCCGTAGAAGGGGGTTGGACCACAGATAAAGAATTCATAGAGGATTTAAAAATTCAGTTGAATCCGTTTATTGTTGAACCTATAGACTATTTGGTCTTGGGATGTACGCATTACCCTTATATTATACCTCAACTTCAATTTTTACTGCCTGCCCATGTAAATATTATAGACTCTGGCCGAGCTGTGGCTAAACAAACCCAAGCTGTGTTGGAGAAACGACATATAACAACAGATTCGCTTACTAAAGGAAATGTCCAAATCTACACCAATGTAGATAACAGCTCTCATATCGAAAACCTGTTAGCAACTCTGAGGGACATAAATGTGGAAAAAAAGGATTTTTAATAGTTGACCGCCGGGCAATTGCATTTATGCCGCTTTCTATTAGAACCGAAATCGTAACCAATAGTGATTTGATGAAATCCACTTGTGGAGATAACCTCAGAAAATGCCTGATGAGAATAGGTATAAGCCACCATAAATCGATTATAATTAAACCCAAGAAAAGGAGAAATATACTGCAGGTTTTGAGATTCTGCTTCAGATCCAGGAGCGGCAAAATCAATACCATCTAAGGCTCTACGATAAGAAACTCCTCCCCACACCTGCCCTACACTTAACTGATAATAAGCTTTTGCATTCAAATCGATGTTGGACTGGCTCAAAGCCTCTCTATGCTGAAAGAAGACAGAGGGTTCAAAAATCCAACGCGACTCAAGAGGTGTTATCGTATAACCTACAGAAGCTAAATATTGACGCTGATTATCGGTTTCAAAAATTTCTGAAAAAACTCTTCGTTGTTGAGGTAAAACATTTTTGAATGTAACATGAGCAAAGAAATCCAGAAAAAAATAAGAAACTCCGAAATCTAAATTAAATAAAGTTTCAGATTGCTGCAAGCCGTTGATTGCAGGGTCTGGATCTCCAACTGTATTCAGTCCTGATTGGTCTAATTTATCTTGCAGTATCCCAGCGCTCAATCCGAATGAAAGTTGATTGATTTCTGCTGTGGATCTTGAAAACATGAGATGGTAAGCAAAAGTAGCATAAGCCCCTTGCTGGGAAAACCGACCATTGGAGTCATTATAAAAAATACCGCCCAATCCAACTTTTTCGTTTACTCTTCCATTCACACTTAAGGTTTGCAAACTAGGAGCATCCTTTACATCAAACCATTGCTGTCTTGCTGTTAATCTTGCTTTATTGAAATTTGAAGCTCCAGCCATCGAAGGATGCACCAAATAATAATTATCGGTTAAGTAATCGGAATAAATGGGTAAACTAAGTCCCTGAGAAAAGGTGACCTCATGGGTAAGTCCCGTGATCATAATCATCAAAAAGATGACCTTTGCTCGAAAATTCTTATTAGAAGGTATTAAATTCAAAAACGTTGTCTAAAGTATTGATACCAAATATAATACTTATAAACAGCTATGTAAGGAGAAGGGCTTCTCATATTAAAATTTTATGTGTCTTAAATTATTATCTATGACCCGAATAGAATCTCAAAACTAGTCCATCTAAGATTTTCTTTTGTAATTTTGCAATCTAAATTGATGGAATATGTCGAATTATACTGTAGAAATAAAGCCAACTAATAAGCCTTCCATTTTAAAGTTTGAGTTCAATGAATTTCTGACTAAGCAAAAAGGCTATGAATATCATAACATAGAGGAAGCCGCCAACTCCCCTATTGCTTCGCAATTGTTTTACTTACCTTTTGTAAAAACTGTTTATATCTCACAAAACTTCATCGCTATTGAGCGGTTTAATATTGTAGAGTGGGACGATGTACAAGATGAAGTGGCAGAGCAAATGCTCACACACCTCAACAATGGTGGTAAAATTGTAAATGAAGAGGAAGCAAAATCTACTAAAAAAGTACCGGTTACTGTATATGCCGAAAGCACTCCAAACCCTTCGGTGATGAAATTTGTCGCCAACAAAAAACTGGTGTTGGAATCTGCTGAATTCAAAAGTATAGATGAGACCGAGCGCTCTCCCTTAGCAGAAAAGCTATTTCATTTTCCTTTCGTTAAAGAAATATTTATGGATGAGAATTATATTTCCGTCAATAAATACGACATGGCAGAATGGGAAATGATCACCAATGAACTAAGAAGTTTCATCAAATCTTATGTTGAAGAAGGAGGCCCTATTTTAAAAACAGGATCAGTTTCTCCTCAGAAAAAAGAGGAATCGGCATCTCCAAAAATTGATACCTCAAATCTAGATGATGTTTCCAAAGAAATCGTCCAGATACTTGAGGAATACGTGAAGCCAGCAGTAGCCAGCGATGGCGGAAATATTGTTTTTAAATCCTATAACAAATACTCTAAAGATGTAGAGGTTATTTTACAAGGAGCCTGTAGCGGTTGTCCTTCCTCGACCATCACCTTGAAAAATGGAATAGAAACCATGCTCAAAGAAATGCTTCAAGGAAAAATCAACAACGTAGTTGCTTACAACGGTTAGTAGTTGAGACCGACTTAAAACGTCTCTGGAATTCTAAAATCTTGAGATAAGCATTGACCTAATATCAAGCTGCTTCAATTTTTATTGAAGCTATCTAAAATCAACTTGGCGGTCTTTTGACTAGCACCAACACCGCCAAGTTTTGTTTTCAAAGCGTTATAATCTTTCAGCATCTGTTCTCTACCAGAAGATTCAAGTAGTTTATCTAGTTCCAGTTTAAGACGTTTGGTAGTGAATTCGTCTTGAATGAGTTCTGTAACGACTTCCCGGTCCATGATTAAATTGACAAGAGAAATAAAGTCAAGTTTCACGATCTGCTTGGCAATCCAATACGAGATGAAATTTCCTTTGTAACAGACCACTTCTGGTACATCGAATAATGCTGTTTCCAAAGTTGCTGTTCCAGAAGTCACCAGAGCGGCATGAGATTTACTCAATAAATTATAAGTGTCATTTTGAATGAGTTTAACCTCATAGGGTAAATTAGAGATAATCGACTTATAAAATGTTTTATCCTGACTTGGTGCTCCAGCAATGATAAACTGATAGTCAGGGTAATCTTTAACTACCGAAAGCATTACTGAAAGCATTTTTGAAATCTCCTGTTGACGGCTCCCCGGTAATAATGCGATAATGGGTTGATCTTCCAGCTGATGTTTGGCTTTGAAATCTTCAAAACTAATTTCTTTACGTTTCTCAATTTGATCTAGAAGTGGATGTCCAACAAAATGGACTTTAAAGTTATGTTTATCCTCATAAAAGCCTTTTTCAAAAGGAAGGATAACATACATATGGTCTATATCTCTTTTTATGGAAGTTATCCTGTTTTCTTTCCACGCCCAGATTTGTGGTGAAATATAATAATGGGTTGTTATTCCCTTGGTTTTTGCCCACTTAGCAATACGCATATTGAAGCCAGGATAATCTATAAAAATCAGGGCATCTGGATTATATTCAGCAATATCTTGTTTGCAAAAGTTGATGTTTTTAAAAATGGTTTTCAGATTGGTAATCACCTCCCAAAACCCCATAAAAGCAAGATCCTTGTAGTGTTTCACCAGGCTTCCTCCAACATTTGCCATCAAATCTCCCCCCCAAAACCTAAACTCAGCAGTAGGATCTTTATCGAGTAAGGCCTGCATTAAATTGGAAGCGTGAAGGTCTCCGGAAGCTTCTCCAGCAATGATGTAATATTTCATCAGGTCAATTTAGCTTTTAGTACAGCGAAATTACGATAAATTAAGTTTCAAGCCTTAGCTAAAGGACAAGTTCATAGGTTAGTTCCTTGTGGATTTGCTACATTTGCAGAATCTTTTTAAGACAATAGACTATGATTCAATCCATGACGGGTTACGGTAAAAGTAAAGTTGAAATTGCCGGAAAAACCTTTACTGTTGAGATTAAGTCCCTCAATAGTAAAAACCTAGATGCCAATGTGCGAATGCCCTCTGAATTAAGAGAACTGGAGCTTCCCATTCGCAATAAGCTTTCTCAAAATCTTGGGCGGGGTAAAGTGGATCTATCAATTCAAGTCGAAAAACATGAAAGTGAAAGCACGGCGCATATCAATACAGAAGTGGTTGAAAGTTATTTAAAGCAGCTTCAAACCTTTCCTTCCTCTACCAACGGAGATTATAACCGGCTACTACAGATCGCAATGACATTGCCAAATGCATTGAGTTCTGAAAAAAGCGAATTAGAAAAGGAAGATGCCGATGCGGTATATCGGGTTTTAGACCTGGCACTTGAACAAATCAACACGTTTAGAACAGATGAAGGAAAAGCTCTGAAAGAAGATTTTGAACTTCGTATTCATAACCTCACAGCCTTACTTTCTGAAGTCAAAGAAATTGATCCTGAGCGTATTGAACACGTCAAACAACGATTGAGAAAAGGAATTGAAGAGCTGAAAGAAAAGGTGGATGAAAATCGATTTGAGCAGGAATTGATTTATTATATTGAAAAATATGATATCACCGAAGAGAAGACCAGGCTAGACAATCACTTGTCTTATTTCATAAAAGCACTAAACTCTTCAGATTCTAACGGAAAAAAATTGAATTTTATCTGTCAGGAAATCGGTAGAGAAATCAATACCATTGGAAGTAAATCCAATTTTGCTCCGATGCAAAAAGCTGTTGTGCAAATGAAAGATGAATTGGAAAAAATAAAGGAGCAACTTCTCAACGTACTGTAAGTATGAGTGATTCTAACCAAGGCAAATTAATTGTATTTTCAGCCCCTTCAGGCTCTGGAAAAACGACCATTGTAAGACATCTGTTGAAGCAGGATGATCTTAATCTTGAATTTTCTATCTCTGCCACGTCAAGATCTCCTAGAGAGAATGAAACCCACGGAAAAGATTACTATTTTATGGATCTGAAGGAATTCAAATCCCATATCAAAAAGGACGATTTCCTGGAGTGGGAAGAGGTCTATAGAGATAACTTTTACGGGACGCTTCACTCTGAGGTTGAGCGGATATGGGCCATGGGCAAACATGTGGTTTTTGATATTGATGTAGTTGGAGGGCTTGACATCAAACGCATTTACCCAGACCGAACCTTAGCTGTTTTTGTAGAACCACCTAGTATCGAAGAACTTAAAATCAGGCTCAAAAAACGAAAAACAGAAACCGAAGACCGTATTGCCATGCGGGTGGCCAAAGCCTCTATCGAAATGGCTACAGCACCACAGTTTGACCATATTATCGTGAATGAAAATCTGGATAAAGCACTGGAGGAAGCTCATCAGTTGGTCAAACAATTTATTAAGTAGATATGCATAAGATAGGGCTATATTTTGGGACATTTAATCCTTTTCATATCGGGCATCTGGTGATTGCTAATCATTTGGCAGAGCATACAAAACTCGATGAAATCTGGCTGGTTATCACGCCCCAGAGTCCGTTTAAAAAGAAAAACAATCTGCTGGAAAATCATCACAGGTTGGAACTGGTCTACAGGGGTACAGAAGACTATGATAAGCTAAAACCCTGTGATGTAGAATTTAAATTACCTCAGCCTAACTACACCTCAAAAACTCTTGCAGAATTAAAAGATACCCATCCCGATAAGGACTTCGCTTTAATTATGGGAGAAGATAATCTTGTGAATTTCCATAAGTGGAAAAACTACGAGACCATCTTAGAGCATCACGATATTTATGTATGTCCAAGGCTTACCAAGGTTGATATCCCTGAACAATTTCAACATCATCCAGGCATTCATATGACAGATACTCCAGTGATGGAAATTTCGTCTACGCTCATTCGGAAAATGATAAAATCTGGTAAAAATATCGAGCCCCTGCTTCAGCATAAGGTCTGGGAATATATTGATGAGATGAATTTCTATAGATGAATTCAGCTTAAGAGATCTACCTATTCGTTGTGCTAAGATTTATCTTCATTTTAAAACTTTGTTAACAAGAACACTAAAACACTTTAATTTATCAAGTTTTGATGATAATGCGCCTTTTTAAAGTCCTATTAAATTAAGAAGAACGAGATGACAAACCCTAATCCTAGCTTTGGTGTGATAGGTGGTGGTAGCTGGGCTACTGCCATTGTAAAGATGCTCTGTGAAAATGTTCCGCAAGTCAATTGGTACATGAGAAACAAGGAGGTTATAGCTCATATAGAAAATGAACATCATAACCCAAATTACTTGAGTGCTGTAGAATTTGACCCTCAACAACTATTACTCTCAGACAATATCAACCAAGTGATACAGGAGTCTGATTTTCTCATTTTTGTAATTCCGTCGGCATTTTTAAAACAAGAACTCGACAAAATCACTTTTGATATTTCAGATAAAATCATCTTCAGCGCAATTAAGGGAATTATCCCTGAAACACAACTGCTTGTAGGGGAGCATTTTCATCAGGAATATCGTATACCATTTGAAAAGATTGGTGTGATTACAGGTCCATGCCACGCCGAGGAAGTAGCGCTGGAACGCCTATCTTACCTCACAATCGCTTGCGCCAATGAAGGCCATGCCAACACCTTAGCTCAGTACCTGAGCAGTGAATACATCAAATGCAATGTCTCCGAAGACATCATAGGAACTGAATATGCGGCAGTCTTAAAAAATATTTATGCGATTGCTGCAGGAATAGCGCACGGACTTGGGTATGGGGATAATTTCCAAAGTGTATTGATGAGTAATGCCATAAGAGAAATGAAGCGATTCATCAAAAAACGCTATAAAATGAAACGTAACATCAATGATTCTGCTTACTTGGGAGATTTATTGGTGACAGGATATTCTGTATTTAGTCGTAATCGCTATTTTGGAAATATGATTGGCAAAGGCTATACTGTAAAAAGCGCACAAATGGAAATGAGCATGGTGGCAGAAGGCTATTATGCGACAAACTCTGCTTACGAAATCAGTAATACTTACGGCAATAAAAAAGCCAAAACACCAATTATCAATGCGGTTTATAAAGTTCTTTACGAAAATAAGAACCCTAAAAAGACCTTCGCTAAATTAGCAGATAAGCTTAACTAAACCTATGAATTCAATTTTAAAAGGCGGCCTCTTTGTTGCCCTTGGAGCTTCCTGCTATGGCTTGCTTACCACATTTGTTAAACTCGCTTACGAAGAACATTATACAGCTTACGAAGTCACCTTTGCCCAGATCCTAATTGGGTATGTAGCTTTGGTGATTCTGAACTTATTTTTGAAAAAGAAAGCTCCACCGATTACCGATCCTAAAAAGAAAAGGAAAACCCTTTTTTATCTTGTTTTAGCAGGCACGTCATTAGGTTTTACAAGTATCTTTTACTACCTGGCTGTTCAGTACATCACTGTATCTGTTGGCATTGTCTTACTTATGCAAAGTGTATGGATAGGAGTGGTTTTGGATAGTATTATCAATAAAGTAAAGCCCACCAAATTAAAAATTGTATCGGTTATCCTTATTTTGATTGGAACAGTTCTCGCTGCCGATCTTTTGATGCAGCAACAAAATGTAGAAATCATTGGTATTGGCTATGGACTTTTGGCAGCCTTGTCCTATACAATCACTATTATGACTTCCAACAGTGTTGGCACTCAGTACCATCCGATAACCAGAAGTAAATGGATGATGTTTGGAGGCTTAATCGTAGTTTCAATCATTACCTTACCAGAATTGATCGACTACATGGATTTTGGAATTTTTACACTCTGGGGACCAATTTTAGCCTTATTTGGTACCATTCTTCCCCCTTTATTTTTTACAGCAGGAATGCCAAAAATAAACGTAGGGCTTGGGGCCATCATCTCCTCTATTGAATTACCTGTAGCTGTCTTAATGGGTTATTTTGTTCTTCACGAAGACCAGAATATCTTCAAGTGGATAGGTATTGTATTGATTCTATCTTCTATCGTACTTATGAACCTTAAGAAGGTAAAGAAAGAGCCCTTAGAGCCTGAATAATTTTCATTGAGCAACTACCCCTTTTAAATTTAGTAAAGGTAAATTTTTCAGATTATTAGGTTTCAAACTTCCTTTTAGGAATTTAAAGTCTTTATGCATCAATTTTCCATTTAAGAAATAGGTCACCTGAAAGATGTTATCTACCTGTAGAAGATCATCGTGGAGGAATTCTAGCTTGGCGAATGACATCGCCGGAAGAACATCAAGTTTTTTTCTAAGCACAGAAGTGCTTTTGGTAGAGCTTTTACCTTTAGACACGACAAGAACTGTTTCCAAAGCTTCAGAATTTTCATTGATGATGTAAATCGTCCATTCATCCACTTTGAAGGTAGAATTATATTCAAAAGCAGCCACTACCTGCACGCTTTCAACTTCAGGTATGTTTTTATCGATGTCTTTTTTCATATCCGATTGTTTGAATAAATCTATAGGTGTTGATTGAACGAAATGCTCTCGGCTGCGCTACCAATGAAGTCTTTATTTAAATAATTTATTATCAAATTCTTGTTTCAAGTTCGAGCGGAGTCGAGAACCATTTACATCTCGACTGACTTTACCTTGAAGAATCTTGAGGCTCGATGCTAAGACATCTTAAACACATATTTCATGAAATGAAATCTCAATGGTATTAGCTTAAAAGGCAGATTTAAACTGTTCCAGAAAACGTACATCATTTTCATAAAACATGCGTATATCACCTATCTGGTACAATAACATGGCAATGCGTTCTATACCCATCCCGAAAGCAAAACCACTATATTCTTTAGGATCTATATGGCAATTGGTCAATACGTTAGGATCTACCATACCACAACCCATAATTTCCAGCCAGCCAGTGCCTTTGGTGATTCGATAGTCAGTTTCCGTTTCCAGACCCCAGTAGATATCCACTTCTGCACTAGGCTCAGTGAAAGGAAAGTAGGAAGGCCTTAGTCTTATCTTAAACTTTCCAAAAAGCTCTTTGGTAAAATAAATCAAAGTTTGTTTCAGGTCTTTAAAGGACACATTTTTATCGATGTACAAACCTTCCACCTGATGAAAAATACAATGCGAACGTGCTGAAATATCTTCATTTCTAAATACTCGGCCCGGTGAAATGGTACGGATAGGAGGTTTATTATTTTCCATGTAGCGCACCTGAACACTAGAAGTATGCGTTCGCAATAAAATATCTTTTGGATCTGTCTGAATGAAAAATGTATCCTGCATATCTCTGGCAGGATGGTACTCAGGTAAATTTAATGCTGTAAAGTTATGCCAGTCATCTTCTATTTCTGGTCCCTCAGAGACATTAAATCCTATGTTTGAAAAGATCTCGGTGATTCTATTCTTTACCAGAGATATTGGATGTCTGGAGCCAATCTCCATAGCTTCCCCTGGTCTAGTAAGGTCTCCATAAATGCCTTTATCTTCTACTTTTGAAGCAATTTCAGCCTTGAGTTGATCGACTTTAGTTTGAGCAGAGACCTTCAACTGATTGATCGTCTGTCCAAATTCCTTCTTTTGCTCATTTGGGACGGTTTTAAATTCAGCAAAAAATTCATTCAATATTCCCTTTTTTCCCAGGTATTGAATTCTAAATTGCTCAACATCTTCAGCTTTATCCGCTGTAAAGCGTTCAACCTCATCGATATATCCCTTTATCTTATCTATCATGACATTTAGTAAAATGAATTCGCAAATTTAGGAAAAATAGACAGTTTACTCCTCAGAATATGCATTATTTACTTCAGCTTTAATCAATGTATTCTCGCTTAAGAAAATAATTCACAATAGCTTCCTTCATCAGGACGGTTTGTTCTCCAGCTTTGAGTGCGGGCAGCTTAGACACATTATTGAAATGAGGCCAGCCGTCATCATCAATAAAATCGAATTCATAAAATCCATAAGGTTCCAAAAGAGTACAAATGGCGATGTGCATCAGATTAACTTTATCGTCTTTCTTGAATTTGGCTTGAGGTTGCCCCAATTCCTGTACGCCAACTAAATATATTATCGAATCCAGGTCCATCAACTCGCCATCTGCAAATCTATCAGACAGCTTAATTTGAAGGGTATCCCAACGTGTTTTTAATAATTCATCTCTCATACCACAAAGGTAATTGCTTTAGTCGAAATGTTTATATTTGACCCCATGAATGTATTAGATATTGTTCTTGGATTATTCCTGCTTATCGGTTTTGTAAGAGGTTTTCAAAGAGGTTTCATCATAGAACTTTCTGGCATTATTGCTCTGCTGCTCGGTATTTATGCTGGTTTAACTTACGGCTATCAGGCTGAATATTATCTTGAGAAATGGACAGATTGGTCTACTTCTAATATTGAAATTGCCAGTTTTTTCGTAATATTTATTTTGGCACTTGTCCTCACTTCCATCTTAGCCAAAATTTTGACCACTATTGTAAACAGTATAGCCTTAGGGCTTATCAACAAAATTTTCGGGGCAGTCTTTGGAGTGATCAAAACAGGCCTGTTTTTAGTCATTCTCCTTTTGATTTTTGAATATATCAATTCTGATGGAAGATTCATTGCTGAAACTAAATTAGAAGATTCAGTCGTTGTTACCACCTTAAGAGAAATCACCTCCACCTTTCTCCCTTCTTTTCAAGACTTACTAGAAGACAGTGATTTAGTCGACAACGCATAAGTTCAAGCCTGAAATACAAACTGCGTCTGACGTGACATCGGTTAGAGCTTTTTAAATGCCGATGTTTTTACCCAACCTTCAGATCCATCAGAAAGTGTAATTTCTGTATAATCTCTAAAGGTGGATCCAAGAATTACCTTTGTCCCTTTGTTTAATTCAAAATTAATATTGCTTCTAGGGTTTGGCTCTACCAGTACTGGCAGCTGATTTTCAAAAATAATAGCATAAGACTGTTCCTGCTGGAGCTGATTCTGAAAACGACCAAAGATGAGGCTCGCGATAGCCAGAATCAAAAATATTATCGCCAGTGAGAAATTACGCCTTTTGAGTTTTACTGCAGACGATCTAAAATATAAAATCATAAGCACTCCAAAAATAAAAGATAAAAAGATACTCACCCAAGCCCAGGTATTTAGTTTCAAAGCATGAGTTACTGAGTACATAAAACTTCTAAAATTTGATTCTGGAGCATCTTTGACCTTATCTATCGTCTGGGTATTCGCGATCTTTAGATTTTCTTTGATGTCTGCATCAGAAGGATTGTATTGAAGCGCTTTTTCATAATGATAAATAGCATTAGCCAAGTCGTTCATTTTGAAGTAAGCATTTCCTAAGTTGAAATAGAGTTCTGAAGACACCAGCCCCTGATCCAGAATAGATTTATATAGCTGTTCTGCTTTTTTAAATTCATCATCTGCATAAGCAGCGTTAGCACTTTCAAACGCTTCTTCGGTTTGAGAAAAGCTTATAAAGCTATTCAAGAGTATAAAGATGTGGATACAAAATTTCATAATTAAACTTCTTTATCAAGTTCTGAAATAACCCTGGCCGCTTTTTGATAGTCGTTCTGCATATCCTCAGTTACAGAGGGAGTGTATCTGGCAAGTTCGCAACTTTCCAATAGCTTTAAAAATGCAGCAGTGGTTTCACTAGACACTCCTTTCTCGTGTAATTTTTCTTTTATTTTATCCTTTTGCATGTCTAAAGTCTGAATTTTAAGCCTGGCCTTCATGTAATTATGAAGAGCTCGTTCTAAGGACTCATAGAATTGCTTGGAATCTCCAATATTTTTCTTAGCTTCAGACAAGTATCGCCTAGCCAGTTTATTTGCTCGTTTTAACTGAGCTTGATGTTGATCAACACCTCTATTTTTAACCTTACCGAAAATAAGCATCATCGGAATACTTAAAAACGGCAAGAAAAACAGAGTCCAATACAATGGAGACTGAAAGAATTCCGTCTGATCCTTGGACTTTAGGTTGGTGTTCAATTTGATATAATTGAAACTGGTCTTCGAAGAAATGACATTTTTGGAGGTCGCATTATCCTCAGATGAGGGCACTGAAGCCTCTTGTGGTCGCTGAGGACCAGAATTTACATTGATAGTTATAGGTTGAGACTTTAGCGTTTCGTAGGATTCTGTTCTAGGGTTGAAATACGAAAAACTATTAGGTTGAATGACATAATCTCCCTTGAATTCTGGGACAACTGTATAGGTTTCTGATAAGCGACCCCGCATTCCTAAACTATTAGTCCTTATACTTTCGTTACGCTCTGGCTCATAGACTTCAAACGAAGAAGGCATTTGAATTCGAGGCAAATTGAATAGCTTTAGATTGCCTCTGCCGGTAACTTCAGAAGTGAGTTCAAAGGAAGTTTGGGCGTCTAGCTCATTTCTATTCACCTTAACTTTAAAGTCAAATTCACCAACAGCTCCAGAAAAGCCTTCTGGCTTGCCTTCTTCGGGTAGTGGTTTTACAGTGATGGTTTTAGTATTAGCCGAAAAGTTTTTTTCGACTACATCGTATAAGCGTCTTCCAAAAAAGTCCCGTCTGTCTGTTGGAACTTCAACAGAGACAGATAGAGACAGAGGTTCTATTTTGAGCTCCCCTGTTTTTTGAGGATATAAAACTGTTTTACGTAATTCTACGTACCTGTAGGGTTGACCCCCAAACTCACCTTCTTTGAGTTCTAGCTGATCAATATTGATATTCTGGCTCCAAAATCCCTCAAACTTAGGATCATCCAATGGACGCCAGTTTCTGATATTGACTGTCGGACTTAAGAATAATTTATAAACGACATAGATCCCTTCGTTAAGGTAAGGCTTAGATCTGCTAACTTCTGCCACCAGATGAATACCGCTTCCAGCTTCTGCAACAGCTTTCGATTGGTTGGGCTGGTCTACGGCAGCTGTTACTTCAACATCTACAGGAGAGGTTTTATAGACCTGACCCTCCACTGTAATCTCTGCCTGACCAATAGTAATTTTACCGCGTTTTTCTGGCTGAAAGAAATAGGTATAAGATTTTTGAAAAGTACTTTTACCATTGACGTAGGACTGAGAAATTTTCTGTTGAGGACCTCCTATTAATCTAAGACCATTGAAGGATGGTGGTCTAAAGTTATCACCATCGGCATCAACTATAAATTCTACTTTTAAGCGTTCATTAATACCGAGTTTAGACCTGCTTGTTTCAGCCGTAAAAGATACCTGAGCTGAGGCAGACAGACCGCATAATAGAATCAGTAAAAACAACATCTGCTTCATTCTACCAGTCTTTTCCAGTTTTTGATTTTTGACCTTTAGCCTTTTGGGCATTCAGTTTTTCCTGGACGTCTTTCTCTTGATTTTCAATCGCTTCTAACAGACGCTTAATTTGATCTGGAGAAATTTGTCCTTTTTTATTTTTAGGCTGCTGTGGTTGATCTTTCTTTTGATCACCTCCATCTCCCTCTTTCTCTTTTTCCTGCTTATCCTTATTGCCTTCGTCATCTTTTTGATCATCTTCATTTTCATTTTGATCGCCCTTATCTTCTTCCTGATCTTTCTTTTGATCATCCTTTTCCTTATCCTCGTTCTCACCCTTATCTTTATTGTCCTTGCTGTCATCTTCTTTCTCGTCTTTATTCTTATCCTTATTATCATCACCATCTTTGCTATCATCGTTCTTTTCTTTCTCAAGCTTGGACTTGGCATAAGCAAGATTATATCGCGTTTCTTCGTCGGTAGGATCGTTTCGAAGGGCATCCTTGTAGGCCTCTACAGCCATCTGGTACTGCTTTTCCTCCATTAAAATATTACCCAGATTATGGTAACTTTTATGTTTTAAAGACTTATCCTCTGTGCTTTCTATAGATTCGACAAGACGAAGTCTGGCCGATTCCAGCTCATTGTTTTTAATGTATAGATTCCCAAAATTATAACTGATGTCGGAGTTCTGTTGATCAATGGCTTTTGCCTCTCTGATTTTTGCTTCAGAAGCTGAAAAATCAAGCTCGGGAGATTCTGCTTCTGCCAACAAAGTCTTTGCCTTTTTTGGTGCATCGGCAATGTTTTGACCCGTTACAGACAGGCTAACGCACATTAACAGAAGTAACATGAAATAAGTATATCTAGTCTTCATCTTTCTTTCGCTCATTAAATAAATTTAGACGTCTCACCCAGGCCGTTTTTCGCTCGAGTAATAATATGTCTATCAGTACCAAAAATATACCAAAACCTAAGAACCATTGATATTTACTCTTAAAATCTGCAAATTGTTTGGCTTCAAACTCCGTTTTTTCAATTTGTTGTAATTCTTTTAGGATTTCATCAACAGTTTGAGACGTGTTAGAGCCATCTATGTAACTACCGTTTCCTATCTCAGCAATTTCTTGTAGGGTCTGGGCATCCCTTTTTGTAATGACAGTTTCTCCAGCATTATTTTTTAAATAGGACTGTATTCTACCATTTTGCTTTAGAGGTATAGGATCACCACGTTCGGTCCCTACACCAATCGTAAATATTCTTATGCCTTCACTTGCAGCTTGCTCTGCCATAATTTCAGCATTACCGTCATGATCTTCACCCTCAGAAAGTATGATCAACACTTTATTGGTCTGGTCATCATCATTGTAATAAGACTTTGCTAAATCTATGGCCTGAGAAATGGCGGTACCCTGACTCGAGACCATATCGGTGTTCATGCTTTGCAAAAAGGTTTTTGTCGTTGAATAATCGGTAGTGATCGGAACTTGAGGAAAAGCACTACCCGCATAACCTACCAAACCTATACGGTCTGAAGTCAGGTTATTGATAATTTCTGTAATGATTCGTTTTGATTTTTCCAGCCTGTTAGGTGCAATATCTTCGGCTAGCATACTTTTGGAAACATCCAAAGCAAAAACAATATCTACTCCTTCGCGCTTAATGGTCTCCATTTTGGTTCCCAATTTGGGATTTACTAGAGCCATCACAAAACACCCAAATGCGAGTATCAAAACAATAAATTTCAGGTTGGATTTAAACGTTGACTGGTCGGGGGCCAGTTTTTTAAATAGTTTAGTCTCTGCAAATTTCGATTGAGTTTTCTTTTTCCAAAACACATAAATCAGAAACAAGGAAAGCAGTACCGGCAATACCAGAAATCCCCAAAAATAAACCTGTTCTTCTATTATAAACATCTATACAAAACTTCTAAATAGTGTGTATTTGAGTAAAAATTCCAGAAACAAAAAGCCCGCAGCAATCAATAGAAAAATGCGGTATTTTTCACCGTAATTATAAAACTTAAATTCTTCAATTTCTGTTTTCTCCAAAGCATCGATTTCCTGATAAATGGACTGAAACTTCTCATTATCTGTAGCTCTAAAATATTTACCCCCATTGCTTTGTGCTATGGTCTTGAGCAAGTCTTCATCAATCTTAACCTCTACATTTCTATATTCAAATTGACCATTAGCTTTAATACCCACTGGAGATAAAGCCATTCCATTGCTTCCCACTCCAATTGTATAGGTCTTGATATCATACTCGGTGGCTAGCTGTGTAGCTGTAGTAGGATCTATAAATCCAGCATTATTCTCTCCATCTGTCAATAAGATGATAACTTTACTCTCAGCTTTGCTGTTTTTTAGCTTATTCACTGAGGTTGCTAACCCCATACCAATAGCTGTTCCACCTTCGATATTTTGGGTGTATTTTAAATCATTGATAGCATTTATAATAATAGACTTATCGCTTGTTAGTGGAGTTTTGGTATAACTCTCCCCGGCATAAATCACCAGGCCAATTCTATCATTAGGTCTTCCAACCACAAAATCATTGGCCACCTCTTTTAAGGCTTCCAGGCGGTTTGGTTGTAAGTCTCTGGCAAGCATACTGGCAGAAATATCTACCGCCATAATAATATCGATTCCTTCTGTTTTTTTGACTTTAGTGGTCACATCTACAGTTCGTGGTCTCGCCATAGCAATAATTAAAAATACCAAGGCCAAAAGTTTTAGAATAAACAATAGCGGACGAAGGCTGGCAAGCGTACTGGACTTAAACCCCTGAGTACTGGAAATCTTAAGCGTGGCTGTTTGTTGACCTTTTTTTCTCCAATACCAGAAAATGGCTAAAGGGATGGCCAGCAAAAGCCAGAACCAGCTAGGATTTTCGAAGGTGAAGTTCTCAAAAATCATTGGCCTAATTTTTTAAATTCGATACTATTCAAAATTCTATTGCTTATTTTTTCTCCATATTCATCATCCCGATCATAAAAAATAATGACTTGCTGAAAACCTCCTCTCCCGAAGTTAATGATTTGATATTCCTTTTTGATGTCTTTTTTTGTAATTGGATTCTCAATCGAAAAACTTCCAAACACCTTTTTGCCTTTTACACCTCCTAAAGTTTCAAACTCTTCAGTTTTTGTAATGATATTGTAAGCTCCACGCTTTTCTAAATCATAGTAAATACCTTCTACTACAAGATTGAGATCGACCTCCTGCTTTTTGGTAAACCTAATCTGGTTTAAGGTCACATACAGGCTTTGATAAAGGGTTCCAAAACTGTAGGTTTCTTTATCGGCTACATTGGCAGAAAAGTCTTCTGGCAATTCCAATTCTCCCCTTACCAACACCTTTGGCGTTGTAAGACTTACAGGTGGAAAACCATAGTCGCTGGTAATCCAGTCTCCTTCCAGCAATTCTTTGGAAGGATTTCCAAGGATATTATCCTTGATGTAGTCATATCCTTTAGTAGCTACAACTGCCGTAGCTGTGACCCCTATCAAAATTATTCCAAGTATGATTCCGACAATCCATTTTTGTTTTTTTCTCTTTTTAGCCAGTGCTTCCTGGAAGGCTTCATCTTTTCGTTTTTCTTCTTCAGAAATCTGTGGAATTGCACTTTGCACATGCTTCACGAATTTCTCCACCTGCTTGCGATCAGATTTTAAGGTAATTAAATCTGGTTTTATATTCGCAAATTTGGCCAGGTCGGCGCGCTTTAAAATCTTATCGTAGGTAAGAATGATCTCCTCTTTTAGGGCTAAGCTTTTTTGCTCTTTCTTATGCCTGAGCTCTGCAATGAGTTCATTGGAGGTGTACTCCAATGCTCTCACATCAATTTTTTCTTCCAGATACTTTCTGCTGATATAGGTTAATTCTGTAATATATTCTTTGAAATCTCTCTGCTCTAATGTTGAAGATTTATCCAGTTTTTTAAGTGAGGTCATAGCCTGTTCAAAAGGTGGAACTCTTTTTTTGGCCTCATCTCGTTTTTTCTTTAGTTTGAAAAATAAAAAGGCTGCTCCTGCCAGAACTATTAATATTAGGATAGTCCACCAAAACCAGGATCCTACAGAAAAGGGCTTTTTTACCCCAATGGAAGGCTTGATGGGATATAGTTTCTGATTGACGGTATCCAAAACCACATCATTTACCCTTACGTTTAACGTGTCTGTATAAAAAGCTTTATCATTAATCTTTACCAACTGAGGAGGAACTGAAAATACTCCAGAATCGAATTGAGTCAGCTTATACAGTTTAGTCAATGTGAACGACTGTGGCTGTGGATTGAGGGTGTCTATTTTGTACTCCTCCACCATCTCCAGTGGGACAAAAGTTTGATCTTTAGGAAACACTACAAGATCTCCATCGGAGACGTTGTCAACTGTGATCACATAATCAATCTGCTCGCCTATCAGAATCGTATCCCGATCGGTCTTAAAACTTACTTCTTGAGCATACCCATAACCAACGCTCAGGAAGATCATCAATAACATGTAGGCTTTTGATGAAGGCATAGATATACAGTTAAGTAGTTTTTCAATCATTTTAAGCAGTTATCTAGATTTAAAATAGCCTAAGAGTTTGACAACATAGTCCTGATCAACCCGTGTACTCAGCATTCCAGAGCCGCTCAATTTAAATGCTCTCTGGAAGTAATCCACTCGATTTCTATAGTGTTTCATATAAGTTGCCCTTGTGGATTTGCTGGAGGTATTCACCCACATAGTTTTGCCCGTCTCTGCATCTTTCATCTGCACCATTCCCAAATTAGGCAGCTCCTCCTCTCTTTCATCAAAAATTCGAATTCCTGTCACATCGTGTTTCTGTCCAAGGATTTTTAGCGTGTGCTCATAATTATCTGTCAAGAAATCAGATAAAACAAATACGATTGCTTTTTTCTTCATCATATCGATGAGATATCTAAAGGCTTTAGATAAGTTGGTGGTTGAGTTGGATGGCTGAAACTCTATCAGTTCTCTTATAATTCTGAGCACATGCATTCTCCCTTTTTTGGGAGGAATATATAACTCAATCTGATCTGAGAAAAGCATCAACCCAATTTTATCGTTGTTTTTGGTTGCAGAAAATGCCAAGGTTGCGGCTATCTCGGTAATAATGTCTTTTTTAAAAGTCTCGCGAGTTCCAAATGCGGTAGATTCGGATATATCGACCAGGAGCATCATGGTAAGTTCTCGTTCTTCTTCAAAAACTTTTACAAATGGCTCATTATATCTGGCCGTGACATTCCAGTCTATAGACCTCACATCGTCCCCGAACTGATAGGCGCGTACTTCACTAAAGGTCATACCACGACCTTTGAAAGTGGAATGGTATTCTCCACCAAACACGTGATCGCTCAATCGGCGTGTCTTGATTTCAATTTTTCTGACTTTCTTTAGAAGTGATTTGGTATCCATGGTTGCAAAAACTAATCATTCGATTTAGTATCAAATCGTAACGGCAATGTATCTTAAATCGTAAACACTTATTCAGTTTGAAATTCAGAATACATCTTAAGGAACCTCAACTTCGTTGATAATTTTGCTAATGAGATCTTCAGATTTTATATTTTCTGCTTCGGCCTCGTATGTAATTCCTATTCTGTGTCTCAACACGTCGTAAACCACAGCTCTCACATCTTCTGGGATCACATAACCCCTGCGCTTGATAAATGCGTAGCACTTAGCTGCAATCGCAAGGTTGATACTTCCACGTGGAGAAGCTCCAAAGCTAATGAGTGGCTTGATGTCAGCTAACTTATACTTTTCAGGATAACGGGTGGCAAATATGATATCAAGAATATACTTTTCGATCTTTTCATCCATGTACACATCCCTAACGGCACTTTGTGCTTTCAGAATCTGATCTGTCGATACAACGGCATTTACTTTTCCAAAACTATTATTCAAATTGGACCGCATCACCAATTGTTCATCTTGTAAATTTGGATAATCTATAACGGTCTTCAACATAAATCTGTCGACCTGTGCTTCTGGCAGTGGATAAGTTCCCTCTTGTTCAACAGGGTTTTGAGTAGCCATAACCAAAAATGGCTTGTCCAGAATAAACGTTTCATCGCCGATCGTTACTTGCTTTTCCTGCATAGCTTCTAACAAAGCCGACTGGACCTTGGCAGGTGCACGGTTGATCTCATCTGTTAAAACAAAGTTGGCGAATATTGGACCTTTTTTGATATTGAAAGAATTCTCTTTCATATTGTAAATCATCGTACCAACAACATCTGCAGGCAATAAATCTGGAGTAAATTGGATTCTGCTGAAGCTGCCCTGAACCGCTTTTGATAAGGTATTAATCGCAAGAGTCTTGGCTAATCCGGGAACCCCCTCCAAAAGGATATGTCCCTGGCCCAGCAGACCAATAAGCAATCGCTCCACCATGTGCTTTTGCCCAACAATGACTTTATTCATCTCGTTTATGAGCAAATCTACAAAGGCACTTTCCTTTTCTATTTTCTCGTTAATGGAGGCAATGTCTACATTAGCTTGATCTTGTTCCATACTAGTAATCTTATATCGTTATAACCTTTTCTTAAAACGTATGCAAAATGAAAATTAAATCTATTTTCTGTTGTTAAGGCTTGGTTAAAAATCAGTGATTTACCATAAGCTTATGATTACAGGGGAGCTTTATTCTACATCGAGTTTATTTCATTACATTTTATAAATCCAATGCTCTGGATTGAGTTTAGTCGTATTTTTAAACAATTGAAAAATAAGTGTTGTTTTTCCTGAGGAAGAATTGATACCAACCTCCCCTATGATTTCGCCCCTTGCTACTTTATCACCAGATTTGACAAACACTTTTTGAAGATTATTATAAATCGACAGATAATCTCCGTGTCGAATCATCACGACAATATTGGCCCCAGGAATTTTACTGACCTGACTTACTTCACCTTCAAAAACAGCTCTGGCAGATCCGTTTTTTTCGGTATCAATTCTGACACCGTTGCTCATCACTTTGATGGTTTTGACAATGGGGTGCGGTCGCTCTCCAAAGCGCATGGAGACCACTCCAGACTTCACAGGCCATGGAAGCTTACCCTTATTTTGAGCAAAATTTGCTGCTAAAGCTTCAGCTTCAGGAGTTAATTTGAAAGTGGCCTTGGCATCGGAGCCTGCTTTTTTATTTTCTCTTGCAATGGCTTCTCGAATTAAGCGATCGATTTCACGGTCGATTCTTCTCGCCTCTTTTTGTTTTTGCTGAAGTTCCTGAGCGTATTTTTTCCTTTCTTTATTGATACTTGACAGCAACTGCTCCAGATTGTTTTTGTCGCCCACCAACTCAGATTTGGTTTTGCGGTTTTGAGCTAAAATCTTTTCCTGATCTCTACGCTGCTCAAATAAAGTTGAGTTGAGTTCCTGAAGTGTTTTGGTTTGCTTGATGACTTCTTCCCCCTGTTTCTTTCTGTATTGCGCAAACTGTTTCATATACTGAATACGCTTATACGCTTGTAAAAAAGATTCTGAAGAAAATAAAAACATAATCCTGCTTTTACTGGACTTACTCTTATAGGATCGCTGAATCATCTTCTCATAATCTGCTTTCAGCTTTTCCAGTTCATTCCTCAGCCTGTCTATTTTATTGGCATTGGAGTTGATTTCCCGAGTAAGCAGATTTGCCTCTTGATTGTTTACCTGTATAAGTCGTTCTGTCGCTTTTATTCTTTTTTGAAGATCTTCATATTCTCCCAATGCCGATTGGCTTTTGGACTCTGTATTTTCAATGATGCTGTTGATCTCGTTGATCTCCTGCTGAATGGCTTGACGTTTGGCCTCAAGCTCTTCTCTGGTTTGAGCCACACAGACCAGACTGAAACCCAATGTGAAGACCAATAATAAGTACTGAAACTTCTTCATCACAATTCTAAACGTTCATAATTACTTGGAATAGAAAATGGAAAACTCAAGTCCTGGTCAAAAACCACAGACCGGTAATCTAATTCTATAAGCACAATTTCGTTTTCTTTTTTAGCTGTCAATTTTATCTCAGATGGAAACCTATTTCGGTCCACAGACTGAAATTTGGCATACTCAATATCCAGGCTCTCATTCTTCTGATTTCTTAAGGACTGAGATTTCATTTCAAATTCTTCACTGCCTATAATAGCAGAATAGGCTAAGATAGATTTTATATTTTGGAGAAACACGTAAGCATTATCATCAAACAACATATCATTTCGTTTTAGCTCATACATCGGCCTACCTGTGAGTAAATTTTGAAGATTTTCAAAATTGACTTCAACACCCAAAAATTCTTCTGCCATGCCAAAATTTCCATCAAAATAAGTCCTGTTGATTTTTTCGTAATACTGAAACCGATCTGGGGTAATATATACTTTAGCCACTGGAAGAAGCCCCATCACCTTGGCACTCATCCAGATGGCTTTATCTTTTTCTATTCGGTAAGTGATGCTGATGGACTGAGAGTCATCTTCAGAGGTGTAGCTGGCTTTCATCTTGCCGCTTAAAGTTTTATACTCTGCAAAGTTGTTTTCCAGATTCTTTATGACTACCCGGGCAGATTTGGATTTAGCTCCAGCTGAAGCACTAGATTTGGTAGACTTACAGCCTGTTAAAACTATACACGCCATTATGATACATCCTATACTCCTCAAATATCCTTTCATCAATTCGTTTTTTGCTTGATTTGTTGTTGATAATAAGCTTCTTTCTCAGTATTTCCAAGTTTCTGATAGGCTTTAGTCAAGGCTATGTAAACCTGTTGCTCTAGAACTTCATTAAAAATATAATCCAAAGCTTCTTCCAAAATCGAAACAGCTTTTTTATTTTGGTTTAACCTGCTTAAGGCTGAACCCTTCACATAATACAAAACGCCCTGAGAGGGAAAGCTTTCTAAAGCTTTAGAGCTGGTTTTGACTGCATCTTCATACAACTCTAACTCTAGTTCCAGTTCCAGAATGTTTTGTATCAATTTAAAATCGTTTGGCTTATTACGTAAGGCAGACTTGAAGTTTTTTAAGGCTCTGGCTTTGTCTCGAGATTTATAAAATTCTCCTAGCTCTGCTTTACTGGAAGAACTTTTTTCTGAAGACAGTGCAGAGTCCAAAACACTTACAAAATCGTCTTGAGCTTCAGGATTATTCATAGCAAATGCTTTGAAAGTATTGATCACTTTCAGCTTATCTTTCTCTTCTAAGGTTAAACTTTCTACCACTTTTTGGCTGTAAATTTTGGCTTTTGAACTGTTTTTGGACACCAAGTAAGCCATGGCCATTTCTACAAAAAACTCAGGGTCATTCACTTCGTTTTTCTCTAAAGTTTTACCAATATCTATAGATTTATCAGGTGAATTGCTGAGTCGATATATTTCCATCAACAATATTGCAGCTCTGGTATCTTCTTCTGAGGTTTGAAACCGATTTCTAAAGAATTTTACGCCTTTTTTTAAAATAGAACCTTCTTTATAAATGATCATTCTGAAGTTATCTCTATACTCATCTAGACCATCAACCGCATCATAACGATCTAAAGCTTCCAGTGCCATCTGGTATTCATTCTGAAGTAAATAGAGGTTGGCCAGTTCCTGATAATAAACCGGATCTGAATCAGAAATAAACCTGGCTTGTTCTATAGCTCTATCATAGAGCTTCTGCCTATTGTAAACATAAAACAACTGCTTATGAATGTTGACGTTATTTTGATATTGAGGATCCTTTAAAGTTTTGAGAAGATAGTCTTCAGACTTCACGTAATCCTTTAGGTCGATATAATTTTTGGCCAATTCATAAAATACAGCAGTATTGCCTGGGTCTAGTTTTAAACAACGCTTGAGTTCTTTTATCGCTTGGTCTGGGTTTTCTACCGCGCGTTGAGCGATGGCCTTAAAAAAGACTTCCTGAAATTCGTCTGTATTATTTCCGAGGTTATCTACATTGATATCTTCAGACAGATTATTTTTATCCTGGGCTAAAACAGATAGACTTAGCACAAAACAAAACAACAAAGAAAGACGAAAGTTTTTCAACATTTTATTATTCTAAAACGGAATAATCTCCAATACTGATAGAGGTAAAATTACCATCAAAACGAGCAAAATTACCGATCATAGCTTTATCAAGCTTAGCGTTTTTAACTTCAGCATGCTCCTGAATCAGAGAGTTTTTTATAGTACTATTATCGATAACCGTGCCATCTCCAATAGAGACATTAGGTCCTATTTTTGCATTTTTTAGAAATACATTATCACCGATAAAACAAGGCTCAATAATTTCAGAATCTGTTATTTTTACAGAATCTGAGGTGAGTTTCTCCTTGCCCTCCTGATGTATAAACTTCAGCATCCTTGAGTTGGTTTCTACGGTAACGTGTTTGTTGCCACAATCCATCCACTCATCGACCTGACCTGGTTTAAACACTGCTCCATTTTCTCGCATTTTCTTTATGCCATCGTTAATCTGGTATTCTCCCCCATGCATGATGTTTTCTTCGATAACATTTTCCAACTGAGTTTTAAGTTGAGCTACCTCTTTAAAATAGTAAATCCCAATCACAGCTAAATCCGACACAAACTCCTTGGGCTTCTCTACAAGCTCGGTAATATGTCCATCCTCATTCAGATTCACTACCCCAAAAGCTTCAGGATTGTCTACTTTTTTTACCCACATCACAGCATCGGCTTCTTTGTCCAGTTTAAAATCAGCTTTAAACAAAGTATCCGCATAAGCAATCACCGCTGGTCCTTGTAAAGACTCTTTAGCACACATGATGGCATGCCCGGTCCCAAGTGGTTTATCCTGATAATAAATGGTAGATTTTGCATTCAAACCAGCAGCGACCTCCTTCAGCTTAGCTTCAATCTCAGCGCCAAAATCTTCTGATATGATAAAGGCAATTTCATCAATTTGTTCTTCGAGCACCTCAGCAATGCCTTCTACCAGACGTTGTACGATAGGCTTCCCTGCAATGGGAATCAAAGGTTTAGGAATGGTAAGTGTATGTGGTCTTAATCTTGAGCCTCTTCCGGCCATGGGTACTATAATCTTCATAGGTTGTATTTTATTTATTTCCTGTGCTTCCAAATCCTCCTTCACCTCTGTCTGTTTCAGAAAGAGATTCTACAAGTTGAAAATCAGCTTGTTCGTGTTTTGCAAACACCAGTTGAGCAATGCGGTCGCCAGGTTGTATTGTAAATTTTTCTTTGGATAAATTAATCAAAATCACTCCTACTTCACCTCTGTAATCGGCATCGATAGTGCCAGGTGAATTCAGGACGGTAATTCCTTTTTTAAGGGCCAAACCACTTCTGGGTCTCACCTGCGCTTCTACGCCTTTAGGAAGTTCCAGGAATAAGCCGGTTTTGACCAGGCAACGCTCCATGCTCTCAAGATGAACTGCAACATCTACATGGGCTTTTAAATCAACGCCTGCAGATGATGAAGTTTCGTACTTCGGTATGTCGAATGAGGAGCGGTTGATGATATTCACTTTCATAATTTAATCACTTTTGATAAGTCTGTAAAGTTCTTTTTTTTCATTGATAAAAACGCCACCACAATAAATGAGCAGAAGCATTATACCTATAACGTAGTTTTCTCTAAAATAGTAGAACGAAATTAGAGAAAATAGAATGGAAACAAAGAGATAGATTAAGATTTTACCGCTTTTATATGGAATTGCGTAGTGCTTTTGACCTAATACATAAGAAATTAACATCATACTCCCGTAAGCAGTAAGTGTAGCAATTGCAGAACCCACATAGCCAATAATTGGAATTAACCAGATATTAATACCAATGGTGAAAACCGCTCCAATAGAAGAAATATAGGCCCCATAATGGGTTTTATCTGTGACTTTGTACCAGACAGAAAGATTGTGATAAATGCCTAAAAATAAATTGGCTAAAAGTATGATAGGTACAATTGTCATCGCCTCCCAGTAACTTTCATCAGTAATCAAAAGCACCTTGAATAAATCGACAAATACAATAACGAAGAGTAAAATCACTGTACCTATAATCACAAAGTATTTTGTAATCATCGCATAGGCATTTTTAGGGTTTTTACTGGACGCATGGCTAAAAAAGAAGGGTTCTATTCCTAACCTGAAAGCTGTCGCAAATAGTGTCATGAACATCCCTAGCTTGTAGCAGGCCGAATAAATACCGATTTGTTCTTTGGCAATACCTTCGGGCAACATTCGTTCTAGAAACAAGCGATCCACCACTTCATTAACGGAAAAAGCAAGGCCTGCTATCAAGACCGGAAGAGCGTACTTCATCATAGATTTCCAGAGCTTCCAATTAAATTGAAGTTGTATACGATAATAAAATGGAGTAAGCAGTAAAAGAGTTAGCCCGCTAGCAACAATAAGTGAAATGAAGATATAACTCACTTCAAAGTCTGGAATGTAAATTGAATTCATTAAGGCACTACTCTCAGCAAGATCCTTTAAATACAATAGGAAAAATACGTTAAGACCTAAATTGACTGCTACATTAAGGGTTTTAATAATCGCAAACTTCACAGGTCGAGAATTGGCTCTTAGCCAGGCAAATGGGATGATCGCCAAAGCATCTAAAGCTAAAATCCAAATAATTAACTCTAGATTTTGTGAGTCGATTCTGGTAAAGCTCTGAAGTTCTGTAAAGGCCAAATACGCCAATAGGACAAATCCCACAGTGGTCGCGAGTATAGACCAGGTGGAGGTGAAGACCACCTGTGATTTGTCTTTTTCTTTGTTGTAAAATCTAAAAAAAGCAGTCTCCATCCCGTAGGCCAGGATCACGTTAAAAATCACGAAATACGAAAAGATGATGGAATAGTCTCCAAAAGACGTATTTTCTAAAACCCCAGTGTACAGCGGAACCAAAATCACCGAAAGCATCCTGGGAATCACTGTAGCTACTCCATAGATGAAAGTATTTTGAAAAAGCTTTTTGTAGATGCTCACAGACTGAAATTGATTTGTCAAATGTAGTAAAATATGAACTCAAATGAAGGCTAGAGTTTATCTCTTAGGCTAAACCAATTAAACCGAATTCCAATTTTTTGGCGTGAGATGTCTTCAATTTTAAAAGTTAAGTTTAAACCAACGCATATTTTTACTTAGTTGAGCTTTATCAATCTTCTTATCTTACGATTTCAATTACTTATATTTCTCGACTCCGCTCGAAATGACAAGTATGGAGGTTTTGAGACAACTTCTGTAAATTATAAATTATCAAGAGTCCTTTTGTGCTTGAGTCTTCAAAAGGAAAACTTATTTAAAATGAGAATAAAAAACGCCCATCAAAATAACCTGAAAAATATAAATTTAGAAATTCCAGAACACCAGCTGATTGTAGTTACTGGCTTATCGGGGTCTGGTAAATCATCCCTGGCCATGGACGTGATTGCCAATGAGGGTTACCGGTATTTTTTGGAAAGTCTCCCAGCTTATAATCAGCAAAACGCTCAGGCCATCCCAACAGCCGAGGTGGATGATATCCAGGATCTTCCTCCAGTCATCAAAGTGGAGCAGTCGAAACGCTTTCAATCCATCAACACCACCTTTGGAACGCTTTCCGAAATAACATCCATTTTCAGAATACTGTTTGCCCGCTATGCCGGGGAAACTCCCATGAGTAAGTCGCTTTTTTCTTTCAATCATCCTAAAGGTGCCTGTGAGGTTTGCCGTGGAATCGGAGAAGCAGAGTATATAGATTTAGACAAAGTTATTGGGGATGGAAATAAGACCTTAAGAGAAGGAGCCATCACCACCACTCTGCCCAACGGCTATATCGTGTATTCTCAAATCACCGTAGAAGAGTTGAATAAAGTGTGCAAAGCTCACGGGTTTAACGTCGATATTCCATGGAAAGACCTTTCTGAAGAACAAAAAGATGTCGTCTTAAACGGCAGCAATCGCATCAAGGTGTTTTATGGAAAGCACGGTCTGGAATCCCGTTTAAGATGGTCTGGCATAAAAGCCAAACCTCGAGAAGAGGGCTATTATAAAGGCATGCTGCCCATCATGCAAAATATACTAAGAGTAGATAGAAACCCTAATATTTTGAAGTTTGCGAGTTCCAAAGTATGCCCCAGCTGTGAAGGCGGACGTATCAAAGCAGAGCATCTGGAATATAAGTGGAAAGGCCACAACTTCAAGGCTTGGATGGATGTATCCTTGAACGATTTGCATGACCAATTAAAAGCCTTGAAGCTCTCTCCTGGAGAACAGGATCTGATAGATAAACTACTCACTAAGATTTTGGACCTAATTCGCCTGGGCATGGGCGACTATCAACTCAGCACCCCTAGTCTTGAGATCTCCTCTGGCGATGGACAACGCATCAAGCTCATCAATCAAGTAAATTCCAGATTACAGGGTATTTTATATGTATTTGATGAGCCTTCAATCGGTCTTTCAGCAGATTATCAAAACTACCTACTCCATATTTTGAATCGACTTATACAGCGAGGAAATACTGTGATGGTGGTCGAACATGATTTGAATTTCATAAAAGCTGCAGACTGGATCATAGAACTTGGGCCAGAAGCAGGAGTAAATGGTGGAAAGGTTGTTTTTAACGGACCGAGGGAAGAATTTCTTAAGGCAAAGCCACACAACAGCCCGACCTTATCTGCTTTAGAATCGGCGAAGGTGTTGGAGCATAAAGGCTCAAAAAATAGATCTAAAAAAGTAACTGCAGATCAGTTTCAACCTCAAGCGAACACACTTTCGGTCATCAGCCGTAAAACGCCAGAACTTACTGAGCAAATAACTCAATTCTGTAAAAATAATTCCTTAAATCTTATTAAAGTTACAGACCAGCCCATCGGCAAAACTCCGCGTAGTAATCCAGCAACCTACACGGGATTAGCGGATAAAATTCGAGACTTGCTGGCAAAAACTTCAGAAGCTAAATCCAAAACATTAACCAAAAGCTCGTTTTCATTCAATAATAAAAAAGGCCGATGTGCCACTTGTGAAGGTGCCGGAGTTATTACTCTGTCTATGAGCGCGATGGGAACTATTAATCAGGTGTGTCCTATCTGTAATGGCAAGCGATTCAAGCCTGAAGTGCTTTGCGTTAACTATAAGAATAAAAATATTGCTGATATTTATAATCTTAGTATTGAAGAGGCCCTGACCTTTTTTAAGGGAGAAAAAAAGATCTCAGACATTCTGTCTTTAATGCTGCAGTTGGGTTTAGGTTACATTAAGCTCGGTCAACCTTCTAATACACTATCGGGAGGAGAAGCCCAGCGTATAAAACTCACCAAGCATTTTGCTAAACAATCAAAACGGACGCTTTTAATGCTGGAAGAACCCAGCATTGGGCTACATTACCAAAACTTCACTCAGCTGTTGAAGGCCTTGCATGAGCTAAAGCAGAATACTGCTGGTATTCTTTGTTTTGAGAACCATCAGCTTTTTCAGGACAATTGTGATATTTGGGTTGATAATGCCTTGAAAGTTAAACCAGTTGATCTAAAATCAGAACGACCTCAGCAAGGAGAACATATTTTAATTCGAGGTGCAAGAACGCACTCCTTAAAAGATATAAATGTCAGTTTCCCGAAGCATCAATTGTCTGTAGTTACTGGTATTTCCGGATCAGGTAAATCCTCTCTCGTTATCGATACTCTTCACGGGTATGGTCTTCAGGAAATGACCAAGCAATTTTCAGCGTATCAGCAATCGAGAGTTGGTGTGAATTTTCAATTTGAAGTGGATCATATTGAAGGACTTACACCAAGCATTTGTATCACGCGAAAACAAAAAAATCACACCCAGCGTTCAGATATAGCCAAGCAGACGGGAATAGATAAATTACTGCGATTTACCTTTTCCAGAAAAGCACAATATGAGGGAGAAGACCTGTCTGCCAGTCACTTTTCAAATGCCCATGAATTAGGAAAGTGTAAGGTTTGTGAAGGGCTTGGGCAGGAATTGCTTCCAGATCTGAATAAGCTTGTTTTAGACGAAGATAAAAGTATAGCTACAGGATTGTTTGCACACAACAAAGCTATTGGTTATTACGGAAATCCAGCCGGACAGCATATGGCGATTTTAAAAAGCGTCGGTGCTGCTTATGGGTTTGATCTGAAAACGCCTTTTAAATCGCTTACAGGCCAACAAAAGGAAGTCTTACTCTATGGCACAGGAGAAAAGGTCTGGAAAGCTAACTGGGTATACCAAACTAAAACACGACAGGGAACTCAGGCTTTATCGATGACCTGGGACGGTCTCTATAGCTATTTGCAGGAAGAATATTTGAAAACCCGAAAAAACAAAAACATCAGCCAATTAACGGCATTATTCTCTTATCGTGATTGCAGTCATTGTCATGCCAGTGGTTTAAAACCTGAACGTTTGCAGTTTACGATCGCAGGAAAGTCGATAAACGAAATAAAATCGATGAGTTTCAAAACCTTAAAAACTTGGCTGGCAAGACATTCAGATCCTATTACTTTAGATGGAAAATTGGTTTCTAAAGTTAAAATTCACCTCTCCAATACGCTTACACGGGCTAGCCAACTCCATATTGAGCACTTACAACTCAACCGAAAATCTGTAACGCTTTCTGGTGGTGAAAATCAGCGTATAGCCTTAATTAAGCAATTAAATAGCCCTTTGAAAAGAGTAACGTATCTATTAGATGAACCTTCTGCAGGCCTATCACAGAGAAATATTCCTGATGTGATTCAGATCTTGAGAGAACTTATTGATAAGGGAAACACTGTCATCGTTATTGAGCATGATAAATCCATCATTCAAGCTGCAGATCACATCGTACAGCTTGGCCCCAAGGCTGGTCGACTTGGAGGCGAAATCACCTATCAGGGAGATTATAAAGGTTTGCTTCAACAATCAAACACCCATCCTTTTCTGAAATCACCAAACCAAGCGAAAAACCTAAAGCCTGGAAAATCCCACATACGGATACAAGATCTTTCCAGGCATAGTTTAATAAAAGATGAATTGAACCTTCCTCTGGGTGGCATTACAGCCTTAAGCGGTAAATCTGGCGTTGGAAAAACCACTTTGGTCAAAGACATTCTGATTCCAAGTATTAAGGCAAATCAACCGGTGAACTGCTCAGCTATAGATTTTCCTAAGGCTTATCAAAGAGCACATTATTTTGAGCCTAAAAAACTTAGATCATATGCCAACACCTTGGTGGTATCTTACCTGGATTTTCTTAACGTCATCACCAAAGTCTTTGCCACTGAAACTTCATTAAAGGCCAATGCCTATTCGTATAAAACCAAAAAAAGTCAATGTCCAAATTGTAAAGGAAAGGGGGTTGTAGAAATTAGTCTGGATATTACAGCCAACTCCATTGAAACCTGTGAGGTCTGCCAGGGCCAGCGCTATCAACAAACTATTTTAGAACATAAAGTAAAGTCCAAAGATATTGCTGGGGTCTTGTCCATGAACATTCTGGAACTGAAAGACTGGTTAACAGGCTTTGATGTGCCAGATAAAACTTTGAGTTTTATAAACAGCCTGGAAGATATCGGCTTAGATCATATAACCTTGAACCAAACCGTACAATCCTTATCATCTGGGGAGAAACAACGCTTATTACTTTTAAATTGGTTAAAAGAGGCTCCCAAAAATGAGCTATTTATTTTGGACGAACCCAGTACGGGTTTGCATTATGCTGATATTGATCTGCTGTATTCTATTTTAGAAAAGTTAAGCGCAGAAAATGATATTTTAGTGATCGAACACAATCCTTACTTACTCGAGAAGATTGGAGTGGGTTTGGTTTTAGAATAAAGCAATCCTTTCTTTTCCTAAATTCAATTGGTTTTTTGTCTGTTGATAAAGCAAATCAGTTTAGGCGTATTCATTATTTTTATTCCACATTGATAAAGATATCATCCAGCTCATAAGTACCATCTTGGTTTTCGTCTCCGCTCCCTGTGTATTTGAAAGCTATATACCCATCCCGGTCAAAACAAGACATATCTATTAGTCCAGAACTGATCCAGTCTCCGAAAAACTGATCATCTGAAACGACAGAAGCGTCTGTAACATCTCCCCAGTCTGCATTGGTCACATCTTCTTCAGTTCCATTCCAATTTGAAGAATATAGCACTTCCAAAATACTAGCGTCTGGAAAACTATTAGAGGTTTTAAACTCAACAGTGATTTTAAAGTTGGATTCTATTGAAATTTTAGGGGTAATCAGCCAGCTTATACTACTTTCATCACCAGAGTTTGAGGACCCCACTCGAGCAGAGATACCTAAGGATGAATTGGCGCTATTACTTTCGAAGGCTTCCCAAGGCTGAGTTCCTGCCTCAATATAATTAGTCCATCCGTCTATATTAATAGGAGAATTAGTATTTTGATTTTCAAAATCCTGACTAATAAGGACATTAGCAGGTGGAATAGTTTCCAAACCACATGAAAATATTTGTGGATCACAACGCTCACCATTCATCAATACATCTTCTGGAGTGTTGATGTTGAAAGTAAAGAACTCGCCAGTAAAGTCTCTAGTTAAAATACCTTTCATAGATCCAGTTCCAGGAGGAAGAGATAAACCCTTAAAATCGGCAAATAAACTTGTACTAAAAATGAGCTCAAACGGACTTTTACAGCTTTCGATAATCCGTTCACCATTGAATTCGTCGAAAGGTTCTGAAGCATAAGTTAGAGCTCTATCCGAAGAAAAATATTGTGATGAAAATTGGACATCTGTAAGCTCTGAGAAAGTGTTTACAACGGAAAATGAAAGATCAGATAATTGAAGCTGCTGGGGAATAATCTCTGCAACCAATGTATCTCTAATCAATACTTCATCTAAAAATGCCTCAGGTATAAGCCCCACATCAGATCCATCTTTTATTCCTAGCATCGGTGCATTTCCAGGTCTACGACCTACAGAGAGACCGTCAAGCTGAATGTAGATTTTTCTTCCGACTTCAAATTTTGTGAATAAAGGACTTGCATTGATCTGAATGGCAATACCAAAGCTTGGATTTTCAGTTTGATCTTGCACTATCAACTCCCTAAAAAAGTTTCCCGACTCATCGCTAGAAATGACATAGGCTTCTGCATAGGTATTAGTATCTTCAAAGGTAAAAGGGCTTTGCATGTTATCACTTTGGGTTAAGGCACCTTCCAATGCAGATAAACTAATAACTGTACCCTCAATCTCAGGGGGGCTTTGAGAAAAGTCTGGAGTGTCAAAATCATCGTCTTTCACGCAGGACACAGATGTAGAAAGCACTCCTAGAAGGAATACTAAAATTTGAATTTTGGTTTTCATCATCTTCATGTTTTAAAATCTTATGTAAGCACTTAAATAATAGGTTGTTCCAAAACCAAAGAAGTAGCGATTTCCAAATAAAGGCCCATTCTCTCTAGCCAAATCTTCTCCTCGTGTTCTAAAATTACTGGTTCTGGACTGCTCAAAACCACCTGTTTTGTATTCTTCGTTTAGGACATTATTAACAACAGCAAAAAAACCAACAAAGTAATTGCCAATCCTCCAAGACTTACCTCCAACCAGATTAACGAGCATATAGCCATCGAAACGTTCTTGTGTCAAAATCTTTCTGGCACTACTTTCGTCATAATCATTATAAACTATTCCATCGCTGTCCAGCACAAAATTATCTGATCTTAACAAACCACTTGGACTTATAAAGGCATGTGAAAAGTGATTGGCAGTTAGTCCTACATTCCAATAGTTTGGATCTCTGTATTCAAACCCCAACTGAAAAACACGTTCTGGACCACCTGGTACCCTAAGATTTTTCAAGTCTGTTTTACCGTCTCCAAACCTTAGTTGTAAGTCTGGGAAGTTTTCGCTGGTGAGATAAATATCTGGATTACTAGTGTAGATATAATGTCCAAAAGATCCTGCAGCCTTTAATTTTAAGGTAGGAAGTACCTGAGCTTCTACTCCAAATTCTACTCCATAATGCAGACGGTCAATCCCCGTCATCACTTCCTGTACAAAGGCATTGTTTTGATTATTGGCGCTTGGCAGACCTGTGAGCTCTTCTGTATAATAAAATCCAACATTGGTCTCGTCTTGAAATCCTGTATAAAAACCAGTTGCTCGACCACTAAATAAGGGTGATTTATAAATATAGCTCAAGTCTGCAGACTGTATTTGAACCTCTGTAATCCCTTCAACAATATCTCCATTTTGCCTTGCGTTGCTATAGGAGTCTTGAATGGTAGGTGCGTTTTGAAAATAGGCTGCATTCAAGTTAAATATGTGACGACCAGACAATCTATATGTGACTCCAGTTTTAAAAGCATAAGTTGTAAACTCCAATTCTTCTCCAGGACCGAAGGAGCGATCTCCAGGGAAAAATCCATTTTCATAAAGCCCCGTACGCTGATACTTGGTCGATCCAAAACTCAATCCTGTATAAAAATCAATTTGCCTATATTGAAATTGGGCCTGTAAAAACCCATCGTATACTTCAGCATCCATTGTGTAATTGTACTTATAACGGTCTCCTACTTGCACTGTTCGATTAGGATTTTTCAGATCAGACTGAGCAAGCTCAGAGCCTAAACCTGTGATCAAGTCATTTTCTTCAGCAAAAAAATCAACATCCAAATAACGTTCTCCACCCAAAAGGTCTTCTATCTGAGCAAAGTTTTCACTTGTCAAATGCCTGTAATTTAGGCGTGCGTTGAACAACACATATTCTGAAAGTCTATAATCTATGATAGAATTAAACATGACTTGCAGGTCCTCTACTCGATCTGATTGTAAAGCATAGGTAGAATTCCCACCTCGGTCTTGATTCAGTGCATTAGCAAAATACAGTTCTTCCCAGGGAAACTGACCATCCCTTTGAAATTCTTTTTGAGCTAAAAAGGCATTTTGAAAATCCAGTGGAGTTGGATTGGGATCTCTTAAAGAATAACTTGGTAGATTTTGATAGTATGTTGGTAAAGGATTTCTGGCGCCTCCAAGATAAACCTGTTCCCCTGTATTTGAATCTACAAAAAGGCGTGTGCCTCCATTATCTACTCTTGTCGTAGAAGAGAATCCAAATTGATATCCTAAATTGGTATTGATAGATAATTTTTTATTTAAATTCCAATAGTGGTTCAGCATGAACACTGGTTCCTCAGTTTTTCTAATTCTTGAATTTCGCTGCTCTCCATTAAGCTGGCCCCAATTAGGATTATACGCAATACCTTTAAGGTCTACAACTTCTTGAGTTACTGCAGTTCCCATTCCTCTTCGATTGGGTGTATAAAATCCTGTAAAGTTTAAGCTTTGTTTTTCATTAATCTTCTTTTCAATAGATAAGGATATTGAAGTGGCATCATAAAGAGTTCCTTCTCTAAATCCTTCTTCTCCATAACGCCTAGATAACAATAGAGAATAAAACCAACCTCCTTTTAGCAAACCAGAATTGTAACTTCCCATCACCCTTCCCTGATAACTTCTATTGGAACTAGCGTAAGATACCCTCCCTCCTTTTCGCATTTTTGAAGCCCTCATAATGATATTAGACACTCCTGCAACATCACCAATTGTGTAATCACTTGCTGAAGTACCCATGCTAAATATCCTGAGCCTTTGGACGTCATTTAAACCTCCCCAATTGGCCCAATTTGGTCTTCCAGAGGACTGCTTATTCATTTCCAAACCGTTAATAAGGACCTTAGCATTAGCATTGTCTAAACCTCTGGGATTAAAAAAAGCAGCGCTAAAATCAAAAGCTGCAGCTCTCAAATAGGTATCTTGAGAAGAAGCTAAAAGTCCTGAAATATTAAAGGATGACGCATCATCATCGTCAAGTTCATCTTCTGATAATGAAATGGTTCCTATGTGCCTATTCTCTTCATTAATATCAACTTCTAGCAATAAATCCCCTAAGTTTAATGTTTTACCCTCTTCTATAATTATAGGAAAACGTTTTTCAATATAAATAAATCTGTTTATCTCTAAAATATGTTCTCCTAAAGGCAATTCCTGCTGAGCAAATGAAAAATGTCCTTGCGCATCTGTAAAAACTTCGATACCTGTTCCTTCAATGCTAATTTGAGTGTCTGGTAATGGTTCTTCAGTATTAAAATCTAAGACAGTTCCCTTCACATTAGTTTCTTGAGCTACACCAAAAAAACTAATGATCGATAAAATGAAAACTAAAGCTGAAGATCTTAACATAATAATGATTATTACATTAGATTTTTGAACAAAATGATAGTAAATATATTAATTTATTCAATTATTGCTTAAATTTCACTTTAAATTGTTTCACCTTTTAACAATTAGAATATGAAACAGTCTTCAATAGTTAAGCTCTATGTATTGCCTTTACTAATACTATTCATCGGTTGTAGTTCAAATAAAAACACATTCACAAAGTCTTCTGAAGGAGATGAATTCCTTATAAATACAATTGCTTTTTATAATTTAGAAAACCTGTTCGATACCGAGAATGACCCTATCAAATTTGATGAATCTTCACCGATTATGGAAATAGCTGAAGATGAGCGTAACTATTACTATCAAAAGAAGATAAACAATATAGCTAAGGCCATAGCAGACATTGGGGCTGAAGCTACAGGGAGGCCTCCAGCTGTTATTGGGGTATGTGAAATAGAAAATTTTAAAGTCTTACAGGATGTAGTTAATGAAAAAAGTTTATCTGAATACAATTATGGAATTATACATTATAACTCTCCAGACGCTAGGGGTATTGATGTAGCTTTACTGTATCAAAGAAGAATATTTCAGCCAACCCATTCTCAAGCTCATGAGCTCGTCCTTTTCAAGGATAATGATAATAGCAAGCGCAAGTACACCAGAGATCAGTTGCACGTAAAAGGTAAATTGGATGGAGAAGACATGCATTTTATCGTTAACCATTGGCCTTCCAGAAGTGGTGGAGAAGAAAAAAGCAAAGCAAATAGAGTAAAAGCGGCAAAGCTTACCAAAAAGATTACAGATTCTATCCAAATGCAGGAACCTTATGCCAAAATTATGGTCATGGGCGATTTTAATGATGGGCCCTATAATAAAAGTATTAAAGAAGTTCTTAAAGCCAAAGAGTCTTTGGGAAATTTGGGACTTAAAGACCTGTATAATCCCTTCGAAAAACTCCATAAAAAAGGTCTAGGCACGATTGCCTGGAGAGATACCTGGAATATCTTTGATATGATTTTGGTTACTAAACCACTTGCGAATAAAGAGGATTACTCAACTTACAGGCTGTATCAAGCCAGTATTTTTAATCCATTTTACTTACAAAACCCAAAAGGGCGGTACAAGGGTTATCCATATAGAGCCTTTTCAGATGGTGGATTTACTGGTGGCTATAGTGACCACTTCCCAGTGTATTTATACCTGATTAAAAAGAAATAAGCGCCTGTAAAACTGACCTTCAGTCAATTTTAATATTTATTTGACAAAGTTTACAAGTATATCTTTTAGATTTAAATAAAAAAATGAAAAATCCAGGTATACCTCTGCTAATTTTAACCACTTTAATTTTAATATTAGTGACCATATTTGCCTCATTAGGCCTCGCCTTTTCCTGGGTGTTTTACCTTACAGTTCTAGGACAGGCAACTTTGGTCTTTGCAGTTTATAAAGTATTGACCGATGATTACCAAACCGAAAAAACTTTTAAAGATTGGTACGAAGATCGTCCAGAGCCTCACGACGATTAGATGTTGGCTCCGTAGTTCAATGGATAGAACAAAAGTTTCCTAAACTTTAGATCTAGGTTCGATTCCTAGCGGAGCTATTTTAAGAATAACAACTTAAGCTCTAAAACCTAAACTTAACATACCCCACAAAAAACCTAGTAACTGCTCTGTAGACTAAATCCCCTCTCTGGAAATTAGTTATGGAACTAAAGATATAGGATCTTGCATTGAAAATGTTTAGTGCGTCAATACCAAAGACATGGGATTTTTGCTTTGGTCGATACTCTAAATTGAAGCTACTGGTCTGATATATTTCAGAATCGACTTCATGTACTTCATTTCTAAAGTTTCCAAATACGAGATCGTTTAGTTTAAGAACAGTCTCAAGCTTTGCGTTATAAATGTTATTTGTATTGGAAGAGTTACCTATGCCTCCAGAATTTGAATTTACACTTCCAGAAAATTTAAAGTTTAGAATTCCATCCCAATACGTCGTTCCTCTGAAATAGTACAAGTCGCTCTCATTACTTATATCGAATAATTCACCATTTAGTACAGATGGGTTTTCAAAAATGGTTTTGGTATAACCGATTTTGAAACTAGAGTCTACAATGGGCAAATACGTAGTAAAACCTAATCTTCCTGTCAATAGACTTCCTCCAGGAATAAATTCTCTTTGGGTCAAATTGAGATTTTCACTCAATAAATTATCCGCCGACAATTGTTTATCGTAGTCAGAATAAGAAACTCCGGCTTCAATTAAAATTCGTTTTTTAGGACGTGAAAAGATATAATTAAACGAATATTGATTTCTGGAAAAACTTTCTAACCTATCGAGTCCCAATATCAAACTCCTGTAATTTTGTACGATGAAGTTGCTGTTCAGATCGCTTAAACTAGGCAAATCATTGATTCTTTTATATCGAATGGTAAAACTGCCTAGCTTTGTTTTCCTTAGCCTCAACGAAAGATTAGGGTTAAAAAAAAGAAAACTTCCGGAATCTGTACTTGTCCTCAAATTGACATTAGACAGCCCGAGATCACCTTCAGCAATAAGCTTGTCTGGAATAAATTCATATTGAGTTTTAAAATTTACAAAGTATTTGAATCTTGCTTCTGAATTTGTTCCCGATAAACTGTCAATTTCAGAATGTATAATTGTTCCTTCAAGTTCACTTGAAACATGGTCAAAATCTCGTTCCTGATTTAGAATCCCAGCTTTGATAGCAAAGGTCTGTTTATTAAATTTCAAAATGGCACTGCCTTCCAAACCTTGATAAACGGCATAATCTTTTATTTCAGTTTTGAGATTTTCTGAATTTGAAGATTCATCTGGTAAGATGGTGTTTGGATTGATGGTAAATCCTTGTTGATCTTGGTTAACTCCTGTAAAGCCATATAACGTAAGTGCGCCGTTGGTTACCTTTTTGGTAAAGTGAACATTGGTGGATAATCCAATACGGCGTTCGTTAAGAACCTGAGCTATTTCGTCGCTAGAATTAAAAAGAAGTTCATGATTCACATCAGAATTGGTAAGAGATACATCGGTTTGAAACGTGATAAAATGATCTTCATCTATAGAATGTTTAATCTCGAAATCATTTCTAAAGTTGACATTTTGAGTTTCAAAAGCATTGTTTTCTCTAAAGGTAATATCGCCTTCTGGCAAAAAATAGGAGGTAAGATTAGAATAATCACTTTGCAATTGGTCTGCAGTAACAAATAAAGAGTTTCTTAGTTTGCTGTCTTTCCAAATGGTTTTATTGGCTAAAAGGTTATTGGAAACACTCTCATTTTCCACATAAAACCTATCATCTATTAAAATTGAACTGGATTGCAATCTTAAAAATGAGTCTTGATCCAGATTGAAATTCTCATCAAAATCATTAAACCCCATTTGCTGATATACATAATTATTTAACTGTTCTCCAGCTGGCTTACCTATGGAATTAAGGTTTCCTAAATCCAGAAACTTGATTTCTGGTCGTATGAGACCGAGGTTAAGATCAGCTTCATAGCGGCTGTCATTTCCTAATCCAGCTTTAGCAGCTCCAAACCAAATGGATTTGGCTTTGTCTTTAAGCTTTAGGTTGAGTATCAGGGTTTCGCTATCCAGGAATTGTTTCAACACTGGATTTTCACTATAGTTGTTAATGACCTCCACTTTATTTAAGACATCGGCATCTAGATTTTTGGAAATCACTTTATAATTTCTGTCGGCAAGATCATCTCCCTCTATGAGTATTTTTTGAATATCCTTACCTTGGGCTTTGATGTTACCATCTTCATCAATTTCAATACCCGGCAAATTTTTTAAAACATCTTCTACCGTTTGCTCGGTTTCATCCGCAAACGCAGATACCCGATACACGACCGTATCTCTATTGACTTTGATTTTTTCTTCAGTCTCCAGAACAACTGTATTGAGCTGCTCTACTTTAGGTGTGAGTTTAAAATCTTGGTTGATAGTAGACTTAGTATTAGAAATCATGATTTCCTGCGCCTCATAACCAAAACTACTCACTTTAATAGAAAGTGAATCTGTTTCTGAATCTACTGCTAGTTCATACCTCCCATTTTCTGTAGAATAAGTGTAGCCTAAAATGCTTTTAGAAGATGTACTTACAACAATACTAGACCCTTCAAGCGGTAAGTTAGTTTCCTTTTCTAGGATTTGACCTTTTATTTTGAACTCTTGGGCTTGACTTAAAAGAGACGCAAATAAACTTGAAAAAAGCAGAATGAAATGAAAGATCTTCAAGTAATAAGATTTTGATTAAAAAGATGACTGGCTAATATTATTTTTTTATTTCAAATACTTCTATACTACTATTTGTCTTCAAAACCTTCGATTCTTGGCCAGATATCCCCATATTTTCTGCTATCATTCTGCCTCCCATTCTGGCATCAAGAAAGGATTTAATTTGGTTTTCTTTAAATTCTTTAAATGAAATCCAGGAAGAGTTCGGATTGTCAATTGATTTTAGCAAATAAGAGTGTTTAGTAGGGTACTCTATATTCTTAAAATACCAGTAGATTTCTTTATCCGTATCATAGGCCTCCAAAATTAAACCTGGTAAGCCTACCAATTTCCAGGGGCCGTATGGCAATGGGATTTGTGATGTAAACCAGGCGGTATAATCTCGCCCTCTAAAGTGAGCAGTTGCTTTTTGTACTTTATAAATTCCTATCATTTTGGTTTCTTCTTGGATATCCCAAGGAATATTTATTGTCTTATCCTTTACGTATTGAAAACCTGAATCACGTGAATACAAAACCTTTTCTTTCGGCTCATAATAATATTGGAATCCCTCTGGGTTAGTTACTACAGTTATAGAAAAACCGTTTCCATCTCCGTTACGATAAGACTTTTGCTCCCATATATTTCCTCCTTCCAAAGAATCTTTCTTCATCACGTATAATGAATTTTCCTTATCAAATACTAGCATAGTATTAAAATCTGGACCAATTGGTGCCCCCATACCTAAACTTTCTATTTGACCATAATTTATTACACCAGTTTGGGCTAAAACATTCAAACTGGTTAAATAGATAAGAATTATAAAATATTTCATACAATTAAAATTAAGGCTGGAGATTAAGACTCCAGCCTTTTGGATTAATATTACTCACAAGAATTTGTCAATTGCTCTCGCATATCATCTTCAAATTCACAATCTACAACCATTGAATAATCAATGTTGTTATCTCCATCACAATCAACAGAAACAACACATCCATTTTGTAATTCTGGAACAGATTCTAATGGTGATGAGGGGCTTAATGAAAATAAGGGTAACATTAAAAATGAAATTAATAAAGTTTTTATGATATTTAAATTTTAAAAATTAAAATGTTGCAAGTTTAAATCTTGCCAGATTATCAAACATAGGTAAAAACCTAAGTAGAGATCTCATGAAAAATGAATATACTTGTAGTGTGAGCGAGTATGGATTTTTTCATGCTTGGTTTGTGAAATGCTTTTCTTCGGAGAAGCATTTCCTTTTTGTAGATTAAAAGAACATTGATATAATTTTATAGAATTTATTCTAAGTTAGAAAAAAAAATCAGGTTTCATAACCCTAACTGTTAAATTTTATATGATATGGAAAAATGTACGATTAAACCCTAATGATTCGCAATACTGATGAAGTTTTCTTAAAGATTTTCAATTCAAATTCCGCTTTTGGATAAAACATTCTGGTATGCGACGTTTTAAACTTCGCATAAATAACCCTCTCAAATTAGGTTTAAATATGTTCACTTGTTTTAGTGAGTCATCTTCAAAGTAGCAAACTTTAAAAAGTGAGGTTTTAAGAATAGAAAATGCATACTTCTAAGAGCAGAGATTATTAAAGTAGTTACTTTGTTTTTAATTCGAAATCTAGTATTCTTGTGGCTTCAACTAATCTAAATTATTAATGAAAATCTACACTTTAACGCTTCTCCTTTTATTTACCTATTTCACTTCTGCTCAAGACATAGACTCATTAGCTAGGGTTAAAAAACATCAATTTAAGGTCAACTTACTTCTTACTCCCAACCTAGATTATGAAGTTGGGCTTTCGAAAACGATCACATTAAATTTTCAAGCAGGCCTTTTTCCTGTTGCAATTGAAAACCGACAGAATGATGAAAGCCGATTTACCACAGTTTTAGGATCAAAACTTTCATTTAGACATTATTACAATTTGAATAGACGACTTCAAAAAGACAAAAGCATTGATAATAATTCTGGGAATTATTTTGGAATCAGTTCTTGGTTTGCTGGCTCAGATCCTATAATTTTTAATACTTCTATTGAAATTTCAGATTCTTATTATTCTGAGATAGGAGCCATTTATGGCTTACAAAGAGTTTTTTTTAACAAATTGAGCCTCAATGTTGAAAGTGGCCTTGGAGTCAATTTTACTGATCTTCAGGATCCTAAAGTAATCCCACTACTTCATCTCAACTTGGGCTGGATATTGTTTTAATGAATTATATCAAAAACTGCAAACTTTAAAACTATAAGAGTTTTCTTACCATAGACAATCCAAATGCCGCTTTTGGATAAAAAGTTAGTCCTCTAGATAATCTCCTATATTATTTACTACAGTAGAGTTAGTTGTTAATCTTCCTTTGTAAAGTACTTTGTCATTTTTTACAATTAAATGAGATGGATATTCATAAATGCCGAGACTTTTTAATTCATCGAATGAAAGTTCTGTAAAGGTGGACTTAAACCCATAGTCATCAACTAGTTTTGTGTTTTCAAGAAAGGTTTCCTTTTTCATTATAACATTGACGAGTATAATCTTGTCAAATCTTATCGAATCGTTTTCACTCCATCTATTAAATTTCTCCATACCAGCAAAACAGCCTTCACATCTTGTAAACCAAAAATCTAATAAATAAGTTTTATCTTTTTTTAATTTTAGCTCTTGTCCATTTATGTTTTTAATTTTCAAATCTTGAACAGAAGAAATGCGATGCTCAGATATGGATTGATTAATATAGAATTGCTCCCAGTTGGGGTTGATAAAAAAATGAAACCCAAGGACTAATATGGCAGATACTGTCAAACGTTTCTGCATAGTAAAACTTTTAAGAAAATATAGGGCTGGAAGGGTAAGAATATATTTTAAACTTCTAAAAATTGATTCAGGATCAAAAAATAATAATAAGGTAGATAATAATGGAATGGCAAAATAAAGCGCAAAAGTGTTTTTGCGCTTTAAAAGTAAATCAATTCCTACTACTATAAATAAATACATAGGAAAGAAGAAAGAAATTTTAAAATAGCCTAATACTAAATAAATGGTGAGACTTAAGCTAGCAAATATTATATGATTTTTTACTTTACGCATAACTTCCAGTACAAGTTTGTAAAAATAAGAAACCGCATCCCATCTCATCATCAAAATCATCAGGACATCTACTACTTTCTTCACAATCTGCTCCTGCACAGCCTAACCCTCCCCATCTGCAATTACAATCTGGTAATTCTTCACCTGGACGAGGTGTAATTTCTTCAAATTCTAATATTCCACCATTTTTTTGATTTTTGGAAATTTTGGCCAAATTAAAAGTTGCAAAAAAAACAAAGACATCGTCATCAGTCCAATTATATTTTAGTTGTAGTTTTTCAATAAAATAAGACCACTTATTTTCATACTCTTCACCACTTAACCCCGTTTCAAATAATTCTAAAGTCAACTTTTTTTGAAAATTTGAAATAAAAATTCTATGATCAGGATCATCAATACTTTTTACAAGAATATCGAATTTCTGATTCCACAAATTCAACTTTTCATCAGGAGTTAGATTATTGGATTCTAGTCTTTGTATACCTAAAGGTAATTTACTTAGCTGCTGAATACTAGATTCAAAATTATAGATCTTTGAATCATTGATTTGCTCATCAGAACAACTAAAAATTATAAACAATAATAGTAAAATTGAAAAATAGTTTTTCAATATATTTAAATTTAAGATTTATATGTTGCAAGTTTAAATCCTACCAGATTATCTAACATAGATAAAAACCTAAGTAGAGATCTCGTGAAAAATGAATATACTTGTAGCGTGAGCGAGTATGGATTTTTTCATGCTTGGTTTGTGAAATGCTTTTCTTCGGAAAAGCATTTTCTTGTTTAAATTAAAAGAACATTGACATGATTTTATGATTACTGTTAAATATAGAAATAAAAATCAAATATCACATTCCTAACTGTTAATTTTTAAATGATAAGTCAAAAATTAACGGTTAAACCGAATAATTAGCAATAAAAATGAAGCATTTTTAAATTTTTTGGATTTCAAAAGCCTGGTTTCAATTCAAATTTCGCTTTTGGATAAAAAACGTCTTAAGTAATTTGGAGGCTTCTTCTTGAAGTATTCCAGATTTTACTTTGGTCTTGGGATGTAGCTGGGTATTCATGGCTCTGTAGCCGCGGACTTCATCTTCGGCCGCAAACACCAAACGCGATAACTGACTCCAGTACAAGGCCCCGGCACACATCTGGCAGGGTTCCAAAGTCACATACATGGTGCAATCCCTTAAATATTTTCCTCCAATAAAGTTAGCTGCCGCCGTGATGGCTTGCATTTCGGCGTGAGCGGTGACATCGACCAGGAGTTCAGTCAGGTTATGGCTTCTGGCGATAATTTGATTCTTATGGGTGATAATCGCTCCCACAGGAACTTCCCCCTTGTCAAAAGCCTGATAAGCTTCTTCTAGGGCTTTTTTCATAAAATAAGTATCGTCGAAGGGTTTAGTATTTTAAAATACCTAATAGATTGATTCAAGAGAAGTAATGAATAAATTTATATTGTTTATTTTTATTGAATATGTGAATGAATGTAATATAATAATTAAAATAACCTCATCATTAACTTAATAATGAGGCTCTAGAATTAAACTAATGACTTAATTAACTTAGAGCTAGCTAAAATTGAATTAAATTATTTGTAAAAAAAGTATGATTATTCTGATTAAAGAAAAATTACATAATTTCAATTACTTGAGATTCCTTTTTTGTACATTTTGAACTTCTTGGGTTACAAGGTGAACATCTACAAGTTGTGCCAAATACTGTAAGTGAACATCCATTTGGACAACCCTCACATGTACAAGTTTTTCCTTTAACCTCGAAGTTAAACGAATTTAAGTCTTTTATTAAGAAAGATCCTGTGGAAATTTGGCCACCTTCATCCTCTGCCTTTAAAAAGTAAAGGTGTTTGTTTGTATCAGCATCATAAGTTTTAATTAGTTCAAATTTACTCAGGTCAACTTTTAATTTATCTTCTTCTAAAATTTGCTTTTCCCAATTGAGCTTAATATCTCCTAATGTAAGATTCATTTTTTTACCTTCATTAAAATTGAAGAAAGAAGCTTCAGTAATTTTTAAAATTTCATTCTTAGGGGTATCATTTTCAAGGATGTTTTTAGTATCATCTTGTTGACATGAGGTTACTATGATTAATAAGGTTAATAGTGAAAGTATTCGTTTCATGATTTCAATTGTTTAAGTTAAAAAAGTTGCATGTTTAAATCTTGCCAGATTATTGAACAAAGGTCATAACCTTAGTAGTGATCTCATGATAAATTAATATACTTGTAGTGTTAGCGAGTATGAAATTTCTCATGCTTGGTTTGTGAAATGCTTTTCTACGGAGAAGCATTTCCTTTTTGTAGATTAGAAGAACATTGAGATTATTTTATAATTATTACTCTAAACTAGAAAAAAAAAATCAGATTTCACATTCCCAACTGTTAATTTTTAAATGATAAGGCAAAAATTAACGGTTAAACCGAATAATTATCAATAAAAATGAAGCATTTTTAAATTTTTTGGATTTCAAAAGCCTGGTTTCAATTCAAATTCCGCTTTTGGATAAAAAACGTCTTTAATAATTTGGAGGCTTCTTCTTGAAGTATTCCAGATTTTACTTTGGTTTTGGGATGTAGCCTGGTGTTCATAGCTCGGTAACCACGGATGTCATCTTCAGCGGCGAAAACCAATCTGGACAACTGACTCCAATACAAAGCCCCGGCGCACATCTGGCAGGGTTCCAAAGTCACATACATCGTGCAACCCCTTAAATATTTTCCTCCAATAAAGTTAGCTGCCGCCGTGATGGCTTGCATTTCGGCATGGGCAGTCACATCTACCAGGAGTTCAGTAAGGTTATGACTTCTGGCGATAATTTGATTCTTATGGGTGATAATCGCTCCCACAGGAACTTCCCCCTTGTCAAAAGCCTGATAAGCTTCTTCCAGGGCTTTTTTCATAAAATAAGTATCGTCAAAAGGATTTAGCATAGAATCAAAAATAGTATTTCTAAGTCATAAATTTTTTGATTTTAAAAAATAACCACGAAGTCACAGAGATCACAAAGAAAAAACTTACTACCTAACACCTATTTCCAAACGGATCATTGACTTTTCCCTCCAAAACTAAAAAACTAAAGAACTAAAAAACTCATAGACTATTGGTAACTTTGTATCATGAGTAAGACTTTACTTTCAACGATTAACTCACCTGCAGATCTAAGAGCATTGAATCGGGATCAGCTAACCAAGGTCGCTCAGGAACTCAGATCATTTATCATTGATGTTGTCGCCACCAAAGAAGGACATTTGGGAGCGAGTCTGGGCGTGGTCGAATTGACCATTGCCTTGCACTACTGTTTTGACACGCCTCAAGATCTTTTGGTTTGGGATGTTGGGCATCAGGCTTATGGTCATAAAATACTGACTGGTCGTCGTGATAGTTTTGAAACCAATCGAAAACTCAATGGCATTTCTGGCTTCCCTAAACGGGCAGAAAGTCCATACGATACTTTTGGTACTGGACACAGCTCCACCTCTATTTCAGCAGCTTTAGGCATGGCAATTTCTTCACAACTCAAGGGTAACTTTGATAAACAGCATGTGGCGGTGATTGGTGATGCGTCTATTGCTTCAGGAATGGCCTTTGAGGGCTTAAATCATGCCGGCGTGACCAAAGCTAATTTGTTGATTGTTCTCAACGACAATGCGATTGGTATCGACCCCAGTGTAGGGGCTTTGAAAAGCTATTTAACCAAAGCCAAAATCGGTCAAAAACCACCTAACGATAATATCATTGAAGCTCTCAATTTTCATTACGAAGGGCCGGTTGATGGCCATGACTTGCCAGAGCTTTTAAAGGCTTTTGAAAAGCTGAGAAGCATCAAAGGTCCTAAACTTCTGCACGTCATCACCAAAAAAGGTAAAGGCTTAAAGCAGGCGGAAGAAGACCAGGTGAAATACCATGCCCCTGGGAAATTTGATAAAACCACGGGGGAGGTATTGCCTAAAAACAATGAAGGTCTGCCCCCAAAATACCAGGATGTATTTGGATTAACGCTTCTGGAATTAGCAGAACAGGACGAGTCTATCGTCGGTATCACCCCAGCGATGCCAACAGGAAGTTCTTTAAAATATATGATGCAAGCCTTTCCAGATCGCGCGTTTGATGTAGGCATTGCCGAACAACATGCAGTGACGCTAGCTGCAGGAATGGCCACCCAAGGGCACAAAGTTTTTTGTGCGATTTACTCTACTTTTTTACAGCGGGCATATGACCAGGTCATTCACGATGTTGCTCTGCAAAATCTGCCTGTCATCTTTTGTATTGACCGAGCTGGACTCGTTGGCAATGACGGCGCGACTCATCATGGAGTTTTCGATTTGGCCTATTTACGCTGTATCCCCAATTTGATCATCGCAGCTCCTGCAGACGCGATTGAGCTAAGACAGCTTTTGTATACCGCTACTAAAAATTTACAACAGCCAATGGCCATCCGCTATCCTAGGGGCCGAGGTAAAATCTTGGATTGGAAAGCCGATTTTAAAGCTATAGATATAGGAAAGGGCAGATGTCTAAGAGAAGGCTCAGAACTGGCTGTATTAAGCTTAGGAAGCATTTCAAGCCATGTCTCTCAAAGCATTAATGCTATCGGTGGCAAGTTCAGCATTGCTCATTACGATTTGCGCTTTTTAAAACCTCTGGATCAAGAGTTACTTGAATCTGTGTTAGAAAAATTTAAAAACATAATCACCATTGAGGATGGAAGCATAAAAGGGGGATTTGGAGATGCCGTTTTGGAATTTGCACAAGTCAAAAATTACCAAGGCCGAACATATAAGATGGGGATTCCCGATCGGTTTATTGAGCACGGCGATACTGAAGAATTATACAACATCGCGGGGATTTCTTCAGAACAAATAAAAGAGAAAATCATTTCGATTCTAAGTCAATCTTGATTCCTGCCTGATTCATTAGGATATAACTTATACACAGGGTCGCTTTGCCAGTAATCTTTAGTATCTACATCCAAAATAGTTACTGGACCTTTAAAGGCTGCTCCTGTGTCTATATTCCAAACATTGGCTAAATTTACTGGTACAGTTTCTCCAATTCGTGTGGTAGGCGTATGACCTATATAAATCTCATTGAAGAGCTTAAGTCGGGCAGGGTAGCGTTTATCCTGAGGCTCAAGTGATGTATCCATGGCCAGTACCATTTCCCAAAGCGTCCTATCCCAGTAAACAGTGTTAGTATAAAACTCTGAGGAGGGGCCATGCATATTGGCAAATCCAGCGTGTAAAAACAAACGATTTTTTTTGTCGACATAATAGTCGGTAAGGTTTTCAAGAAATAAACGATGCAGATCCTTAATCGTAGGATTCACCTCCTGATAAGCTTTTAAAGTGCTATCTCCACCATGTTGTAACCATTTTGGATTGGATTCTGCTGTTCTGAACCAGCCCAAAACCAAGGCATCATGGTTCCCTCTAATGAAAATACAATCCTGCTCTTCTTTCAATTGTATGAGGTAAGATAACAACTCTGGAGTGCCGCTCCAGCCGTCCACATAATCTCCTAGAAAGATCAATTTGTCGTCCTCATTAACATCGGCATGCTTCAACACTTGTTCTAAAGCCTTGAATCCTCCATGCATATCTCCAATCACTAGCGTTCTGCTCATTCTAATTATATTTTATTTTTCTTAAAATTCTCAAGTTATCTTTTAATCGTTGATAAGCCTTAGAGTGGGATCTTCTTAACAAAGGCTTAGCTTCTTCAAGCTGTTCTAAAGCCTTGTCAAAACCGTTTAGGTAAGCAATAAGATAAATGGTTGATAGATTGACCAATTCGCTTTTTTCTGATGGGGATAATTGTAGTTGCTTCTTAAGTTTTGTCAACAAGCTATTGTTATGGTTTAAATAATGCCTGAGTGTCTTTTGATCAAACTGTGGAGCTTCAAATACCAATTTGGATTCTATGTCGTAGTGCATATTATCTCTAAAATGAATAGTCACCTTTTCTAAAGGATAGTATTTGAATTTATTCTGAAGGCCTAAATGAACATATTCTAAAATTTCGAACTTGTCCTCATCAAATTGAATTTCTACTTCATCCAAATCTGAATAAAACAGCTTTACTTGCTCGTTAATCAATTGAATAGTCACTCTCGAATAGAACGTAGTGTTTCCAACTACTTTAGGCTTAGCAGCCCAGCACAAGACAAAATACTCTTTGAAGACTTTATACTGAGGATTAAAGTCTTTGCTTTTTAAAATAAAGTCATGAAAGCCGTCCAGAGTCAATTCTATATTATTCTGAGAATTTTGCTCTATGGCTGAAACAATATCAGAATTGATATCTTTAATTTCAATATCAAATACTTTTGGCTTACTGATGCTGCCTTCGCGCATAAAGACAGTCCCACCCCAGTATTTCCAGATGTTTATTCTTAAAGAACAAATGCTATTATCGCGTTTTGGACGTATACTCACCAACCCAACCACCTTATCGTCTGGTAAGTGAGGAAATTGTATGTTTTCATAGGAAACAATTGGAGGATGATCCAGATAGGCATTGACAAGATTCTGGATTTTACTATCATCAAAAAATTCCACTCCAATAATATCATTGCCTTCATCCTCTATTCCAATAACGATGTAACTATTATTAGCGGGGTTGGTGTTAGACAAGGAACATACATGCTTAAGAAATTTCGCTTTTCCTTCTCTAGACCCAATATCTACCCTTAATTTCTTATCGTAGAAACTATTCTCTCCATTGTGAGCCAAGAGATTTTTAATAAGTAGACGCTTGTTAATCATAGACTTGGCTAAAATTACAAGAAAAAAATCAATTGATCCTGGTCAAAAGTTTGAAACAACTATAAAAAAAGACCTCACAGTCCCTAAAATTCGGGACTGTGAGGTCTAAATTAGTCTTATGTCCTAAAGAGAATAAATTAGAAACGGAATTAGCTAAAAAGGACAGGTAATCATTAAATTTATAAAGGATCAATTTCAGATTTTATTTCATATCAAAACAAAAAACCTCACAATCCCAAAAGCGGAACTGTGAGGTCTAAAGCATTTATAACTTATTGCGATTAGTTAAAGATATATCTTAAACCAACTTGCATTTGCCATCTTGATGATAAAATACCTGAGTCATCGAAGTTTTCTTGACCTGCCTCAGTATCAAAACTATCTAAGTTGAATCTATACTCAGGATCTGGCCCACCTTCAGCCACTTGAATCAATCCAATGCTTCCAGGAATAAATGGTCTACGTCCCCAATCTTTATTGATAAGGTTAGTAAAGTTGAAAATATCAAAAGACAATTGAAAGGTATGTTTTTTATTATTAAAATCTAAGCTGAAATCCTGTAAGAATTTCAAGTCAACAATATGACTCCATGGCCCTCTTTCACCATTCCGCTCAGCATACTGTCCTCTACGTCCACTTAAATAATCGCTGCTTTCAATATAGCTGTTTAAAGCTTCCCATTGTTGTTGTGGTGTAGCTGTTACATTACCATCACCATCTAGTATAGGAACTAAATTAATTTCAGATGCGTCTCTAGGAATATAGATTAAAGCATTATCTCTTGAATCATCATTTAATAAATTCGTTCCTCTATTGTCATCATCAAGACTGTTGGTGTATAGATATGTAAAAGGAGTTCCTTGTTCACCGGCATAGAATAAAGAGAGTGTACTCTTCACATTATCATTCCACTCATGCTCGTAAGAAACATTAGCAGTAATTCTAGATCCTACAGAAAAGCCTGTACGTTGAATACCTGGGTTGGCATTCTTACCGTTTACCGTTTCCAAGTTTCTCCACTGAGATGAGTTTTGAGATGAGGTACCAGGAAAGATTTCATATGCGTCTCCATAAGTATAGGCTAACTGCCCTGCAAACCCATTAGAAAAAGGCTTAGTCAATTTAAAGGTTGCATTATAAGAATAACCTTCGTTAGTATTGGTAGCTAGATATATACTATTGTAGTTATCATCTATTAAGTCTCTACGGTTGTAAAATGGTCTATTATCAGCTCCGTTGAGTGTTCCAACTGGTCCTCTAATATTTAAGTTTTCATAGAAGACAGCGTTCAAAACATCATTATATAAAAACTCACCAGAAGCGATCAAGCCCCATACTGGTAACTTTTGATCTACAGCAATATTATACTTAGCTACTTGAGGAAGCTTTATATCTGGAGCAAATAAGTCAATTTGACCACCTGTAGCTCCTGTACCTGGCTCTGCCCCTGGTTGTACGGGCTGGTCAAATGGATCTCCATTAAAGAAAACATCTCCACCGATAGCTCTTTCGTCAACAAAACCAGCTGTTACGCCATTGTTATTGTATTGCCCACCAGGCCATACCAACGGAATTCTAGAGGTAAACACACCTACACCACCTCTTACTTGTGTGGTTCTATTTCCACCTACATCCCAGGAGAAACCTAATCTTGGTGAAAAGTGAACCCTAGAATTTATTGATTTTCCAACTCTCGCCCCTTGCAGGTCTTTACCATTAGCTTCTAAAAGCTGAACAGTTCTGGTGTTGAAGTCGTTATTAGCTAGACCATCTTCAAAAAATGGCATATCGATACGAACACCAAAACTGACTTTAAAATCATCGGTCAAGTCAACATCATCCTGTGCGTAAAAACCTAGTTGAGAAAAAGAAAATTCTGCTGCTCCTAAAGACTCATCTCCAGTTCCTCCTTGCAGAGAATAGCCTCTGTCGAAGAATCTCGCCGGTGCTTCGTTACCATTAATATCATCTAAATACGTATTAAAGTCTGCAAGAGATCTAAAAGTATAGTCTCCAAAGTTTTGTCTAAAGAAAACATTTTTAGAATCAAAATACTCAAAGTTTGCTCCAAAGGTCAACTTATGACGCCCACTATAGACTTCAAAATTATTAGTAATATTAAGCACCTGTTGCTCTAGTAAATTTGCTGTGGAAAATGGTTCAGAACCAAAAACGATGTCTCCATTACCATCTTCGATTTCAACTGCTGGAAATGGGTTTCCTGTCGGATCTCTATCGTCCAAAACATCTGTGTAAGCAACAATCAAGTTGTTAGACATATTAGAACCATTAGTTGTACTCCACTCTAAAGTAGTAGAGTTTGTTCTTGATGGAAAAAGTTCTCCGGCATTGATAAAGTTGATTTCTTGATCTCTACTACGCCTTGGATCTCTACTTTCTGCATCAACGTAAGAATTTCTAAGAGTTATACTGTTATTTTGATTGATATTCCAATCAAGACGGGTAATCAATTTATCACTCACCAGCGAAGTCGTGTTGTTATCATAAATTCCAGGATCATATCCATATGTATTGATCAAGCCCTGTCTTAGGTTAGCTAAATCCTCAGCATCAGCATTCCCCTGATAAAGACCAATATCAAATGGCTGTGGGGTTTGTTCATCTTGTCTTTCGTAATTGATGAAGTAAAACAATTTATCTTCAACAATTGCACCTCCAAGTCTAGCTCCAAAAAGCTCAGCTGTAAAATCTGATAATCTTTCTCTTTCATCTTCTCTTATGGCAGTAGGTGTCTTACCAGCTAAGTCCTGGTTTCTTAAGTAGTAGTATGCAGAACCTTCCGTATTATTTGATCCTGAACGCGTAATCGCGTTAATAGACCCACCCGCAAAACCAGATTGTCTTACATCAAATGGAGAAAGGTTCACCTGGAACGACTCAATCGCATCAATAGAGATTGGGCTTACACCAGTTTGTCCTCCATTGGTACCAGAACCAGCTAAACCAAAAGCATCGTTGTTTACAGCACCATCAATATAGATCGCATTGTAGCGGTTGTTCTGTCCCCCTAAAGAAATACTTCCATTTTCACCTACTTGTGCTTCTGGAGTTGTTCTAATAAAATCTCCTAAAGAACGTGTCGCAGATGGTAAGTTGTTTACCTGTCTTTGAGAAATATTGGTGTTTGACCCCGTTTGGCCAGAATCGAATATTCCATTTTTAGATGCAGAAATGATGACCTCATCTAAAGCATTGTTCGACTCAACCATTTGTCTGCTAATTCGTTCAGAATCACCAAGTCTTAAAAACAAGCCTTCTAATAAAATGTCCTCAAAACCAACGTAAGAGATCTTTAATGTGTAAGGACCGCCGACACGCATGTTCGGTATTCTATAGAATCCATCAAAATCGGTTACAACACCATACTGTGTTCCAGTAGGTGTGTGCACAGCAAGAACATTAGCTCCTGGTAGGGGCTGATCATTATTGTCTGTGATCTTACCATTCATAGAGGAAGTGGTTACCCCTTGTGCAAATAAACCTACTCCCATCATCAAGAATAAGCCAAGTAGCAATTTTTTCATTTGAAAAATTTTTTTGTTTATATTTTGATGCAAAGTAAGTTCAGATTGAAAGTTCTAATATTAAGCCAATGTTAAGAAACTTTGTTAAAAATGTAATCTGAAACTAATCTTGATAAGAGATAATAAGAAGTTGTAAAGCAACGATTTTTAGAAAGATAGAGCTGGTAAGGGCTGATCTAAACACATTAAGCAAGATATTGTAAATAACAACTATTTTTATAAAATAGTTTGATAATCAACTTGATCTATTTTAACTTTTAAAGGTTGGATAAAATCAAAATATGCAGGTTTCAATGCTTCCTTCATAGGTTCTGCTTCTGGAAGATCTTGTTTGTAAGGATCTACTTGTCTTCCATTTACCCAAAATCTATAGCATACATGCGGACCAGTAGCTAAACCAGTCTGACCAACGTAACCTATGATCTCCCCTTGTTTGACATACTGCCCAACTTTTACTGCTCGCTTAGACATATGAAGGTATTGGGTAGAATATTTACTAGTGTGTCTAACTTTTACATAGTTGCCATTTCCTCTGGTATAGCTTGCTTTAGTCACCACTCCGTCTGCAGTAGTCCAGATAGGCGTTCCAGTTCCTGCAGCATAATCGGTCCCTTTATGAGCTTTCCATCGCTTTTGCACGGGATGAAAGCGTCTCCTCGTATACCGAGATGAGATTCTATTAAATTTTAAAGGAGCCTTAAGAAAGAACTTTCTCAAGGTTTTTGCTTCTTCATCAAAATAATCTGTGCGACCAGTTGTAGAATCCACCTGAAACTCAAAAGCGTAAAACTCTCTACCTTTGTGTTTCAAAACTGCAGCATCTATGCTTTCTAATCCGGCATAAATGGTATCATCAATATATTTTTCTTTGTAAATCAATTTGAATTGATCACCTTTCTGAAGCCTGAAAAAATCGACGCTCCACTGGTAAATATCTGCGAAACGATTGGTCAATAAATAATCAAGCCCAGCTTCATCTATGGCGGCAGAAAGCGATGAAGAAATCACACCAGAAGTCGATTTTTGTTTAATGGTAACTGGTTTAGATTTGGCCTGACCTATAAGACTGTCCAGACTAATCACTGCATAATCAATCAAAGACTTTTGATACACAAAATGCTTTACTTGCTCAGTAGTATCCTTACTTTTAAAAATAACATAGGGCCTTCCAGAATTAATTTTTCTGAAATTCATAACAGAATCTGGAATGCTTTGTGTAATCTGATACACTTTAGTGGGTTGCACGCCGTAGCTGTCCATAATGGTTCCAAAAGTTTCTCCTGGCTCTACTGTATCAAATACTACTTCGTAAGCATCTGGATCCAACCCGAAAATCTTTGGCTCAGGTTCTACTTTTGGGGCTAAGGTCTCAGCCTCAGGTGCTGATTTTTTTTCAATATCATCTTTGCAGGAAAGCAATGAAAAGATGATAAAAACAAGGAATAATCGGAACGATGCCAATCTTTGCATAGGGGTTTAAATTGAAAACGTCAAAAATGCATTTTAGTATTCATAATGTAAAAAATCGCAGCACTAGCTTTAAACAAAAAAACCTCTATCAAGAGGTTGTTTTGTTTTGAAAATAACTTTTTAGCTGTCAGCGAGTGCTTCTGCACCAGCAACAATTTCTAATATCTCATTGGTAATCGATGCCTGTCTAGCTTTGTTATAAGATAATTTAAGATCGTCTCTCAACTCTGTTGCGTTGTCGGTTGCTTTGTGCATTGCTGTCATCCTTGCTCCGTGCTCAGAAGCTACAGAATCTCTTATCGCTTTAAACAATTGTATTTTAAGAGATTTCGGAATTAATTCTTCAACTATTTCTGCTTTATTAGGTTCAAAGATATAATCTGAAGACATGTCTTCTCCACTCTTATCACTGGCGGGTTTGATAGGTAAAAATTGCTCTGTCGTCACAATTTGAGTGGCCGCATTTTTAAAGCTATTGTATACCAACTCTATTTTATCAAATTGTCCAGATTTGAACATATGCATCAATTCTTCAGCAATTTCTGACACAGCATCGTAAGTCAAGTCATCGTAAATATCATTATAAGTTCCAACGCTGTCGTGAGTTTTTTTCAAAACATCCCCAGCTTTTTTACCAATATTGATGAACTTTACTTCCTTACCAGCGTAGGTATCATTGGCCAAAGCTCTTACACGCTTAACAATATTAGTATTGAAAGCACCTGCTAAGCCTCGATTGGAAGAAATAGCTACTATAAGAACAGAATTGACTTCTCTTTGATTGGAGTAAGGGCTATTTGTGTCGTTTTCTAAAGATGCACTTAAACCCTGTAGAAGTTCTGTAAGCTTTTCTGCATAAGGACGCATGTCCTCAATAGCATTTTGGGCTCGGTTCAACTTTGCAGCAGATACCATTTTCATGGCACTGGTAATCTGCATGGTAGAGGATACCGATGAAATTCTACTTCTTAACTCCTTTAAATTAGCCATAAATTAAAGTTTAATCTTTGTACTTGGCTGCGATTTCTTTGGCAGCACTTTCTAAGGTGTTGGTAAGATCTTCGTTGTAAAGACCTGACTTCAACTTATCCAAAGTTTCACGATGTTTAGCATCTAAGAAGTTGAGGTAATCTTTTTCAAATTCCTTCACCTTATCTACTGGAACATCTTTCAACAGATTCTTTGTTCCTGCGTAAACAATTGCGATTTGATCTTCGACAGCAAAAGGACTTGCCTCAGCTTGCTTTAAAATCTCTACGTTACGCTTACCTTTTTCAATAGTGTTTTGGGTAGAAGCATCCAAATCTGATCCAAACTTGGCAAATGCTTCAAGTTCTCTGTATTGTGCCTGGTCAAGTTTCAATGTACCAGCGACTTTTTTCATCGACTTAATTTGAGCAGAACCTCCCACACGAGACACAGATATACCAACATCAATAGCTGGTCTAACCCCAGAGTTGAATAAGTCTGAAGTTAAGAAAATCTGACCATCTGTAATCGAGATTACATTGGTAGGAATATAAGCAGAAACGTCACCAGCCTGAGTTTCAATAATAGGTAAAGCGGTTAAAGAACCACCCCCTTTTACTTTATCTTTTAAAGCTTCTGGTAAGTCGTTCATTTGACTTGCAATACCATCATCATTGATGATTTTGGCAGAACGCTCCAATAATCTAGAGTGAAGGTAAAATACATCACCAGGGTAAGCTTCACGACCTGGAGGCCTTCTTAATAACAAAGACACCTCACGGTAAGCTACCGCTTGTTTTGATAAATCATCATAGATAATAAGAGCTGGTCTTCCGGTATCTCTAAAGTACTCACCAATGGCAGCTCCGGCTAGCGGTGCATATACTTGCATCGCTGCAGGGTCTGAAGCATTAGCCGCTACAATAGTTGTATAAGCAAGAGCGCCTTTTTCTTCCAAAAGATTAGCAATACCCGCAACAGTAGAAGCTTTTTGGCCAACTGCTACGTAGATACAGTATACAGGTTCTCCTTTATCGTAAAATTCTTTTTGATTAAGAATAGTGTCGATACATACAGACGTTTTACCAGTCTGTCTGTCACCAATCACTAATTCTCTTTGTCCTCTACCTACAGGTACCATAGCATCAATTGACTTGATTCCTGTTTGCATTGGCTCAGTAACTGGCTCTCTGTAGATAACACCAGGAGCTTTTCTTTCGATGGGCATTAAATACGTCTCACCGTCGATATCTCCTTTACCATCGATAGTCTCACCTAGCGTGTTTACTACACGACCTACAATACCTTCACCTACCTGAATAGAAGAAATCTTTTTGGTTCTCTTTACAGAATCGCCTTCGTTAATATCAGTAGATTTACCAAGAAGTACTACACCTACAGTGTCTTCCTCAAGGTTAAGGACCATTCCGTTAAGACCTCCTTCAAATTCAACAAGCTCACCGAGTTGTGCATTGGTAAGGCCATAAACATTGGCGATACCATCACCTACACGGAGAACAGTTCCTACTTCATCTAAAGAGGTTTCAGATTCAAAATCTGAAATTTGTTTTTTTAAGATTGCTGAAACTTCAGCAGAGTTTACTTCAGCCATAATTTATTGTGCATTAAATGGTATATACATACCGTTTAGTATTATGATAATTGTCTTTTAAATCTATTAAGACTTGCAGAAACACTAGCATCAAACTGAAGGTCCTTCAATCGTAACACAAATCCACCAAGTATTGATTCGTCTACCTGGTTGGTTAGACTTGCTGTGAAACCAGTAATTTCTTTAATTTTTTCTTGTACTTTTTCTTCTATATCCTTAGTCATTTCTACAGCAGTAATGACTGTTGCAGACTGAATATTATGATGAGCATTATAAAGGGATATATAATCTTCTGAAACCTCTTTCAAGATATCGACTCTGTTGTTTGAGGCCAGGGTTTTTATCAGTTGATGTGCTAAGGGCTGAGCTGATTTAAATACTTCCAAAAGCACAGATTCCTTTTTACTCACCTCAACTAAAGGACTAGACAACATTAGTTTAAGATCCTTGTTTTCAACTATAGTTGAATGAATCATATTAAAATCATCCAATAGATTATCTTCAAGCTTTTCAGCTCTTGCTAACTCTATAATTGCTTTGGCGTATCGTCTTCCTGCTCTACTTCCCATAAGAGGTTATGTTAATTTAGTTTAACGTCATCAAGCATCTTGTTGACTAGGTTCATCTGTTCTTTTTTATCATCCAATTGTTTTTTGACAACTGTTTCGGCAATTTGAACAGACAATTCTGCCACTTGAGCTTTGATTTCGGCTAAAGCTTGTTTCTTTTCACTTTGTATGGTGATTTGAGCCTTTTCTAAAATACGCTCAGCTTTTTCGTTGGCATCTTCAGTCGCTTCAGAAATGATAGATTTCTTCATTTCCTGAGCTTCTTTCAACATCTCATCACGCTCTGCTCTGGCCTGTTGAAGCATCTTTTCATTATCTGCTTTCAAATTAGCCATTTCTTCTTTGGCTTTTTCTGCAGAAGCTAAAGCATCATTAATCGAAGCTTCTCTTTCGCCTACAGCTTTCATCACAGGTTTCCAAGCAAACTTGGTCAACAAGAAAATAAGGATGATCATGACAACGACCTGCCAAACAAATAAACCGTATTCTGGAGTAATTAAATCCATATATAGTAAGTGTTTTAAGTTCTAAAAATTAAAACCCTCATGCAACCAACCGTTGATCATGAGGGTTTTTCATCATTTTAAGTGGTCAATACACCTAATAGAGCAGCAACAACTCCGAAAAGAGCAACACCCTCTACAAGTGCAGCAGCAATAATCATAGCAGTCTGGATTTTTCCAGAAGCTTCTGGCTGACGTGCGATAGCCTCCATGGCAGAGCCACCGATTTTACCGACACCAATTCCAGCTCCTAATACAGCCAAACCAGCTCCTAAAGCTGCGATACCTACGTGTAATAATTCCATAGTAAATAAATATTAAAAATTAAAGATTAATGATGTTCATGTTCTTGCACCGCCATCCCTATAAATAGAGCAGACAGCATGGTAAATATAAAAGCTTGCAAAAATGCGACTAGCAATTCTAAAACTGTGATAAACAAAGCAAAAGGAACAGATATTGCTGCTACTCCCGCTGTTTCTAAAATAAATATAAGACCGATCAAACTCAATATGATAATATGTCCTGCAGTAATATTGGCAAACAAACGAATCATAAGCGCGATAGGCTTAATAAAAACTCCTAAGATCTCAACGATGGCTAATATAGGTTTTACAAAAGTTGGGATACCAGGCATCCAAAAAACGTGCTGCCAGTAATCTTTATTGGCATTGACTAAAATCAAAGCTAAAGTAAAAAGACCCAAAGCAACTGTGATGGAAATATTACCTGTAACGTTGGCCGCTCCAGGGAGCAATCCCATCAAATTTGATATCCAAATGAAAAAGAAAACCGTAAGCAAAAACGGCATAAACTTCATGAATTTCTTTTCTCCAATTTGAGGTTTAGCAATCTCGTCTCTTACGAAAATGACCAAAGTTTCTAAAATATTTGTAAAGCCTTTTGGTGCTTTTTTTGATTTTTTATAATGCTTAGCTAGACTAGTAAACAACAAGATCATCAATATGGCTGTGATGAGCATTGAAGCTACATTCTTGGTCAGTGAGATATCAAAAGGGCGATCTGCATTAAGTGCAGCGTGAGAAGCTTCGTCAAATTGTAATGCTTCTTCACCTTCATCAAGCATATAAATCTTCTCGTGGTAATTTACAAACTTACGCCCATCGGCTTCTACTACATACTCGCCTTCGGTATCGTGATGAAATGCGCTAGACATAAACGTCACAATCCCGGAATCTGTCCACAAAATCACTGGCAAAGGCAAGGTTACAGCATCTTCTCCCTCACCAAAAAAATGCCATCCATGAGAATCACTAATGTGATGCATAATCATTTCAGTTGGGTTAAATTCTTCATCCACTACTTCATCAGTTTCTAACTGAGCAAAGGATGAAAATGAATTCAAAAAAAGAAAAAGCATTAAAGCCACTGTAATCCTAGAAGATTTATGTGTTGCCATAGAAAGTTGACTTAATATCAATTCGAAAATTTCGTGCAAATGTAAGTTTTTAGTTTTTAATTTTAGATGAAAGCTTTAAAAAATATTTTTTAGCAATTGATAATATCTTTTAAGCTGAAAGCGAAGTCCTTATTCTTCAGGATCAGCTTTGATGTTTATTAACTTAATCACCTGAATAGCTTCAAAAATTAAAAACAAAAAGTAAGGAATAAAAAAATTTAAAATATTGATAAGTGAAGGCTTTTCATCTGAAAGAAAACCAGGTAGTAAAAACAAAATAGCAGCCAACATCTTTAAAAGGCTAGTCCCCATAAAGGCAAAACCTGCATAATCTTTGAAGTTTTTATGAACAAGAACAACAATTCCCGCCACAGCAAATGCAGAAACCACATGAAAAGTATAAATGGAAAGGATAGAATAATAGGTTAAAACCGTAAATTGATGGTCTACAACCCAATGCAAGCTAAAGGTTAGAATTGAAAAGATACAGATGGATAAAAAAGGATTTTTTAATAATGACTTCATAGCTTGAATCAGCTCTTAAAATTTTTGAGAGAGGTAATAACCTGAATTAGGGCTACAAATATGCCAAGCAAGGACAGAATTATTGTAAATACCCGGGAAGAATCTGTGAACTTGTTATCCAGCCAAATACCTAGAAAAACAGAACCGGCTATCACGATAGCCATCTGTAAGCCCATTCCAGAAAAGTATAACCAGGGATTAGGCTGATTGTTCTTTTTTGGCATCTTTAGGCAAAGATTTTACAGCTCCTTTCATGCTACAGGTTGCATTGAATATAGCTCCAGGCTCAATAGAAAGTTTATCTGTGAAAACTTCGCCCTCTATTTTGGCCGTTGCTCTAAGCGTTAAAAGTTTACTTACTTTTAATTCGCCCTTAAACTCACCTTCAAAATCTGCGTTTTCACACTCGATTAAACCTTCGATATATCCTGTTTTACCAACAACGATTTTTCCAGGTGTCTTGATATCACCAATGACTTTTCCTTCGATACGGAAACTTCCCTGTGATTGTATTTCTCCTTTAAATACTGTGCCTTGAGCGATCTTGTTTTGCTCTTTTGTTAAATCTGAATTCACTGGTTTATTTTTTTCTGAAAACATGTTATTTGCTTTTTTCTAGGTAAACATCAAGGTTTTTATTGATCTGGGCAATTCGATAATTTTTTTGGCTAATCACAAAATAAGTCAAATTTTTATCAATAATAGCATTTTTGATAAACTTTTCTGCTAGACCTTCTGCACCGAGTTTACTTTTTAGACCATTTATTGTCACTAAAGTTTGATTTTGTTTATAAATATCTTCACTTATTTCTAATTGTAAGCCCTGTTCCTTCTCTATAGCAGAAGATAGACTGGCTTTTAACTCTTCTATTCTTGGCTGTTTTACATCGTTGCCTTCAAAATCGAAAACAAGTAAATACTCTGCTTCTGGATTGGAAGTCATATCAAACTGAGATGAAAAAGGTTTCTTCTCCAATTCTTTATATCGCTTCTGAGCGTACTTTCCTTCTTCAGATTGGGGATAAGTAAGTGCTACGTAATTAAGCGCTTCTTTATAAGACTTAGCGCCCTCAAGTTTTGCAAGCACTCTGGCTTTCAGCAATTCAAGCTTCGGAAGGATTGAGTTTCCTACAAATACTTTAGTATAAGTATCGATTTCATTCAATACGTATTGGTACTGGCCAGATTTATAACTGGTGTAAAGACGTTTATAAACATTTTGAGGGTTACTGGCATCTCTTTTGTAAGCCTCTGGATTTCTCAAAATACTAGCGTACCTGGATTCTGGGTGCTGCTCCAAAATATCGTCTTTCCAGTACTTTGCATTTTTGATGTCTCCAATTTCAGAATAAATTTTATAGAGATAATATTTAGAAGGTAAAATCAACCGTTCTTCTGGGTCGCTTTCCAACAAACTCTCGAGTTTAGAAATAGCTAAATCAAATTTTCTAAATTTCTCCTTATAAATAATTCCAAGCTGGTAGTAAGCAAAGTTTCTTTCGTTTTTGATGCTGTCTATCTCTTTGGCATCTGTAGGTATTTGAGCGATATAAGTCTGTGGGTCATATTCTGGACGTTGTTGCTCTGTTGCTATAGCCTGTTCTTCCTCATCCTTTAGATTCATAGCTTTTTCTGGATTTCTTCTCCAATCGTCTTTAAGCTCGAGGTCACCCCATAATTTCTTAAACAACTCTTCTCCTCTTTGCTTTTGGGTAATATCGTAAAAGTAAAATTTTGTATTGCTAGCTTGGCTACCACCTATCCTGCTTCTTTGAGCTCCAAACCTGGAGTTACTGAGTCTTGGTGCTTTTTTACTGGCAAACACGCTTTGCTGTTCTTCTTTTAGTTCTTTGATGTAGGTTTCAAAAACGGCAATACGTTCTTCTTCGGTAGCATTTACAAGATTGATAATGCTATCGCTTTCTTTTGCGATTTTTTCAAATTTAATCACATCTTCAAGATTATCTCGTTTGCGTTTTATCAATCTGTATTCCCTGGTTTGCTGCTCAATATTTGTGAGGGTACTATCGTAATACTTACCCGAAGTCTCATAAGAAGACTTATCAAAATAAATCTCCCCTAAGTTGAGGTAGTTTCTACTCTTTAAAAATTTATCCCTTGGATCCTCACGTAGAGATTTATTAAACGCTTTAACAGCCAGGTCAACAGAATCTTTTGCCAGTCTAAAGATCGCATTATCGTAATAAATAAAATCCAGATAAGGCCTGTTCTCTCTGTCAACCAGAAGATCTTCAAACGCCAATTCGGTTTTATACCACAATGCATCTTCGTAGCCTTTCAGGCGTAACTTTTCGAGTTCAGACTGAATTCTATAGCGCCTAGGCGTTTTTCTATTAAGCGCAATCACTTGATCAAAACTTGCATAAGCGCTATCTTTCTCCCCTAACTCTGCATGAAGCTGCCCCTTGATAAACAGTAATCGCCCTTTCTTTTCATCATCCTGAGCAGATTCGATAGCAGCTACAAGTGGCGAAACGGCCAGTTTCTCTTTGGAAGAGAAGATATAAGCCTGAGCTAATGTTGAATTCGCTTCGTAAGTTTCTTCAGGAGTAAGGCTAGTATTATTGATGAGTTTTAGCAAATTCTCAATCGCCATGTCGTAGTATTCCAACCTTAAGTTGGTTTTCTCCATCCAAATTTTCACTTCATTGATGGTAGAGCTTTTGGGGTAATGGTTCAAAATAAATCCAAAAGCATCTTTTGCAGGAATGAATCGTTGATCGTAGTATCTCGCTTTGCCTAAAAGTAAGAAAGCTTCATCCATCTGTGGATTGTATTCTTTGCCTCCCATAAACATGGAATGTTTTTGGATGGATTTTGTTGCTTTCTCTTCAGCAATTTCGAAATTTGACTTGGTGCTACTATCTGAATTATCTTTGTTTTTTGAAGAGTTTCTATTGATGCGGACAGGCTTTTCCTTCTTCTCTATAGCCATTCTTTCAATTGGTAAAATATTCCAGAAATTTTCGGTATAAGTATCATTCACTAACTTCTTCCCGTCCTCCAAAGCCAAGTTCCCATTATAAAGGATATTGTAATAGGAGGTCATGGCATGAAAATTTTTATTCAAGAATTTATCCTTTTTTCTAGAACATGAGAAAAAAAGTAAAAGACTGAAAATTAAAAAGACAAAATATTTTAGGCGCATGAAGTCGATTCTGATGTAATAACTTGAATATTTGAAGTATAGTATCTGAGGGTAAAAATAATTAGATTTTACAAATAGAGTCTCTAGACAAGAAATAATTAAGGTCTACTATTGCTCGAAATACAATTCTAACTCCTTTAGTGTCTGTTCGCTGGTATGTATATCTTTTACAACTTCCCCTTTATCTAAAACCACAATGCGCTCACAAACATCGGTAACGTGCATCAAATCATGACTAGAGACCAAAACCGTCACGTGCTTTTTTGCCGATAATTCCTTAATTATTTTTTTTAATCTGATTTGTGTTGTTGGATCCAGGTTAGCAAAAGGTTCATCCAAAATGACAACTTCAGGGTTACCGATAAGGGCGGCTACAATTCCCGCTTTTTTCTGATTTCCTTTTGAGAGATCTCTTAAATACTTCTTTTGATTTAAAATCTCGCCATGAAAAAAGTCTTGAAATTCTGCTAATAGTTCATCAACCTCTGCTTTGGATGTGTTTCTCAAATCGCCTATGAAATAAAAATACTCTTCGGCCGTAAGGTACCCAATCAAAAAGCTTTCGTCTATAAATGAAGAAGTATAAGGTTTCCAATCTTCACTTTGACTTACAACAATTCCTCTATTTTCAATATGTCCTGTTGAAGGGAGTATCAGGTCCAACAGCAAACTAAAGAAGGTGGTCTTTCCAGCCCCATTATTTCCAACAAGTCCAAAACTCTGGCCTTTCGGGATGGATAAGTCTTCTATATTTAGCACTTTATCTGCATTGTAACTTTTGGACAGATTTTGAACGTCTATGATTGATTCCATAAGATGTGATTATTTTTTTTCTGAAAAAGCAGCGATTGTTTTATACTTTGTTTTTTGGTAGGTTTTTTCAATAAAATTTAAAAAATACGACTTAAAAATCAGGCCTAAAATTCCGCTTAAAGTCAAGGCAATGATCCCGGCATTGAAATTAATCAGCTTATAAGGCACGTAAAAAATCAACATAGGACCTAATATTTTAGGCAGACTTATAAGCAATTGAGTAGGATTAAAACCTTGTGTATTACTAAATGCTTTAGCTTTTTGATTCAATTCTACTGGAACGCGATTAAGAGCGCCACCGTACAAGGTGATAAAAGAATTCAAGCCAATATTAAATGAAGCTCCGGCAGCTATCATTGCATAGATATCCCAGCCGAAATAGATGTAAGGTGTACTCAATATAAATGAAGCTACGCAAGCCAGTGCCATCAATAACCATTTGGATTCCAGATATTTCTTATAAGATACGTTTTGACTCATCATCAATTTATAATACTCGCTATCCCAGGATGGCACCAACTGACCAAATGTAATAAGGAACCCACCTGTAACGAAGATTGATGCAAAGGCTAAAAACGCAGGCATATTCTTATAAGTATCTTGGGTATAAAAAATTAATCCGTAGAACAAAAACAAAAAGGACATTATCAACACTTGTTTTGGCCTGGCATTTCGAGTAATCATTTTGATGTCATTTTTTAAAAACGTAGCCAGGGTTCCAAAACGATTTAAAAACTCTAAGTTGTAATTTTGAAATTTCTCTTTTTTAGCTTTTACAGCCCCATCGATGTAAAAGTTTTTTCTAAGCAGTCTGTAGTTCATTTTAAACAGAAGTACTACCGCAAACAAGGGGATTAGAATTGTATATCCCAATTCAAAAAAGGAATAAAATAAAACTCCTGTATGTGGTGTAATATCAAAAATTCCAAAATACTTCAATCCTATAGACGATGCTAATAGTGCGATGACGATGTAAAAAGCTTTAGAGTTTTTATTCAGAATAAAATTTAAAAAGTTGATCGAAAAGCTAATCGCTAGCACCCCAATAAACCAGATTAATACCATTAACGGACCGTAACCCTGAACCATTAATACAATAGATAACGGAATAAAAAACAATAAAGGCAAAATATTGAAAAAGGAAAAAGAGGTTTTCAATAAAAGAAACTTAATTACAGCATGCCTCTTCACTGGCAATAGCAACATAGGTTTTATATTCATAACTGGCAACTGTTGCATAAAATACCTCAAAGCCAAATCCCCAAGCACCCAATAGACCATATAATTATTAATCATCAAAAACGGATCCTGATCTGGTATGGCTTTTTTGAAAATAAAAAAGATTCCTATCCCTCCAAACACAGCTATAGCCGCAAAATAGAGTCCTGCTAAAATCATCAAAATTTTAATTGCTAATCCTTTTTTAAAAAAAGAAGATCGCCTGAATTGCTTCCACTCTAAGCTCAGAAACTGAGTCGTTGTCATACTATGAAGTTTTTAGATTAGTCTATGTTTGTCAATTATGTTACAGTATTCATAAATTTAGACTCCAAATTTTCATTTTTTTAAGAGATAAATAAAGCTATTTTTATAAAAATTTTCAATGATGAGGCATACTATATCACTACTTCTATTCTTTCTGGTTCACACTCTGGTTTTTGCTCAGGCAGATTATCCAAATCTAAATGAGATCACCAATCGCTTAGAAGCACTGGATAAGAATTCAAACGCTACCTTGTCTACATTAACAACGACTAGAGGTGGGAACCCTATTTATGCACTTAAACTGGGCACAGGGGATCTTGAGAACAAACCTGCCATAGCGGTGATGGGCGGTGTTGAAGGTTACCATGTACTGAGTACAGAGCTTGCTCTTCAATTTGCAGAACGCCTTATTCAGAATCACCCTCAGGCTGTAGAACACACTACCTTTTTGGTGTTTCCTAATATGTCGCCAGAGGCTTATGAACAATACCATGCCAAATTAAAATATGAAAGAAGAGGAAACTCATCCAATCTGAATCATGACCGAGATGGATTCTTAAATGAAGATCCTTATGAAGACTTAAATAAAGACGGATTCATTACCCAAATGCGAATAGAAAATCCTACTGGCCAATATGTGATGCATCCAAATGATAACAGGCTTATGGTTGAAATCGATACGTCCTCCTCTGATGTAAAACGTTATCAAGTATTTTCGGAAGGCATCGATAATGACAAGGATGGGAAATACAACGAAGATTTGATAGAAGGTGTCGCCTTCAATAAAAGTCTCACTTATAACTTTCCTGCGTTTGAACCTCTGGCTGGAGATTTTGCTGTTTCTCAAAAAGAAAGTAGAGCCTTGCTAGACTATCTCTTTCAGCAATGGAATATATTTGCTTTTGTCACTTTTGGACCAGCTAATAATTTATCTTCTCCATTAAACTACAATGCAGCAAAAGCAAAGAAACGTATTGTAGCCTCTCCTCTAGAAGATGATGTTGCGATTAATAAAACCATTTCTGAGCTTTACAATAATACCGTTTCACAAAAACCATATATGCAGGAAAATCAAGGAACAGATGGAGATTTCTTTCAGTGGGCTTATTTTCATTTTGGCCGATTGAGCTTTAGCACTCCCGGCTGGTGGGTGCCTGAAGCTAAGCAAGATTCGATCTCTACAGAGTCAAAATTGAAGGTAACAAAAGCTTCCAACTTCTTAAATTGGGCCAAGCAAGAAAGTCTAGACGATGTCTTTGTAAAATGGCAGAAGATCAATCATCCAGACTTCGAAAATAAAACAGTAGAAGTTGGCGGGATAAAGCCTTTTATGGTGATGAATCCACCGTTTTCTAAAGTAGACAGTATTGCTACAGAGCATACAGACTTCATTCTTAAGCTAGCGAGATATCAACCGAAACTAGAATTTCATAACTTAAAAATCGAATCTTTAAAAGGGGGATTGAAAAGAATTTCAGTAGACCTACTAAACAATGCCAACCTTCCTACCCACTCTCAATTGGGTGAACGATCACGATGGTTACAAAAAGTCAGAATTGAGTTGAGTGCTTCTAAAGAGAAAATTTTAACTGGAAACCAGATTGAATTGGTCTCAAAAATGGATGCCTTTGAAACTAAAACTCTTTCCTGGATCGTCAAAGGAAATGGTAATCTTAAGCTAAAGGCTGGTGCCCCACACACTGGTTTTGCAGAATTAAATATAAACTTATAAGTCATGAAAAATTTTGAATACACTTTCTCGATTTTTTTAATAACCTTATTGATGTTGAGTAACAGCACCAATGCTCAGGAAAAGTTTTTCAGAGCAATTGGAACACCTCATCAACCCAAAGTGGAGGCCAGTTGGAACCGTTACAATACCTATGATGGTATCGTGGACCTTATGCAAAAGATTGCAAAGGCCTACCCAAAGCTTACTCGATTAGAAAGCATAGGAAAATCTGTAGAAGACCGTGATATTTACATGCTTACTGTATCAGATTTTGGTACTGGAGATCCTGATAAGAAGCCAGCCATGTATATCGATGGAAATATACATTCCAACGAAATTCAAGGGGCAGAGTTTTCATTATATACCGCATGGTATCTTACAGAAATGTTTGAAGATCTTGAGTTTATCAATCAGTTACTCAAGGACAAGACCTTTTACATTGTGCCCACCATAAATCCAGATGCTAGGGATAATTATATGAAAGAGCCTAATACACCTCATTCGCCAAGATCTGGAATGTTGGTCTTAGACAATGATGGAGATGGACAATCTGGTGAAGATGGATATAATGATCTTAATAACGACAATCACATCACCTACATGATTAGGAAATCGCCAACTGGCCGATACATAAAAGATCCACAGGATGGAAGACGTCTCATACAGGTTGAAGCAGAGGAACAGGGAGAGTATGAAATGCTTGGTTTTGAAGGTGTAGACGTAGATGGTGACGGAAATGTAAATGAAGATGGTGTAGGTTATTACGATCCAAATCGAGACTGGGGATGGAAATGGCAACCAGATTACGTACAACGTGGAGCCTATAAATATCCTTTTAGCCTCCCGGAAACCAGAGCCGTTGCAGATTTTGTCTTGAAACACCCCAATATTGCAGGGGCTCAAAGTTACCACAACTATGGAGGGATGATCTTGAGAGGTCCAGGTGCTGAAGAAGATAAAGACACTTACAATAGAGAAGATGTTCGTATTTATGATGCCATTGCTAAAAAAGGAGAAGAAATGATCCCTGGTTACAGATACCTTACGGTCTACAAAGACTTGTATTCGGTTTTTGGAGGTGAATTGGATTGGTTTTACGGAGGTAGAGGAATTTATACCTATACCAATGAATTGATGGTTTCCTACTTGTATTTTCACAAAAACGAAGGCAGAGGTAATCAAGAAGAAGAGTTAAAGGTGGATAAGTATCTCACTTTTGGAGACGCCTTTGTGGAATGGGAGAAATTCGAACATCCTCAATATGGCGGGATTGAAATTGGAGGCTTCAAGAAAAATTTTGGCAGAGCTCATCCAGGATTTCTATTAGAACAGGATGCCCACAGGAATATGGCTTTTACTATTTATCATGCTTATCAGACTCCAAAACTGAGTGTTTTAGATGTTACTGAAAAAGATTTAGGCAGTGGACTCAAGGAAGTTACTGCAACTATCAGTAATGAAAGATTAATGCCAACGCATAGTAGCCAGGATCTAAAATATAATATTGAAAGACCAGATCTAATAAGTATTTCTGGAGCCAATGTTGTGGCAGGCATGATCGTAGAAGATGACGATTTCAATAAAGTAAAAGAACAGATTCAAAATCCAGAAACCATACGCGTACCCAATATTCCTGGCATGGACACCATCAAGGTGAGATGGATTGTTTCTGGTGGTAGAAATTTTAAAATAAATGTCGATTCTGCTAAAGGTGGTATAGTGAGCTGGAATAAATAATGCTAATCTAAACTTAAGGCTTCAATCAAATCGTTTCTAACAATTATATTTAAAGAAAAAGTAATTCCATGAGTATATCAAAGCCTTTTAATTTAAACACCTGGATAGAAAAAAACAGAGATTTACTTAAGCCTCCTGTAGGCAATAAAAATTTATATCGTGATGCGGGTGATTATATTGTTATGATTGTAGGAGGACCAAATGCTAGAAAAGATTACCATTACAACGAAACCGAAGAGCTGTTTTATCAACTGGAAGGAGAAATAGAAGTACATATTCAGGAAAACGGAGAAAAGAAAACAATGAAGCTCGGTCCTGGTGACATGTATCTTCATCCGGCTAAAGTTCCACATTCACCTGTTAGAAAAGCAGGTTCTATTGGTCTTGTCATAGAAAGAAAGCGTATACAGCTTGATGTAGAAGATGGCTTATTATGGTTTTGTGATAATTGTAATCATAAACTACACGAAGTTTATTTTCCCTTAGAAGATATTGAAAAAGATTTTTTAGAGCATTTCAAAACCTTTTACTCCAGCAAAGCTTTAAGAACCTGTGAAAACTGTGGTGAGGTTATGCCTGTGGACGAACGATTTACAGCTTAAAACCAACACTGATTTAAATTTCTTAAATTCGTACAACAATCAGAAAAACAACTTATGAATAATATTTCTAAAGAATTCGGAATAGATAAAGCTTTGAAAGAGCTCGATATTGATAATGAAAACAAAGGGACTTCAGTTGGGGAACAATTTTTTTCCTCGGGAGAATGGATAGAGTCTCACTCTCCTGTAGACGGCGCTTTTATAGGAAAAGTGCAGGCGACTACCAAGGAAGATTATGAAAAAGTAGCTAGTACTGCTCATAAAGGATTCAAAGAATGGCGAACTTGGCCAGCTCCAGCAAGAGGTGAGGTCGTTAGACAATTTAATGATGAATTGAGAAGATTAAAAGCGCCCCTTGGAAAACTCGTATCTTATGAAATGGGTAAATCCTATCAGGAAGGTCTGGGCGAAGTCCAGGAAATGATAGACATATGTGATTTTGCTGTCGGCTTATCTAGGCAACTTCACGGCCTAACCATGCACTCTGAACGTCCTGGTCATCGTATGTATGAACAATGGCATCCACTTGGAGTGGTAGGAATTATTTCAGCTTTCAACTTCCCTGTAGCGGTTTGGTCATGGAATACAGCTTTAGCCTGGGTTTGTGGTGATGCCTGTATTTGGAAGGGGTCAGAAAAGACACCTTTGACATCAGTTGCATGTCAGAAAATAGCAGCTAGAGTATTTGCTAAAAATGATGTCCCCGAAGGTATTTCTGCATTGATTACAGGAGATTATAAAGTAGGTGAGTTTATGACTCAAGACAAACGTCTCCCGCTCATCTCTGCCACGGGATCTATTAGAATGGGTAGAATCGTGGCCCAGGAAGTGGCAAAAAGATTAGGTAAATCTTTATTGGAGCTAGGTGGTAACAATGCCATTATTGTCACTCCAGATGCCGATATCAAAAATACGGTAATAGGAGCAGTCTTTGGTGCGGTAGGAACTTGTGGACAGCGTTGTACTTCAACACGACGAATTATTATTCATGAATCTATTTATGATAAAGTAAAAAATGCAATCGTTGATGCTTACCAGCAAATTCGCATTGGAAATCCATTAGACGAAAACAATCACGTAGGTCCCTTGATCGACAAAGACGCCGTCAAAAATTATCTTCATGCCCTTGAAGAAGTTCAAAAACAAGGCGGAAATATTTTAGTTGAAGGGGGAGTTCTCCAAGGCGAGGGGTATGAAAGCGGCTGTTATGTAAAACCAGCCATTGCTGAAGCAGAAAATCATTTTGAAATTGTTCAGCATGAAACCTTTGCTCCTGTTCTTTACATCATGAAATATTCTGGTGATGTAGAAAATGCAATAGAATTACAAAATGGTGTTGTACAAGGTTTATCTTCTGCAATAATGACTAATAATTTGAGAGAAGCTGAACGATTCCTTTCAACTGAAGGTTCAGACTGTGGAATTGCCAACGTCAATATCGGAACCTCTGGTGCAGAAATTGGAGGTGCTTTTGGAGGAGAAAAAGAAACAGGCGGCGGAAGAGAATCTGGGTCTGATGCCTGGAAAGTCTATATGAGAAGACAAACCAACACTATAAATTACACTAAAGACCTCCCTTTAGCTCAAGGTATAAAATTCGATTTATAAAAAAGTGAGAATAAAGATTAAGGGCGAAAGAAATTTCGCTCTTAATTGTTTAAGGATGTAGGCTTCAAGGTTAAACAAAACCAGCGCTGGACTTACTTTAGAAGCGTTTTACTTATTGAAATGTTGCTTAGGTTTTTGGGTAGCTAGGAAAAAACAACTTAATTTGCATACTTATTTACATTTGTTTTGAGATCATAATATACAAGACAAAGTTATAAATTCATATTTATGAGTAATGTTAAGGCAGCTATTACTGCTGTTGGTGGATATGTCCCAGATTATGTTTTAAGTAACAAAGTACTTGAAACTATGGTAGATACAAATGATGAGTGGATTACCGCCAGAACAGGAATAAAAGAAAGACGTCTTCTAAAGGAACCTAACTTAGGTTCGTCCTATTTAGGGGAAAAAGCCTGTGATGATTTATTCAAAAAAACATCTGTTACACCAGAAGACATAGACCTGGTTATTTTTGCAACGGCCACTCCAGATATGCCTGTTGCCTCATCTGCGGCCTATCTTGCGACTAGAATTGGAGCTGTTAATGCCTTTTCATTTGACATTCAATCTGCATGTTCGAGTTTTTTATACGGTATGTCTATGGCTTCTTCGTATATTGAATCTGGAAAATATAAAAATATCTTACTTGTAGGAGCTGATAAAATGTCATCAATCATCGACTATACAGACCGAAGTACCTGTATTATTTTTGGGGATGGTGGCGGAGCTGTATTGTTCTCTCCAAACGACGAAGGCTTGGGTTTGCAAGACGAGATTTTAAAAACTGATGGTACTGGACGACAATTCCTGAAAATTGAAGCTGGAGGTTCCCAGTTACCAACCTCTGAAGACACCTTAAAAAATAAACAACATTTTGTATATCAAGATGGTAAAACAGTGTTTAAGTTTGCAGTATCTAATATGGCTGGAGTAAGCGAGGAAATAATGCAGCAAAATGGGTTGACCGGAAAGGATGTAGACTGGCTGGTGGCTCATCAAGCCAATAAAAGAATTATAGATGCGACCTATAAACGTATGAATTTAGATTCTGAAAAAGTATTGATGAATATACAACGTTACGGAAATACAACTTCCGCAACTTTACCTTTATTATTAAGTGATTACGAAAAACAACTAAAAAAAGGAGATAACATTATATTTGCAGCATTTGGTGGTGGATTCTCATGGGGCTCTATCTACTTAAAATGGGCGTATAATTCTTAGGCTCACTAAAAACTAAACATTATGGATTTAAAGGAAATTCAAAACTTGATTAAATTTGTTGCTAAGTCTGGAGCAAGTGAAGTTAAGCTTGAGATGGACGATGTCAAAATCACGATCAAAACCGGTAGTGATGATGATGTAAAGACCTATGTGCAACAAGTTCCTATGAACATGCCACAACAGCAGATGCAACAAGCTCCTGTTCAACCTCAACCTAACCAGGCTCAACAACCCTCAGGTTCTGAAGAAAGCTCAACTCAGAAAGCAACAGATGACGATAAGTATGTGACCATAAAATCACCTATCATCGGAACTTTCTATAGAAAGCCTTCTCCAGATAAGAAGCCTTTTGTAGAAGTAGGAAGCGAAGTTAAAGAAGGTGACGTGCTTTGTACTATAGAAGCAATGAAGCTCTTCAATGAAATTGAAAGTGAAGTTTCTGGCAAAATTGTAAAAGTTTTGGTAGATGATTCTTCTCCGGTTGAATTTGATCAGCCCCTTTTCTTGGTAGATCCTTCTTAAGAAAGTCAATCGTTTTAGATATTTTCTTTAATTTAAATAAACGTTCATGTTTAAAAAAATTCTAATCGCCAACCGTGGAGAAATTGCCTTACGTATTATTCGTACTTGTAAAGAAATGGGCATTAAGACCGTGGCGGTATATTCCACAGCAGACAAAGAAAGTCTTCACGTTCGCTTTGCAGACGAAGCTGTTTGTATAGGACCACCCCAAAGTAGTGAGTCTTATCTTAAGATTCCTAATATTATATCTGCTGCAGAAATTACCAATGCAGATGCTATCCACCCTGGATATGGTTTTCTTTCTGAAAACGCTGCGTTTTCAAAGATTTGTGAAGAACACGATATCAAATTCATTGGAGCCAGACCAGAGATGATCGACAGAATGGGTGATAAAGCGAGCGCTAAAGCAACCATGAAAGCTGCTGGTGTACCATGTGTTCCAGGCTCTGAAGGTATTTTGAAAGATTTTGAAGAATGCAAGAAAACAGCTAAGAAAATTGGCTATCCTGTCATGCTGAAAGCTACCGCCGGAGGTGGTGGTAAAGGAATGCGTGCCGTTAAATCTGAGGATCAACTCGAGCATGCATGGGAATCTGCAAGACAAGAAGCTAAAGCTGGTTTTGGAAATGACGACATGTATATGGAAAAGCTCATAGAAGAGCCTCGTCATATTGAAATACAGATCGTTGGAGACCAAACTGGTAAAGCTTGTCATCTTTCTGAAAGAGATTGCTCCATACAAAGAAGACATCAAAAGTTAACTGAAGAAGTTCCCTCCCCGTTCATGACCGATGAACTTCGCGAAAAAATGGGAGAAGCAGCTGTAAAAGCTGCAGAATATATTAAATATGAAGGTGCAGGAACCATCGAATTTCTTGTGGATAAGCATAGAAATTTCTACTTTATGGAAATGAATACACGTATTCAAGTAGAGCATCCGATTACCGATGAGGTGGTAGAACATGATTTAATTAGAGAACAAATTTTAGTCGCATCAGGAGTTCCCATTTCAGGAAAGAACTACTATCCAAAGTTGCATTCTATTGAGTGCAGAATTAACGCTGAAGATCCTTTTAATAACTTTAGACCCTCACCAGGAAGAATTGAAACATTGCATCTACCAGGCGGCCATGGCATACGTGTAGACACTCACGTGTATAGTGGCTACATCATACCGCCAAATTATGATTCAATGATTGCTAAGCTAATTGCTACCGCTCAAACCAGAGAGGAAGCCATCAACAAGATGAGAAGAGCCTTAAGTGAATTTGTGATAGAAGGCATAAATACCACAATCCCATTCCACGCTCAATTAATGGAACATCCAGATTATGTAGAAGGGAAATACACTACAAAATTCATGGAAGATTTTGTCTTAGAAGACATCATCGACGATGAGGACGAAGACTAATAAATAGTATTATCTTAAAACGGCTGCCTAATTTGGTAGCCGTTTTCATTTATACCCATTCGATTGGGTGTTGGAGTACCTTTAAAAGTTTGTCTTCCTCAGATCCAGCTTCAGGATAGTAATTGTACTGCCACTGCACATGAGGTGGAAGGCTCATCAATATACTTTCTATCCTTCCGTTGGTTTTAAGACCAAACAAGGTTCCTTTATCATGAACCAGATTAAATTCTACGTACCTACCGCGTCTTATTTCCTGCCAGTTTCTCTGTTCTTTAGAGAACTTTAGTCCCTTTCGCTTTTCAACAATTGGCACGTAGGCTTCCAGAAAACTATCGCCAACATGAGTTACAAAATCATAAATGTCTTCCAGACTTCTTTTAGAAGTCGGCTTTAGGTAGTCAAAAAACAAACCTCCAACTCCTCTAGCCTCATCTCGATGAGCATTCCAAAAGTAACGGTCGCAATTAGACTTATAATCATTATAAAGCTCATCGCCAAAAGGATCACAAGCCTGTTTCGATACGTTATGGAAATGAGTCACATCCTCATCAAAGAGGTAATATGGAGTTAAATCTTGACCACCTCCAAACCACTGATCTATTACTTTTCCTTGTCTATTATACATTTCGAAGTATCTAAAGTTGGCATGAACAGTTGGAACCATAGGATTTTTAGGATGTAGGACTAAGCTTAGTCCACAAGCAAAAAAATCACAGTCCTGTACATTGAAGTAATTCTGCATAGTTTCAGGCAAATCGCCATGTACAGCAGATATATTCACTCCGCCTTTTTCAAATACAGATCCATGCTCTATGACTCTGGTCTTTCCACCACCACCTTCTTTTCGTTTCCAAATATCTTGAGAGAATTTAGCAGTGCCGTCTACCGACTCAAGTTTGGAAGTGATTTCATCCTGTAGTTTTTCTATATACTTATAAAACTTATCTTTCATATCTTTATTACTGTTACAATTACAAAAATAAAGCTTTTAAAAAGCTTAGAAGGTTGAATTTGTTAAGAATAGAATAAACTCGAAAGATTTTCAATCTCGCAAAACTTCTATCTATTACATTCGTTTTAAAGCTGAATTCTATGAAATTTAATACTAAAACCATTCATGGCGGACAGGAAAATATTGATCCTGCTTATGGAGCAGTAATGCCCCCTATATACCAAACTACTACCTTTAAACAATCCAGTCCTGGTCATCATAAGGGATATGAATATGCAAGGAGTAGCAACCCAACTAGAAGTGCCTTGCAAAAATCTATAGCATCCTTAGAAAATGGTAAGCATGGACTTGTATTTGGTTCTGGGATAGCTGCAATTGATGCTGTATTGAGACTACTAAAACCAGGAGATGAAGTCATCTCTACCAGTGACCTTTATGGTGGAAGCTTTAGGCTCTTTAACCGTATTTTCAAAGACCAGGGGATCAAATTTCATTTTGTCGACATGCAGTCTGCAGATGCTATCGAGTCTTACATCTCACCACAAACCAAATTGGTATGGGTAGAAACTCCAACGAATCCTATGATGAGTATTATCGATATTGAAGCCGTATCCAGATTATCAAAAACACACGACTTGCTGTTAGCTGTAGACAATACCTTTGCCACTCCTTATCTTCAGCAGCCCCTTGAACTTGGAGCCGATATTGTGATGCACAGTGCTACAAAATACCTCGGGGGGCATAGTGACGTAGTCATGGGTTCACTGGTTGTAAACGATGATGCCATTGCAGATCGCTTATATTTTATTCAGAAGGCTTGCGGTGCAATTTCAGGACCAATGGATTGTTTTTTGGTATCAAGAGGCATCAAAACGCTTCATCTTAGAATGCAACGCCACTGTGAAAATGGACGAGCTGTAGCTAATTTTTTAAAGACTCATGAAAAAGTAGAAAACGTGTATTGGCCGGGTTTTGAAAGTCATCCTAATCATTTGATTGCTAAGCATCAAATGAAGGACTTTGGAGGTATGGTATCGTTTACCACAAAGGGAAATTCATTTGAACAAGCAATCAAGTTTGTAGAACAACTTAAAGTTTTCACCTTAGCTGAATCTCTGGGCGGTGTCGAATCTTTAGCTGGTCATCCAGCTAGCATGACTCATGGGAGCATTCCTAAAAAGGAAAGAGAAAAAACGGGGGTTGTTGATTCTTTAATACGATTAAGTGTAGGCGTAGAAGATATTGAAGATTTAATAGAAGATCTCAAGCAGGCATTTTCTTGAAAGAAAATCAATCTAAGATATAAGTATACCCAACAGTTAACCAAAACATCCAATCATTATTTTTGTTTTGAGGTCCTATTGGTTCTAGACCATCAACAAAATCTGAAAAATAATAATGCCATCTCAATTCAGCAAGTATATCAGATTTATCATTGATCCTGTATTTTATTCCACCCTGAAAATTTGCCGAAAAGGTTATATCAGATTGATTAGAAAAAGCAGGCTCCTGCCCTGGTCCAGCAAGAAAAGTTGGAAATGTTGTTTCTGGAAGACCAAGCCCCTCTTCCAACGATGTATCTGCTACGGGTGTAAAATAAACGATATTTAAGCCAAGACCTGCATAAGGAGTTAATGAGCCAGGATTCCTTTCGAAATCCCGAATTCTCATCAAGTAATATTCTATACCAGAACCTAACTCTAAAACATTAGCCTCTCCAAACATAGACCTAAGCTGTAAACCAGCTTGATTGTCCTTATCGGCCAAAGCACCATAGTGTCTTAAACTAGTAGAATGATAAAGTAGACTAGACCTTACTTTGATGTGCTGTCTTGGAAAATCGGTTATGAAATCAGAATATGCGAAATTAAGATAATGATTAAACCCAAAACCAAAGCCTATATTATTATTTAAAGTCTCCGTGTCGCCTCTGAGTCCATAATCACCACGAAATGAAACAGGTCCTGCCATAATTCCAACTTCATGAAAAAGTTGACCATAAACCTCAGATTTGATCCCGATGGTAAATAAAAGCAGGAAAAGAAATACAGGGAAGTTCTTAAATCTCATAAACAGACGTTAATAGCAAACAAATATAGAAAAACAAAAAAAGAAAACGACAATTAATTTAAAAATAAGCATTCTAATTGATTAAGACTCAAACAAATATTAATCAATTTTTAAGTTATCTGTAAAATCGAAATTATATCTTTGCGAAAGTTTTAAAAAAACACCTAATAAATAAGAATAATCAAATGAATAAACAACTAAAAGGTTTTCTAGATGAGGTTTCAGATAGAAACCCTAACCAACCAGAATTTTTGCAAGCCGTAGAAGAAGTTGCTGAAGCTATTATCCCTTTTATGGAAGAAAATCCAAAGTATAAAAATCACAAATTACTTGAGCGCATGGTAGAGCCAGAGCGGGTAGTCATGTTCAGAGTGACATGGGTTGACGACCAGGGAGAAATACAAGTTAATAGAGGATACAGAGTTCAAATGAACTCAGCGATAGGTCCTTATAAAGGAGGCTTAAGATTCCACCCTTCCGTCAACTTAAGTATTTTAAAGTTTTTAGCATTTGAGCAAGTATTTAAAAACAGTTTAACTACTCTTCCAATGGGAGGTGGTAAAGGAGGCTCAGATTTTGATCCTAAAGGAAAATCTGATAATGAAGTTATGCGTTTTTGCCAGAGCTTTATGACAGAACTTTACAGACATATCGGTAACGATACAGATGTGCCTGCCGGCGATATTGGTGTTGGTGGACGGGAAGTAGGCTACATGTTTGGACAATATAAGCGTATTCAAAACGAATTTACTGGGATTTTAACTGGAAAAGGGCAGTCGTTTGGTGGTTCACTAATACGTCCTGAAGCTACTGGTTACGGTAATGTTTATTTTACAAAAAGCATGCTGGAAACTCAAGGGGAATCTTTAGAAGGTAAAACTATTTTAATTTCTGGTTCTGGAAACGTTGCACAATATGCAGCTGAAAAGGCTATTGAGCTTGGCGCTAAAATATTAACGATGTCTGATTCCAGCGGATATATTTATGACAAAGACGGTATAGATAGCGAGAAATTAAACTTCATCATGGAGTTAAAAAATGAAAAGAGAGGCCGAATAAAAGAATACTTAGAAGAATATCCTGGAGCCCAGTACTCTGAAGGGAAAACACCTTGGGCTGAAAAAGGAGATATTGCTATGCCTTGCGCAACTCAAAACGAATTGCTAGAAGAAGATGCCAAAACATTAGTAGACAATGGATGTATTTTGGTGGGAGAAGGGGCTAATATGCCTTGTTCACCAGAAGCTATTGAAGTATTCCATAGTAATAAAATCTTATTTTCTCCAGGTAAAGCTTCTAATGCAGGTGGTGTGGCGACCTCCGGATTGGAAATGTCACAAAACTCAATGAGATATAGCTGGACAGCAGAAGAAGTGGACACTAAGTTAAAACAAATCATGTCCGAAATTCATGAATCATGTGTAACCCACGGTAAAGATGAAAGCGGATATGTTGATTACGTGAAAGGAGCTAACATTGCTGGATTTGTTAAAGTTGCTGAAGCTATGATAGCTCAAGGAGCAGTTTAAACAATTCATAGTTTTAATAATATAAAGCCGGTAGAAAATTTTTTCAACCGGCTTTTTTATTTTGGACACTATTTATAATAAATTCACGGCAAAAACAGTTTTAAGTCCATAGACGTTGTTCATGAAATTTAAATTGCTTATCCTCATACTACTTCCAGGCACATTGATGAGCCAAGACTTTTCTGAGCGCTGGCAAGGCTACTTCTCATATTTTAATATTACCGATCTAGATGAAAGCGAAAATAAAATTTATGCCGCTTCAGAGAACACTATCTTTATCTATGATAATGCTTCACAGACTACAGAAAAAATTACTTCTATCCAGGGATTATCTGGAGATCAAATTTCAAAAATATACCATTCGGGAACCTATAACTTAACATGCGTAGGCTATGAAAATGGGCTCCTGCAAATCATAATGGATAACAATCAAAATGTATTTACTATAGTAGATATTCGAGATAAAGTTTCCATTTCTCCTAATGATAAGCGCATCAATAACTTTTTTGAGTTTGATGGAATTCTTTATATTTCCACAGACTTTGGTATTGCTGAATATAATTTAGCAACCTTAGAGTTTGAAGATTCATTTTTCATTGGGGCCAATGGTAATCAAATTCAAATCAATCAAATCACCATTAACGACGGAAAAATTTATGCAGCTACATCTTCAGAAGGGATAAAAACAGCAGCTTTGAACGACCCTAATCTCATTGATTTTCAAAGCTGGCAAACAGAATATTCTGGCAATTGGAAGGGGGTGGTAACTTTTTCAAATTCAATTTTCGGACTTCGTCGTAACAATACCATAAATAGATTAGAAAACGGGAATTCAGTCCTTTTCAATGCCGTTGGCTCCAATGTTAGAGGATTTAATGTGAGTGGAAATCAATTGGTCATAACTGCTGAAAATCAGGTTTTAGCTTATAATTCCGAATTGAATCTAGAGGCCTTTTTTGATCAAATACAGGATGAAGAATTTAACATAAATACGTCTGTTGCCAGCAGTAATGGTTACTTCCTAGGTCACGCAAGCTTAGGTCTATTAAATTCCATTTCAGGCAATTCCAACGATTTTTTAGAACTCAGCCCAGATGGACCATTATTAAATAGAATATTTCATCTCGAATCTTCTTCAACAGATCTTTGGGTCACCTTTGGAGAATACGATCAATTTTTGAATCCATTTCCATTAAATCAAAGAGGCTTGAGTCACCTTACACCAGAAGAATGGATTAATATAAAAGTAGAAGATCTAAACAATGCTGCAGAACTTTCTGATGTCTCGATAGATCCATCTAATCCAGATCGCGTTTTTGTAAGTAGCTATTTTGATGGGCTATTGGAAATTCAAAATAACGAGCTCATCCAACAATACGATTCCTCAAATAGCATTATTGAGGGAGTACCTAGTAATGTAAATGACAACAGAATAAGTGGTAGTGTGTTTGATTCTCAGGGAAATCTTTATTTTGCTAACTCGTTATCTGAAAATCAACTAAAACGTCTAAATACTAATGGTAGTTTTGAAAATGTAGATGCTTCTGATGGATTTTTAAATCCAACCGAAACCTTTTCTTCTAAAATCGTCATAGATGATACTGATAATATTTTTATAGGCACTTTGAGGGATGGAGTAGTCGCTTTTAGTTCGAATACAGGTATATCGGCATTAATTTCGAGCAATGTAAGAGGTGTCAATTTTCCAGACGCCTTTGGAGCCAATCCAAGTATTACAGCTTTAGAAATAGATCAAGATTCCAGATTATGGATTGGAACAGATGAAGGTTTGCGAGTCATGTCCAATCCTCCTTCTATTTTTGATGAAAATACAAGCGTCAATGTTTCTCCTATTATCATTGAAGATATCGATGGAGTTGCCCAAGAACTTTTATTTGAGCAATTTATAACTGATATCGCTGTAGATGGCGCTAATAACAAGTGGATCTCGACCGCAGACTCCGGAGTATTTCAGGTATCCCCTAATGGTCAAGAAGTACTCAACATATTTAATCAAACAAATTCACCTCTTCCAACTAATGGAGTAAGAACTGTTGCTATCAATCCAGCAACGGGAGAAGTCTTTTTTGGAACTACTAATGGGCTGTTGTCTTTTTCTAGCCGAATTACTGACGGGAACGATACTCTTGAGAATTTGAGAGCATACCCAAACCCTGTAAGACCAAATTACAACGGATTAGTCACCATTGATGGCCTTTTGGACGGTGCCAATGTCAAGATTACCGATGTCACTGGAAATCTTGTTTTTGAGGAGTTCGCCAGCGGTGGAACACTAGAATGGGACACCCGCGCCTTTGGCAAACACAAGGTGGCTTCTGGAGTTTATTTTATCGTCGTCACTGGAGAAGATCAAATCGAAACCAAAGTGGGTAAACTTATGATCATTCGCTGATGCAAATCAAAACGAAGGCTATTGTAATTAGTACAGTCAAGTATGCTGAAGCAGATCTTATTGCCCGCTGCTTTACTTTCGATAAAGGTCTCGTGTCTTATATGCTGAAAGGCATCCGTAAGTCTAAAAGAGGAAAGTTAAGAATGTCTATGTTCCAGCAATTATCTCTTCTCGAGATTGAGGCCTTCCATAAAGAACATAAAAACCTTCAATACCTTAAAGAGGTAAAAAACTATTATACTTATAAAAGCTTGCATTCTAATATTTTTAAGTCTACAATGGTCATGTTTATAGCAGAAGTATTAAAGAGTAGCATTCAGGAAGAGGAGCAAAATAAAGCCTTATTTAATTTTTTAGAAGACAGTTTTATATATCTTGATGCAGCAGAAACTTTTAAAAACTTCCACCTACATTTTATTGTTAAGCTTACACAATTTCTTGGGTTTTATCCAGACAATCGAAGTGTGGGATTTCATTTTTTTGATATGCTAAACGGTGTTTTTCAGCTTAAAGAAATCAACTCCTACACCTTCAACAATTATAATTCTGAATTACTTAAACAATTAATGGCAATTGATACATACGTAGAAAACGATCATTTAAAATTAAACCAGGAGAGCAGAAATGGTTTTTTAGACTTTATGATGCTATATTATGAATTGCAATTACAAGGCTTCAGAAAACCAAAATCTCTTGAAGTCCTTCAACAGATTTTTTGACCTATAAGCCTCTCTCATTTTGAATTTGCTCGTAGGCTTCTTGCACCTTATTGAATTTTTCCTGAGCGCCTTTTCGGTAGACTTCATCCATATGCTGAAGTTTATCGGGGTGAAATTTTTTAGCCATAGTTCGGTAGGCTTTCTTTACTTCAGCATCTGAAGCTGACTTGTCGATTTCAAGAATTTTATAAGCATCATCTGCAGACTTAAAAAACATGGCTTTTATACTTTCAAAGTCTGAGTGACCCACCCGAAGATTTTGAGAAATCGAAAGCAATACTTTAAGCTCTGCATCAGAAACATGTCCGTCTGCATTGGATATGTTGAACAAAAAATGCAATATTTGAAGCCTTACCTCATAACCGACTCTAGGCCTTAAATAATTACAGATGCGAGCGGCAGAAATTTCTCTGTTTTTGATAACTTCATTAAAGGTTCTAAAAGTAGCATTAGCCCTGTCTTTACCGTAGGCCTGAACAAAATACATCCTAACGTAGTCCATCTCTTGTTGAGTCACCTTACCATCGGCTTTGATGACCAAAGAAGACAAAGACAAAAGATTAAGCTCAAAATCTCCAGGAGAAACTTGACCTCTATCCTCCTGAAACATCTTTCCAAAACCTCCCGTTGAAGAAGATCCCCTAAATATACGATCCAGAATTGATCCTAAGATAAATCCCAATATTGCACCACCAAAACGCATGTAAAAAAAGCCAATAATGGCACCAATCCACTTCAAATCAAATTATTTTAAGTACAAATATAAAGGCATCAAACCGTTAAAAGGAGAAAAAATAAGGTTTTAAGATTTAATAAACTTTGTGACTCAGCAGATTTGAATTTTAAGATAGCTCTTGGATTTAAAAGCTTCCATCAGTTTACATATTATATGTTACGGAGTGAAAATGATTGTGTTAAGAATAAAGGAGATACAAAGACATTTTTATACATTTGTATTTAAATTCAGTTTAAATAAAAAATTGTAAATATGTACCCACCAGAATTAGTAAAACCTATGCAGCAAGAATTAACCGCTGTAGGTTTTGATGAATTAAAAAGCAAAGCTGATGTTGATGTTGCTTTGGCAAAAGAAGGAACAACGCTAGTAGTAGTTAATTCTGTATGTGGCTGTGCTGCAGCAAATGCAAGGCCAGGAGCCATAAAATCTCTTGAAAATGCAAAAAAACCAGATCATATGGTGACTGTATTTGCAGGAGTAGATAAAGAAGCTACAGATGAAGCCAGAGCCAGAATGGTTCCATTCCCACCAAGTTCACCATCTATGGCCCTTTTTAAGGATGGAGAATTAGTCCATATGCTAGAAAGACATCATATTGAAGGAAGACCTGCAGAAATGATTGCAGACAACTTGATGGATGCTTATAATGAGCACTGCTAATAGGCAAAACCTCTAATTAAAACCGCTTTTGTTAAAAGCGGTTTTTTTATGGGCATTACTTTGAAGCAAAGGTTCAAAATAATAAGTAAATTGCTCCTCCCAAATATTTCTGACTTTAAACAAATGAAAAAGATCTTATCTTATCCATTTTCGGTTATCTTTTACCTCTTTTTTGGGTTGACTCTTGTTAAGTTTCATATTCTACAATGGCTAGCTTACAACTTATTTGGATATCAGGCTCATAAAAAAAGTGTGGATATTTTCAATTTTTTTCTGCTCCGGTGTCTTAATCTGGTCGGTACCAGGTTCAAATATCAGAACACATTTCAGTTTGACCTCAACAAGCCTCATATAATTGTATCCAACCACCAAAGCATGTTCGACATACCTCCTATCATTTGGTATATGAGAGCACTTCATCCCAAATTTATAAGCAAGAAAGAGTTATCTAAAGGGATTCCTGGTATTTCGTACAACCTTAGGCATGGTGGTTCAGTTTTGATCGACAGGAAAAATCCAGATCAGGCTATTGGACAGATCAAAAAACTTGGTCGCTATATTTCAGAAACCAACCGCGCTGCAGTTATTTTTCCAGAAGGTACCCGGAGCAGGACAGGAGTACCAAAAGCATTCGCTTACAAGGGTTTAAAAACATTATTGGAATCCTGCCCTGATGCCGTTGTGGTTCCTGTTTGTGTAAACAATTCCTGGAAACTTCAGCGCTACGGGATGTTCCCTTTAGGAATGGGCGCCTTTTTAAAGCTTGAGGTAATGCAACCCCTCAACGTAAAAGATTACAAAACCTCTGAACTTATGGAATTGATCGAAAAAACGATTGTAAATAAAATAGAACGAAATTCTAAAATCAATGACTGAAACCCAAATCATTTCAAATACAAAAGCATTTGTACAGGATACACTAAAAAATGCTGAAGGTGGGCATGACTGGTTTCACATTTTGAGAGTTTACAATAATGCTTTGCATATTTTAAAATCTGAAGAAGCAGATGCATTTGTCATTCAACTTGCAAGCCTTCTTCACGATATTGCAGATTCAAAATTTCATAATGGTGATGAAGAGATTGGACCGCGCGTGGCAAAAGCATTTTTGGAAAGCCAATCACTTGAACTTGACATCGTTGATCATGTCATAAAGATCATAGAAAACGTCTCATACAAAGGCGGGCACAACATCTCAGATTTTTACTCAAAAGAACTGGATATCGTTCAGGATGCAGATCGCTTAGATGCGATTGGAGCTATAGGAATTGCTAGAACATTCAATTTTGGTGGCTTTAAAAACAATCCTATCTATGATCCTGATATTTCTCCTCATCCAAATCAAAGTAAAGAAGAATATAAAAAATCAAATTCTCCTACGATCAATCATTTTTACGAAAAACTGCTTTTACTAAAAGACAAAATGAATACTACTACTGCAAAGAAGATAGCAAATAAACGACACGAGTTTATGCAGATGTATCTGGAGCAATTTTACAAAGAATGGAAAGGTGAACTTTAAATTTATTGGATAGAAAGCACGGCGTCTTCCGAAACTACAAAGACTTCTTCTTTGTCTTCAGGTTCGATTAAGGAAAGTCCAGTAAACGCTCCGAAGGCAGGCAAAATCAATTGAGCTTCCCTTTTGTAAAAGCAGGATAGCTTGATATGCTGGCGTCCCTCCCCTATCAATCTGTAACCTGGGTGTACGTGCCCACAAATGTTATAATATCCAGGCTTTTCTTCGGGATGATGGGTGAGAAATAAAGAATCATAGACCAGTTGTGAAGTCACATCAATACCGATATCTTCAAACTGATAGTGAGGGATGATATCATGATTTCCTTCAATCAAAGTAATATTTATAGATTGATTACTAACCCAGGCCTTAAATCGTATCCAGTCTTCGTTCTGTGTAGAATGAAACAAATCTCCAAGAAATATGATCCTATCTGGAGAAAATTCTGAGAGTACTAAATTTAGTTTTTTAAAATTTTCAAGTCCTACTCTACTGGGCAAAGCACTTCCATTTTTTCTAAAATGATCTACCTTACCAAAATGTACATCTGCAATCAGAACCGTCTTCTTCGAAGGCCAGAACAGGCAGCCGCTTGGATGCAGTACAAATTCATGATGTCCGTAAGTTATTTTCAATAATTTATGTTTTTAATTTTTCTAGGAGTTCTTAAGTATTGTATTATTTTATTGTAACTCCAATCGTGATGTAAATTGTTTTAATTTTCCGCTTTTAGAACGCTCAAGTATATCCCTTCTTATAAACCTAAGCTGTAATCCTTTTTCCAAATAGGTTTCTATGGCTTTCTTGATCTTATTTCTCTGGTTTTGGTCAAGCTCTTTTTCAGATTTGTATTCAATTACAAAATGTTTTAAGGTTTCCTGAATAATCTTAATTTCCTTTACACTACCTGTATCCTCAATCACAGATTTCGTTACATAGTAAAAGCTCAATGCTGGCACTTTTTTACCACTGGGTAAATGAGCAAATTCGTTGGTTCTTCCAGTGAGAGATTTCAAGACAGGAATACCAGATCTGGATGGGTCCTCTTTAACTCCTCTATCTCCAATTTTATACCGGATAAAAGGGTGAGCCTTGTTGTAAAGTGAAGTAATAACAATATCTCCTTCTTCCCCATTTGGCAATACCTTTCCCTCGTTATCAACGACTTCTAAGTAAAGGGTTTTGGTATTGATTTCCCAATCTCCGTTTGTATTTTCAAAGGCAATTACATCTAGTTCACTTGCGCCGTACTCATTCACAACTGTAAGGCCTAACTGTTCTTCAAGTAAGGCTCTATCATTTTCGAACAACATTTCACTTGTGGTTATACAAATTTTCAAAGTTGGACACACATCTTTCAGGACGATGTTTTGTTCGCTTAAAAACTTTGCAAACAAAACAATGGAACTGGTATAACCGTTGATATAATCAAATGGTTTTTTACGAAATAAGTCTAGAAATTTATAAAGGTTTTCTGTCGATAGATCGAATATGTCAAATCTATGTCTGTTGACCAGAAGATCTTTAAGACGTTCTTTTTGATGACCGATAATATCCTTGGGAATCCCATAAAATCTTGCTTCGAAAGAGGAATTCATATCAATCCCGTGCTGTTGGTACAACCAGATAATATGCGCCCAGGTCATAGCATGTGCATATTTATCTTTAGCAAAGATGAAAGGATTCCCACTTGATCCTGAAGTTTTATTTACGAAGACATTGGAGGCTTTGAATCCATGACTTAATCTTTTTTGCAAAGGCTGTTGCAAATCTGTCTTGGTCATGATAGGAAGATCATTCCACTCCTCCAATTGTTTCAATTGAGCAAAATCTGAATAAGCTGAGTTGTGCTTCAAATGATAGTTGACAATGTCATTACGCTTAGAAGTTATGTGCCTCTGTAAATCTCCGTGAGGAATATTCAGAAGTGTTTTAAATTCCTTTTCGGCTTTTCCGATTGGAAATCCTTTTAAACCTAGAATTTTTTTGAATCGATTCACAGAAATTTCAACGCTTTCATTAGCGAAGCAATTTACAAACATTTACTTTTGACACCTAATCTAAGCCTACAATCTCATGAACGTTTTGATACTTGGTAGCGGTGGACGTGAACATACTCTAGCTCAAAAAATTTCGGAAAGTACAAACTGTAACAACCTATATGTAGCCCCTGGTAACGCAGGGACACTGCTTTGTGCACAAAATATGGACTTAAACATTCTCAACTTTGATGAGATTGCACACTGCATCAAAACACATGACATCCACATGCTTGTTGTAGGGCCTGAAGCTCCACTTGTAGAAGGTATCAAAGATTATTTTGATGAAATTCCTGAATTCAATACCTTAAAAATCATTGGTCCGTCACAAGAAGGAGCTCGACTAGAGGGGAGTAAAGAACGGGCTAAAGAGTTTATGAAAGCTCACAACGTTCCTACAGCCAGCTATCAAAGCTTTGATGGAAAAAGCCTAGAGGCTGGTAAAAAATTTTTAACAACATTATCTCCTCCTTTTGTTTTAAAGGCAGACGGCCTGGCAGGCGGAAAAGGTGTGCTGATCCTGAATGATATTGAAGAAGCTCAGCAGGAGTTAGAAAATATGCTGACTAACAACAAGTTTGGAAAAGCTTCTGAAAAAGTGGTTATAGAAGAATTTTTGGACGGTATCGAACTCAGTGTTTTTGTATTAACTGATGGGAAGAATTACCTCACATTGCCTAATGCAAAAGATTATAAGCGGATAGGAGAAGGCGATACAGGTCTCAACACAGGTGGCATGGGCGCTATTTCACCAGTTCCGTTTGCAGATGAGGAGTTCATGCGTAAAGTAGATAAAAGAATCGTAAAACCAAGTATAGATGGGCTTCAGAAAGAGCAAATTGATTATACAGGCTTCTTATTCATAGGCTTGATGAAAGTGGGTGACGATCCTTTTGTAGTTGAATATAACGTAAGAATGGGGGATCCAGAAACGGAAGTGGTGATCCCTAGAATTAAAAACGATTTTCTAGACGTCTTGAACAAAACGTCACAGGGAAAAATCAACGAGGCGGAACTTATCATCGACTCCAAAACAGCAGCTACGGTCATGATAGTCTCCGGGGGATATCCTGAAGCTTATGAAAAAGGTAAAGCAATTACAGGTTTGGATAAAGTCAAAGATGTATTTATTTGTCATGCAGGGACCAAAAAAGAAAACGACCAGGTCTTTACAAACGGTGGTCGTGTAATTGCGGTAACTGCTTTTGGAGATAGCTTTGAAATGGCTTTACAACAAGCCTATCAAAACGCAGAATACATAAATTTTGATAAAAAATACTATAGAAAAGATCTTGGAAAGGACTTATTCTAGGTCAGCATCTTTTCCTAAAAATGAATGCGCCTTTACGCTTTTGTCTTCCTGATCGTTTTCATCGAAGCTTTTTAATTGTTTCATCCAATATAAAAAGGCTACAAAAACGATAAGAACAAAAACAAAGTTCAATCCATTGGCAGCCCACCAGGAATTGTCTTGCAATTCTCTAAGTGCATCTAAAGGTAAAAACAAAACATCTTCAAATAAACTTGCAATACCTTCAAAAAAATCCTTCATGACTGTGTTATATTATATTTACTTTGCAAAAGTAATAAAATAGACCATGCTAACAAGACTTTTTAGTCATTCAAAACCCATCGCTTATGCGATGCTTAGCATTGTATTCATCTCAGCTTTTATTGTAGAAAATTTCATCTCTACAAAAACAGATATGAGTGCTTCATTAATCTTTAGTAAAATAGGCATTCTACTGGTGTTTTTACTGATTATGTTTTTGCTTAACTTTATGGTTAAGCGTAATAAAATTCATCAGCAACATACCTATGCAATTTCAAGCCTGGTTCTCTTGATTATTTCTTTTCCTGAAATCTTAAGGTCTGTAAATCTTGTCTTAGGCTATGCTTTTTTACTGCTTTCATTTCGAAGAATATTAAGTTTAAAATCCAACACCAATCTCAAACAAAAAATCCTGGATGCCAGTCTTTTTTTATCGATTTCGATTTGGTTTATCCCGATGCATTGGTTGTTTGTGTCTGTAATTTATTTTGGCGTAATAGTCTATGCTTCCCAGAATTATAGGCATTTTATTATCCCAATTCTAGGGCTTGCCGTTGGCTTTCTGCTTCACACCAGCTTTTTTTTAATCTTAAAGGATGAGTGGGTCCACTTCTCCTTTTATCTTCCAGACTTCAGCGGACCCTACGAATATTTTGATAGCTTCAAATATAATGTTCTGCTCGGCCTACTCATGGTGGTTATGGTTTGGATATTTTTTCATTTACCAACGATTTATAGCAGAGCAAAACTTCATGAAAGTGAAAGCCTGACACTAACTCTATTTTTTCTTATAATTTCTATTGCGACACTTATTTTGAATGATAATGCTATTTCTAAAGATGCCCTGTATATCATCTGGCCTTTAAGTATTTTTACCGGGAGCTATTTTCAATTGAAATCTACCAAGAAATGGGTGATAGAAACCTTTTATTTAATTTTTATTTCTGGGATCATTTTTTCTGCTATTTATTCCTAAAGTCAAGGTTCAAAAGGAAAGTCTGTTTTAAAAACACGTGGTATATTTGTAACCAATCAAAACCAAGCTTATGTTTTCTGAAAAAGCCAATAGAATATTTCAAGACGTCATTGAAACTTACCACATCAAAGATAATGTTGACCAAGAGTTTAAAAATCCGTTTGATAAAGACGAAACTCTCATTGAACATCTTTTGTATAGAAAATGCTGGATAGACACAGTACAGTGGCATTATGAAGACTTAATTCGTGATCCAAATATTCCACCAGAAGATGCTTTGGTTCTGAAAAGAAAAATTGATGCTTCCAATCAAGACAGAACAGATACTGTAGAATATATCGACAGCTACTTTTTGGACCTCTTTAAAACCATCGAACCTAAAGAGAACGCAAAAATCAACACTGAAAGTCCGGCTTGGGGGATCGATAGACTGTCTATTCTGGCCTTAAAGATTTATCATATGAATGAAGAAGCCAACAGAACAGATGCCTCAGAAAAGCATCAGATGGCCTGTAAAGCCAAATTAAATGTTCTGCTGGAACAGCAAAAAGATTTGTCGCTCGCGATAGATCAGCTCTTGGAAGATATTAAGGTTGGTGATAAGTACATGAAAGTTTACAAACAAATGAAAATGTACAACGATGATGAGATGAATCCTGTATTGAGAAGTAAACAGTAGATGAAACGTCCAAGCCACATTCTTTTAATAAGGCTATCTGCTATGGGAGATGTGGCTATGACTTTACCCTTAATTATTCAGCTTCGAAACACATATCCGGAACTCAAAATAACAGTTCTGACAAAACCATTTTTTGCTCATCTGTTTCAGCATCTAGAAGATGTAAGAGTGATCAAAGCTGAAGTTAAAACTAAACATAAAGGCATATCGGGGTTATGGGTTTTGGCAAAGCAACTCCATCAACTCGATATTGACTCTATAGCAGATCTACATAATGTTCTAAGATCCAGAATACTGTGTGGTTTTATGAAGATCTTGGGCCATGACTATTATAGAATTGATAAAGGTAGAGCAGAAAAAAAAGCCCTAACCAGGGCTAAAAATAAAGTTTTCAAACCCTTGAAAAGCACCCATCAGCGTTATGCGGATGTCTTTAAGAAATTGAATCTCCCCTTGGATAAAACATATGAAGTCTCACCCCAACAATTGAAAGTTTCCAAAAATGTCCTATCCAAATTAAAACTTGATAAATCTAAGAAGTGGATAGGAATCGCTCCTTTTGCAGCACATTCCCCTAAGCAATATTCTCTTCAAAAGATGAAAGAAGTATTATCAGCTTTGGAGAAGAGTAAACATGTTCAAGTCCTTTTATTTGGTGGAGGCAAAAGAGAAATCAAAAAATTAGCAGCTTTAGCTAAAGACTTTGAAAACTGTAAGAACGTTGCTGGCGTGTTTAGCTTTTCTGAGGAATTACAGTTGATTTCCAATTTGGATGTCATGCTATCTATGGACAGTGGGAATGGTCATCTGGCAGCAATGTTTGGAGTAAACGTTATTACCCTTTGGGGGGCTACACATCCATTTGCAGGCTTTGCACCTTTTGGCCAAGCGAAGCAACAACAATTGTTGCCTAATCTAGAAAAATACCCATTACTTCCAACGTCGGTATATGGAAATAAAAAGATAAAAGGCTATAACAGAGCGATAGATGACATCTCACCTGGAGATGTCGTTAAAACAATTAAAGAGCAATTGTATTAAAACAAAAAACTGCCCCAAATTGGGACAGTTTTTTTGATAAAGTAAAAAATCTATTACTTATTTTCAGAATAACGTTTTGAAACTTCTTCCCAGTTAATCACATTGAAAAAAGCATCAATATATTCTGGACGTTTATTTTGATAATTTAGATAATACGCATGTTCCCATACATCAATTCCTAAAATTGGGGTACCTCCACAGCCAACATTTGGCATTAAAGGATTATCCTGGTTTGCAGTAGAACATACTTTTAATTGTCCTCCATTATGAACACATAACCAAGCCCAACCAGAACCAAACTGTCCAGCTGCAGCTTTTGAGAATTCTTCTTTAAAAGCTTCAAAGGAGCCAAAAGCAGTATCAATTGCAGAAGATAATTCGCCTGATGGATTTCCACCCCCGTCTGGAGACATAACTTTCCAAAACAAGCTGTGGTTGTAAAAACCTCCACCATTATTTCTTACTGCTGTATTTGATAAGTCTAAATTGATTAAGATGTTATCTATAGTTTTACCCTCTAAGTCGGTACCTTCAATAGCATTGTTTAATTTAGAAGTATATCCGGCATGGTGTTTTCCATGGTGTATCTCCATGGTTTGCTTGTCGATATGTGGCTCAAGAGCGTCGTGAGCATAATCTAATTTTGGTAATTCAAAAGCCATAATTGTAGTTTTTTGTTAATTTAATAATCTCAAATGTAACTATTAAGAGATTGTCTGTGAATTATTTGATGTTATTATTTACTTAAAAACCAATAGAATTATTCGTTGAAAATGTTGGTAACTCACCAATTTCAAATACCTTATTTTTACTTTATTATTTTTAAAACCCAAGCATGCAAGACTCCTCAAATTTCACTGTTTATAACGCTTCAGCAGGTTCAGGGAAAACTTTTAAATTGGCAGAGCGCTACTTAACTCTGCTGCTTTCATCACCAAAAACAAATAGCTTTCAGAACATTCTGGCTATCACTTTTACCAATAAGGCTGTAGGTGAAATGAAATCCAGAATTTTAGATTACCTCACCTATTTTGTTAAAGAGAAAAAGGATCTGGAGAACGATACCATGTTTCAATTGGTGAAGCGCAACACCAAACTGTCTTCAGAGCAAATTCAGAAGAAATCTTTTTTTATCTTAAAGGAGATACTTGACAATTATGCGGCGTTTGAAATATCAACCATCGATGCTTTTACTCACAGAATCATTAGAACTTTTGCAAAAGATTTGGGGTTATCCATGAATTTTGATATAGAAATGGACACCAAGCAAATTCTGCAAATGGCGGTTGAACGCTTGGTAAACCAGGCAGGAAAAAACCAACAGCTCACAGAAGTTTTGATTGATTTTGCTCTCGAAAAGGTAAATGATGACAAAAGCGGAGATATAAGCAGGGATATTTTTGAAGCGTCTACATTACTGCTTAATGAAAAAGATGAAGTTTACATCAATAGCCTAGCCGACTTTACTCTTAAGGACTTTAAAACCTTAAAAAACAAGATTAAAGCCGAAATTGAATCCATATCTAGTCAACTTAAACTCATCGGTGTTGAATTCTTGCAAAAAATGGAAGAGACTGGCTTAACCTCTAAAGATTTCAACAGAGGTTCTATCCCTAAATATTTTGAAAAATTGCGCGGCAATCATCTGCTCTTGACATTTGATGCTAAGTGGCAACTCCAGATAGAAGACGAAGAAACTTACGTGACCAAAAAGTTAAATGAAAATACTAAGCAAGTAGTCTTTTTAATGAAAGACTTCATAGTTGAAAAATTTCACTTGTCAAAATCCCTATATTCCTCAAGAAAGTTCTATGAGAAGGTTCAAAAAAACATCACACAGTTGTCATTACTAAGCGCTGTAAAAGAAGAGATGGAATCTATTAAAAAAGAACAAAATATAATGCTGATTTCAGACTTCAATAAAAAGATAAGCGATGAAATAAAAAAACAGCCCGCTCCATTTATCTTCGAACGTTTAGGAGAAAAATTCCATCATTATTTTATTGATGAATTTCAGGACACCTCCAGAATGCAGTGGAATAATTTAATTCCCTTAACAGGAAATGCATTGGCTAGCTTATTTGATGATGAACTTCAAGGATCGCTCACCTTAGTTGGCGATGCCAAACAATCCATCTATGCCTGGAGAGGAGGAGATGCTCATCAGTTTATAGAATTATCCTCTGGAAATTCCCCTTTCCCTTCTGTACCAAATCTTGAAACGCTTGGTACAAATTTTAGAAGCTCCAGAGAAATTGTAGCGTTCAACAATAATTTTTTTGGATATATCGGTAAAGAGCTTAACAATGAAACATTAAAGGATCTCTATTCTAGCACTAGTTTAATCCAAAATCCTCACCATCAATCTTCTGGTTATGTGAGTTTGAAATTTTTGATCGCAGAAAATAATGATGAACGAGATGAGGTATATCCAGAGGAAGTACTAAAAATAATACAAGCCAAAGAAACCCAAGGCTATCACCTGAGTGATATTTGCATCCTGGTGAGAAAGAAAAGTGAAGGCATAGCTATTGCAGAATATCTAAATGCACATCAGGTACCAATCGTCTCTTCAGAGACCTTGTTGATCAAGTCTGATGAACAAGTTCAATTTCTACTGCATTTATTTAAAGTTCTCGACAATGAATTTGATGAGGTTTCCAAAGCGAAAATTCTTGAAATCTTAAGTTTAAAAGCATCCCAGTCTGAAGTAGAAAGGTTTGAATTATTGAGCAACATCAGAGATAAATCTCAAGAAAAGTTCTGGGAAATCACGTCTACTTTTGGATTTAATTTCAATCCAAAAATATTTCAAAGTTTACCATTTTATGATGCTGTTGAATATGCTATCGATGCATTTGACATGAATAGAACTGCCAATGCTTACCTCCAATTCTTTCTGGATGAGATTTTTGAATTTAGTCTTAAACAACACGGTCAGTTAAGCGCATTTTTAAACTACTGGGAATTGCAGAAAGATAGCAAAAGCATTATCAGCTCCAGTAGAAAAGATGCTGTTCAAATCATGACCGTGCATAAAAGCAAGGGGCTTCAGTTCCCTGTCGTTATTTTCCCTTACGCCAAGCAGCAGATCGATTATACTTTTAATAGTCATTTATGGGTAAATTTGGATGAAAAATTTCAACTCCCTTTTGCTTTAATCACTAAGCCCAGCCAACTAGATCATCCTTTATACACTCAAAAATATCTTGACTTGATAAACGATTTGGAGATGGAAAATGTCAATATTTTATATGTAGCCTTGACCCGTGCATCTCAGGAATTGTTTATCCTTTCTGAAGATGACCGGGGTAAAAGCGGCAAGATCAAGAACAATACATTTTCAGGCTTATTGATGGGTTTTCTGGAGTTTTCAAAACAATTGAATGTTGAAACACAAGTTGCTTATTCCTGGGGAGAGTCTATTTTTAAGGAGAGAAGTTCAAATGTTAATAATAATATGGAAATGAAAGAACTTAGCTTCCAAAGCCCTTCACAGGAACTCAATCTCAATTTGGTCACTACAGCTGGGAAACTATGGAATGAACAATTGGATGAAGCTAAAGAAGAGGGTAACTTGATACATTCATTGCTATCTAAGATTGAATATAATTCTGATTTGGAGAGCTCTTTACAATGGCATGTTGATAACGGGTTTATTGAACATCAGCAATATCAAAAATATAGAGATTTACTCAGTGCTCTTATTTTTCATCCCGAGCTTGAAGAGTATTACACTCCAAGCTTTACGGTCTGGAATGAAAGAGATATTTATAATGGAGCTAGGCTTCTGCGACCAGACCGTGTCGTTTTTAAGGAGGACGAAGCTCATATTATAGATTACAAAACGGGCCTTGCTTCCAGTAATCACAAAAAACAGGTTCATGATTATGCAAAAGCTTTGAGTAGTTTAAAATATAATGTTAAGAAGGTATTGCTAGTTTATATAACCGATTCGATTGAGGTAAAGATTGTTTAAATTTGCAAAAAAATAGTTATGTATTCAAATAAATTACAACAACAGTTAAAAGACGAAATCCAAAATATAAAAGATGATGGCCTTTATAAAAAAGAAAGGGTAATCACCTCCCCTCAAGGATCGGAAATAACACTTGATTCTGGAAAAAAGGTTTTGAATTTTTGTTCTAATAATTACCTAGGACTTTCCTCGCACCCAGAAGTTGTAAAAGCCGCTAAAGATACTTTAGACTCTCATGGTTTTGGAATGTCTAGTGTGAGGTTTATTTGTGGTACTCAGGATATTCATAAAAAATTGGAGCAAGAAATTGCGAGTTTCTACGGTACGGAAGATACTATATTATATGCCGCTTGTTTTGATGCCAATGGTGGTGTTTTCGAACCTCTTCTCACCAAAGAAGACGCTATTGTATCAGATTCTCTAAATCACGCCTCTGTAATTGATGGTGTGAGGCTATGTAAAGCTGCTCGTTATAGATACCAAAACGGAGACATGAACGATTTGGAAAACCAGCTAAAACAAGCTAGAGAAGATGGTGCCAGACATATTATGATTGTTACAGACGGTGTGTTTTCTATGGATGGGCTGGTTGCACCTCTAGATGACATTTGCGACTTGGCCGACAAATATGAGTCATTGGTGATGATTGATGAATGTCATGCCACTGGATTTATTGGTGAGAAAGGTATTGGAACATTAGAAGAAAAAGGAGTTTTAGATCGGATTGACATCATTACTGGAACACTGGGTAAAGCCTTAGGAGGAGCCATGGGTGGTTATACCACTGGAAAAAAAGAAATTATCGATTTACTAAGACAACGGTCTAGACCATATTTATTTTCAAATTCTTTAGCACCATCCATTGTTGGCGCGTCGATAAAAGTGTTTGATATTTTGAAAAATGACAATACATTACGAAATAAATTAACAGAAAATACTGCATATTTCAAAAAATACATGAAAGAGGCAGGTTTTGATATCATAGATGGAGAGTCTGCGATTGTTCCTGTTATGCTTTACGATGCAAAATTATCTCAGGAAATGGCTTCAATGCTTCTAGAGGAAGGCATTTACGTTATTGGATTTTTCTATCCTGTTGTTCCAAAAGAAAAAGCAAGAATTCGTGTTCAGTTGTCCGCAGCTCATGATAAAAATCAGTTGGATATGGCGATTCAAGCCTTTAAAAATGTAGGAAAGCAATTAAATATTATCAAAAGTTAATGAAATTAGCAATATAAATTTTACATTTGTTACTAATTAGTTTAGAATGCTTTAATTTTAAAATTAAAAAACATGAAAAAATTCAACAAACTTTTACTGTTACTTGGACTTGTCTTTAGTATCTCAAGTATACAAGCACAAGATGAAAATAATCCTTGGGCTGTAGTTATCGGAACAAATGCCGTCGATTTTTACTCTGCTGGAAATGAGAATATTCCAGGAGTAATCGGTAGTGGAGAAATTTTTGACGAATATTTCAATTTAGAAGATCATTTTAACATTCTTCCATCTGCTTCTTTTGTCGAAATTAAACGTTACGTTGGCGATGGATTCTCTGGAAAAGTGTTTGGATCTCTTAACCAAATTGACCAATTAGGAAATGTGGCTGCAGATAATCTTACCTTTTACAATCTTGGAGCAGGTGTTGAATATAATTTCAAGAACTTGTTAAATAGCCAAGTTATTGATCCTTTCCTAGGAGTTGGTGCTGGATATTATTGGATTGAAGAAAATGGCGCATCTACTTTTGACAGTGATTTAGGTATCAATTTTTGGTTTTCAGATAATTTAGCATTTACCATAAAATCTTCATACAAGACAGCTTTTGAAGATGATAATTTTGATTATTTCCAACATACTGCGGGTATTACTATTTCTTTTGGTGGAAAAGATACCGACGGTGACGGTGTATACGATAAGGATGATGAATGCCCAGATACTCCAGGCTTAGCTGAATTTAACGGCTGTCCAGATTCTGATGGTGATGGTATCATAGATAAAGAAGATAGTTGTCCAGACACTGCAGGCTTAGCAGAATTTGACGGTTGCCCAGATGCTGATGATGATGGTATTGCAGACCCTAATGATGAATGTCCTAACGAAGCAGGAACCGAAGCGTTGAACGGCTGTCCAGATGCTGATGGTGATGGTATTGCAGATAAAAATGATGAGTGCCCTGACGAAGCTGGTCCTGAAGCAAACGATGGATGTCCTTACCCAGATTCAGACAGTGACGGTGTTTTAGATAAAGATGACATGTGCCCAGATGTAGCTGGAACGCAATCCAATAATGGTTGTCCAGAAGTTACAGAAGAAGTACAAAAAGAATTGAATGAATATGCTAAAACCATCAATTTTGAAACAGGTAAAACAACAATCACTAAGGATTCTGAAGAGTCATTAGAAGCTATTATTTCAATTTTAGATGAATATCCTAATGCTAAATTTACAGTAGAAGGTCATACCGACAGCGTGGGCAGTGATCAAAATAATATGAGGCTTTCAGAAGCGAGAGCACTCTCTGTAAAATCATACCTGGTTAACAACGGGGTTGATGAATTTAGATTATCATCTGCTGGATTTGGTGAAGAAAGACCTATTGCTGATAATAGCACTAGAGCAGGAAGAGCAGAGAATAGAAGAGTTGAAATTAACTTGAAAAAATAAATTTCTTTAATTTTCTCATTATCAAACACCCCATTCGGGGTGTTTTTTTATTTTTAAAATATGAATAGCTTCATCATTGATACGGTTCAAAAACTGAAAGAAAAGGACATAAGCAAGAGTCACTTTGTGCTTCCAAGCAGAAGGTCTGCACAAGCATTTTCAAAAGAATTATATAAAAATAAGAGAGAAAGTTTTCTTGCTCCTAAAATACAAAGTATCGAAGAGTTTATTGAATCTGTTGCAGATACAAATATCATATCCAACCTTGACACCTTATTTGAGTTTTATAAAGTTTATCAAGAACATACCCACCCAAATAAACAGGAGCCTTTAGAACAAGTTTATAATTGGGGGCAGTCTATAATTCAAGATTTCAATGAAATCGATAGATATAATATAGATGCTGAACAATTTTTTGGAAATTTGAAAGCTATAAAAGACCTCGAACATTGGTCGAAGTCTGAAGTAAAAACGGATTTGGTTCAAAATTATATTGAGTTTTGGAACAGTTTGCCACGCTATTATTTTGCTTTAAAACAGGAACTCAAACTGAAGCATAAATCTTATCAAGGTATGGCTTATCTTGAAGCAAAAGCTAATCTTCCCAAATACCTCGAAGCTCACCAAAAACAAATTTATTTTATAGGTTTTAATGCGCTCAATAGCTGTGAAGAGGACATGTTTAAGCATGTAGTACAAAAGAATAGAGGGAATATCTTTTGGGACATAGATCAAACTTTGCTAAGTGAGAATACAGCTGGTCTGTTTCTAAGAAACTATGCTAAAAACTGGCAAATTTATAAGGACAAAGCGCTCTCTCCTTCCTGCAATACATTTACAGATTCAAAAAAAATCAATTTCTACGGTGTTGCTAAAAAGATAGGACAGGCCAAACTTGTTGGCCAAATACTCTCGGATCTCGATGAAGAAGAGCTTGAGCAAACAGCATTAATTCTAGGAGATGAAACCTTATTGCAACCCATCTTGAATTCATTGCCCAAAAATGTCAAAAATGTAAATGTTACCATGGGGCTTCCTCTTGGAAGCACGAGTCTAACTTCACTTTTTGAAGTGATGTTCAAAATCAGAATGCTTAACGAAGAGGTTGTTTATTACGAATCGCTTATAAGTATATTAGCACAGCCTAATATGAAAGAGCAGTTTCAACGGGAATCTATTATGATTCAAAAAGACCTCACGGTTAATAATATCATCTTTCAAAACAAAAAAGAATTTTTCGAAAAGTGGGATCATCTGGATGCTAAATTCTTAAAGGTCATACGTACAATAATCGATACTAAAGACATCAGTGTAGATGAAATTATAGATAAATGTTTATCGGTCATAGAACAGCTAAAGCCTGATGACAATCAGGACAACATCACCTTGGAATATTTTTTTGGGTTCAAGAAACTATTTACAAAACTGAAAAATTTGCTTAATAAATCTGAATTGATTCAGGATTTTAAAATCTTCAATCAGATCTACCTGGATATTTTATCAAAGGAAACTCTCGATTTTGAAGGTTCTCCTTATAATGGCCTGCAAATTATGGGAATGCTGGAAAGCCGCGTTCTGGATTTTAAAAATGTGATTATTACTTCTGTAAATGAGGGAATTCTACCTGCCGGCAAATCTCAAAACAGCTTCATTCCGTTTGACCTAAAAAAAGCCTATAAACTTCCTACTTTTAAAGAAAAAGATGCTGTTTATGCTTATCACTTTTTTAGACTGATTCAAAGAGCAAACCATTGTCATTTTATATATAATAACTCAACATCAGGTATAGAGAAAGCAGAAAAAAGCCGCTTTCTAGTTCAGTTGGAAACCTTTAAAGCTCCAAAGCATACACTCCAAAATATTACGGTTTCTGCAAAGTCCGATAGTAAGGAAAAGTCGCTTGAAGCGATATCAAAAACACCCGAGATGATATCTAAGGTCAAATCATTGCTACATCACGGTATTTCGCCTTCTGCATTAACGACTTACATAAGAAATCCAATTGATTTTTATCAACGTTATGTCCTCGGGTTGAAAGACATTGAGGAGATGGAACAAGATATTACTTATAAAGCTTTAGGAACAATCATTCACGATTGCCTTGATCTTTTGTATAAGGAGTTTCTGGACAAGGAGCTAAAGCCTGAAAATATCGATAAGATGCTCATAGCTTGTCCGCAAGTAATTGATGAACTCTTAGAACAAAAATATCAAAAAGATGTACTCACTTTTGGAAAAAATTTAATTGATTCTGAAATTGCAAAACAACAAGTAAAACGTTTTTTAATTCAGGAAAAGCAAACATTAAAGAATAATAGCATAAAAATAATTGAACTTGAAACTACTAATGTGAAGCTATTGGATATCCAGGGGCTTAACTTTAAAATAAAACTCAAAGGGACAGTAGATCGAGTCGATTTATATAATTCTAAATTGAGGATAACAGATTATAAAACAGGAAAGGTAGAAGACAAACAACTGAAAATACCTGAAGGCTGGAATGACTTTATAGAAGATTATACCTATTCGAAAGCATTTCAAATATTATTTTACGCACTTCTTAAAGAAGATCAACTCGATGAAAATTCCCAGGCTGGTATTATTTCATTCAAAAACTTAAAAGCTGAGTTTATGAGGTGTAAATCAACTACTAAGCCTGAGGATAATTTAAAAGAGCTCGTAAAAAAATTCAAATTAGAATTAGAAGCTTTAATTTTAGACATCTTAAACCCTGATATTCCGTTTACCGAGAAATCAGTTTAAAAATGCATGTTATGCGCTGGACAAGCAATAAAGACCTTGACTCTCATAAAATTGAGCAACTCAAAGAAGCTTTAGGCGTCGATCGATCTATAGCAGAACTTCTTATCAAAAGAGAGATTTCAACATTTGATCAAGCTAAGTCTTTCTTTAGACCTAGCTTAGAACAACTGCACGATCCATTTTTGATGAAAGGCATGCATCAGGCTTGTGATCTTATTTTAGAGCATTTAAAATTTAATAAAACCATCATGGTCTACGGCGACTATGATGTAGATGGGACCACTAGCGTGGCATTAATGACTTCCTACTTAAAGGAACTTGGTCTTGAAATCATCAGCTACATTCCAGATCGTTACAAAGAAGGCTATGGGATCTCTTACACAGGCATCGATTTTGCCAACGAAAAAAGCATCGATTTAGTTATAGCGCTGGATTGCGGAATTAAAGCTGTTGAAAAAATCGCTTATGCAAAAGAGCTAGGAATTGACTTTATTATTTGTGATCACCATAGACCGGGGGATAAAATACCAGATGCTGCGGCAGTTTTGGACCCAAAGCAGAACGAGTGTCACTATCCATACGACGAATTATGTGGCTGTGGGGTAGGATTTAAACTTATCCAGGCTCTACAGACAAAACTTGAAAGACCTCAAAGAGCAATTTATAAATACCTTGATCTTGTCGCTACTGCTATAGGCTCAGATATTGTTCCTATTACAGGTGAAAACAGAATATTGGCCCACTTCGGGTTGATGCTTATTAATTCTAAAAAACGACCTGCCTTTAAGGCCATTTTGGAACAAACCAAAAAGCAAGAACTTACAATTACAGATGTGGTGTTTATGATAGGTCCAAGAATAAATGCAGCGGGAAGAATGAAGCACGGTCTTCTGGCAACAGAATTACTTTGTGAAAAGGACCTGAAAAAAGTTAATACTTTAGCCAGAGATATTGAACTTTTTAATACGGACAGAAAAGACAAAGACAAAACCATTACACAGGAAGCTCTGGACCTCATTAAAGAAAAACAGGAAGAAGATAGATTTACTACTGTAGTGTTCCAGCCGCATTGGCACAAAGGGGTCATTGGGATTGTAGCTTCAAGACTTACAGAAACCTATTACAGGCCAACTCTCGTGTTTACTAAAAGTGGGGATAAGCTGAGTGCTTCTGCCCGATCGGTAAAAGGCTTCGATGTCTATGATGCCCTTGAAAGCTCATCGGAGTTTATAGAGCAGTTTGGAGGTCATAAATATGCCGCTGGACTCACACTCGACGAGAACAACTATGAAAGCTTTAAAGAAAAATTTGAGGAGGTTGTGAAATCTACCATCCATCCAGATTTACTTATACCAGAATTGAAATTCGATTCTGAATTGAGCTTCAAGGATATCACACCAAAATTTATTAGAATCCTAAAACAATTTGCTCCATTTGGACCAGGAAACATGAAGCCAACATTTGTGACCAGAGGTGTTATGACAACAGGATTTGTAAAAGCTCTCGGAGAAGAGGGGCTCCATTTAAAGGCGAATTTAAAAAACGATGATTGTGTATTCACCTCTATTGGTTTTAATTTAGGCTCCAAAAAAAACATAATGGAATCAAATCAAAGTTTTGATATCATCTATACTATAGAAGAAAATGAATGGAACGGTCATACCAGCATACAACTCAACCTTAAAGACCTGAAAAAGGCTAATTGATTACAATTCCTTAACTTTGATTCTCTAATCAATTGAGATGCTACAGGACATTTTTACTGCAATTCCTTTAGGGTTTTTCTTAGCCTTTATGGTGGGTCCTGCTTTTTTCATTCTTTTGGAGACTGCTGCGTTAAGAGGTTTTAAAGCAGCATTTTCGTTTGATATGGGAGTTATTTTAGCAGACATTGTTTTTATTTTTATAGCTTATTTCAGTACCAACCAATTACTTAGAAGCATAAAAGATGACCCGGCACTTTTTATTTTTGGAGGGAGTGTACTTACTATTTATGGTTTAATTGCTTACATCAAGGCCAAAAATGCAACCTATACCAGTGCAGATTTTGAGCTTCAGAAGCTAAAGAAAAAAGATGTCTTCGGCATTATTGTAAAGGGGTTTTTACTAAATTTTATCAATATAGGTGTCTTAGGCTTTTGGCTTGGTTTGCTCATTATATTTGGACCTTCACTGGACATGGAGGGGTCGAGATTAATTGTATTCTTTTCAACAATAATTATCACCTATCTTGTTATTGATATTTTTAAGATTCTTCTAGCAAAAAAGTTTAATAAAAAACTTACACCAAAACGAATTACCTTATTTAAGAAAGGTATTAGTTGTCTTCTTATCATATTTGGCGTTATTCTAATTCTTAGAGGCATAATGCCAGAAAAAATAGAACAGATCGAACAAAAATTTGAAACGACTTCACTGGAAGTTGATGAATTTAAACTATAACAACTAGCGACTCCTTTAATCTAATTGTACTAGTGTCTGTGTTTGAATTTAAGTGAAGTCGAGTATATTAATTTGATATTAAAAATCTAGGGCTTTAGCTTTAAATGAAAGTTCAATTCAAGTCTAGTTCTTACCGATAAAAAAAGCCCGGAATGGTTCCAGGCTTGAAGGCATTTTTTTGAGGTGTCGAGCGGATTCGAACCGCTGTAGATGGTTTTGCAGACCACTGCCTAGCCACTCGGCCACGACACCATTTTTAGGAAGTGCAAATTTAAAAAATTAATTCAATCCTCCATATAAATATGTGAATAAGATTTATTGTCGAGTCCTGGATAAGGTAATATTTACATCTTCTACATCGCCTCCCAAAGGAGGGTTGAGTTTAGCTACTTTAACCCAAGATGACATTACGGGAGATAATTCAGAAAAAATCCTGTCTAAAATTCGCTTTGCGACATGCTCCAGAAGTTTAGAGGGTTGTTTCATTTCTTCTTTCACGATTTTATTTAAGTGGACATAATCCACAGTATCCGATAAATTATCGGTCGTAGCAGACACGTCCAAATCAGCATCCACACTAAGGTCTACTCTATAATCACTTCCAATTTTAGTTTCTTCCGGCAGGCATCCGTGATAAGCGTAAACACGAATGTTATTTAATGTAATCGTATCCAATTTTTTTTAACAAAGATAAAGAAAGGAATCCCAAAAAAAGTGATAACTAAAAACAGCGATGCTAATTATTATTTAAATTTTAACACGCCTGTAACGTTTTACATTGTAACAAAAGCAGAAATCATTAGTCTAATTAATAGGAATTCAACAATTATGATTGAAATAAAAGATTTACACAAGTCCTATAAGATGGGAAAAAATTCTCTTCACGTCTTAAAAGGAATAAATTTTAGCGTTAAAGAAGGGGAATTAGTCTCCATTATGGGATCTTCAGGATCTGGTAAATCTACACTCCTAAATATCTTGGGCATGCTTGATGAAGCAGACGAAGGATCGTATACTTTGGACGGTGTGCCAATAAAAAATCTTAACGAAAAACTAGCTGCTCAATATAGGAATAAGTTTTTAGGCTTTATTTTTCAGTCCTTTAATCTAATCAATTATAAATCTGCCTTGGATAATGTTGCACTCCCCCTTTATTACCAGGGAGTAAGTCGAAATGAACGCATGGATAGGTCCATGGCTTATCTCGAAAAAGTAGGCTTAGCAAAGTGGGCTTCACATAAACCCAATGAACTTTCTGGAGGTCAAAAACAAAGAGTTGCCATTGCAAGAGCTCTGGCAAGTGATCCTAAAGTCCTGCTCGCCGATGAGCTCACAGGAGCTTTAGACTCGAAAACGTCTTATGAAATCATGGATCTCATACAACAAATCAACGATGAAGGAAGAACAATATTGGTAGTTACACACGAAGAAGACATTGCTCAAATGACCAAGCGAATAGTTAATTTGAAAGATGGGGTGATCATAGATGATAAATATGTAAACCAAGTAAGAGCTTTGCAGAATGTTTAGTTTAGAACGCTGGCAAGAGATTTTTGAAACCATTTCAAACAATAAGCTAAGAACTTTCCTTACTGGCTTTTCTGTAGGTTCAGGGATATTTATTCTCGTTATATTATTAGGTGTAAACGTTGGGTTTCAAAATGGGATCGAAGATCAGTTCCAAGGCGATGCAGAAAATATTATAAACGTTTATCCTAACCGAACAAGTATTGATTATAAGGGGTTTAATAAAGGACGACGAATTCAATTAGGAAATGATGACTTCGATTTAGCCGTTGAAAGCTCAGATCATCAATTAGAATATAAGTCTCCAATGTATCGAATTTTTGCTGGTTTGATCACTTATAAAAATGAATCTGGTAATTACCGGGTTGAAGGTGTGCAGCCAGATTTTCAATTTTTAGAGAACGCAAGTATAATTGAAGGAAGATTTATTAATAATAATGATATAAGTTCTAACGAAAAATATGCTGTTCTTGGTGATAAAGCCAGAAAAGATCTTTTTAAAGAAGAAGACCCTATCGGAAAAAGCATTCAGATCTCTGGGTTAAATTTCAAGGTAATAGGAGTATTTACTGATCCAGGAAGCGAATGGGATGAAACAAAAGCATATGTTCCAATATCTACAGCACAAATTGTCTTTGGAGCTGGTATAGACATTTCTAATATGGGGTTTACCCTTCCTAAAGAAAAAGATTACGATAAGGCACTAAAAGAATCCTCAGCCTTTGCAGCCAACCTGGAGAGAGTTTTAAAAGAAAAACTACTGATAGACCCAAAGGATGAAAGTGCCATAAACGTGTATAATAATATTGAAGAAACTAAGGAGATATATTTAGTGATTAATGCGATGAATATTTTTTTCTGGTTTGTAGGGATTGCCACTCTATTAGCAGGAATTATAGGGGTAAGTAATATTATGCTAATCATCGTTAAGGAGAGAACCAAGGAGATAGGTATCCGAAAAGCCTTAGGTGCGGAACCGCTATCCATCGTGGGTATGATACTTCACGAATCTGTTTTTGTCACAACCATCTCAGGTCTTTTTGGATTATTATTTGGTCTTATTCTTTTAGAGATTGTAGGGCCTTACATTGAATTGGATTTTATTCAAAATCCTAGTGTAGATTTCAGTATTGCAATTTCAACCTTAATATTATTAATCGGTGCTGGGGCTATTGCCGGCTTCTTTCCTGCATGGAGAGGAGCTAGAATAAAACCCATAGATGCTTTAAGAGACGAATAGTATGTTCAATAGAGATAAATGGAATGAGGTTTTAGAGTCATTGACGTCAAATCTGTTTAGAACAATTTTGACAGCCTTTGGTGTGTTTTGGGGCATCTTTATTCTCGTTATTTTACTGGCTGCAGGAAATGGTTTTGAAAATGGGGTGAAGCAAATATTCGATGGATTTGCATCAAATTCATTATTTATGAGCGCAAATGTAATTTCTAAGCCTTACAAAGGATTACCTAAAGGACGACGATACAATTTTGAACTTCAAGATGTTGAGGAAATAAGACGAGAAATTGATGGACTAAAATACATTTCTCCAAGGAATCAATTTAACAGCTACGGTGGGGATAGCAATGTATTTAGAGGTCTTAAAAGTGGTGGATATAAGGTTTATGGAGATTATCCTGACATACACGTTCAACAACCAATGAAACTACTTAAAGGTAGGTTTATGAATCAGAATGATATTGAAAATAAGCGTAAGGTAGCTGTGATAGGTCAAGGAGTAATTAACGAGCTTTATAACTACGATGAAAATCCAATTGGGACCTATATCAAAGTAAGAGGAGTTAACTTTATGGTCATTGGAGTTTATAAAAAGAAAGGATTTGGAGGCGGAAATGCCGATGAAGACCAGAAAGAAATTTATGTGCCTTTTACAGCTTTCTCCCAAGCTTTTAATATGGGACAAACTGTGGGATGGATGGCCATAACGGCAGACGATAACAACTCCATTACAGAACTTAAAACACAGGTTTTTGATATCATTAAAAAAAATCACAGCATAGCCCCAGACGATGAAAGAGCTATTGGATATTTTGACTTGTACGAACAATACAAAAAAATTACAGGCTTATTTATCGCCTTAAATGCTGTTGCCTATTTTGTCGGGATTTTAATTTTATTATCAGGCGTCATCGGTATAAGCAATATCATGCTCATCGTCGTCAAAGAAAGAACTAACGAGATTGGAGTCAGGCGTGCACTTGGTGCGACTCCTTGGCAAATACGAGGTCAGGTGTTATTTGAGTCTGTTTTTTTAACCATAATAGCTGGTATGACTGGGATAGCTTTTGCTACTGGAATTCTCGCCATCATCAATGCCGTTCTACCCAAAGATTCTGATATGCCTTTTGTTAATCCCAGTGTGGATCTTGTAACCGTCATCATTGCTCTCGTTATATTAATTATATCTGGCCTTTTGGCTGGTTTTATTCCTGCACAAAATGCCATACGTGTAAAACCAGTAGATGCCTTAAGAACCGAATAAACAACCTTACTTAATAGAAACTTAAACATGAAAAAAGCAATCACTATTATTATTCTGCTCCTCATTGTCGTCTTATTTGGAGGATCATTATTTTATCTCTATCAAAAAAATCAAGAGAGTCCTGAAGTTTTTAAAACAGAAGAGCCTACAACACAGACAATAGTTAAAAAGACAATGGCTACGGGAACACTAATTCCAAGAGAAGAGGTTGAAGTCAAACCAAATATCTCTGGTGTTGTAGATAAATTATTAGTTAAGCCTGGAGATAATGTAGAGGTTGGAGATATGATAGCCCAACTGAAAGTAGTTCCTAACATCACAAGCTTGAACTCTGCAAAAAACCAGGTAAGACAATCAAAAATTAATTTGGCCAATGAGAAAAAAGTTTTTCAGAGACAGAAAGAGCTTTTCGAAAGGGGTGTCATCTCAGAAAATGACTTTGATCTAGCTAAAAATTCTTACGACAACGTCTTACAAAACGTTAGAGCAGCAGAAGAAAATCTAGAAATCATAGAAACTGGTACAACTCAGGATGCGGGAAATGCAGCAACTACAGAAATAAAAGCTAGAATATCTGGAATGATTTTAGACGTCCCTATTGAAATAGGGAATCAGGTCATTGAAGCCAACAACTTTAACGAAGGGACCACCATTGCTATTATTGCGAAAACAGACGATATGATTTTCAAAGGCAAGGTGGATGAGTCTGAAGTTGGCAAAGTTAAAGAAGGCCTACCATTAGAAATTACTGTAGGAGCAATCGAAGACAAAACTTTTGATGCTTCTTTAGATTATATTTCTCCAAAGGGAACTGAAGAAAATGGTGCCGTACAATTCGATATTGAAGGCAGCTTAAAACGTAATGACAGTATCTTTATCAGAGCTGGACTTAGCGCCAACGCTTCCATAATTTTAGAGCGTTCGAAAGATGTTCTGGCGATAAGTGAAGCTTTGGTTCAATTTGAAAAAGAAACCAATGAACCTTATGTTGAAGTTGAAGTAGGTGAGCAAAAATTTGAAAAAAGAAAAGTAGAATTAGGGTTGAGCGATGGCATCAACGTTGAAGTAAAATCGGGTATAGAAGAAGGTGATAAAATAAAAGTGTGGAATAGAGTTGAAGAACCTGTTGCAGGTAACTCCAGAAGACGATAAATATGAACTTTATGAGACCAATTTTAACAAGTATAGCGATTTTTATATTGAGCTTAAACTTCTTTGGACAAGAAAACGACCTTCCTGTAAATTGGACTTTGGAGGCATGTGTGGATTATGCTTTAGAAAACAACATTTCCATTAGACAGTCCATGCTTGATCAGGAAAGCGCAGATATTAGTAAAAGTGAAGCGATTGGAAACTATTTACCAAGTCTTAACGGTAATGGGAGCAATAGCTGGAATTCTGGTTTAACTCAAAATATTACCACTGGTGTATTAGAAAATCAGGTCGTAAGAAATCTATCTGTTAATGCTACTGCTGGAATTACATTATTTGACGGACTTAGAAACCTGAGAGTCTTTCAAAGGGCAAAACTAGAGCAATTAGCTAGTCAATATTCATTAAAACTTATGAAAGATGACATAGCTTTATTTGTAGCTAATGCTTATCTGGAAATTCTTGTCAATAAACAACAACTCGCAGTTCTTATCGAACAAAATGAAGTAACAAAAGAACAAATAGAATTAACTAGAGAAACAGTAGAGGTAGGAACCGCACCCGAAGGAGATTTATTGGAGATCGAAGCTACAAACGCAGATGAACAACAGCAAATTATCGTTGCTGAAAATAATTTGAGAATTTCAAAAATAAATTTAGCTCAAACACTTCTTATTGAGGATTATAAAAACTTTGATATTGCGGATAATGAGTACAATATCCCACTCACAGACATCTTATCAAAATCTCCAGATGAGATTTTAGAAAAAGCTAAACAGGAGAGATATGAAGTACAGGTTGCTGAGCAACAGGTGGAGCTCGCTGAGAAAGACATTGAGATTGCTAGAAGCTCTTTATATCCTACATTAAATGGGTTTATCAATTACAATACCAGAGAAAATGACAGAGGTAGAACAGTAGGTGGAAGATTAGACCCAGACGAACCTACCAGACAAATAGGAGTTGTAGAAGGAACTCAGCAGGCAGTAGTTACTGGTAATTTCATACCTGAAACGGCAGGCCCAAGTAGTTTTTTTAGCCAATTGGCCAGAAATGATGGATTGAGTTATGGTGTACAGCTTAACATACCGATTTTCAATGGGTTTGCAACGAGAAACTCTATTAAACGAGCAGAGGTAAATGTAAGAAGAGCTGAATTTCAATTAGAACAGGCAGAACTTGACCTTGAAGCTAATGTGTATCAAGCTTATGTAGATGCTCAGGGTGCTGCAAAAGCCTACGAAGCCGCAGAAAAAGCTGTTGAATCTCAACGATTAGCGTTTGAATATGCCCAAGAACGGTTTAACGTAGGTGTATCGAATGCATTCGAGCTAAGCCAGTCAAAATTTAGATTAACCAATGCAGAAAACAGATTAATCAACGCTAAATACGATTTTATATTCAATATAAAAGTCTTGGAATTGTTTTTTGGAATTAGAGTTGTCGAGTATTAATACTTCTAATATGGGTGCTCTATTCTAGTCTATGATAAAGGCGATTGTTATTACTTTAATTATAAAATGTTTGGCTTAAATTTGAGCCAAACATTTTGTTTTAGAACTGGAAATCATTTAAAAAGTAATCATTTTGAGTTTAATACTTTGCATTGAAACCTCTACTACCAATTGCTCTGTTAGCATTGGTAAGGATGATCAGATTCTGGGGTTAAAAGAGGTCAATAGTAAAAGCTTTTCACATTCTGAGCAGCTTCACACGTTCATAAAAGAACTATTCAATCAACTCAAACTTTCAATGCTAGACCTGGATGCTGTTTCTGTAAGTAAAGGTCCAGGATCTTACACAGGGCTTAGGATAGGAGTTTCGGCTGCAAAAGGGTTGGCCTACGCATTAGATCTTCCCCTTATTTCTGTTTCAACATTGGAATGTCTGGCAAAGCAAATTCAAATAAATGAAGGCTGCGTTGTCCCCATGCTAGATGCCAGGCGTATGGAAGTATATTCTGAAGTGTTTGATTTTGATTATAATTCGATGAGGCAAATTAAAGCTGAGGTTCTTGATCATAATTCTTTTGACTCTTATTTAGAGCAAACCAAAGTTAATTTTATAGGGACCGGTGTGGAAAAATTTGAGGCTATATGCCACCATCCAAATGCCATTTTTCATAAAGAAAAACTTCCGTCTGCACGAGAACAGTTCTCAATTGCTAAACGGAAGTTTGATAAAAAATTGTTTGAGGATGTAGCTTATTTCGAGCCTTTTTATCTCAAAGATTTTGTAACTAAATAGTTTATAAAAGCGTATTATAATAAGAAACCAGTCTTCGGACCTCATTTTCTACCTCTTTATCATCACCTCTAAATTTGAAATCCTTAGATTTGATAAATTTTTTCAAATCAGATTTATACTGATCATCAAACGCATCTAAAATATTTCTTTTATTAGTTTCAATCTGAGTGAATTTTTTATCATCCTGAGAAATATAATACTCTGCTGCATCTTCTAATCTTGCTGGTTTTGCTTTTTCATAAGTACTTTTAGCTTTTCTTGGTGGAGTATAATTTTGATAGTATTTTTTGTAAAGTTTTACTTGATTACCCTCTGCTGATGTATTACCCAGAATAAATAAATAACCATTATCCTTTCCACCTCTGAAGATTTTGTCGTTGAAAACTAATTTGATATAATCTCCATTTAAGATATACTTATAATTGGTAGATCTCTTAAGAACATTTATGTCATTAGCTCTTTTATTAAAATTGATTTCGACTTGATCTTTGAATATATTATACCGAAGCAATGCTTTAACTTCTTGATCTTTTTCTGTATCTATGATCGTACCTGGTTGAAAATCTTCATTTAGGTATATAGAACCATCTAGATTATCTAAATCGATAACCTTTCCGTTTTGATTTATTGTATTATAAACGGTAAAGCTTTGAAGGTCATTGGAGTTAAAATTGCCTCCTACCTGAGCAGCCACTGAAATTGTTGATAAAACTAACAGGGCAAATACTGAATTTCTAAATAAATTTTTCATAATATTTTATTTGAGTTATTTTTATAAATATAACAAATACTATTCCACTTTATTACTCATATCGAATAAATGCACATCGCGTTGTGGAAATGGGAAAGAAATCCCAGCCTCTTCAAGTTCGATTTTAAGCTTTTCAATGGTTTCAAAATGAACATCCCAGTAGTCTGCTTGCTTAGCCCAAAATCTAACCGATAAATCAACTGAATTGTCGCCTAAGCCACCTACAAAAACCACTGGTGCTGGATCTTTTAAGACACGTTCATCAGAGTTTAAAATGTTAAGGAGTACTTCTCGTGATTTTTTGATGTCACTGTCGTAAGAAATTCCAACGGTCATTACATTTCTTCGCGTAGGTTCGTAAGAATAGTTGGTCACTTTATCATTACTCAATTGTCCGTTAGGAATCACAATACGTTGGTTGTTTGGCGTGGTCAGAATGGTATAAAAAATACTGATTTCTGTTACGGTTCCCGATTCGCCTTGAGCTTCAATAAAATCTCCTACACGGTATGGCTTTAATAATATAATCAACACCCCTCCTGCAAAATTAGATAAGGAACCCTGCAGCGCTAAACCAATAGCCAAACCTGCAGCAGCCAAAATAGCAGCAAACGAAGTGGTTTCTACACCAAGCTTAGTGATAATAACGATAAATAATAGAATTTTAAGGACTACACTTAAAATACTGAGTGCAAAACCTCTTACACCAGGATCGACCTCACGTTTCTCCATTATTTTTCTGATGCGCCCTACGATCAATTTAATGACCCAAAGACCAAGAATAAGAATGACCAAAGCAGCTATAATGCTTGGCAGGTAAGACAACACTTTATCTAGAAAATAACTGGCATACCCGCCAATGCTGTCAATCGAAATGTCTTCCATGGTTAAAAAGTTAAGTTGTTAGTACACAAATATATAATATTAATTAATTGGTGTACCATTATTTACGGAGCTATCATCCTGAGGGTTTACGAAAGTCAGTTTTCCTGAGGCATCTTCAGTCATTAAGATCATACCTTCACTTAATGTGCCTTTCAATTTAATTGGTTTTAAGTTCGCCACCACACTTACACGTTGACCAATCAGTTCTTCGGCCTTATAATGCTCTGCTATACCGGAAACGATAGTTCTTTGATCAAGACCAGTATCAACTGTAAGCACCATCAACTTTTTAGTTTTAGCCTTTTTCTCAGCGGCGATAATGGTTCCTACTCTTAAATCGAGTTTGGAAAAGTCTTCAAAGGTCGCTTCTTCCTTTTGAGGTTCTAGCTCATTGTCTTCTTCTGAATTTAGTGCTTTAGAAGCTTCAAGCTTCTCGACTTGTTTTTCAATCTCTTCATCTTCAATCTTACTGAATAAGAATTCAGCTTTATGAATCTGATGATCTGAAGGAACTACTTCATCCATTTTGGAAACATCTCCCCACAATACCGGGTGGGTGAAACCTTCAAAATTAAGCATGGTTTTAAGCTTCTGAGCCGTAAACGGCAGAAATGGCTCACTGATGACGGCTAAAGCCCCAGCGACTTGTAAAGCGACGTACATAATTGTTGCTGTGCGCTCTGGATCGGTTTTCTGAAGTTTCCACGGCTCAGCATCAGCTAAGTATTTGTTACCGAGTCTTGCTAAGTTCATCATGATACCCTGAGCTTCACGGAAGCGGTATTTTTCTATCGAATCTGATATACTTTGGGGGAAGGTTTTGATATCGGCTAGAACTTTCAAATCGGTCTCCTTCAAGTCTGAAGCTTTAGGCACCAAGCCCTGGTAATATTTATTGGTGAGCACCACTACTCTATTGATGAAGTTCCCATAAATCGCCACCAACTCAGAGTTATTTCGGGTCTGAAAATCTTTCCAGGTGAAATCGTTATCCTTGGTTTCCGGAGCATTGGCGGTAAGGAAATACCTTAGTACGTCTTCCTTGCCAGGAAAATCTTCTAAATACTCGTGTAACCACACCGCCCAGTTTTTGGAAGTGGACAGCTTCCTGCCTTCAAGATTTAAGAATTCGTTAGCGGGCACATTATCTGGCAGGATGTAACTGCCTTCTGCTTTCAGCATCACCGGGAAGATGATACAGTGAAACACAATATTATCTTTTCCAATGAAATGAACCAGTTTGGTGTCTTCATCTTTCCAGTAGGGTTCCCAGTCTTTTCCTTCTCGCTCGGCCCATTCTTTTGTTGAGGAGATATAACCTATAGGCGCGTCAAACCACACGTAGAGTACTTTACCATCCCCACCTTCTACCGGAACGGGAATACCCCAGTCCAAATCTCTCGTCACGGCTCTGGCACGTAGGCCTTCATCAATCCAGGATTTACACTGTCCGTATACATTAGATTTCCAGTCTTTTTTATGATCTTTTAAAATCCAGTCTTTTAAAAATCCATCGTATTGATCTAAAGGTAAAAACCAGTGTTTGGTGGATTTTAAAGTAGGGACATCGCCTGTGATGGCCGATTGGGGATTTATTAAATCTGTCGCATTTAACGATGAACCACACTTTTCGCACTGGTCGCCGTAAGCTTCTTCATTGCCACATTTAGGGCAAGTTCCGGTTACAAATCGGTCTGCTAAAAATTGATTAGCTTTCGCATCGTAGAGTTGTTCGGTGGTTTCTTCAATGAACTTATCGTTGTCGTACATATTTTGAAAAAACTCCGTGGCTGTCTCATGATGGACTTGTGCAGAAGTCCTAGAATAATTATCGAATTGAATCCCAAAATTCTGAAACGATTGCTTGATGATGGCGTTATACTTATCGACCACATCCTGTGGACTCACGCCTTCTTTTTTAGCCTTAATGGTGATGGGAACACCATGCTCGTCACTACCGCAAACAAAGACGACATCTTCGCCTTTTAGTTTTAAGTAACGGGTATAAATATCTGCAGGAACATACACTCCCGCCAAATGACCAATATGTATAGGTCCGTTGGTATAAGGCAGTGCTGCCGTAATCGTATAACGTTTTGGGTTTTTCATATTAAAAAATCTAGATTACAAATGTAATAAACGCTGCTATATACCAAACTTGGTTCATCATTAAGTTAAGCTCAGAATTTAAAATGAATTGTGTATTTTTAAAACCTAAGCTGAATCTGTATTATGATCCAACCTCCCCCACTACAAAAAGGCGATCAAGTAGCGCTTATTGCGACTGCCAGATCGATTTCAAAAAAAGAGCTACAGCCCGCCATTTCCCTCTTAAAATCCTGGGATTTAGAACCGGTTTTGGGGTCGAGCATAGGTTTACAAGCACATCAATTCGCTGGAAGTGATGAGGAACGCGCTACAGATCTGCAAAATCAAATTAATGACCCTAGCATCAAGGCGATTTGGTGCGCCAAAGGCGGTTATGGTTCTATACGGATATTAGATCTGGTGGATTTTTCGATGCTAAAAACACAACCTAAATGGCTCATTGGCTATTCGGATGTGACGGCGATTCATCTGCATCTACAAAGTATAGGCATTGCCAGTCTTCATGCCCAAATGGCTTCAGCAATCGAAACCCGCTCAACGTCGACTTCAGAGGAATTAAAAGCCGTAGTGTTTGGAGAAAAGCATCAAATTCAATACAACTCCAGGCATCCGAATCAAGTGAACGGCAAAGTGAAAGGAGAGGTGATCGGTGGAAACTTATCGGTATTGTATTCAGCAATAGGGAGTCACAGCATGCCGAGTTTTAAAAACAAGATTTTATTCCTCGAAGATTTAGACGAATACCTCTACCACTTCGACCGGATGATGCAAAATTTGAAACGCAGCGGTCTTCTCAACCAAATTTCAGGCTTAATCGTAGGCGGAATGACCGATATGAACGACAACACCGTTCCATTTGGCAAAACTGCTGAAGAGATCATCTTTGATGCAGTAAAAGAGCTTAATATACCTGTAGCTTTTGATTTCCCTGCCGGTCATGTTGAAACGAACTTACCTCTCATATTTGGTAAAACAGCTCATCTTGATGTAACTTCAAACCAGGTAACACTGACATACTAATCATGGCTCAGCATAACGAACTTGGTAAAAGCGGCGAAAAAGAGGCGGTCCATTTCCTTAGAAATAAAGGTTATGAGATTCTGGAAACCAATTTTGTGTACGATAAAGCTGAAGTCGATATTATCGCCAAAACGGGAGACAGACTGGTAGTGGTAGAAGTCAAGACACGTAGCACGCCAGACTTTGGCGATCCACAGGATTTTGTAAAACCAGCACAGATTAAACGTCTGGTCAAAGCCATAGATTATTACATCAATGAGAAGGATATCGATCTGGAAGTGCGATTCGATATTGTCGCCATTATTAAAAATAAATTAGGAAAACGTATAGAACATCTTGAAGATGCTTTTTATTACTTTGAATAAACTTTAAGATTATGAGCAAGTCCATTCTAAAATTAAAAGAACTCGGATTTCACTGGGAAACCAAAGATCCGTTTATGTTTTGTGCCTTTCATCAGGATCAGTACCCAAAGGGTGAAGCTCATTTAGGCCCCTCCAAAGAGGCTCTAAAGGGTAGGTTCCTCGGTAATGATTTCCAGAAAAAAGACGGCTGGCGAATGTATCACGGGCAGGAAGTACCTGGTTTTCCTTACCATCCACACGCTGGGTTTGAAACCATTACTCTGGTAGAACAAGGCTATGCCGACCATTCGGATTCTATGGGAGCCAAAGGCCGATTTGGTCAAGGGGATGCCCAATGGATGACAGCTGGTAAAGGAGTCTTACATTCTGAGATGTTTCCATTAGTTCATCAGGACAAGGAGAATCCGTTGCTGTTGTTTCAGATCTGGTTGAATTTACCCAAGCGTTCCAAAAAAGTGGAGCCGCACTATAAAATGCTTTGGCATGAGGAGATTCCGATTGCTGAAGAGAAGGATGAACATGGAAAGCTAGCTCAAATCAAAGTCATTGCAGGACAGTATAAGTCTCAAAATGCTTTGGATCCTACCCCAGACTCACTGGCCGCCGAAGATACAAATGACATTCAAGTCTGGCGCATTACCTTGGAAGCAGGTGCAGAATTCACTTTACCTGCAGGCCATGCTGAAAGTAACCGAGTCTTGTTTTTCTATGAAGGCGAAGAATTGAAAACAGAGGGTTTTGAAATTCCATCAGGACACTCCCTAGATTTAGATGCCTCACAAGAATTGAAGATCACCAATGGAAACAAAAAAGCTGAATTGCTTTTATTACAGGGTAAGCCCATCAACGAGCCTGTGGTGCAGCAAGGCCCTTTTGTTGCCAATTCACGTGAAGACATGAGTGAAATCATCAGCGAGTATCAGCGCACACAATTTGGTGGCTGGCCCTGGCCTAAAGCTGAATTTACTCACGGCGAGAATGGACGATTTGCCTTGTTTGCCGATGGAAAGCTGGTTGAGAAATAATATGACTTGTATGTTGAAAAACTGATTATGAAAAAAATAATTTTGCTTTTACTAATCTGTTTGAGTTTCACCTCCTGTGCAGAGCTTTTCCTTGACGATGACATCAACTATCCTGAAAGCGATAACCCTATCACTTCTTTTGAAATCAATGTTGGTAATAACTCAGCGGCAGGAAATAATATTGTGGAGTCAAGCCTGGGCACTTTTAATAATGATCAAAGTGCAAGTTTTAAAATACAGGCGCAGCAATACCAAATCAGTAGGATCGAACGCAATCAAGACACTGGAGAAATTACTTATCTGTATCAACCTCAGCAAGGCTATGTGGGCGAAGATTATGTTGAAATTTTAGCACCAACCGATCGAAATGGCAATCCAATTTATGAAACCAAAGTGTATGAGTTTCAGATTAATGTAGGGCAGTAAAAACTTGTCTCAAAATCTTCATATTTGTCATTTCGAGCAAAGTCGAGAGATCTAAATTATCGAAATTAAACTTATTTCGACTGCGCCTGAATGACTTTGCCGTCAGACAGGCCTGCCCGACTAAGTCATTCAGGCGGGCTCAATATGACATTCTTCGATTTATAATATATTAGACAGTACTAGCTTATTTCTTTTTCCAGTTATCCCTCAAGGTTACAGTCCTATTAAACACCAAGTGATCTGATGTAGAATCTCTGTCTACACAAAAATAGCCGATGCGCTGAAACTGGAATTTATCTTCAGCTGTAGCAGATTTTAAGCTTGGTTCTACGTATGCCGTACTTACTTTCAGGGATTCGGGATTCACAAACTCCAAAAAGTCCTTGTCCTTATCTGCAGTTGGGTCTTCTACCGTAAAGAGTCTATCGTAAAGTCTTACCTCAGCTTCCATAGCATGAGGAATCGACACCCAGTGCAAAGTTCCTTTCACCTTACGTTGTGAAGCTTCTGTTCCACTTCCACTTTTACTCTCAGGATCGTAAGTACAATGCACTTCCAGTATATTCCCGTCTTCATCTTTGACCACGTCTTCGGCTTTGATGATATAGGCATTCTTTAGCCTAACTTCCTTACCTAATTTCAAACGGAAAAACTTTCGGTTGGCTTCCTCTCTAAAGTCTTCCTTCTCGATATACAGTTCTCTGGAAAAGGGGACTTCACGTTCGCCAGCAGATTCATCTTCCTGATTGTTTTCGGCGGTAAGCCACTCTTCTTTTCCTTCTGGATAATTGGTAATGACCACCTTTAGAGGATCCATCACCCCCATCACACGAGGGGCTTTTTTATTCAGGTCGTCCCTTACACAAAACTCCAGGTGAGCGACGTCGATCATATTTTCCCGCTTACCAATCCCAATGCTATCGGCAAAGGTTCTAATCGATTCTGGGGTGTAGCCGCGTCGTCTTAACCCAGATATCGTTGGCATTCTAGGATCATCCCAGGACTTAACGATGTTCTGCTCTACCAGTTGAGCTAATTTACGTTTACTCACCACGGTATGACTCAAATTACGTCTGGCGAATTCACGTTGCTTAGGCACTAATTCTCCTGGCTGACTTACCCGTTCCACAAACCAATTGTAAAGTTCGCGGTGAGGTAAAAACTCCAGGGTACAAAACGAGTGCGAAATCGACTCAATAAAATCAGATTCACCATGAGCCCAGTCGTACAAAGGATAAATCATCCAGTCATTACCAGTGCGGTGGTGTGCTTTATGCAAACAACGATACATCACCGGATCTCTCATGATCATATTTGGCGAAGCCATATCGATTTTAGCTCGTAACACGTGTGCTTTCTCACCAGTCTCACCATTCTTCATGGCTTCGAAAAGCTCTAGGTTTTCTTCCACGGAACGATTTCTATACGGGCTTGCCGTTCCGGGTTGGGTGGGCGTGCCTTTTTGAGCCGCTATCTCTTCAGAAGTTTGACTGTCCACATAGGCATCACCTGCTTTAATCAATTCTACAGCCCAATCGTAGAGCTGTTGAAAGTAGTCTGAAGCATAGCATTCCTGAGCCCACTCAAAGCCTAACCACTTTACATCACTTTTGATGGAGTCTACATAAACCGTTTCCTCCTTCAGCGGATTCGTATCATCAAATCTCAAGTTCACAGGGGCATTATACTTAAGCCCTAAACCAAAATTCAAACAAATAGAGGAAGCGTGACCGATGTGCAAAAACCCGTTAGGTTCTGGCGGGAAACGAAATTTAAGATCACTGACCTTATAATTTTCTTTAAGATCCTCTTCTATAATTTGCTCGATGAAATTCAACGATTTTTTCTCTTCAGACATAATTCAAAAGTTAAGTTGCAAATTTACTCAAATTCGCTTGGCTAAATTAAAGGAGGGAGCAAGTTTTCACTCAATTTTTAGTTTCTTATCAAGAAGATGAAGAAGACTATTTTTAAAACCTCACGTATCCTTATTTGCTATAGTTAATTGAATTCCTAAAGCTCTTATTTCTTCTGCCAATGCGCTATTTATACCAGAATCGGTTATAACGTGATGAATTTTTGAAAGGTCACAAATCTTACCGAAACCTTTCCTATTGAATTTTGAAGAGTCTGCAAGGACAATAACTTTTTGAGCTGAATTAATCATTTCTTTATTTAAGGTAGCCTCTTCCAAACTGGTTGTTGTACAGCCATGATTCAGGTCGATTCCATCAACGCCAAGAAAAAGAAGATTACAGGATATATTTTGAAGCAAAGATTGTGAATAATGTCCTGTAACGGAAGAGGAATTATATCTGATACTTCCACCGAGCTGTATTATATGGAAATTTGGAGATTTCGTGAGCTCTAAAGACACAAGCAGAGAAGATGTAGTAATGTTAAGGTGCTCTCTCATGCTCATAGCTTTTGCTAAGGAGTGCATCGTAGTCCCCGAAGCTATCATAATAGAATCATTCGGCTGTATTAATTTTACAGCTGCTTTTGCGATGGCTTCTTTCTCAGTGACGTTGAGTTTCTCTTTTTCACTGACGTGTTGGTCGTTGATATAAGGATTTTGCAAAGAAGCCCCACCATGAGTTCTAAATAACAAGCCCTTATCTTCCAGAAGTTTCAAGTCTTTTCTGATCGTAACAGCAGAGACTTTAAATAGATCACACAAATGAGATACATTGACGTAGCCTTCACTGTGGAGTATCTCTAAAATAGACTGGTGACGTTTCATTTAAACTTGATAAGTATGGAATACAAATATAGAAGATTAAACTCATAGGCATCTTTGAATGAAAAAAATTAAGACTTGAAATCAGTTTTAAAATATTTCGTTTTATTATATTTTTTTATTTTTTCTTTCGTTTTTTATAGTTTTAATTACTTTTGCTTATATAATTGAAATATATCAAAATGAAATCTGAAAATATTTATGACAGATCGAATCTATTGTCTAAAGCTAAAAATCATGATGAATGGGATGTCATTGTCATTGGAGGAGGCTCTTCTGGTTTAGGCATTGCACTGGATAGCGCTACAAGAGGTTATAAAACTTTGCTTGTAGAACGATCAGATTTCGCCAAAGGAACTTCAAGCAGAAGTACAAAGCTAGTCCATGGAGGTGTAAGGTATCTTGCGCAAGCAAATTTTTCTCTGGTAAGAGAAGCTCTCAAAGAAAGAGGTTTGTTAGAACAAAATGCTCCGCATTTGGTTAAAAACCAGACCTTTCTTATTCCAAATTATAAGTGGTGGGAAGGCTTATATTACACATTAGGCCTAAAAACTTACGACTTTCTGGCTGGTAAATTAAGTTTAGGCGCTTCAAAACACTTGGGTAAAAATGAAACTATTCGAAAGCTACCTACCATAAAAAAAAGCACATTGAAAGGTAGTGTAAGTTATCAAGATGGACAGTTTGACGATTCCAGATTGGCCGTCAATATTGCACAAACAGCTATTGAGAATGGTGCCGTATTACTGAATTATTTTGAGGTTAAAAACTTGATCAAAGATCAAAACAATAAAGTATCTGGGGTTGTAGCTGAAGATATAGAAACTCAAAAAGTATATAATTTTAAAGCAAAAGCTGTTATAAATGCCACTGGAGTTTTTGCTGATGATATTCTTCAAATGGATAAGGCTGGGGAGAGAAAAAGAATACAACCAAGTCAGGGAGTACACTTAGTATTCGACAAAAGCTTTCTGCCAAGTGAAGATGCAATTATGATCCCTAAAACAGATGATGGGAGGGTATTATTTGCAGTCCCCTGGCATGATAAAGTGATTGTAGGGACAACAGATGAAATGGTAGATAAACATACAGATGAGCCTAATGCCAGTGAAAAAGAAGTAGAATTTATTTTAGAAACATTCAATAGATTTATCGATAAAAAAGCCACTCGTGAAGATATTAAAAGCATTTATGCTGGTTTGAGACCACTTGCTGCTACCGATGACGAAAATGGAAAAACCAAAGAAATCTCTAGAGGCCATAAAATTCTAGTATCAAATTCGGGCTTGTTTTCCATTACTGGAGGGAAGTGGACCACATATAGAAAAATGGCTGAGGACACCTTAGGTAGGGTCATAAGCTTTGGAAAGCTACCAAAAAAAGACTGCGTTACAGAACATCTTTCCATCCATGGCGCCATGAACACCAATGAGAGAGATAATCATCATTATGTTTATGGTAGCGATCAATTTCAACTTCAGAAACTCATTCAAAACGATGCATCTTTAGGTGAAAAAATTCATCCTGATTTAAAATATCTTATTGTAGAGGTGCTCTGGGCAGCACGACATGAAATGGCGAGGACTGTAGAAGATGTATTGGCAAGACGAGTAAGAGTTTTATTTTTAGATGCTAAAAAATCGATAGAAATGGCACCAAAAGTTGCTGGGATTATGGCAAAAGAACTAGATAAAGATCAACAATGGATTGAGGATCAGGTAAAGAATTATACCAAGCTAGCAGCAGGTTATATCATCTAAATCTCTATATTTCAATCCATCTCAAATCCAAAATTTTTTAAATATAGGTCTCTATGGAACAATATATTTTAGCTTTAGATCAAGGAACGACAAGCTGCCGAGCAATTGCCTTCAACAAGAGGGGGGAAATAGAATCAGTTGCACAAAAAGAGTTCACCCAATACTTCCCAAAACCTGGTTGGGTAGAACACGATCCTCTTGAGATTTGGTCGAAACAAGCAGGAGTTGCTGCAGAAGCAACCACCAAAAAAGGATTGAATGGCAAAAACATTGCTGCTATAGGAATCACAAATCAAAGAGAAACAGTTGTGGTGTGGGATAAAACATCTGGTAAGCCTATTTATAATGCTATCGTATGGCAAGATAAAAGAACTTCCAGTTACTGTGACCAACTTAAGGCCGATGGCGAAGAAAAAATGATTCAAGAAAAAACAGGATTAATTATTGATGCTTATTTCTCTGCTACCAAGGTGAAATGGATTTTGGACCACGTGGATGGCGCAAGAAAAAAGGCTGAAAATGGTGAGCTCATCCTTGGCACAATTGACTCGTGGATAATTTGGAATTTTACGAAGGGAGAGTTACATGTTACTGATGTGACCAACGCCTCCAGAACAATGTTATTTAATATTAACACCATGAAATGGGACGACGATCTTTTAGAGCTGTTTGATATTCCAAAAAGTATGCTGCCTGAGGTCAAAGATTCAAGCGAAGTCTTTGGCCATACCAAAACTACTGTGTTTGCTTCTAAAATTCCCATTGCAGGCATTGCAGGTGACCAGATGTCTGCGTTGTTCGGACAGATGTGTACCCAAAAGGGGATGGTTAAAAGCACCTATGGTACAGGATGTTTCATGTTGATGAATATAGGAGACAAGCCAATTCTTTCAACCAATAAATTATTGACCACAGTGGCTTGGAGAATTAACGGTAAAACAGAGTACGCTTTAGAAGGTAGTATTTTTATAGGTGGTGCTGTTGTACAATGGCTTAGAGATGGTTTAGGAATCATCAAACGATCGAAAGATGTTGAAAACTTAGCAATTTCTGTAGATTCAACTGAAGGTGTTTACTTTTTACCAGCATTCGCAGGGATCGGCGCACCTTATTGGGACCAGGACGCTAAAGGAAGCATGTTTGGCATAACGCGCGGAACTACCGATGCCCATATCGCTAGAGCTTCTCTTGAGGCTATTGCCTATCAAACCATGGATATTTTAAAAGCTATGGAGGCAGATTCCAACATCGGCATAGAAGAGCTAAGAGTAGATGGAGGTGCTACTGTCAATGATACACTTATGCAAATACAGTCTGATATTTTAAATACTACAACTGTAAGACCAAAAATAACTGAAACAACAGCTATTGGAGCAGCCTATTTAGCTGGTTTGGCGGTAGGATACTGGAAAGATATGGAGGAAATTCGAGATATTTGGAAAGAAGATGTCAAGTTTCAACCTACTGAGGATCAAGATAAAATCAAAGAAGGAATTAAAGGTTGGTACAGAGCTGTTGAAGCTGTTCAATTTTGGAGTAAAGCCAAAAATTGAACCTAAGTCATCATATACTCTGAAATTAAATTACATATTATTTTATGAATTTTTGATTTTCTCAATAAAAATGTTTTAGAATAATCCGTTTTGTAAAATACACATAACTCCATTTTTAAGTGCGTAGAACATTTTTTCTATTTTTAAGTATAATTTATTTCAAACTCCATAATTGAGATAGACTCCCAGTGGCATGATCTCTTAACCAAAATTTAATTATTTTAATTTCACAATCAGGTCATCCGCATAAACCATAATACCGGGTTTTAATTCTACATTTTCTACTTCGCCCTCAGCATTAGCGGTTACTGTAGTTTCCATTTTCATGGCTTCTATGATGAACAAAGGCTGATTTTTCTTCACCTTATCTCCTTTTTTGACCAAAATTTGAGTGAGTGATCCCTGGAGTGGTGCGCCAACCTGTTTGTCGTCAGATTTATCTGCTTTAACGTGAGACACCTTATCTACCTTTACACTTTCATTTCTAACTTGGATATTTCTGGTTTGGCCATTGACCTTAAAGAATACGGTTGTCATACCAGCATCATCGGTTCTGCCTACTGAAACCAGGGTAATCAATAGTGTCTTTCCTGGATCCAATTCAACAACGATTTCTTCGCCAGGCTCCATGCCGTAAAAGAAGTTTTTGGTCGGAAGGTTAAATACACTACCATACTTGGTATGATGATTAAACGCATCTGTAAAGACTTTTGGATAAAGTTTGTACGACAAGAAATCTTCAAAATCCAAAGTCCGGTCTAAACCTTCTGCAAATAACTCCTGAAATTCTTTGAATTCCTTTTCAAAATCAACAGGTGCTAAATGCGCATTGGGTCTGTCGGTATAAGGCTTTTCGCCTTTTAAAATAATCTTCTGAATGGTCACTGGGAAACCTCCTACGGGCTGACCTAAATCCCCTTTGAAAAAGCTCACCACCGATTGTGGGAACGATAAATTTTCTCCGTTTTCCAACACATCTTCGATCGTCAGGTTATTACTGACTAAGTATTGTGCCATATCCCCAACAACTTTTGAACTTGGTGTCACCTTAATAATGTCTCCAAACAGATCATTCACCTTAGCATACATATCTGTAATTTCATGAAAACGATCGGCTAAACCTAAAGATTCTGCCTGTGGTTTTAAATTGGAATACTGGCCTCCAGGAATTTCGTGCGTATAAACTTCTCCGTTACCTGCTTTTAGTCCAGACTCGAATGGATAATAGTAAGTTCTAACCTGCTCCCAATAAATCGAGTATTCATTGAGCCTTTTGGTATTCAATTTATTTTCTCGGGGATGGTATTTTAAAACTTCTACCAAAGAATTAAAGTTGGGTTGAGACGTTAAGCCAGATAAGCCTCCAAGCGCCACATCTACAACATCTACCCCGGCTTCTATGGCATTAAGATAGGTAGAGGCCTGCATAGAAGATGTATCGTGAGTATGGAGGTGGATAGGAAGTTTCACCTCAGACTTTAGTGCAGTGACCAATTCTTTTGCTGCATTGGGTTTTAATAACCCAGCCATATCTTTTATAGCTATGATATGCGCTCCTGCATTTTCAAGATCCTTGGCTAATTGTAAGTAATACTCAAGAGTATATTTGGTTCGTTTAGGGTCCAGGATATCACCAGTATAGCACATGGAAGCTTCTGCTAAACCTCCGGTATTTTTTCTCACATATTTGATGCAGGGCTCAATGGATTTCATCCAGTTTTGAGAATCGAAAATTCTGAAAATATCAACTCCGTTTTCCCAGGACTCGGTCACAAATCGCTCAATTAAGTTGTCTGGATAAGCGGTGTAACCTACACCATTAGAACCTCTTAAAAGCATTTGTAATAAAATATTGGGCATAGCTTTTCTGAACATTCTGAGCCGTTCCCAAGGGTTTTCTTTCAAAAATCGCATACACACGTCAAAGGTAGCTCCACCCCACACTTCCATACTAAAAATTTCAGGATGGTCTTTAGCGTAATTGGCGGCAACTTTCTCCATATCGTAAGTTCGCATTCTTGTTGCCAACAAACTCTGATGTCCATCGCGCATGGTGGTATCTGTAAAATGAATTTTCTTTTCCTTGGATAACCATTTTGAAAAGTCTTCAGGACCAAGTTCTGTAAGCAAATTCTTAGTTCCTTTTTCATAAGCAGTCTTGGCAGACACTTTAGGCACTTCTGGTTTTAAAAATTTAGGATGATCTACCGTATGTTTTACATCTGGATTTCCATTAACTGTAATGTCCCCAAGGAAATTGACCATTTTAGTCGCTCTGTTTCTGGGCTCTTTTATGTTGAAGAGCTCGGGGGTATTCTTGATATAATTTACCGTTACTTTTCCTTCTCTAAAGGTTGCATCACTTAAGATATTATCCAAAAATGCCATGTTGGTTTTGACACCTCTAACTCTGAACTCGGCTAAAGCCCGACGCATTTTTTTACAGGCATCGTCTAAAGTTCTGCTACTGGCAGAGACTTTTACGAGCATGGAATCGAAAAACGGAGAAATTTTCACCCCTTGGTAAACACTGCCCGCGTCTAAACGAATTCCGAAACCAGACGCACTTCTATAGGTGGTGATGGTACCATAATCTGGTTTGAAATCATTTTTTGGGTCTTCAGTTGTAATTCGGCATTGCACAGCAAATCCGTTGATGCTTGCCGAGGACTGATCTGGCAAATTGATCTCTTCGTCTGAGAGTTTATAATTGTCGGCAATGTATAATTGAGTCTTGATCAAGTCGACACCGGTCACCACTTCTGTGACGGTATGCTCCACCTGAACTCTGGGGTTCACCTCGATAAAATATATGCTGCCATCCTCATCGACCAAAAACTCGACAGTACCAATATTGTTATAATTAACCGCTTTGCAGATTTTAACTGCATAATCGTAAAGCTTATTTTTAACGGTTTCATCTAAATCTTTAGAGGGTGCAAATTCTATGACTTTTTGATAACGGCGTTGCACCGAACAGTCCCTTTCAAACAGATGAAGGGTGTTCCCATGATTGTCGGCGACAATTTGAATCTCAATATGCTTAGGATTCTCAATAAATTTTTCAAGAAACACCGTTTCATCTCCAAAGGCATTTTTGGCTTCTCTTCTCGATTCCCCGTAGGCATTTTCAAGTTCGTCCATACTCCTCAGGACACGCATGCCTCGTCCTCCTCCTCCAGAGGCTGCTTTCAACATCAATGGAAAACCAATACGCTCGGCTTCTTCAGTCGCAACTTCTAAAGAGGTAAGCTCTTTTATATTACTCTCTATAATAGGGACTTCATTGTCTATGGCTACTTTTTTAGCAGTGACTTTATCCCCAAGCGATTTTAACACACTAACTTCGGGTCCTACAAACACAATATCATTGTCGGCACAGGCTTGAGCAAACTTGGCGTTTTCTGATAAAAACCCATATCCAGGATGGATGGCATCTACCCCGTTTTCTTTGGCCACGCTTATGATTTCATCAATGTCCAGATAGGGTTTTAGCGGCTCTTGATCATCACCCACCTGGTAGGACTCATCGGCTTTATACCTGTGAAGAGAGTATCTGTCTTCATAGGTGTAGATACCTACAGTCCTAATACCAATTTCAGTACAGGCCCGAAAAATCCGGATAGCAATTTCTCCTCTGTTAGCGACTAAAACTTTTTTGATGTTCATCCTATTTGTATTTATGTTTGTGGTTAGAACTGGTAAGGTCTAAAGTTATTAAATAATTTAATCATCCCTCTGGAATTGGTATTTTTTTAGAAGTTTGTCATTCAATTTGCCTAGATTATGAACATACAGTTATTAACCCTCGATAAGGAAACGGTTGTTCTAAACAGTCTGTTGAAAAGAGATCGGCCCAACCTAATTCTCTTTTATAACACCTATTGTTTAGGCTGTACTGGAAGAGCCATTCCTTTTGCTTATGAATTGACCAAAGATTTTCATGAATTAAATTTGATAGTAATCCATACCAATTTTGGAAATCAGACGTTTTCTAAAGCAGAAATCCTGGATATTTTTAAATCCAAAAATGCACCCTTTGATATTTTTATTGACCCTCAGGCAAAAGCTTATGAGCATTTTGACTGTGAAGGCACTCCACATTGGGTGGTTTTGGATAAGGATATTCAACGATTTAGAAGTATCTTTGGTTCACAAACACATGCAAAACAAAGGCTTTTTTACGCCTTAGAATCTTTAAATCAATAAGTTATGAAGTATTTTCTTTTATCCTTGATCTTAGCCATGGCTATTTCCAGTAAAGCTCAAAATCTGGCAGGTGCTCAACTTTCTTTTGATTCAGAGTTTAATAATACAGCCATAGGATTCAAAGGAGTCTTTGGCTTATCCAATTCCATCGCATTTTCTCCAGATCTTAATTATTTTTTCAGAAGTAATGAATATATTACTGTAAATACAGATCTACACCTCGACCTAGCGAATGGTAATAATCTTCAATTTTATGGCCTAGGGGGGCTTCACTTTGGTGCTTTTAGAAGTCTTGCCAACCGTGATGGTTTGCTTGGTTTCAATAGCGATGCCGATCTCAATTTGGGCTTAAATTTAGGTCTAGGAGCTCAATTGTTTACCCGAGAAAAGTTTAGACTTTTTGCAGAAGGCAAATACATCATTACAGATGCCAGTCGCTTTGTCCTTTCTGTCGGCATGCTTTTTAGTTTATAAGACCTAAAAAGTTTTTTGTATTAATTGTCTATCTTCAGCAGTAGCCGCAGTTTTAATATCGAAGTGCAAAACTCCTATAACGAGTTCTTCCTCTGTGATGACTTCAACCTTCCATTGCCCTGGCCAGATATTTTCTTTGTAGGTGTAACCTCGAAATCCTAAATCCCGACCGCCTGTTACCTTGAAGCCTATATCTTCTGTCACCTTCCAGGTATCGGTTTTGGGATCCAGCCATTGCCAGCGATGATACACCGCTTTTGAGAGCTCTGTTGGTGCAAAGATTGAAGTAAACGCATAAACCGCTTCACCATCTCGACGATGAAAGTCGCTGCGATAGGTCCGCCAGAATACATACCAATCATCTTTCTCATAAGAAACCAGGTAATCCTCGCCTTGTTTTTCTACATGATGAGCAACTAACCCGGTCTGCATGGCGAGAGGCACTGGAGGTATAAGGCTAAAATAATAAAACAGGTTGATGGCAATGTAGATGCTAAAGAGGATGCTAAACAGTTTTGTGAGATTAACCTCTGAGCGCGCTCGTGTACTGGATTTGAAAGTTACCAATACAAGAGATAACACGCTTAAAAGGCTAATGAGTCCTGAAAGAATGAAAATAAAGGTGTTCATTTGCTTTATCAGCATAGGAATCATAAACGCAAAAAAGGTAAAACTTATAAAGAAGTAAATACCAAACTGGAGGTATTTATTTGAAATTCTTTTCTTTAGGAGTTCATTAGCCAAAAGTAAAAGAAGCAGAAGGACAAAAAATGCCATTGTTTTGGAAAGAGAAACACTCCTGAAGAAGTAGATCACAAAAGCACTGGATAATCCTCCAAAAGAAAATTGTATGGCTAGAGGAAGGTATTTGGTAAAACGTCCTAAATATTGGCGTAACCACCTTAGATCTTCTTTGCTGTTATATAGGTAAATCCAGAGACTTAAAAAACTCATATGCAAACAAAGCACCACGGTATCGTAGGTGCGATCGATACGGCCAAGAGTGAGTGTATCAAAAATAAAACCACCCATAAAAACAAAAACTGGGGCGTATTTTTGATGGCGGAGCACAAATTGACCAAAGGTGCTTCTACTATATTTTTCTAAGGATTTATTCATAAGAAACAATAAGAAGACAAATTTAAATAATAAAGTTATCTAGCTCGCTTTAATTGACTCACCAGTTGTTTTGTTTTAAAAAGAAATTCATAACGATCTAGTTGGTCTTTATTAAAACTATATCTTTAGAGTAAATCAACTTAATGAGCAATCTAAAAAATTAAATTATGGACTGGATATACAGCACAACAGACCCCCTATGTCAAACTTTTGTGGGCTGCCTTTTTATTTTCGTCATCATCGTTGTTTTGACTAGAATCATTGGTTTAAGATCTTTTGCAAAGTTTACTGCTTACGATTTTGCATTTACTATTGCAATTGGAAGCATAATTTCTTCCATACTTACTTCTTCAACCTCTATTGCAAGAGGTGGTGTAGCTATTACTGGTCTTTTACTCTTGACATATGTAATTTCTATGTTTCAGAAATCATACCCTAAATTTAATCAGCTGATTTCTAATCAGCCTCTACTTTTGATGGATGGTAGTAAAATTTTAATGGACAATTTAAAGCACGCCAGGATAGATAAAAGCCAGTTGATTGCTAAACTAAGAGAAGCCAATGTGTTGAATTTTGAACAGGTATTTGCAGTCGTTTTAGAAACCACAGGAGAAATTTCAGTTTTGCATAAATCTGAAGTTTCAAGCCAGGAAAAGTTGAATATAAAATTGTTGGAAGACGTGAGAAGCACACCTTAAAATATGTTGCGTAATTCGTTTCAAAATAATATAATAATCTATGCTTGTAGTTCCAGTAGTTTTTGTCGTTTTAGGAATTTTGATCAAATACAAAAAAATGTATCATTTGATAGCGGGTTACAATACCATGACTAAAGAGGAAATGGATAAGTATGATATCGAAGGCATTGCCACTTTGATGAAGAACGTGATGTTTGGGATGGCGATTGTCATGATAATAGGCCTTCTGTTGACCTACTGGACTGGCACTTCTGACTATGAGGTTTACGCCTTAGGTTTGGCTTTGGTCGTTGGTATTCCTTATTTGCTAGTCCAGTCTAACTCTGATCGGTATAAGATTAATAACCACTAACTTTTTTAAAATGAAAAATCACTTTATCCTTCTTTTTATTACACTATTTACTTTTTCAGCATTTTCTCAGGAAATTAAAGGAGACTGGACTGGAATGATAACCGGACTTAAGGGATCCATAGAGATTAACTTTTCAATTTCTAAAAAACAAAATACTTTAGAATCATCAATAGATATCCCATTCAATGGGATTTTTGAATTTAAGGCAGAGCAAACTACATTAAAAGATTCTATTTTGATTATGACTTTTCCCAAACTCAATTTGGTCTATGAGGGAATAGTAAAAAATGAATCTGAAATAAATGGTAACCTCTCTAAAGGTGGTAACCCAATTAACTTAGACCTTAAACCTGGAAAAATCGAAATTAACCGTCCTCAGGAACCTTTACCTCCTTTTGATTATTATTCTGAGGACATTACATTTACAAATTCTGAAGGAATTCCAATCAAAGGGACACTATCCCTTCCAAATAAGAAAGGGAAATTTCCTGTAGTCATTATCATCAGCGGAAGCGGACCTCATGATCGGGTAGGTGAAATGTACGGGCACAAACCTTATCTCGTAATAGCAGATCATTTAACCAAAAATGGAATTGGTGTATTAAGATATGATGAACGAGGTGTTGGAGAATCTGGAGGTGATTTTGATACAGCGACGATTTCTGAATTTTCGGATGATGTGTCTTCTGCCATTACTTATTTGAAAACTAGAAAGGACATCCGTAAAAAGAACATTGGTTTAATAGGACACAGCCTTGGTGGCATTGAAGGGCCAAAAGTAGCTTCAGAAAGAACCGATGTCAGTTTTCTAGTATTGATGGCGGCACCTGGTCTTAATGGAAACGAATTGATGTTGTTACAAAAGGCTGCTTTTGAAAGGGAAGCAGGGTTAAATACAGAACAAATAAAATTTGGACAAAAAATGATGAAAGGTAGTTATGACATCATTACTGAAACTAATCTGAAAAATGAAGCCCTGAAAGACAGTTTACATTCATTCTTTATTAAAGATTATGGGATGATACCTGAAAACCAAAGAGAAGCTATAGTTAATCAAATCGGGAGTTCTGAAGTTGTAAGTTTGATTCGTTCCAAACCTACTGAGTTTTTAAAAAAGGTAAACTGTCCAGTCTTAGCTATCAATGGTAGTAAAGATTTGCAAGTCACTCCAAAGGAAAATTTGGAAGCCATTAAAACTAGTCTTGAAAAAAATGGCAATATGGACTTTGAAATCCTTGAATTCGAAAACCTCAACCACTTATTTCAAGAAAGCAAAACAGGTTCTTTAAAAGAATATGCTCAAATAGAACAAACCATTTCTCCTAAAGTTTTGGAAAAAATAAACACTTGGATTTTAGAACAAGTTGATTAAAACTCAAATATGGCAGTCACTCATTTCACAGAAAGACAATACGTATTCAAAACCTGGGTAGGAAAGCTTACCTTTATAATACTTATAGTTTTATTACTTGCACTTTATTATTTTTATGTTGTTCAGGACCATACTTTTAGCTTTTTTTCGGTAGGTATTCAAAGTATTAGCTTCTTAGCAGTTTTTATGATCCTTTTTTCCAATTTAAAAACAACCTGCACCAATCAAAATATTACACTCCAATATTTCCCCTACCATTTAAAAAAAATCATTTACAGTAAAACTGAAATAGATGCTGTAGAAATGGTAAACTATGACGGGCTTGGTGACTTTGGCGGCTGGGGAATAAGAATTAATAATGAAATTAAATGTTTCACAGTCTCGGGTAGTTGTGGAGTTTTAATTACTTTAAAAAATGGTAAACAGCGATTAATCGGCACAAAAGAAACAGAAACGATAAAAAAGGTTTTGGTAGAAAATGGTTATAATGTTACTGACAAGAGACACGAGAGTTCGGAGATTTAAAAGTTTTGAGTTTCTACTCGAGATAATACGCTTCTTTCCTTGAGCTAAAAGCTCTTTACCAAATCAACTTCCAAGGTCTATAAGGCTTAGTATATTTAGAATATCCTTTGTTGTGCTTTTCAAGTCTTTTGTTCAAATCTTGAGTCTGGCCAATATAATAACGGCCATCTTTCAAAGACTCTAAAACGTAAGTAAAATATTGCATAATTATGAACTACTCCCAAAAACTCTTGAA